>Ga0187784_10003336_pt1 | contig 12955 bp, 6 predicted proteins | sample 1015_SJ02_MP15_2_FD_132964 | JGI IMG/M metagenome (GOLD analysis project Ga0187784, IMG submission 132964) | Tropical peat soil microbial communities from peatlands in Department of Meta, Colombia - 1015_SJ02_MP15_20_MG | ecosystem: Environmental > Terrestrial > Soil > Wetlands > Peat | place... | reverse complement strand
TAGCCCGTAGCATGGCAACGCCCGCAATCGAAGTTGCCATCGGGATATTGCTCACCGGTAAAGCCGCCAGAGGTACTGGTGGCGCCAAGGCCGAACACCGTGTTGATGTGCGGGTTGCCGGTAGTGCTGTTGCCGCCGTAATACATCCAGCCACCGAACAGGTAATAAAGAGGCACATTCTGTTCGCCGTAGTAGGGCCACAAACAGCCGGAGTCAACCAAGGCGTTCAGCCCAACCACCGGTAACCGCGTGGAAATATCGCAACCATCCACGTTGACGGTTCCAGCGGACCAGTTGAAGGTGGATCCGGTTCCGTAGTAGGCATCAGTTGTGTTGTAGGGATTGCCGTCGGGCCCTGCCCATTGCTGAAAAGCAGAACCGGCCGGAATTTTCCGCAACGCGTTCTTGTGTCCGGTCAGCAGGTAAGCGGTTCCCGTCGTGCCAGCCGCGTTCTGGTGGTAGTGGCAACCCAGGCACTGCCGGTCATTCTCATAGGGAGTCGCCACTGGAAACGCCCCCACATTGTTCAGGACCGCTCCCGAGTAGCTCGACCAGTTCCCGCCAATGACGTAATCAACAGCGGGAGAAACGCTTGACGGGGAACTGCAGAAGGTGATGCCAGCCATTGCCGGTATGGAGCCATAACTGGTGGTCCAGCCGGGAAGACAGCCAGTTCCCCAAGGGACATAGGTTGTACCTTCGCCCCTGAAAAGCTGACCTCCTGCTGTTCCGGTCGATACCGGGAAGTAGGTGTTGGTTGTCCCTACATCTGAAAGATTATTTCCATTCAGCCAGTATGTAAGATCGTCTGGAAATGCCGGATCCGTTTGAGCCTGTGCATAGGTACCGAATGAACTGATCAGTGCGAATGCAAGGAGGACGAATAGAGTCAGCATTCCAAACCGAAGTTGTGTTCGCTCTGAGTTCTTCATACAGCAACTCCTCCTTAATCTAGTAATGCAAGAATTTTCATGATTCCACTGCCGTGTCGCAAAAGGCTTTTGTTTCTACTGCGTAGCCATCCCGAGCTCCGCTTCCGACGGCAAAAAGCTGGTGGCAGCTCATCTTGCCGCCTCGGTATGCCAAATGGGGTTTTTCATCCGGGGTTTTTCTTCGACCTGGTAAATGCAAACCGGGCGGGAAGGACCCGAACATACTGGAACCTTCGGGGACAGTGTTTCGGCGCTGTTGTGTCTCTGCCACCTAGCCACAGCGAGTTCCTCCCGATAGAGGAACGCCGCTAAAGAGCACGTTGTTCGCCGGTCCCGCCATCCCGTGGGAGGAGTGGTGGGAGGACAGGTAAGACGTTACAAGATAAAGGCTTACGTCTTATGAATTCCAGCTTCGATTGCCTCTCAACGGTAGCCGCGAGCTTTGCGCCAAGAGTTTTGCTGCGTTATTACACACCACTGTGTGTGAAATGCCGCTGTGGATAACCTTGCGCTTCAACGCCTTGGGTGCTAGGCATTGGACCAATATTTGCGGGGATGCTCCCGCCCGAATCGCCGTGGCCGGAGCCAGCACTTACTTCCCGTTCGACACGGATCGGCTGTTTTGAAGGTGCCGAGGCCGGAGGGGGCAGCGCCGGGGCTGGCGGATTCGCTGGGCTGAAGTACACGCCGGATCACCCGACCGTCAAGGTTCCCGGCGGTCCGCTCCGAAAACGTCGCGACATCACCAAGGCGTGTGAACCGCATCACAAGCAGGCTGTGATGGGTCAAATCCCCGCCGCTGCGGGCGAGAGTGCGCAATTTAGCCCAAACGGAGGCTCGTTCTCATCGCCCACTTGCCTATTAAGTTAAATCACATCTATGGGTTACGAGCCATTGCGTGTGTGGCGCAAAACTTGCGATCCGGGCATGGGGAATGGGGGCAGGAGATGATTGTGAACGCACTCAGTCGTAGAACATGGCGCACTATCGCTTCCATCCAGACGGGCGTGGTGTTGTTGATTTTGGTCGCGATTCTTTCGGTGGCCGGAACCGTTGTGCTTCAGCGGCCGGCTACCGAGGCCGACGAGATGCAGAGGTCCTACTCTCCGCAGGCGCTCCGGATCCTGGATGCCCTGGGGTTGACCGACGTATTTCACTCCTGGTGGTTCCTAGCATTGCTGTTGCTGGTCAGCCTCTGTATCGCAGCGGCCTCCATCGATCGCTTCCCCAACTCGTGGCGCTACTTCTCGCGTCCGTACAAATACCCCGACGAAAGCTTCCGGCGCGCTTCCCATCCGCAGAAATCGCTGGCCATCGCGGACGGGGAATCGGGTTTGGTGGCGGCTGAGCGGGCACTGCATTCGCTGGGATTCAAACCCGAGCGGGTAGTGCGCCGAGACCACTGCGGAATTTTCGCAGAGCGGCACCGGGTCTCGGAGCTCGCCGTGTACATCGTGCACGCCAGCCTCCTGCTCATTTTCCTGGGTACGCTGCTGGACGGTCTTTGGGGCTGGCGCGGATCGCTCAATCTGAATGAGGGACAGGCCTCCAACCTTGTCGGAATGCGTGACGGCAGCGAGCGTGCGCTACCGTTTACCGTCCGCTGTGATGCCACTGGTCAGGAAAACTACAAGGACGGCACTCCCAAGAAGTGGTGGTCCAAGCTGGCTGTGGTGGAGGACGGACGGGATGTGGAGAAGAAAGAAATTGTGGTGAACGATCCACTTTTCTACAAGGGTGTCCGGTTCTACCAGGCCAGTTACGGCCCCAATGGCAAGGTCGACAGGTTACTGCTGGTCGCGACTCCGAGCAGCGGTTCCGGCGAGAAGAAGGAAATTGGGCTGGCGGAGAACGCCACCATTTCGCTCGATGAGGATACCACGGTGCGTTTTGCCGAATTTTTCCCCGACTTCGCCGTGCGCGACGGGCAGGTGTACCGGAAATCGAACGAGTTGGGAAGTCCGGCAGCCCACCTGGTGGTGACTTCGAAGAAAGCCGGGAAGGACTTCGACGTGTGGTTCCCGCAGATGAATGAGATCGCTGACAACTCGAAGGCGCCTTATCAGTTCCAGGCCATCGACCTGAAGATGGGCCACTACACGGGTTTGCAGGTTTCGCACGAACCGGGACAGTGGGCCGTTTGGTCAGGTGTAGTGCTGATGGGCGTCGGTCTGGCGTTCGTGTTTTACGTGGTGCACATGCGATTTTGGGTGGTGCCGGTTTGCGACCCAAAGACGGGCAAGTGTTCACTGTGGATCGGGGGAAGCGCGAACCGCAACCGCGACGCGTTTGAGCAGCGCTTCAACGATCTGGTGGGGTTGGTGGAGGATGGACTGAACTCCATGCGCAGAACCTCTCCGCGCGAGCGGGTCGCCACGGTCGTCGGGAACTGAACCCACTCATGGGAGGATGTCAATGGCACAAGTAAAGGCAGACCAGCAGCAACCGACCACCGGCATGACCCTGATCGTATTGGTCGGATTGGCCATCGTGTTCCTGCTGGTCATGGCATTGCTGAACGTGGTCAAGAGCGGCGCTCTTTTGAGCGAGACGAACCTGCTCTTCGCCACCCTGATTTTCTACTCCGGCGCCGGCGCGCTGTATCTGGGATTTGGAGTTACCGGCACCGAGTTGTATGTGAAGTTTGCATCGTTCGCCACATGGCTGGGAGCGCTGGCCAATACTACGGCCCTTGTTCATCGCTGGTACGAAAGCGGGCACGCGCCGTTTTCCAGCGTTTACGAAATGCTGCTCAGCTTTGTGTGGACGCTGGCCGTACTCACGCTAGTGGCCGAGAAGAAGTATGGCGTCAAGGTCATTGGCACGGTCACGATGCCGGTAGCTATTGTTGGCGTGGTGCTGATGCAGTTGCTGCAAACCGATGTGCATCCGTTGGTGCCCGCCCTGCAGTCGACCTGGCTGCACGTGCATGTCGCGCTGGCCATGCTGGCCTACGCGGCATGTGCTCTCAGCTTCGCGCTGGCCATGATGTTCCTGATCCAGGACCACCTGCAAACCTAGACCTTCCTGGCGGTGACCAGTGCCAGCACCGTTGTCATTTATGCGAGCATCGTTTTTACGCGCTTCGAGAAGTGGGGCGGTCTGAACCTGGTGGCGTGGAATCCGGAACAAAAATCGGAGATCTTCCTTTACAAGAACGTGCGGCTGTTCGTCACCATTCCGGACCTCGGCTGGCTGGTGACGCTGACGCTCTTGGTGGTGGCATCGCCGCTGGTTTTCTACGGGCTGGCGCGCTGGAAGGACAACCACAGCCTCTTGATGCTCGCCAATCGCGCGGTGTTTCTCAGCATTCTTCTTCAAGCCATGACGCTGGTGATTTTTCTGGTGCGCGCCCGGGATGGCCGCTATCCGTCGCTCGACGCCGAGGGGTTGTTCCCCACCAGCCTTGCCGCCAGCCCCTTCATCCTTTCGGGCCTGGTGGGCGGAGTATTCATCTCCCTCCTCTATCTGCTGCTGCTGTGGCGGCGCCCGGGTCTGGAGGGTCTGCTCCCCAGCGCGGACGACCTCGACCGCATCACCTACAAGACCATCGGCCTTGCCTTCCCTTTGCTGACTCTGATGATCGCCTCTGGAGCGTACTGGGCAAATCAGACCTGGGGCTCGTATTGGAGCTGGGATCCCAAGGAGACCTGGGCCGCAATCACCTGGTTGGTCTACGCCCTTTATCTGCATATGCGGATCACGCGCGGCTGGCGGGGACGACGGGCGGCTTACTTCGCGATCCTTGGCTTTGCAGTGGTAATGTTCACCTTCTTCGGAGTTACCTACTTGCTTCCTGGGTTGCATGCCTATGCCTGAGCCGGCTGAAAAAGTGCCGAGGCCGGAGATGAAGGGCGAGGACGCGGCGGTTCCTCCCGGCGGCAGTTTTTCCAGCACCAGAGACAGGAGCACCACATCGCTCTCTCATCCACCTGACCCTGCATTCGCCGGGGCTGACCTTTCGCCGACGGGCACCGAGCAGAATCCCGGACTATACGGGTTCGGCATCAACTGGGAAGTCAAGGCGCTGGTTCCGATCGCCTGCGTGTTACTGGGCGGGATGTTGCTATTTTTGCTAGCCACACTGTCTTGGCGCGACCCCGAGCGGCACACGGTGCTGTTGGTGGCGGGCGCCGGCGCCGTTGCGATTTGCGGCGTCCTGCTGGTGGTTCTCACCTATATCGTGCAACGGCCTATGGCCGAATTGCAGCAGAAGATCGAGCAACTGGGTGAGGGTGACCTCGGTGTGTCGGTGAGCTTCGCCCGGCGGAACGATGAAATTGGCGATCTGGGACGCAACTTCAACCGCATGGTCATGCAATTGAAGTCCAGCAGCAAAGAAATCTAGCGCTTGCATCGCACCCAGATGTCGCGCGCTGAGCATTTGGCCACACTGGGCGAAATGGCCACCGGGCTAGCTCATGAAATCCGTAACCCGCTTGCCGGAATCTCCGGGGTGGTCGAAATCATCGCCCGCGATTTGCCGGCGAACAGCCCGGCGCGGGCGGTGGTCAAAGATGTCCGTCTCGAAATTGCGCAGATCAATGACATTCTCACCCACCTGCTTGAGACCGCGCGCCCGCAGGCTCCTGACATCCGGCTGAGCGATCTGAACACGACTGTGGAACACACGGTGATGCTGGCTCGCCAACAGGCACTCTCCAAGCCGATTGAGATCATCCTGAAGAAGAATTCAAGCCTGCCGGAAGTGGAGCACGATTCCGGTCAAATCCACGAGGTGGTGCTGAACCTGCTGTTGAACTCGATCCAAGCTATCGAGGGTCCCGGCCGGATCACGATTGAATTGGAACGCCGGGAGGACTGCGCGGTGGTGACCGTCGCCGATACCGGCTGCGGAATTGCGCCCGAGGACTTACCCAACATTTTTCGCCCGTTCTTTACTACTAAAGGCAACGGCACGGGATTGGGCCTTTCGCTTGCTAAACGAATTGTGGAAGAGCACCACGGCCAGATCGATGTGACCAGCACAGTGGGAAAGGGAGCGCAGTTCACGGTGCAGTTGCCGCTGCGGCGAGCAAATTCCGTACAAGTTGGCGGATGAACGGAAAGGGTTTTATGCGTGACTTTGCCATCATCACGAATCGTAAGCGCGCCAAGATCGCTTTGATCCACACGGTGATTTTTTTTCTGATCGCCCTGCGCGGAGCCGCCAGCGCGTCCGTCGTGAGTCCAATCCTGGCGAAAGGCCCGATCCCGGTTCCAACCATGGTGCTGTTCGCCATCTACCTCATCGTCTCCTCGGTGCTTATTGTGCTCGCGCGAATCTCGCGCTGTGCGCAAGAAAAGCTCTACTTCATTTTCTGCGCTACCAGCGCGACGATTGGGCTATTGCGTTATCTGTTCGGCGACCCGACCGTGCACCTTGGTCTCTACCTCAGGGTCCTGATGCTGGCCTGTGCCGTCGTCACCGGCATCGCCATCTTGCGCGGACATGAGCCGGTGAGCGCTGCCGTGGAGAGCGAAGCGTGAGAGAGAATTCCTGAGGGTTGATCGCAGCAGGTTCACCGAAGCTGTAACCGGCTTGTCTTAACTCACTTTCAGAAGCTGTAACGCAGCGCGAACTCCATCACCCGTGGGTTGGAGAGCGTCGAGCTGAAGTTCCCAAAGCTGGTGACGTTCGCGAGATTATTGTTGCCGTTGAGCTGCATCGTCCCAACGTCGAAACGCGGCGTGTTAGTGATGTTGAACATCTCCCACGCGAACTTCAGAGTCTGGTTCTCCGTCGTGTGCCACAACTTGCTCAAGCCGGTATCGATGTTGAATGTGCCCGGCCCTCGCAATACGTTACGGTTTCCGGCTTCACCAGGATAGGCCGCACGAAACAGGTTGATGGCCGCATTCGGATTCGTGGGGTCTGTGATCCCTGGATCCTTGAAGACGTTAGGTCCCGTGCCTCCGCTGGCTTGCCCCAAGATGAAACTGCCGGTCTCAGGGGCCTTTCCGATCAGCACGGCCGGAGATTCGAGTTGAAAGTTCGTGGCCCACAAAGGACTGAAGAGACTGAAGGGGTACCCGGTGGACCAGCGCCAAAGCCCCGAGACGCTCCAATCGCCCAGAATGGCATTTGCCCAGCGGCTCATATTTGTTCCGAAGTGCTTGCCGTGTCCGACGGGCAACTCATAGACCCAATTGGAATTGATCTGGTGCGTGGCGTCGAAATCTGAAACCGCCCGCAGCTGATTGGGAAACCACGAATTGATAACCTGGCTGGCAAACCCGAACCCTTCAAACTCGTTGATGCGTTCCGCGTTGGAACCGATATCAATCGACTTGGAATACGTGTAGTTCAGGTCGAACTCCAGCCGCCCGGAGTGATGCCGCAGGCTGAACTGGCCGGCGTTATAGGCGCTGTTGCCAATGCTCCTCCAGGCGAAGAGCGAGGAAAACTGCGGAGAGTAGTAGGTAAAGGGATGAGGTTGCCCGTTGATGGTTGCGCACGCGGGGAAGCAACTGTTTGCGTAAACTATGCCTGGGACGTCGGCATACTCCAGCGCGGTCGTCTCATTCCCCGCGTTGTAGCAAAACAAGTCATACATCGCCTGCGTTGCCGTCACCGTCGCGCCCGGGGGCAGCGACCCAAGGCAAGGAACCCCGGGATTGTAAACTCCAATCTGGGTGCTTGCCGGACCCTTCGCGCCGGGGAAAATGTCCTGCCAATACTGGTATGCCTTTTGACCGACCGCTGCCGGAGTGATGTTCTGTATGGGCACGCCCGCGTTATACAGCCGTGCCAGCGCCTGTACGGCGTGGAAATAATCCATTCCGGTCTTAGGATCTACCAGGTCCACCGGCTCGGCCAAGTCTTCTTCCTGGAGTAAGCGGTGCGCGAAACGGCCAACGTAGGAGGCCTCAAGAACGAAACCGCTAGGCAGTTCGCGTGTGAGGGAGAAATCCACCACGTGCGAATAGGGCGTTTTGAGTTTGTCATCCAGCCCCCACGTAATGGCGAACCCGCCTGGGGTGGATACACCAGCGGGCGGAGTCACCGGGAACGGAGGATGCGGCGGCGGCTCGACAATGGGACACGGGGCAACCATGCAGCTCCCGAAGGTGGCCGCGCTTTGCGTCGGAATGGTGTTCAACGCGGAGAAGCGAGCAGAGGTGTCCACGGTTTGTACGCCAGCCACGTTGGTGATCGAGGTCGTCAGGCCAAACGACCCCATGCGGTCAAATGAGTTGGTAATGCCTTCGCCGAAGTGGTCGTAGTAGAGGCCGTATCCGACACGGATGGATGTTTTTCCCGGCTCTCCCCACAACTTCCTGCTCCAGCCGCTGTCGGCACTGGGTGAGTAGGCCAAAGCAATTCGCGGCGCGAAGTCTTTGTGGTCCCACGCCCAATATGGAGCCTTTCCATTGGCCTGTCCAGACAAAGCGAAACTAATCAGAGGCTCGTAGGGCTGGCCTTGCAACATAGCCCGGGCACGGTCCTCGTACCAGTCATGCAGGCTGGTAGTGGGCGCGACCTGGACACCATCGGTTTCATAAGGCGGCTGGAGCAGAGTGTAGCGCAAGCCGTAGGTGAAGGTAAGGTTGGGCTTCACGCGCCAGGCATCCTGTCCATAGAACTCCAGTTCGTGGGCGCGGAAGTGACGGGAAACCATGCTGCCTTCGGGAATCACAGAAAGGTCTTTCGTCAACTGGTAATTTGAGTTGACCATGGGAATCAGACCCGTGAGTGCGGCGACGGCAAAGTCGTAGCTGGCGCCAAAGGACGACTCCACCGCAGGTAAGGCGAGGTTTGGAAAATTTGCCGGGTCGAGACTGACGCCGCAATTGGCAATGCACGTGGGACCAAGCCAATACACGTTGGTCTGAGCAAAAAAGAAACTCTCCGCGTTTTCCGCACGCTCGTTATCCACTTGGCGCAAGTTGGCGCCGAACTGCAAAGTGTGGGCACCTTTCACTTTGGTGATGTCATCAACCCAATTGAGAACGGGAACATTCGTATTGATGGTGGGAGTCTCGGCCGTGATGTCATCCATACCACGGAAATTCACGTAGTGCTGGGTCTGTAGGCCCGCCTGATCGATGCCCTGGCGTATATAACCAAAGCGGAAATTGTTGATCAGGGTGTTGCTCAGAGTCGCCGTGTAGCCGACGGTCAGCCCCTTGCTATTGTTGCGGACAACAGTCTGCTGGGGTTGGCCAGGAAACTGTTCCCCGCCGTCGCCGGTCGCTGAATTAGGGCTGGAGCTGGTGCGATTGGCCTGGTCATCGTTGTTCAGCACACCGCGCAGGAACAGGCGATGTTTTCCGTCAGCGGTGAGGTTGTAGTCCAGCTTGCCAACGTAGGCATCCAACTTGGCCGGCAGGGGCGACGCGAAAGTGAACCCACGAAAGTCGAAGCCGTCGCCCACAGTGTTGGTGTTGGGCGCCGGATATTGCTGAAAGACTTTCATCACCGCTGGATTTGGTCCCGGACCCAGCGGACATGTTCCGTTGCCGCTGCAAAAGGGGTCCATACTGGCCAATTCAGCGGCGGTCAGAGTTTCCACCCCATTGGCCGGACAGCCTGTGCTTCCCTCGCACGGATAGCTTACGATGCCCTGGCGCAGGTTCATGCTGGGTACGATGCGCGTGACCGGCACGTCTTCCCGCTTTCTCTGGCCTTCATAGGAGAAAAAGTAGAAAAATCGGTCTTTCTTAATAGGGCCGCCGACAAATGCACCAAAGGTGTTGCGTAATAGGAAAGGCGGTATGTTTGGCTCACCGGCATTGATTTCCGCGGCCTTGTTAAACCAGTCATTGGCCGTAGTAAAGGTGGGGCGGTAGTACTCGTACAATCCACCGTGAATGTCGTTAGAGCCGCCTTTGGTCACAAGGGAAACCTGGCCTCCGGAGGAACGGCCCGTGTCCGCATCGGAATTGCTGGTCGTCACCTTGAATTCCTCGAGCGAATCCAGCGGAACGCGGATGGCGCCCTGGAAAGCCGTGCCGAGAAGCTCGTCGTTGTTGTCCACGCCGTCGAGCGTGACGTTGGTCTGGTCGCTACGGGCGCCGCTGACGGAGCCGGAACGGCTGTCCGAGGCCGAACTGATGTGGGGGCTATTGCCGGTGAAGACCACACCCGCCTGAAGGCTCAGGATTGCTGTAGGGTCCCGCCCCTCAAAAGGAAGGCTGGCGATCTGATCAGCGTCAAAGGCGTGACCCAGCGTGGCATTCTGCGCGTTGACCACAGGAGCGACCCCCGTCACCTCCACAGTTACGTTTGCGCCGGCCACCTTCATGGTCGTGTTTACGGTCGCAGGCGTGTCGACTAATAGCAGGATTCCCGACTGCTTCACGGTGGCGAAACCCGGAGCTGACGTTGTCAGCACGTAAGTGGCTGGGGGCAATTGAAGAAACTGGTATTCACCCTGGCCACTGGTCTTGGTAGTCCGTGAGAAACCCGTCGCGGGATCGCTGATGGTGACGCTGGCGCCCTGCAGCACCGCGCCATTGGGATCGGACACCGTTCCTCGCAACGAAGCGGTTGCGGCCTGGCACTGGACGAAAGTGTTCAGCAGTAACAAAAAGACGAATACGCCGAAGACGAACCTGGCGCCCTGCATGGGAGGCTCCTCTTGTTTTGGGTTGTGAGTAAATGTAGACCCGAAAGTTCCATTTTGCAAGGACAGCTATCACAAGCCCCTGCGAGGGCCCAGTATTGTCCCTTCCCAGCAACGCATGCTTTCCTCTTGGCCAGCGATCAGCGGATGATCCGGCTTAGAACGTGGTGGCCACGGTGAAGCGGAAAGTCTTGAGCGGCTCACGCAATTGGTATTGCGCTGCATATGCGTTGCGCGCCAGTTGGTAGGTGTAATCTCCCGCGCCCCCGGCGGGAAACATGCTGCGGGTGATCGGCACCGGCGGGCCGCTTGTAGTATCCAGGCGCAAAGGATTGTAGGCCCAATAGAACCGGAATGGGGCGTTAATGACGGGCAGGAAGACTTGCAGCTCAAGCCCGCTGGACATGCGCGGGGTCCAGTTTGTGCCGCTTAGGGGGTGCAGATACTGCGAGAACGCCACCTTGGTGGTTCCGGAGCAGTTGAAGCCGATATCGAGGGTGGGACAGCCAAACACCAGGCTGTTCAGGTAGTCGTATTCAGAAGTTGAGATTTTCAACTGCGAATCGCGCAAGATGGGCACTATGCCGCTATCCACGAAAGGCGCAAGCGAGACCGGCCCGGCGATGGTGATGCGGTACTCCAGGTTGCCCACCAAGCTGGCATCGCCGCCGGGAAACACGATCTGGTTCACGGGAACCGGAATGGTGTAGCTGCCCAGCAGCGGGTTGGCCGGATCGCGGGGAACCACGGTGCCATCAGGGTTGCGCAACGCAATGCTCGCACTGCTGGGCAAGAAGGCTACCGGCGAAACCGAGCGGATGTCAAAACCGCGCAGGTCGTTCTCGCCGCCGTCATAAAAGCGCTGGAAGGGTGGTGGCACCAAGCCTCCGTAGCCGGTGATGAACGATGCCAGCACATTGAAGCCAACGGTGTTGCGGCCTTTCTGAACGGGGATGAAATGCTTGTAGTTATAGGACGGGCGGATGGTGCGGACGGTGCCGCCCAGGCCCGCGATCTCCACTCCCACAAACGTGCTGGAACCTCTGTGGGGAAACAGGGCGCGGTCCAGGGTGCTCTTGGAGTAGCTGGGAATGATTTTGCTGGTAATGATTCCGTGCAGCGCACTGGGGCCACTAATCCCGCTGAACGCCAGGTTATTGAACAGCGTCTGCGAGGCCGCGGTCAGCGCCTCGATGGTGGAGATGTCAAACGAGTAAGCCAGCCCAAACCGCTTGAAAGTGCGGCGCGGCTGGTAGCCCATGCTCACGGTGAACCCCTTACTGCTCTGGGTGTAATTCTGCAGGTTTTGCTCCAGTGCCGTGGGCAGGCTGACTTGCTGACCGGACAGAATGGCGGCTTGCCGGGCCTGGTTGTAGTTGAATTTGCTCACATAGACGTTGAATCCCAATTGCAGCGGACGGTCGAGAAAGTAAGGCTCGGTGAAGCCGAACGTAATGGAGCGCTGGATGTTGCCGAGGTTGGCGCCGATCGAAAGGGTCTCGCCCCGTCCCAAAAAATTGTTGGTGCTGTAATTGATCCCGATGAAACTGCCGGCCAGTCCGCTAACCCCGCCCGTCAGGCCAATGCTGTTCTTGCCTTTTTCTCTGACTTTGAGGGTCAAATCGACGGTGCCCTCTTTTTCGTGGAGATGGCGCTCGGTAACGCTGGGATCGTCGGGCTTGATGGTGTCGAAAAATCCCAACTGATTAAGCCGCTGCAGACTGATATCCCAGAGCTGCTGGTTGTAAATCTGGCCTTCCTCGAGAAGGATCTCGCGGCGAATGACTTTGTCCCGGGTCGTGGTATTGCCCTCGAATTCTATGCGGCGGACATAAAACTGCTTGCCTTCGTCCACGTCAATGTCGATGTTGATGAGTTTCTTTTCTTCGTCGAAATTGGTGTTGGGAATAGAAGTAAAGTTGATGTAACCCAACTGACCGTAAGCCTTCTGCAGGCTCTCTAAACCTTTGGCAATCTTGCTGCGGTCGAAGGTGTCGCCATCCTTGATCGGAAACAGGGCGCGCAGAGCTTTGACATTGGGAACCGCCTTGTTGTTCTTGAAAGTAATGCTGCCCAGCTTGTACTTGTCGCCTTCCTCGATGGGCATGGTAATGTCTACGGCCTTGCCGGGGCCTTTTTGGAACAGCGGAATGTGAGCTCCTTTGTGGCCGGTGTCGTGGATGTTGGTTTTAGCCTCTTGCACAATGACCTTGAAATAGCCGCGGTTCTGAAACTCGGCGCGCACCCGCTCCGTGTCCTCTTCCAGCTTGCTGGCGTCATAGGTACGCGCAAATAGGTGCTCCAGAAAAATGGAATGGGGGATCCCGACCGGGCGCAGGTTCTTCATGGAACGCAGCAGGAGTCGTCTGCTGACGTGTTTATTGCCTTCGAACCTGATTCTGCCGACCTTGACCTTGGGGCCTTCCTTGACTACAAAGGTGACCCCAACCGCTG
>Ga0187784_10003335_pt1 | contig 12956 bp, 10 predicted proteins | sample 1015_SJ02_MP15_2_FD_132964 | JGI IMG/M metagenome (GOLD analysis project Ga0187784, IMG submission 132964) | Tropical peat soil microbial communities from peatlands in Department of Meta, Colombia - 1015_SJ02_MP15_20_MG | ecosystem: Environmental > Terrestrial > Soil > Wetlands > Peat | place... | reverse complement strand
CGGCGGGTCTACGTGGGTTATGCTGCTGTCAGTTCTGAGCGATAGTTCAGGCAATTATAATGCGTACTGGACTCCGCCGGCACCCGGGAATTATCTACTGGAAGCGAGTTGGAGCGGAAATGACCAGCTTGCGCCATCCCAAAGCTCGTCGGAGTCCTTGAGCGTCACAGGTTCGGCGGCGCCAGCTCCAACGGTTCTTCTTTCCACACCCACAAACGCCACTCAAGACCAAACTGTGACACTCTTTGTTACCGTGTTCAATCCAACCGGCTCGGCTGCGAATGAGAGCGTCACGATACAGATCACTGGACCCAACAATTACGTATCATTTGATGTTATTCAGGTAGAGGTCAGCGGCAATTCACGATCAACCGGTTACTACGATTGGATCGTTCCCTCAACGTCAGGCACGTACGCAGTTATTGCATCGTTTCTACCTCCTACATTAGGAGGCGTTGACTTACAAACCGTCCAGGTGAGCTAGCTTGACAGAGATCTCTACGCTGGGTTGGTGGACCGGGCGGGATTCACACCACTAGCGGCGAAATTCGAAGGTTCGGGAAACTTCCCCACGGTTCAGAGATGGGTAGGGGGATTTCAGCACCAGTTTACTAGTAACTGTAAATTGACCTAAATGCATGTCGAAATTTGAGTCTCTCGCTGATTTCACCTTAAGCAGGGTTGTTAGGCCTCGACAGGAAGCCAGCTTCTGATCTTATCCTTGTCAAAATCCAAAATGTACCCTCTGAGAATTCCGCTCTGATACTCACTCCCTGGGTTGAAACATGCTGTTCTACCTATCTTCATGTTTCCTGAAGATTCGTGAATATGCCCATGCAGGCCGGCCAACGGTTGATAAGTTTCAATTGCGTTCAGTACAGCTGTGCTTCCGACAGGTATTCTCACCACCTCTCCCGCTGAAACTACTGGTCGGAGCTCCTTGTCTAATTGAGGTGCGATATCTAGACCAGTGCCAAAAGGCGGACAGTGAAGGTTGAAGATGCTGTTGCGGACATTTTTCACTTTCGCTACCATGCTGTCAATTTTGATTCTCAGTTCTTCTTCGGAGCATTCACGTGCAGTGTTCCATGGTGTTGGGTTGCTATATCCGGAGCTTATCATTTCATGTCCTTCGCCGACGTCAATCACTTTGTCTTCCGGGTTGACAACGTAGTCAGATTTATTGATGATCTCGCCAACCCTTTCAGAATCATCGTTTCCTGGCATCAGATAGCAAGCAACACCTGTCTGCCGTAGTCGTTCCTCTGCAACGTGCACCCATCGTTCCATGTTATCTTCGATGGTCTTCGTCAAGGAAGCTATGTGCTTCTCTGAATCCGCGGCGAGCTCTTCGTAATGTTGTTCTGTCATGATTTCGTAGTAGTAGCCGATGTTTCTCACACGCTTGATAAGGTCCGCAAGTTGTTCCTTTGATTCAATAATTTCTTGTGACCCAAGAAAGGTAGCTTCGTATTTTCCACTGGTTTGCTCTATTATGGGGACTAATGCCTTGCCAGTGAGGTCTCCGCTTGCGATGACTAGGTCTGCCTTGTAAATCTTCATCTTGGCTGCGTTCACGAACTTCATGAAACAGCTTTCGGACCCGTGGAGGTCACACGCGAAGTAGAGTCTGGTCGCCATGAATTGCAGACTCTACTCGGGCGGGACCGATTTGAACAGCAGACCCATGTCAATTCCACGCTTGGCGTTGTACCACCTAGAGACGAAGTAGATTACCGCTCCAACTACGAGTATGACGACGAAAGTCACCAAGCCCTGCGATATTGCATAAGTTACGACGTCGGTCACGCCTGCTACCCCAGTTATGAGAGGCCAAACCATAAACAAGATGTACGCCGGAATTATAAATGCAAGCCAGATTATGCCGAATATTGCAACTAATGGTATTCCGAACTTCTTTTTCAGTGAAAGCGGTAGGAGTTCGTATATGTCCTTCCTACGGTATGGGAGGAGCACGGCGTTTACTCCAGGCATTATGAAGAACAATACACACAGCATAATGTAGGCATAGACACCCACGATATAGTTGACACCGTACAATGAAATGAGGAAGGTAACGTACCAGATCGCTGCAAAGAGCATCGTCAAGTAGAGCGGAGTCTTAGTTCTCGGGTTGATTTCTGAGAACCGTGTCGGGATTATTCGGTCCATTGCCCAAGCAAATGCCGTCCTGGACAACACGACAATTATGCAGATCATGCAGGATATTAGCAGGAGGACGGCTGCAAGTCCTGAAAACGCCATCAAGCCGGCAAGGTTAGGGTTGCTAACCGCGATTAGAGCTTGAGCGGTCGGTGCCATCGGAGATTGTGCTGGAACGGAAGTGAATAGGTAACTTAGCGCCGACAGCAGGTTGTACCCTACGCCGTTAACGAAGAGCTGAAGGTAGAGTGAATGAATCAGTAAGACTACGATGCACGTACCGACCACTGAGATTAGCACGTTTCGGAATAGATTTCCCTTTAGTTCGCCGGCTATGAAACCTGAAACGTTGAGTCCTGCATATTCAAAGAGAACGAATCCTAGGAGGGGCCCCAGCAGACTATTGTCATATGGTGCAACCGAGAATCCATTAGATGTGGCAGTCTGCATTACTTGCTGAACACTCTTGCCAGTAATTGCTTGGAAGTTGGTGGCGAAGCTTGACGGGTTAATACCTAGTGCGAACGGGATTGCAATGAACGTGAGGAGCAGCCCTGCAACCACGAGAATGGAGTTAATCGTGTGGAATCTCCTCGACGGCTGTAAGGAAACGAAGAAAACAAATGCCATTATGATTGTACCGACTATCAGTTCACCTGTCGTTCCCTGAAGCCAATTAGAGTAGGAAGCCCATGGTCCGGATCCAGAGATCGACATTATCCAGAATATGGAGCCTAGGCTCGTGGATGTCATGACAAGAGCCCATGCCATGAACGAGAAGAATCCGAAGACCCACGTCCATGTCTCAAGGAATCCAAGCAGTGGATGAGTTATTCTTGAGGTGAAAACTTGTTCACCGCCACTCCGTGGCAACGCCGTCGAAAGGTATCCGAATATAGGCCCAAACGCGCCCGCGAAAAATACGAAGCAAAGAAGAGCACCAAGCGCCACAGAATTTACTCCGTCAACAAGGAAACTCGGCGCATAAGTTATCAGCGCAGTAATCCAAACTGTTTCAGTTGCAACGGTGGCGCCAATTGCGAAGAAGAGGCTCTTGCTCGTGGAAACCTCGCGGACTAGACCAGATGCGGGGCGAACGAAAAGTTTTTTCTCACTCAAAGATTATCTAAGAACGTGCGTCACTCAAGAGTATTTAGCAATTTGTTACTTACTGTCAAATGTCATACAAGACTTCGTATGCTAGTCTTTTTGTATATAATTCAATGTCCGTCCGGAGACCGTGTGAAATCCACACGAAAGAGAACGGACATGGAAACCTGATGCTCAATTCTGGTCACATAACATGAAAAATTTATGCGTGCCTCTAAGCAAGTGGCGAAGGGAGCGGTATATTGAGTAGCGCGATTCCATCAAAAGCAGAGGCTATAATAGCGCAACTTTCAGCGCAGAAAGTTGAGGCGAGATTAATCGGAGCCCTCTCAATACGATTGCACTCGCATAAAGGACCCAACCTTGATAGAGAGATTTCAGACATAGACTTCGTCGCCCATTCCGAAGACAGAAAAAAGATTGTGAAAGTCTTAGAAGGGATGGAGTATGAACCTGCCGTTATGTTCAACTCAGTAAATCCAACCAGACTTCTTTTCACTGACAAGACCGATGGAACTAGGGTCGACGTGTTCTTGGATGTCTTTGACATGTGCCACCACTTGAGCTTTCGTGATCGATTTGATATCACCAAGCCGACGCTTCCGGTGGCCGACCTTCTTGCTACGAAACTGCAAATTGTTGAGATTAATGAGAAGGATCTGAAGGACATCATAACCTTAATGCAGTCGCATGAGTTGACGCAAGATGACTCAGACTCTGATCAGATTAATACGCGCTACCTATCGAATCTCTGCAAAGACGATTGGGGCATATACAAGACGTTTACCACAACAATTGAGCGGACTTCCGAGTACCTCTCTCATCTGACCATGGACGAATCCGAGAAACTGGCAGTGCTGGCTAAGCTAAAACGCACGCGGGATGAGATAGAACAAATTCCGAAGACATTCAAATGGAAAATGCGATCTCGAATCGGCGAAAAACAACGCTGGTACAACCTCCCAGAAACCCGCATCGTCGATACCGACGCATCCTGACGGATCGGAAAACACGCTAACCAATTCATCGGACATCGAATTATCGTCCCTTTGAGCAAAGCGCTTGAGATCGCCCTTGGATCTCACGGGCAATCTTTGACGTCTTTTCTTCGGACGCATATTCCACACGTGTGGAAGAGAAAACCACCAGTATCACACGACAATCTCCATACCGCACGATCGCCTCAGACTTGTCTTGAAAAAATGTGACTTGACGAGGTCGCAGTTCCATAGGGTAACATTTGCTGTTGATGTCGTTTACAATTCTTGAATATACCTAGGATAGTTTATGACACTGGCTTTGCTCGCAGGACTTGAAGAGCATTGGTTTCGGACGTTCTCGAACTTTTGTCCGACCTTGTGAAAATCCCGAGCGTTTGCGGTCAAGAGAGCGCCATAGCGCACTACATCTCAGATTGGCTAGACAAGAACAACATGTCTGTGGAAAATATGGAGGTCAAGCCAGAAAGGCCCAACGTGATCGTCGTCATGCAAGGGGAAGAAGCTGGCCCAAGCGTGCTGCTTAACGGGCATATGGACACCGTGGAAGTGGGCCGTGATTGGGTGCGAGATCCGTTTGGAGCAGCCGTTGAGGAAGGAAGAATGTATGGGCGCGGGAGCATCGATATGAAAGCGGGTCTCGCATGCATTCTGTGGGTTGCTGCCGCGTTGAGGGAAGAGGGTCTCCCCAGACGAGGAAAACTGGTTCTCGCGGCGGTGGTTGATGAGGAGTCAATCGCCAGAGGCGCCTATGCCTTGGTGCAAAGCGGTCTCTGTAAGGACGTGGATTTTGCTATGGTTCCTGAGCCTACGGGGCTCAAGGTCGTCACGGCGCACCGCGGTAGAGCGGTTTTTGATGTCCAAGTTCATGGAAAAGCGGCACATTCTTCCAGACCGGAAGAAGGTGTTAACGCTATCGAGAAGGCGGGCGTACTCCTTAATGCACTGCCAAGGATTCGGGGCCCTCATCATCCCATAATAGGCGACGCCACGATCAACACGTTGAAGATAGAAGGGGGACAGGACGCCGTGATGCTGGTTCCTGACCAGTGCCGTCTGCTCATTGATCGATGCTTAGTGCCAGGCTACACTACCAACGCGGCTCTTCACGACCTGAGGCAGCTGATCAATGAGATAGGAATCGACGCAGAGGCGAAACTCCCAGTCCGCGAAACACCCTTCTGTGAACCATTCGAGATACCAAACAATGAACCTCATCTGAAAATAATCATGAAAGGAGCCACCCAGGTCCTAGGAAAATCGCCCGAAATAGGATTTCATCCGTGGCCATGCGACTCATGCATCCTAGTCAATCAGGGCAGAATCCCCACGATCGAATTCGGGCCAGCCGGATCCGGACTGCATCAGGCAGACGAGTACGTTCAGCTAGATTCCGTAAAGAAGACGGCTGCTGTCTATCACCGCATTATGAGGGACATATTCTCATAATCATCGACAAATGCTTACTATCTCTCAGTAGTAACTCTCCATTGATTATTCTTCTCGAAAATCATGTGGGCAAAGCTGCTACAAGTTTATCAAAACACTGGAGATTAGCGGTATGCTTTCGCAAGGGTTGAAGGCAACGAAGAATCGTGTAGTATAGCCGTCATTCAGCAGAATAAACCCAAATCGTGACGTTTCTGGAATGAAGGCAAGTTGAGTGGGGCATAACGCGAGAAAATAACGGGGAACAGTACGGTTCATTCGGAAAGGCCCTGTAACAGGGTTCCTCGTCTATGGCGAGGCCACCTTTATACAACCGGGCCGCCATCGGGCGCGACGATCACCATGACGCCGCTCCTGATTTCCTTCGCTTTTTGTTGGGCTACGTGGAAGAGTGTGCCTGAGCTTGGGCCTGCAAGAATGTCTTCGGCTACCACCAGAAGCTGCGCGGTCTCCTCTCCCTGGCTCAAGGTCAGGTAGTGCACCTCATCAACTGTTAGAGTGGTGGACCGGGCGGGATTCGAACCGCTAGCGGTGAGAGTTCAAAGGTTCGAGAAAGATGTCATCGTTCGATTGGTTGCTGGCCACTATCTGCCCTCGGTTAGCCTTTTGACTCCGGAGTATTCTCTTTGAGTTTGGATTCCGTCATAGAAGAGAAGAGGACCCCTTTGAGCCTTCTGAAAAGGATACTGAAAGTCAAACTTAGCTTCTTTGTTATAGAGGGATTATCGATCTGAAGATCGCTAAGGCCACCCCCCATTTTGCAGGTAACGTAGATATCTTTACGAACGCTACCAAGTCCTTCAACCCTTAATTCAACAGGAACCCTGTATTTGCCGGGTTTCTTGATATGTGCTTGCCCCTCTACGTCATTGGTGGCTATCGGTAAGTAGAACCCTTCGATCCCTTCGAAATTTGCTGCGATATCAAGGAACCCAGCAGTCTCTGTCCAGGGTCCCGCATTGGAAAAATGAAACTTGAAGGCGTGATTAACAGCTTCAGTAGGAGAATCGAACTCATGAGTTTTTAGCTTATGACCACTCTCATCCCCCAGATGTTGATCCGCCCAGTATAGAACCCGAGGTGTCTCAGGATTTATCTCGGGATCTACTAGAAGGTAGGCGCGAACTTCTGAGCGTTGAACGCGCTTCAGTTGTACGTGCACTCTGATTATTTTTCCTTTTACTCCCTTCCGATATGAACCCGTCCAATCGACCGGATATTCAAGCGGTCTGCCGACTATAATTCTCGCCCTCGACAAAACGTGAGTGACAAGATACCCTACGATACCAAACATGCCAGCCACTACGACGGCTAGTACCACGGCGAGAATGTCCTCAGCAATCGACGAACTTGACACGCTGTAGACCCTTGGCCGCGTGGCGTTTTTCAAGGTTCTCAGTCTTGTCTTCGGCTCACGCCAACAATAAACGCCGTCTATATTCCTCATCGTTACGATTGTGACTCGTCAATGGAATGTCTTTAGTTTCATGCAGCTCTCTCCCTTAAATCGGTAATCAGTCCAGATAACATGCAGACCTCTAATGAACTAAGGTAGTCTTAACTTGTTCTATACTGACGACGACGTAAACTGTGTCTCCAATAGAACTGAGGGACTAGATTGTTTGGAGAAATAATTAATGAATAGCCGCATTTTTGGAAATCTCAAGGTCGTATGGCTTCTCGTAGTGGCGCTGGGATCATGTTTTACTCTTGTCCAATTCGGATATTCACTCTGGCAACTCTCGGGATCACGGTAGGGAAACCTTGACGTGATCCCCTTAGGTAGTGGGGGCTTGGCCGGATTCGAACCTAGGTAGTTGAATTTCGACGGTTCGGGAAATGGAGCACCCTTCGATCAGTTGCGGCTTCGTATAGGGTTGAAACCAAGTCCAAGAACGCCTCATGAATTGAGTAGCTGAAAGAACGTTTGCAACCTTATGACTCATGAGCCCGACACGGCCTAGTATTCCCATCCGACTTCGAAAACGGTGCCCCAATTACTATAGCTATCGTCAATATCGACGGATACCTTAACGCCCTTCAAATCTAAGCTAGCGGCAGTCACCGGCTCCCACAATCTCTCCGACAGCTTTTCGCAAACTTGGTCCATAACGTCCTCGTGAATCATCGAACCTTTGTCTAGCGCCATAACGTGAATTGTATCCTCCTCGACGCATACACCAATGAACTGCAAGGTCGCATCGACCGCATACAATTTACCCTCCTCAACTTCTATTGTATCGCGATAAGTTGCGACAGGGTTGTTTGATAGGATCGTTCGGATCTTATTGCCTAATTCGTCAAGTCTCATTTGTTCCGCTGTTCCTCCACTGGCCGCCGTGACAAATGGCTTTGGAATTGACTTGACAGTCCCTGTTTCCAACAGAAACTTCTCCACAACTCGGCTCACCGTCTCTACTTCCTCTAGAGTGGGTGCATAACTCTCGTGAATGCACCTGTTCCTAATCTCGTTCACTTTCGACAAATCTGCGATGTTGAATGCGCTTCGCTTGACATGACCTGACTTGTCCAAAAGTTCGGACATATCAGAATTCGCGTAAAAGATCAGCCAACCCCCTAGGGTTAGCGTATCAGCAGGATTCTTCTTTCCGAATGTTTTTTCGATCGACACGAGTTTTTCCTTTTCGGCTGGAAGTAAGTCTCCCCAGACTACCTTGTAAAAATGCTCCAGCGTAGCTTCAAGCATCGTGCAGTAACCAATGACCGCTGCACGATTCATCGTCAGCGTCTTCTGCTTAATAGCCTCCCGCAAACCCTGCTCATAGTCCGTCTTTCCTCACTTTCCTACGCGATTGACTCGAACGCTTTGATCAAGGCGAGATAGACGGTAAATCTGAGTGTCCAAGGTTGAATAGTTTTGCGTGTATATTATCCAGTAGCCAGGGGTTATCGGTGGTTTTCGTGAGGATTTAGTTCATGAAACGACTCGTTTTGGACTTTCCCGCTTAACTTGCGTTAACACGCGATTCCAAGAACTCAGAGAGATCCCAATACTGTAGTGGTGAACCGGGCGGGATTTGAACCGCTAGAGGAGAATTTCGGGAGAGAGCTGTTCTTAGTCCAGCGCGTGTGGAAGTTCTTGGAGCTGCTTCGCCTTTGGGTCCCAGTATAGCAAGACCTCTCTTTGGGTGCCGGAGGAATCTCTACCGATAAATGCGATACTGCGAACTCCGCGTCCCGGAAGCCTAAGGTAAGAGGATTTCCCAACTGCTACTAAGGTTTCAAGCACGAGTAGTAACGCGCCGATAGCTACAATCCACAGGGCGGCGGCACGCCAAACTGCAGTGAATACTAGCCCTCCTAGGAAATACGCGATAACCACATACTCGTCCCACTTGTCATATCGCTTCGTAGCCGATCTCAACTTTTTCGCCAAAGTCCGTTTCGTTTCCGATGGCGGGCGCATCCACGAACCGGTGTTCAGAAACGAGATGTCCTTCAGTTTCTCGTCTGTCCCGCGCGTAGGGCCATCCGGAATGTGAGTATGACCAAAGCAGACAAACCCGGCGTTCTTCGCCTCTGAGGACCCCTGCTTTTCATCTACGAACCAATTGTAGATTGGTCTTGAATGGCCAGTCAAGTAGTCGATAGTGTCTCCTCGTGTTGCGCCTTGAAGCCGATTATATGCTTCGCCAAAAATCAGCGTTATGCCTTTGAAAAGCGTCTTCTGAGCCCAACGCCAGCAAGTGAAGATGCTAGGCAGGAACAGAAGTCCGAAACAAAACAAAATCAAATCACATTCAGGAACAGGCAATACTTCGGCTCGTCCGGTCGCCAAAGTTATCCCTAAGACGAACCATAACGCGGTCAAGAGGAGAAGAGCTGCTCTTCCTTTACCTACAAGTTTCGATGCAAAATATTCGGCGAGAGAATAGAAAGGATCGATAGACGATTCGATTTTCAGACTCAGCGATCCGAAGGCCGATTCGAATTGGTGACCGTGTATGAAGAAATATGGTTTTCCAGCGATCTTGAGAACTTTGTATTCCGATATTTCGAATTTGTGCTTTGTCTGAAGATCGGGTGACACCTGAGGCACTATGTAGTCATGGTTCCCGCGCAAATAGAATACGTCGGCTCTTTCTACCAGGATCCTGCCATAATCCACAGCGAATTTCGGGAGGCTTTCTAGGTCTCCGTCCCAGAAATCAAGATAGTCTCCCATTAGTATGATCGCTTTCGGCATCTCGAACTGAAACTCTGCGTCAACACCATGAACGGTCAAAGCGTTCGTTGACGCCAAGGCATCGGTGAACTGCTCAAAGTCTTTGCCGAAAATCTCTTTCTCTGAAAGGCCGATATGCGTATCCGAAATCACTAGCACGGAGTCGTATTCATCCACGACCCTAGTGCCAACAGCCACTAAACCTAGTCCTCCGGAAACAGGTTCGGGGAAGTCGTCTCAAATGAAGGTGCGAACTTATAGAAACAGTTTTCCAATTTTCGGACTGACAGTTCCGATCTCGCAACACGGATTCGCCGAGAGTTGAACCGAAAAGGGCTAAAAACCTGTAACAATTTTTAGCAATGAAAACTGTTTCTAATCTTTTCTATTGGAGTTGGTAATTTATAGAACTCCAACTCTAGCATACCCATCCCTTCTCGCGGAGGTAATCTGCACGAAGGCTGTTGTTACTTCCGACCATCACTTAGGTTATCAGAACTCCGACAAGTCGCCATCGAACACGTCCCTTAATACCACTTGCATGCAGAACGATTCAGAAGTCGATCACCACCTTCTTGAGTACGTCACGAGTATAGCGACTACGCTTCTCTTCGCGGTGCTGTATGGCATCTTGGAGTATTATTGGATAGTCACAAGCAAGGACGTGCCGTTTCGTTACGGAAGTGGACCCGTATTCCTTGGTTTTTACCTCTACCATCTCGAAGTCATGTTACCTATTCTGCTTATTGTCGGATTCTCTCCCCTCATCGCTGACATACTTGGCACTGGAAATAAAGTGAGAGAGAAGGGGTTCACTTTTGCTTTGGGCTGTGCCACTATACTGTTCTCTATCATGCTGGAGGACATTACGTGGTTCTCTTGCCGGTCTGTGGATCCGCTGCCGTTGGATCCTTTGGCTGGAAAGTGGATTCAGCCTTCTGACTGGACAGCACGCGGCTCGCTTGGCTATCTAAGCATACCAGGCGGGGTTATACCTTCATGGTACATCATCGTGGCCATCATAGCCGTTCTGATTTGGGCTGCGGTATTCAAACACTGGTCACTCCTCACTGTCCGATTGGAGCCCTTCCGTATATCGTTCGGGAGCGATGAACACACCGGACCGGATTCGGATCCCCATGATATTCCAGACGAATTGAATGACAAATCGTTGAAGCCGCGAAAGAAAGAACTGCTTCATGAGATGGAAGGATTCAGGAAACATCTTTGGAAGCTTCATCTTTACAATTTCCGACTGAACTGGGTAACTGTCATTGTCGCTCTAGCGCTAACAGCAGGTGTCACGGTCGCGGGAGTATACGGCAACGGCCAATTTGCAGCAGTCTTTGGAGTTGGGATTGCGTTCTTGATCGGCCTGCAAAATGCATTTCCCCTAAGCGAGAAGGCTGAGTTCTACAGGACCATAGTAGCCGAGTACGATAACCTCAAAGATGATCTCATGTATTGCGTAGAAACTGAAAAACAGTTCAAGCAAGTCCTGCATAAGTTCGAAGCTCTAAGGGACAACGCAGCGAAAAAGAGACCGAAAGGCCACGAATTCCAAGCCGAATTCCGCATGCAGAAAGGTTGAGCCTATCCCGAAGTAGAAAATTATCTGCCCAGCAAGGATCAAAGATTCGTCCTTCGCTTGAGACCATTTTGGAACGTAACCTCTGTCGAGGGTCAACGGATGTTTTCGTTTTGCGAAAATATGCATCGGCCAGTCAATAATCAGCTAATACCCGGGAGATGCAATCTTTTCAGAGGAGTCCAAGGATTTGGGTGTCAGGTCAGCGCGAATGGCGAACATTACTGCCACGCTACCGATTCCTTTGCTTGAGAAGATCGACGAGTTGATCCACGAAGCCAAGGTTCCCTCACGCTCATACGTCATTCGTGAGGCGGTTAGAGATTACCTGAGAACGTTTGAGTAATCCTACGTCGCACCGGTTTAGTAACTAACACTAGCAAGAATTCCGAAGACGAAATCATGAATGCGCGCTGGTGTCTCGGAAGCACTGAATCAGCTTCAGGTCGCCTATTGAAAATAGTTCACATACATGTAATACGCGTTGACCAAGACATATGTGGCAAACAGACAGATCGAGATGACTGCCAGCAGTATTTGTTGTCCGTTCCATTGTTTTCCAACTACGTGATGCCATATCCAGAGGAACGAGACAGTGCAGCTCAAGAAGAAGAGCAGCCCCCAGAATTGCGTAAGCGACACTAAGGAGACGACATAGGGATTCAGCAAGATTCCCGGAATCACGAACGGGCCATAGATGAGAAGGATGAAGAACAGGATTCCACCTGAAACTCTACCTGGAGAAGCGCAAGCAAGGATCCCCAGACGGGCAGATGTCTCCAGAGAAGATCGAATCATGTTCTCCTCTAATTCGCGATGCGCAGTCAGCTGCTCCCAGACCTATCGGGGAGAAGCAGGTGTACAAACTAGTCCACGGCCTCTACCACAAGGCCGGCATCCTCCGCAACAACCCCAACGGAGGATACGACTTGCGGGTTCATTCGCTCCGGAAATATTTCAAGACTCAACTCATGGCACTTGGCGTCCAACCGGACTACATCGACTACATGATGGGCCACAGCGTCGACACTTACCATGACATTCAGTCGAAGGGCGTCGAATTCCTTCGCAACCTCTACGCGACCGCGGCCCTGTCGATTCGACCCCGAAGCAATTACACGAAGATAGACATGTTAAAGGAAGTGGCTAGAGCGTGGGGACTCGATCCCGAGAAAATCCTCACGAGGGAAGCGCTCGCTGAACCACACCGGGCCTACGCAGGAACAAAAGACCGGGAGAACGATGAATTACGCATGCTCAGCCATGCCCTAAAGGAGAGCATCAAGAAAGAACTCCTAGCCAGCGTGAATTCCCGAACCCACCACAGTAACCGTTAGAGTGGTGGACCGGGCGGGATTTGAACCCGCGACCTCCCGCATGCCAAGCGGACGATCTGATCGCATCGGTTTTACAATTCGATGCTCATACCAGGCTGATCTACCGGCCCATCGTTTCGACAGCT
>Ga0187784_10003333_pt1 | contig 12960 bp, 8 predicted proteins | sample 1015_SJ02_MP15_2_FD_132964 | JGI IMG/M metagenome (GOLD analysis project Ga0187784, IMG submission 132964) | Tropical peat soil microbial communities from peatlands in Department of Meta, Colombia - 1015_SJ02_MP15_20_MG | ecosystem: Environmental > Terrestrial > Soil > Wetlands > Peat | place... | reverse complement strand
CCCTGCTTCCCGAAGAACTCATTGCCGCCCGTGTGGTCGGGATGAATATGCGAGTTGACGACGATCTTAATGGGCCCGGCGGTGAATGTCCGGATCGTGTCCAGTGCCTTAGACGCGAGTTGCCGGTCCTCGGTATCCACCATCAAGACGCCGTCGGAGCCGAACAGCACCGCGATTCTGCCGCCGGCAGCGTCGGGGTGTGCCGGATCGAGACCTGCCGAACCGTGCAGAATATAGATGTTCGGCGCAATCTTTTCCGTTACCAGGATCTGGATCTTGTCCCAGGGCGTTTGGTAGCCCTGCGGAAATTCGTAGGGCCCAGTTCCAGGTGGAATCACCGTGATGGGATAGACTGTTCGCTGTGCAAAGACGCTTGCAGAAAGAATCAACATCGCTGTCAGGTGCGCCACTAGGACCCATCCGCGTTTCATGGGTTGTCTCCTTTCGGCTCAAACTCAAATCTTCCGGACGAGAAGCTCCAATCATATCCGTTTCCGCGTGCGATGCAACAGCGCATCCTGAGGATCTCCGCTGAACGCCGACGGGAGTTCTGCTGAGCGCCTCCCTTTTTCGCGTTCCCGTGACGATTCAAGCCGTATAATGAAACGGTCCGCGTCACGGATCGTTTGATTCACGCGGATGAAACGTTCTTAACGGCCTAGGAGCCGCATCCCTTGCAACGGTCGGGGCAGGGGCTTCGTCTTGGAGCATGGAGGAGATAAAGATGCACAGGATGACGAACGCTGTAGTGGCACTGATGATCGTGGCGGGGGTTGTATCCGCCCCTGTTTTTGCGCAGATACCCCCATCGTTCGCTCCGGGACAGTTAGATCAATTGGTGGGGCGCGTTGCGCTATATCCAGACCCACTGCTGGCGCAAATCTTGGCTGCGGCGACCTATCCCAACGATATTCCCGCGGCTGCACAGTGGGCGGATCAGCACCATTACCTTACCGGTCAAGCGCTTGCCGACGCTATCACCGCGGACCAATTGCCATGGGATCCCAGCGTGCAGGCGCTGCTCCCGTTTCCGTCCGTGCTGGACATGATGAATTCGGACATGAACTGGACGACCCAGCTCGGAAACGCGTTCCTGGCCCAGCAGCAGGACGTGATGGACGCGGTGCAGCGGCAGCGAGCCGTCGCGCAACGCTTCGGCTACCTGCGAAGCACCGGCCAGATTGTAGTGAGCGGCGGGCCATATATTACGATCATGCCGGTGGATCCGGCGTTTGTTGTGGTCCCCTACTATGATCCGGCGATCGTATTTTTCGCGCCCGCGCCTGGATTCGTAGTGGGCGGAGCAATTCGCTTCGGCTTCGGTGTGACCATCGGCGGATTCTTTGCGCCGTGGGGCTGGGTTGCCGGTGGGATCCGCTTTGATTGGGGCGCGCACGCCGTCTTCCTGGGTGGTGCACGCTGGGGGCGGACTTGGGCTAACCGGGCGGTTTACGTGCACCCCGGGTATGCGTCCATCAGGCGGCCTGCGCCGGGTGCTCGACCCGCCGAGTCGCACGCGCTGCATCCGCGTTCCGAGCAGGAGCGAAATGCCGCGCGGCAAGGGAAGGCTATGCCACGCGAGACGCACAAGGGCAAGGGCCGCTAATGGGAGACTTCAGATCCGCAAGGCGTGTTGGATGGCCACCATGCCGCGACGTGCATGACCATCAGGAAGATTGCCCCCGGCCACGTGGCTCCCGCGATCGGTAAATGAACGGCGGGAGCAGGTCCCGGAACCATAGAGGCGATCAGGACCGCCAACGCGATCCTTCGATAGCTGCGCGACGGATTGGCCGCTCGCCAGGGCCGGCTCAGGGCCGCGTCAGAATCCGGTCCCTTCGATCCGCTTGCGCGACGCGACGCGTAGCTACGAGCAGGTTCGACTCTTTGATGTGACGGTAGCCAATCGCGAAGCCCAGCGGCCGGACGTCCCCTCTCGAAGCGAAAGCTAACTGGAGGTCGCCCTGGTACCGGTTCCTGAAAAGATTGATCGGCTCGGTATAGGTGCCGTATAGGCGCACATCCCAGGCAGACGTATTGAAGAAGCGGAAGGGGATACCGGAGTCGTCTTCGACAATCACCCGGCTCTTGGAAAGAATCGTGTCCCGCACCAACGAGAAATACGGTGTGTGTAATAGATAGGACGCGGACTTGATCAGCGTATCCGCTTCCCCGAGACTGGCCAGGTATTTCAGGGTCCCTGGCTTGCGGCGGAGGCGATAGTCTTGAAGGTTTAGCGCAAAGTAGTACATCTCCCGCACCTCCTCGCGTTCGTCCGCAAATCGAATGACGATGCCGGAGGTCTCACCAGGCACGCCCCTGTCGGAGCGCTCGACGGATCCCCAGGGCGTGATGGTGACGCGCGTGACATCTACGACAGAATACCCGGACCGCGAAATCATAAACAGCAGCACAGGCAGCACGCCGCGGAGGTTGGCGCTATCGAAATCGACCTCCATGTCATTGGTCCGAAAAAAATTCACGGTGAGGATCGCGTCCATGCTTCGCCGCAGTGCCGAGAAATAAGCAGCGTTGTAGTCTGACAAGCCGGCCGGGACGCATCCCACCGGTTCAAGCCCGACGAGAAGGTAACGACGGGCATCCGGAAAGAAGGCGAGCACGTTGGCGGCGTCGGGCCCGCTGAATGGATAGAAGGCCAGCTCGCTGCTGCCGCCTCCTCCCAACGTCCGTTCGCGCCAGTTGTCAATCGGGTCCAAGTAGCGCGCCTGAGCGTTCGCCCAACTGGCTGTCGCCAGTTCCGCGTGCCTGGTCCAAGCCGCCTTCTGATCCCGTGGGAGCGGGTACACGCTGCCGTTCAAGCCGGAAACGAATCGAGCGAGCGGGCTCCACTCGCCGTACGGAGCCTGAATGCCACACAGAAATTGCAGCGAGGGGGTCGAGTGCGCGAGATGCTGGGGCGCAGAGCTGGGCTGTCCCTGCACGAGCGAGTACACGAAAACGGAAAGGGCGTAAAGCGAAATCCGTGTTTGCACGTGGAAAATAGTTTACCGGAAAATTGAGATCCGTGGCATCGCGATTTTGCGTATCATTTGGGTTCGCGACCTCACCGGTTGATCCCTGGGCAGTGTTATCCCTGCGAGTGATTGATACTGAACATTCGACTCCCGTCGTCGTAACTGAAAATCTCCGCGTATCGGCCCCAGCCGATGACGGTGCGCAGCGTTTCTTCCGCGTCGTTCGTGCTCACGTGATCCTCCAGTTCCGATTCGAATCTGACTCTTGGCGCCAAATGGCCCTCCCGCTCATCCAGAACGTGCCGGATGTGTGCCGCGAACGGAACAAAGCGCAACAGATGTTCCTTGAAGAGCCGCTTGCGTTCCTCGGCCTCGCTTTGCGCAAAGACGCGCCCGGCAGCGGTCAGCTTGATGGCTCCCTCTTTGAGTTCGGCAAACTCGAGGATGTGAAGCGCCTCGGCAACCGCAAGCAGATCCTTGGCCCCTAGGGCAGGAAGGCGCGCGATGTCGGCCAGATCGGCCTGTCCATCATTGGGCGGCCCCGCCACCGCCTCGATAACCGCGCTCACGAGATGAGGCCCGACCGCCGGCAGCGCCTGCCCCAATCCGCCGTGGATCTTGCTTTGCGCCTTGATCGACTCGGTCGCGCGCGAAGTCAGGATCGAATAGAATTCGTCTACCAGGTCGTGGAATTCCTGATCCAGCCGATTTCGTGGATGCTCCAGCGGAACCGGAATCTCGGCCGCGATTCGGCCGGGGTTGGAAGCAAGGACCAGAATCCGATCGCACATCAGCACAGCTTCCTCGATGTTGTGCGTCACCAGCAACACCGACTTGGTCGGCAGTTCGTGCTCAATCCAAAGATCCATGAAATCGGTTCGCAGCGTCTCAGCCGTCAGAACATCCAGGGCGGAAAACGGTTCATCCATCAACAGCACAGCGGGTTGCACGACCATTGCCCTGGCAAACCCGACTCGCTGGCGCATTCCGCCCGATAACTCACGAGGGTAGGCGGATTGGAAGCCGTCCAGGCCAATCAGATCGATGGCTGACATGGCGCGGCGCCGGGCTTCCTCGCTCGGCAATCCCAACGCATCCAGTCCCAGTTCGACATTTTCAAGCACCGTGAGCCACGGCAATAACGCAAACGTTTGGAACACCACCGCAATGCCTTCCTCGGGTCCGGAAAGTCGTTTTCCACGATAGAGGACATCGCCGGAGGTTGGCTCCATCAGTCCGCCCGCGATCCGTATAAGCGTTGACTTGCCCGATCCGGAGCGCCCGAGCAGACCTAGGATTTCACCGCCTTTCAGGGAGAGGTCAATATCGGCCAGCGCCACCAGAGGGTTGCCGGAGGGGCGCGCGAAGGCCTTACACACCTTGCGCATTTCGAGGACAAGACCGTTCTCCTTGGCAACCATCTGATCCCTCAATCTAACCGGGTCCGCCTTTCCGCGAATGCGTAGAGCGGGCGCCACAAGAGCCGGTTCATCACAATCACAAGCACCGACATGACCGCGACTCCAAGAGCAATGCGCGGGAAATCTCCTGCCTCGGTCATCTGTGCGATATAGGCGCCGAGTCCCGACCCGCTCAATCGAGTCGGTCCCCAAGCGACCGCCTCCGAGACGATACTTGCATTCCAGCAACCACCGGAAGCCGTGATCGCGCCGGTTACGTAATAGGGGAAGATTCCCGGAAGCATCACCTCGCGCCACCACCGCCAGCCCCGGACTCGGAAACTCGCTGCGGCTTCGCGGAAGTCACTGGGGAAGGCGCTCGCTCCGGCAATCACGTTGAACAGGATGTACCACTGCGTTCCGAGGATCATGAGAGGGGTCAACCAGATCTTCGGGGCAAGGCTGAACCGTACAATCATGAAGACTGCGAACGGGAACAGCAGGTTCGCCGGAAAAGCTGCCAGAAACTGCGCGACCGGCTGCACCTTCTCGGCCAGTTTCGGTCGCAGGCCGACGGCGACCCCGATCGGAACCCAGATCAAAGATGCGAGAACAATAAGAATCACAACCCTCAAAAGTGTCAGCCCACCGTTCGCCGCGGCGATCATGACGTCGCTCCAGGATAACGTTGGCGCCGCAAACCTAACCAGGCCCCGGCCGATGTACCAGAGGGCCGCGACGATGGTTGCATACCACGCAACGTCCCCTATGCGTTGCTGCCGTTTGGACGCCCGCCGGTGGGTTACTGGAAGGAAGGACAGACGAGCCCGCACGATGCTGTGTAAGGCGGTCTCAATGGGCTCGCCGAGCCGCCTCAGCGAGCGCGTCTCATGAAACAGATCGAGCAGCCAGCTTCGGGGTACGGTTTGGGCGGCCGTCTGCTCGAAGCGAAACTTGTCGGCCCACGCTACCAGCGGACGGAACAGGAGTTGATCGTAGATGAGAATCGTGAAGGTCATCGCGACAATCGCCCATCCGACCGCTGCCAGGTCGCGCTCCTTAATTGCGAGTGCGATATAAGAGCCAATGCCAGGAAGGGCGATCTGGATGGTGCCGACCGAGATGGCTTCCGAGGCTACGACGAAGAACCAACCGCCCGACATCGACATCATCGTGTTCCAGATGAGTCCAGGCATCCCAAACGGCACCTCGATACGCCAAAAGCGCTGCCAGGCCGACAAGCGAAAGCTGCGGCTGGCCTCATCGAGGTCGCTGGGGATGGTCCGCAGCGCCTGATAGAAGCTGAAGGCCATGTTCCAGGCTTGGGCGGTGAAGACCGCGAAAATCGCGGCGAGTTCGGGTCCGAGAGAAGTTCCCGGAAATAGCGACACGAAGAAGACGACTGTGAAGGACAAATAGCCAAGCACCGGCACCGATTGGAGCACGTCCAGCAGTGGGATCAGGACCATTTCCGCCCGCCGGCTCTTACCTGCTGCCGTGGCATACGTGAACGTGAAGACAAGTGAAGCGACCAGCGCCGCGAGCATGCGCATCGTAGTGCGAAGCGCGTAGCCGGGCAGGACGGCGGGGGACAGCGAGATGGTTGGCTGTTGTGCGATGACGAACGGCGAGACCATCTGGCGCGCACCCGATCCCAGAAGGATCAGAATGGCGAGCACCAGCACCAGGGCGACGGCATCCCGCCAGGTTAGGATTCGCTGATGCCACGACCTTCCGATCAGAATCTCGGCATGCTGTTCCACGAGGGGACTATCCTTCGATCGCTGACGGCCTCAATTGGTTTTTTCCATGATAGTCGAGAACCGTATTTCAATTGCGTAACCGGCAGGAGGTCTCCGGCCAAAAGGTGGCTGTTGAACCTCATAATTCCAAGCAATCTTGGCGTCTTGGTGTGAATTCGCGCATGTGCGCTTCAGAACGTAGTCTAACAGAATGCTAAACCATGTGTTTTTAATGGGTTATGAATGGCCTCCGGCGTGCCTTAACCTGTTAAGGAAAACATATTCGAGGTCGCGGCGGCATCATTACCCGCTGATTGCTCCCGAATTCAACCCCATTCGAGTTGCTTCGCAGGTTGACCCCGCCCAGAAGAAGGAGAATCGAAAATGAAGTGTCGAATTATAGTTCCGTTATTGCTGGCGTTGACGCTCATCGCGTCCGCCGGAGTTATTTTTTCCGTAACTATCGCGCCTCCGCCGATCACGGTTTTCGATCAGCCGCCTTGTCCGGACGACGGCTATATTTGGACTCCGGGCTACTATCAATACGGTGATTATGGCTGGTATTGGGTTCCCGGTGCGTGGGTTTTGCCCCCGGCGGTAGGGCTCTTGTGGACGCCCGGCTACTGGGGCTTCGAAGGCGGCCGATACATCTGGCACGCGGGCTATTGGGGGCCGCAAGTCGGATTCTACGGCGGCATCAATTACGGCAACGGTTATTTTGGCACAGGCTTCACCGGCGGCCGTTGGGAGGGAGGCGTGTTCCACCACAACCTTGCCGTCAGCAATTTAGATCGTGGAAGGGTACAGCATACATATGAGGACCGGACGGGCGTTCGCGTCGTGACCGGCCCGAACCACGCGTTCAATGGCAAGGGTGGAATCCAAGCCCGGCCGTCGCGCGAAGAGACCGAGGCAGGCCGCGGGGCTCACCAGGGTCCGACACCGGCGCAGGTGTCGCATGCTCAGGAAGCCCATAACAATCATCTGGCCGCGCATGGAGCCCCGCGCGGAAAGTAATCCCGCGGCGCGGATGGCGAGCCAGCCCCAGCCGGTTCTGCGACTCAGTTCTTCGGCAAGTCAGGACGGTTCCACCAGCCGCCGCCTAGAGCTTGAAACAACGCGGCAGTGTCGCCATAGCGGTTCGATTGGGCCTGCACCAGATTGAGCACGGCCTGCTGATAGGATTGCTCCGCTGCCAGCAGCGCGAGGTAGTTCGTGTAGCCGGCGTCCAGTTGTTTCTTGGTGAGCTGGAGCGTCACCGCGGCGGCGTCTGTAGCGGCAGACGCGGCCTTTAGACCCTCGGCATCTTGTTTGATCGCATGCAATGTGTCGGCCACATTTTGAAAAGCGGTCAACACCGTACTGCGATACTGCTCTTCGGCCTGCGTGTAGGCGGCTCTAGCAGCTCGCTCGCGGTGGAGTAGCGTCTTGCCATCGAATACCGGCTGCGTGACGCCGGCGCCCAAGTCCCAAAAGCCCCCGGAAGTAAGGAACCGGGTGAACGCCAAGGCCGCGCTGCCGGCATCGGCCGTCAAGGGGAAGCTCGGGAGCCGGTTCGCTCGCGCGACGCCGATGAGCGCGCTCGCTGCGTGCAAATTCTCTTCTGCCTGACGCACATCGGGCCGCTGCTCGACCAGTTGCGAAGGGAGAGTCAGAGGCAACTCGCGAGGCAATTGCAGGCTGGAGAGGGTAAAGCTTTCGGGCAACTCCTGATTGGGGAACGCGCCCGAAAGGACCGCCAACTGATCGCGTTGTTGCGCGAGCTGCTTCAGCAGCGGAGGCAACGTAGCGGTGATTTGCGCGAGCTGGGCTTCCTGTGCGGCGACGTCGAGCTCGCTGGCATAACCCTTGCCGTATTGACTGCGCAAAATCTCCAGGATCTGTTTGTTGATGGAGATGAGTTCATTGGTGGCTTCAATCTGACCACGCAAAGACGCCTCTTGAATGGCAGCGGCCGCAATATTAGAGCTCAATGTAATATGGGTCGCCACCAGCGCAAACCGGGCCTGTTCTTCCTGCGCTTTCAGCGATTCCACGGTTCTCTTGTTGAGACCGAATACGTCCGGAAAATACGAAACGCTGACCTGCGGAGTGTAAAGCGTGTAGGAGAGAACGCCCGAGAATGTGTTCGGGGAGACTTGCGCAGACGTCCTCGCATTCGTCGCCGAAAAGCCCGCCGACACGGTGGGATAGAAATAGCCGCGCTGCGCGAGTGTGTTCTCTCTGGCAACCAGCAAGGCCGCCTGCGCCGACTTCAAATCCGGATTGGCCTTGAGCGCTCGCTCAATCAGATCGTTCAGGGGCCTGGAGTGAAATGCCGTCCACCAGTCACCCGGAATATCGCGCGCCTGAACGAAGGTCTGCGCTTCTCCTCCCGGAATTTTCGGGATACTGGCCGTTTCCGCCGGTGGCGTAGGGGTATACGTCGGAACTTGCGGAGCTGCAGGCGTCTTGAAGTTTGGCCCCACTACACAGCCCGCCTCCAGCAGTAGAACTGCTGAGATCGCCATGGAACCAAGACCGCGCAATTGACGTTGACGAAATAGAGTCATAAAAAATCCGTTCGTTAAGGCTGCCGGTGGACCTGTCTCGCGTCGATGCCGACAGTATTTCTCTTGCTACCGTCGATCGATCCGGCGATGATTGCCGGATTCGGACTGTGATGGCGCACATTACTCAGAAGCGGCACAGAAGCGCGGGCTGGAACTGATTGCCTAACAGGCCGGGATCGTTTAGCGGTCGCGCTCTGAATCGCAGCGCCTTTTTCGGCGGAAAAAGATGCGCTCGAACTCCGGGAACGGTTCATCGGAGCCGGGGAAGCCAGGTGCGCCTGGCGTTTCGGGATCGGTTTAGGAACATTCGCCTTCGCCCGGCCTTCAGGGTGAGCCTTCTGAACCTTCGCGGCAGCATGGCCAGTGCCCTGGTATTTCTTGTTGTCGGCGGTTGTCTTATCCGCGTAGGCCGCTCGAAACATCGAACCTATACAAGCAAACACGATGAACGCGAAACGGGGTGTCTTCACCTGTGCTCCTCTCCCGCGACCTGCCCGTCCCTACCCAGGAACATCATTCGCAATGCGGGCACCGCGACCAGCAGCATGAATGGGCCGACCAGCATACCGCCGACAATGACGGTCGCAAGCGGTCGCTGCACCTGGCTGCCAATGCCGGTCGAGATTGCCGCCGGTAGGAGTCCGATGCAAGCCGAAAGCGCGGTCATCAACAGCGGGCGCATGCGCGTGCTGGCCGCGCGGTGCATCGCCTCCATCGGCGCGAAGCCGTGAGCCCGCTCCTGGTTATAAAACGTGATCATCAGAATGCCGTCCATGACCGACACGCCAAACAGCGAGACAAAGCCGATCGCGGCTGAAATGCTGAAGTTGAGACCGGTGACGTAGAGCGCGAGTATGCCGCCGACAATGGCATCCGGTATGCCGGCCAGCGCCAACAAGGAATCACGGAAATTGTTGAATAAGCTGTAGAGCATTCCTCCAATCAGAATCAGGCTGATCGGTACGATGATCTCGAGCCGTTTCTTGGCTTCCTGAAGATCTCCAAATTCGCCGGCCCAGATGAGATGATATCCGGGCGGAAGGCTCACGTTTTTGGCGATACGAGCTTGCGCTTCCTCGACCGTTCCGCCCAGATCCCTGCCACGAACGCTGAATTTCACGGGGATGAAGCGCTGAACGCTTTCGTGATAGATCCAAGCCGCTCCCGTATCGAGTGAAATGTCGGCAAGTTCGCTCAGCGGAATATACGCATTCGCGCCGCTTGGGCTCGTATATCCCACCTTGATATTCCGGATTTGATCGATATTGCTTCGATATTCCGGCGTGTAGCGGACCACGAGATCGAACTGCCGGTCGCCCTCCAGCACCTGACTTGCCACCGCACCGCCCATGGCTGCCTGGATCACCGAATTTACATCTCCGGAGTTGAGTCCATAACGGGCGGCTTTCTCCCGGTCCACCTTGATATTCAGGTTCGGCTGGCCGAGCACGGGGAAGATGCCGAGATCGGCAACGCCGCGCACCTGACTCATCTGGTCGCGGACCTGATCCGCTAATTTTGTCAGCACCTGCAGGTTGGGACCAACGATTTTGACTGAGTTGACGCCTTTCACGCCGGAAATTCCTTCTTCGATGTTGTCTTCAATGTATTGGGAAAAATTGAAGATGACGCCGGGCAATTCGTTCTGAAATTCCTGTTGAATTTGCTCCGTCAGCTTGTCTTTGGTCAAACCCTTGGGCCACTCGTCAAAAGGCTTGAGCGGGGCGAATAACTCGACGTTAGAGAACGGCGAGGCATCGCTGCCGTCGTCCGGCCGGCCGTGCTGCGAAACCACGGTGCGGACTTCGGGATGCCGCAGAAGAATCTCCCGCATTTTTCGCGTGGCCGCCTCGCCGTCCTGAAGCGAGAGGGTGATGGGCATGGAGGCGCGAATCCAGAAATTTCCCTCTTCAAGATGCGGAAGGAACTCACTGCCCAGCTTCGGCGCAATGATGAAAAACGTTCCAAGCGAGATGGCCAACTCAATGCCGACTACGAGGAAGCGGTACTTCAGCGAAAAACGCAGCGCGGGAGTGTACAAGTAGTGCAACGCGCGGACAATGATCGTTTCCGCCTCATGCACGCGCGCCGGAATCAGGAACGATGCGATGACCGGCGTGATGGTGAACGTCGCGATTAACGCTCCAGCCAGCGCGTAACCGTAGGTGCGCGCCATCGGACCGAAAATCTGTCCCTCGACTCCCTGCATGGTGAACAGAGGCACGAACCCGGCCACGGTAATGAGCGCGGAGAACAGAACCGCTTTGTCCACCTGAAGGGCGCTGATCAGGATCAAGCGCAGGCGATGGGTCCAGTGGAAGGCATGCCCAGCTTCCACTTCCGCGACTGTGGTCGGATCCGGACCCCAGGCGCCTTTCGCCAGCCGATCCAGCAGGCTCTCTCTTTCTATATGGCTTCGCTGAAAATTGCGGAAAATATTCTCGACCAGGATCACTGCGGAATCGACAATGATCCCGAAATCGACGGCGCCGACGGAAAGTAAGTTTGCGCTTTCCCCCATGACCACCAGAAGGATCGTGGCGAAGAACAGCGCGAAGGGGATGTTCAGCCCGACGATGACCGCGCTGCGAAGGTTGCCGAGAAAGATCCACTGAATCAAGAAGACGAGCGTGCATCCGAAGATCAGGTTGTGCAAAACCGTGTTGGTGGTGATGGCGACCAGGGACGAGCGATCGTAGAACGGAACAACCTTGACTCCCGGCGGCAGGCTGCCGTCTCGATTCAGGGTCTGGATCGCCTGCTCGACCTTGGGAATCATGTCGGCTGTTTTTTCGGTTCGCCTTTGTACGACGATCGCGCCGACGACGTCGTCGTGTTCGTCACGGCCTAAAATGCCCAGCCTCGGCCGGTAGCTGACGTCGATGTGTCCGACATCCTTCATGATGACCGGAACGCCGTTCTCCTGGCTCAGAACCACATTCTCGATGTCGCCAACCTTGTACCCCTGGGTCAAAGTGTCGTTGCCGCCATCGTCAATCAAGCCGACGCCGCGAATATTGACCGATTGCTGTCCGAGGCGAATTTCACGTCCGCCGACGTTAATGTTGGCATTGCCGAGCGCCGTCAGAATTTGCGGCACCGTAACGCTGTAGGCCTCCAATTTGTGAGGATCCACTTCGACCTCAAACACCTTGGTGGGGCCTCCCCAGCTGTTAATGGCCGCGATGCCGGGGATGGTCAGGAGCCTGCGCGCCACGATCCAATCCTGAACGGTACGGAGGTTCGTGATTCCAAAATGCGGCGGGCCGACGACTTGATAGCGGTAAATTTCCCCCGTTGAACTATTCGCTTGGATATTAGGAACCTGGCCTCCCGGCAGGTTGACATTCTGCGAAATCGCCACGGACGCCTGGCTATAAGCGAAGAAATAATCCACGCCGTACTTGAAGCTGACTCGGACAAACGACAGGCCGTAGAACGAAGTCGAGCGGATGACGTCAATGCCTGGAGTGGAGTAAAGCCCGATCTCCATCGGAATCGTGTAGTAACGCTCCATTTCCTCCGCTGACAGGCCTGCTGCCTGCGCGGTGATTTCCAGGATCACTGGCGTGGGGTTCGGATAGGCCTCGATGTTGAGTAACTTGAAAGCGATGAGCCCGGCGCCGGCAAACAGTAGCAGCCCGACCACAACAATCGCGCGGCGGGTTAAGCAAAATGCGAGCAGAGATTTGAACATGACAGGTCTTAATCCGTGGCCGGCGCCGACAACATACTGCTCAGGAAAACGGCGCCATCCGTAACGGCCAACTCTCCGCGCCGCAGTCCGCTCAGTATTTGGACACGATCATCTTTTCGCAGACCGATTTTAAGGACTCTTTGTTCAAAATGGCGGCGGTCGGTCGTCACCCAGGCGGTCATCGTGCCGTCGGGCTCGCGCACCACTCCATTGGCCGGTATCGCGATCCCCAGTGTGGGACCCTTGACATGGATGATGAAGTTCGCGAGCATCCCCGACCGCAACTCATCCTTGGGGTCCTCGATTTCCGAGCGGACCGTTTCCCGATGAGTATTCGGATCGACTGAGGGGTAGATCTTCGTTATCTTGCCTTTAAACACCCGATTGGGATAAGCCATTACCTTCACGTCCACCGGCTGCTTCAGATTCAGCAGGGCGATGTCGCTCTCCGCCACGTCGGCGAGCATCCATTTGATCGAGAGATTCGAAATAATATAGGGCGCCGGAGGATTTCCGGGCTGCACCAGCCACCCGGGAGGTGCGCTGTACGACGTAACCCGGCCAGCAATGGGACTGCGAACCACGAGCGCGGGG
>Ga0187784_10003332_pt1 | contig 12961 bp, 8 predicted proteins | sample 1015_SJ02_MP15_2_FD_132964 | JGI IMG/M metagenome (GOLD analysis project Ga0187784, IMG submission 132964) | Tropical peat soil microbial communities from peatlands in Department of Meta, Colombia - 1015_SJ02_MP15_20_MG | ecosystem: Environmental > Terrestrial > Soil > Wetlands > Peat | place... | reverse complement strand
GGAGAATGTACGTAGCGCAGCCCATTGAGTGGACCGACCGTGGCGTGGTCATGCTGGACCAGCGCCGTCTTCCCGCCGAGGAGATCTATTACACATATACCGACTACCGCGAGGTGGCCAAAGCCATTCGCGAGATGGTGATTCGTGGCGCGCCGGCCATCGGTGTCGCTGCCGCGATGGGCGTTGCCCTTGGCGTGCTCCACTCGCGCGCCACTTCCGTGGATGAATTGAAAGCGGAATTCGCGGAGATTTCCCGGGCGCTGGCGGAAACGCGCCCCACCGCTGCCGATCTCTTTTGGGCTTTGCAGCGCATGAAAACCCGCTTCACGGAATTGCTAGCGTCCTCCGCCAGTCTCCCCGAAATACGCAGCTCCCTCATTGCCGAAGCCCGGGAAGTGCACCTGGAAAAAAAGGCCACTGACGAAGCCATCGGGCGTTTCGGCGCGGAATTCATGCCCCAGGAAGGGCAAGTGATGACGCAGTGCAACGCGGGCGCGCTGGCCACGGCAGGAATCGGCACCGCGCTGGGAGTCATTCGCGTCGCCTTCCAGCAGGGCCACGATCTGCATGTGCTGGTGCCGGAGACGCGCCCCTTTTTGCAGGGCGCGCGCCTCACCGCCTGGGAACTCCACCGTGGCGGCATTCCCCTCACTCTCATCACGGACAACATGGTCGGCCACTTCCTGAAGACCGGCAAGGTCGGCGCCATTGTTACCGGAGCGGACCGCATCGCCGCCAATGGCGACGCCGCCAACAAGATCGGCACCTATCAGATTGCCGTGCTGGCCAAAGAGAACAATGTGCCCTTTTACATTGCCGCGCCCATTTCTACGTTTGATCTTTCGATCCCCGATGGCGAGCATATTCCCATCGAGGAGCGCTCCGCCGCCGAGGTCACGCACATTCAGGGAGTGCAGATCGCGCCCGATGTTCCCGCGGCGCACCCGGCCTTCGATGTCACCCCCAACCGCTACATTCGCGCCATCTTCACCGAACGCGGCGTCGCTCAGGCGCCTTACACCGAATCCCTGCGCCGCCTCGCCGCTGCCCCAGCAATCAGCGCCGCCCGCTGATCGCCCTGTTCGTTCCGCAAGGCTTCCGCCGGATCAAGTTTCGCGGCCTTCGATGCCGGGTAAACGCCACACTCCATGCCCAGCAGCGTCAACACGCTCGGCAGCTTGTGCGGCCACAAGCTCGCCGTAGCAACCGCTACCGCTTCGCCCCAGTGCAATGAGGAGGGTTTTGCCATTCATCCGTCAGGGGTATGGTCGTCGCCCCCCAGCTTCTTTCGAGTACACCTACGGACGGGGGCCAGCATTTCTGCCAAGCGCTTCCACCCAGGCCAATGCCGCCGAGGTACATCGAGTAGACGAGGGCGCTGCCGTGCGCATTGATGTTGGATGTACAATGTGCTGAGAAGTTGCTCCCCACGGTAGGAGGTCCGCCGTGAAACTCTCTCCTATCTTTCTTTCTTTCGTTCTGCTTGTGGCATCTTTACTTCCGGCACAGACGAGGCCGATACCACCCGGAGTGCGGCAGGCTGATCAAGTCGAAGCACAGACGGAAAAGAGTATCCCCCCTCCGATCACGCAACCTGCTCATCTTGACGTGGCCAAGCTCGGCCAGGAGGCCGACGAACTGGCCAGGATTGCCCAAACCATCCCTCCCGATGTCGCGAGCATTAAAAAAGGAAAACTGCCCAAGGACATGATCGAGAAGCTCAAGCAGATCGAGAAACTCTCCAAGCAACTGCGAACCCAGATCAATCCATAAGTGCCTAGGGGAAGCTTCTCGATCGAGCGCCGGGCTATTTTAAAAACAAACGAGCCACCAGTCCCGTCCCGGACTGGTGGCTCGCACTGCAGTTTGCAGCAGTATCTAGAAGGACAGACGCAGGCCAAACTCAGTCGTCCGGGGCGCGCCCAAAGCGAACACGCCGGTTCCTGCTCCGACGCGGAAGGTCTGCGCACCCGTGCTTCCCACGACAGTGCTGTTAATCGAGCTGCTACCCTCATTGAGCCAACCGGTCATCGTGCCTGGCGGTAGGTTAGAGTTGGCGAAGTTGAATACGTTGTAGAAACCAACCTGCGGTTCGATGGTTAACCGCTCGCGGATACGGTAACGCCAGCTCAGCTTGAAATCGCAGGCCTTCAGCCATGGAAACACCATCTGGTTGGCTGGGGCCGGAGTGAGCGTCGGAGCAACCGCACCAATTGTTTGCAACTGCGCCAAGGTGAACAGGTTGTTGCTGATGAGAACCTGTCCCGCGGGTGTCGCCTGATTGGCCACGGTCTGGTTGTAACTGTTGATGGCTGCGTTCAGTCCGCTGACACCGAACTGACGCATGAAGGCTCCATTCTTCGTGCCGGGCAGCGGGTCGCTCCAGACGCCACTTCCCGTGAAGTCGGTCTGGAAGATCTGTCCCAGGGTGCCCGTGTCCCCGACGATTGCCGGGCTGGACAGCGGGCTGTAGAAGTGAGCCATGATCCCTAGGCGGAAGCCATAGGGCACTTCGAAGGTCCCGCCGAAAGAGAGTTGATGCGTGCGGTCGAGCAGCGACGGCCCCATGTACTTGAGCGGGTTATCGTTGTCCGCAGCTGCCAGAACGAAGTCCTGATCGTTCGAGGACACCGGATTCGACGGCGGGTAGTCTCCTTGGGCCGCCAGGGGGTTGACAAAGCGCGCAAGCTGGTAGGAAATCTGGAAGTTTGACGACTTCACCCCTCGTATCGGGTTCGTAACGTTCTGCGCCAGTTTCATCTGCAGGGCGTTGAACACGGAACGGCTAATCGGCTCCAGCATGGTCATCACGCCGTACTGGGGGTTGATACCGCCAAAGGCACAACCAAAGGGGTTCGGAGTAGACGTATCCATACAAGACGAGCCCACGTCCCCCGGAGATCCCAAGCCGTACGTCACAAAATCACTGATGGTTGCCGACCCAGCCGGAACTGCAGGCGTGGTAGGAGTTGCAGCGACGGCAGGATGCAGGCCCGGGCAACCGGCGGGACCAATCGCCGCGGCCAGGGAAGTCGCGTCACATGCGGCAATAGTCTCCGAAATCGCGTATTGCGCCGCCTGAAGGTTGAAGTGCCGCGCTGCGCCAGTCTGGTTGATATCGATACCCAGCAGGGAGTGGGTTGTCACGTTCCGCAAGTAGTCCGCGCTGAAAATCAGCCCGGGGCGGATTTCACGCTGCACTCCGACGTTTATCTGCACCGAGCGCGGGCTCACGTAGTTAGGCGCGAACAAGGCCGCGCCTTCGTTGAGGCCGTCGCTTAGAGCCGTGCCAATGTAACCCGGGTTCGCTGCCGTGAGACTGAACGGCGTGTCGGCCTGATACTGTGCCTCAAATGCCGCGAGGCCGGCGGCTGACTGGCCGATGGTCTCCGCGCAATAATTTACGCCCGTCGCCGGGTCCGTTCCCACGGATATAATTCCGGTTGGATTGGCAGTCGTCACTGGAACGGGAATATTATACGCACTGCCCGAATAGCAAGCTGCGGGATATTGCAGGAACGCGCCGGTCGCCAAGCGCAGGGGCCGGTCAAAGAGCACGTTGTTATAGATCACGTTCTCGTAGAACATCCCGATGCCCGCGCGAATGCTGGTCTTGCCATTACCCTTAACATCCCAGGCAATTCCCAACTGCGGAGCAAAGTTTCTGTTGGGCTGATGCACCGGATTTCCGTATCCGGGGAAGGCAGCGTTCAGCGCCGGAATGGCGGGCAAATCGCTGTCGGTTCTGCCCGTGTCGCGGTCCCAACGCAAGCCCGCACTGACGGTCAGATTCCTCAGGACCTTCCAGGTGTCGCCACCATAAAGACCTATCCGGTTGTCCGGACCCAAGCCGCCGGCGGGGAACCCCAGCGCAGGCGCTGTGGTCGAGAAGCCCTGACCGTTTCCGACGATACCCTCCACAAGAAAATAATCGAGCGGATTGGAAGCAGACGTCCCATCGGGGCCTGGCGGGCAAGTTGTGGCAGTGTAGCCGCCGACGCCAGGTTCGCAATAGTCACCGCCGGTGCCGTACACCTGCGGATCAATCTTAAAGAAGCTGGCAAAGCCGCCGCCCTGAATGTGGTTCCAACCGGCGCCGAAGCGAATGATGTGTTTGCCGACCATCTTGCTGCCATCATACTTGAGCTGGTGATCGCTCTGCGGAGTGCTTTGAGGCGCCAGCAAATTCGGACCTACCGTGAAGCTTCCGATGTTGATGCTGACCGGATAGTTGGCGAAGGGCAGGCTCGAGCCCCGCGTGGCGTCCACAATCTGGTTCTGGAATTTCAGGTAGGAGAAGCGGATGGAATGGGTAAAGCTACCGGTGGTGGCGTCCAAACCCACTACATCATTTCGCGTAATATCCTTGTTATTGTAAACTTGGAAACTGGAAGGGAAGAACGTCGCGTACACCGAGTTAGAGAAATAGTTGTAGCGATAAAACAATCGCGCTGTTTTGGTCAGGGCATAGTCCACACGGCCCATCAGCATACCCTCTTTGAAAGGAGCCGGGAAGGTTCCGGAATAGGAACTCAACGAACCCCCTTCCAGGACCGGTGCCGCTAGGTGCTGCAGGGTGCGCTCGCCGTCCATGAAGAAGTACAGCTTGTCTTTAATCAGCGGACCACCAAAATTTCCGCCCTCTTGATTCCGTTGATAAGGCGAGGATAATCCCGGAGGCGTTGGCAGGCTCGCCGCGCCGACAGAGCTGTCGCGGAAGAACCCAAAGGCTTCGCCATGATACGTATTTGTGCCCGCCTTGGTGACCACGTTCACCGCGCCGGACGAAGTCAAATCGTTCGAGAGATCCAAACTGGACTGCGCCAGTGAGAACTCCTGGATGGAGCTGGCGGGAATATCTTCTGTAGTGGTGCCGACGGTCTCGTCGCTGACATCCACGCCATCGACATTGATCCGCGCGGTGCGGCCGAAACGGCTGCCGAACGAGATCGAAGAGTAGCCCACCTTGGTCGGGTCAAAATTCGTGCCGTCCTGAATTTGGACACCGGGCTCGAGTTGCGCGAGATCCAGGAAGTTGCGGCCGTTCACCGGCAAGTTTTCGATCTGGGTGGTAGTGAGGACCCCTTGCACCGTGGCCTGCTCGGTGTTGACCTGAACTGCGCTGGCCTGCACCTCAATTATGGTGCTCTCCTGGCCGATTTCCAGTTTCACGCTGCCGTTGGCAACGGTGTCCACAAAGACGTTCAAGGATAGCTTCGCCGTCTTGAAACCCGTAGTCTCGACGCGCACCGCATAGACGCCCGGGATCACTGCGCCGGAAGCATACGACCCCGTGTCGCTGGTGGTGGTATGGATCGTCTGGCCCGTGGGGCCCGTAATCGTGACCTTGGCGTTTGCGACGACCGCGCCGCTCGCGTCGGTCACGGTCCCTGCGATACTCCCGGTGGAAACCGATGTCTGGGCGAAGGTGCCGCCCGCGAAAAAGAATAGAGCAAATGAACAAACAACAATTAAAACCAGCCCCCGCACTTTATGCATAACTCGATCCTCCTGGATCTATGCGTACGAACTCTACCAGCCACATCTCTTGAATTTCTACGATTTCTTCCAAACCACCACACCTCGGGTCGACCAAAACCCTAATAGATAGGCAAAAAAGCAGCAACTTCATCTCCATTGTTGCACAAGCCTTAGTTATTGAAAATAAAGGATTAATTCCAGCAGAAACCATTGCGAGCGACTGTGGCTACCATTTCTTGTAGTTTTCTCAATATCTTCCATTATTTATAGCAAGGGAGCGCTCACTCCTATGGGGGGCAAATCTCGCAATCAATTTGGAGGGCGAACGCGTTCCCCCCAGGGCTCGCGCCCGTTGTCGCGCGATTTCCACCAGCCGCAAGTCCCCCGCAATCTGGTCGAGCAACGGAAGCGCTCGCAGGGGTTCCGGCAAGATTCCTTTGCTCAGGTCGTTCTCGAATTGCAGCAGCGCGTCGTTCACGCCCAGCCGGCCATACTTCATGCGGCTGTTGAGCAGGCCGATCAATTCCTGCTGGCGTGCCAATCCCTCGCAGATCTGCAGCAACTGTGTCGCCTGTGTGTTGAGCGTGTAATTGAACTTTACTTCGTACGATTCGCCCGGAGCCTCCCAGCGGAACGTCTTTTCTCCCAAGTTCGCGATCTTCCGGTGTACATCCAAATCCAGCCCCTTGAAATGCTTCAATTGGCCGGCCGTTTCGAAAATCTTCACGCGAAGTCCCACGGCGATCTACTGCCTGATCGGCTGGGCCAAGCTGAACAGGATTGATCCAGAGTCCCACGGGAGAAACGCGCTGTTGTGCATCACGGACCACCCGATTAACTGCATCGAAGAACTACTCCTGTGGAACATTGCCACAGACGCTGCCGAATACTGACGTCACGCCGCCTCAACGACAGTATCGTTGCGTCCGGATGACGCTTGCCCCACAGCGGACTAACCCTGATATATGAATTTCGGTAGCGGGCATCTTGCATTATGTAATTTTATATTTCTTGCCGAGACAGCCCGTCTCGTCGTCATGTAACTTACTGAAAAGCAATACCTTGAGTCATCTTTGGTTTGGCTAACCAATTGCCAGTGATGCAGCTTAGTACTATCTCCTGCGGTGAGGGTTTTTTGTAAAAGGCACAGTCAACGAGGTTTTAGGGATTGGCCAGATTTGCTCGCAAACGTCTTGGGCTGGTTCCTTTGCAAGTCGAAATTCTAAAGTGGTAGAAATTCGCGGCAAATGCACTTCTGTTCTTCCAACTCGGTGGTTCACGGCTTCAGCAGCCAGATTACTCGTTTGTTCTAAGTCTTGAGGAGGGGGTATGCAACGCGGCAACAAATCAACGTTTAGAATGGGGCTAATTCTACTGCCTCTCGGTTTGTCTCTGATCGCCATGGCAGTTCTGTTATTCAGTCCGCTGGGTGTTCAACCGGCCAAGGCGGACAATCTTTACGCGAGGATTCAAGGTACGGTCACTGACCCAACCGGCGCGGTATTGGTTGGCGTGAAGCTGGCCGCCACCAACACAGGCACGAACATTGTATTCACGACGGAGAGCAAGGCGGACGGCAGTTATGTGTTCCTGAACCTGCCGATTGGCACATACAATGTGGCGGCAACGACCTCGGGTTTCCGCAGGTTTGCGGCGGAGCGAATCACCCTGACTCTCGACCAAGTCTATGTGCTGAACATCAAGATGGAGCTCGGCCAAGTTTCGGAGCAGATCACGGTCGAAGCGACTAACGTCCAGGTACAAACCGCAAATACAGAACTCGGCGTGGTCGTCAATGGAGACACGATCGAGGACATGCCACTGATCGGGCGCAACTGGACGCAGTTGCAACTGATGGAGCCCGGTGTCATGGCTTCCTCCGACCGGTTCGGAACCTATTCGACCAATGGCGCCCAGAGCCAGCAGAACAGTTTCCTGATCAACGGCCAGGACTCCAACGACTTGCCGCTGAACACGCCTCTGATTATCCCAAGCCCGGATGCCATCGCGGAATTCAACATGGTGACGAACACCATTAACCCCGAATATGGGCGCAACTCCGGCGCGATCATGAACGCCACGATTAAGTCCGGCACCAACAGTTTCCATGGCGATGGTTTCGAGTTCTACCGCGACACCTTCCTGAACGCCGCGGATTTCTTCACCAACCAAGCTCAGGTCTTCCATCAGAACCAGTTCGGCGGAACCCTCGGCGGTCCGGTCATTAAGAATCACACGTTCTTCTTTTTCTCCTATCAGGGGTCGCGTTTCCGCCAGCCTCAGGCTACGACCACGCAGACTGTTTATTCCTCTGCCGAGCTTGGCGGGAACTTCAGCGAGGGCGCGGATCTTGGTTTCAACGGAACACCGGGACCAGTGCCTGTGGATGGGGCGTGCCCGCCAGCCAATCCGACTTGTGCGCCGACCAATCCTCTCGTCTCGCCCTTCCCGATGTACGGAGATGCCAATTCAACATGTCCGGTCTCGGGTGGGGTGATGTGCGCAGCGGGAACGTATTATGGGAAAGCTTACGATAACAACGGAAACCTGCTGATTAGTGGACCAGGCGGCGGCACAAATGGGCTTTTCAGCACGGGCGTGATTCCGACGCAGGATTTTAATTCGATCGCCACGAAGCTGGCGCAGCAGTTCGTGCCAGCGCCAACAAATTTGACGAATAATGCCTACAACTTTAACGCCGTCTCGCCGGGATCGAATAACCAGTACCTCTGGCAAATAGACCAAACCTTTAACGCGAAGGACTCCATGCGGTTCTATGGATTCTTTCAGACCAATCCGACTCAGGATACGCTGCCATTCATCGGCGCGACATTGCCGGGCTTTCCGGAACAGGCCCAGCGTCATCAAAAGCAATTCGTTGCATCTTGGACGCATGTGTTCAACCCTAGCGTGCTGAACGAGTTCCGCGTCGGCTATACGCGGTTCAATTTCGTAGCGGTAGAGCCGGTGACGGTGGTGCAACCCTCGACCTACGGGTTTAGCATTACCCCGAACATCCCTTCGGGCGCACAGCTTCCGGTCATCGGTGTGGCCGGCACTCAACCAGGACAGGTCAATTTCAACATCGGGTTCAGCCAAGATGGACCCCAGCCGCGCATTGACCAGACGTACCAAATTGATGACAACTTCAGCTGGGTCCGGGGAAGCCATACCATGAAGTTTGGCTACGATGGGCGCAAGTTTGAAGTGTTTAATCCATTCGGGTACGAAAATAACGGTGACTTCTCGTTCGATGCGGGTGGAAAGTTTACCACCGGCAACGCGGGAGCGGACTTCCTGCTGGGGATTCCGGACAGCTACTTACAAACCAGCGGTAACATAATGAACGACAGTGCTTTCGGTCACTACCTTTATGCCCAGGACTCCTGGAAGGCTACTCAGAACTTGACCATCAACTACGGAGTCGGATGGCAGATCAATACAACATTGACCGACCATGGCCCTCTCAACAACAACCGGGCAGTCGACTGTTTCATCCCCAATGAGCAATCCACAGTCTACCCGACCGCGCCTGCGAACTTGGTCTTTCCGGGTGACCCTGGCTGCACCCCATCGGGCTATAATACCGGCTACGGTCATTTTGGGCCCCGCTTGGGCATTGCATGGGCGCCCAACGCTGGCAGCAGCGCAGCACTCGGACATCTGATGGGCAACCCCGGGCAATTCTCGATTCGCGCGGCTGTCGGTATCTATTATGACCAGATAGAAGAAGAACTTAGCCTGCAAAACCTCTTGGCGCCACCGTTCGGGCTCGAAGATTTTGGCGTTGGAGATGTAGGCCTCGTTGCGGGCTTCGCCGCGCCGTTCAGTTCCGTCAACCCCGCAGCCGTAAATTACACCATCTATAATGGCATCTTGGCTCCGACCACGGGTTGCGGCCCTAACGGCAATCTGACCTGTCAAACCTCTCCTGTTAGCATAGGGGCCGGTTCGATCCCCAACAAATACCCGTACACTGCGCCCGCACCCGGAAGTGCAGTGAACTTCCCATTCTACGAGCCGATGGATTTTAACGTCATTGACCCGAGGTTTAGCGTGCCTTATTCCATGAACTATAACCTGACGATTCAACGCGAACTCCCTGGCCAAATGATCTTGTCGGTGGGCTACGTGGGGGCTCAAGGGCGTCATCTGGAGCGGGCCTACGATCTGAACGAAGCCCTGCCCGGGCTTTGCGCAGCAATCCCCAACTGCATCAGTACAACCGGGGATCGTTATTTCCAAGGATATTCCTACCCGCAGAATTTCCCATACAATTCCCTGGTCTTCGGCGGGGTTGGCTGGCAGGCTACCGACGGCGACTCCAATTACAACTCCTTGCAGGTCAGCTTGAACAAGCGGCTCTCCCATGGGTTGACTTTTTTGCTCGCTTACACTTATGCGCACTCGATAGATGACGGGTCTAGCTACGAAAGCTCGTCGGGGCAGCAAAACGGCACCCGTGGCGTCAACCCATTTCCATATTACAACCGCCTGAATTGGGGCGATTCGCAGTTCGATGCGCGCCAGCGCTTCGTGGGCAGCTACTCGTATGAACTGCCGGTTGCTCACGCTCTCAGTTCCGGCGCGTTTCTGAGCAGAGTCTTCAAGGGTTGGCAAATCTCAGGGAGCACCACTTTGCAGACCGGATTCCCGGTTACTCTATATGATACTAGTTTCACGTCCGGTACTTGCTGGGCCTATACCTACTATGGATGCGCAGACAATCCCAACCAGGTGGCTCCCGTCGTGACCTCGGATCCGCGGTCCACCCCGGATCATTACTACTTCAATACCTCGGCGTTCGCAAAGGCGACTCTCGGAACATTTGGCAATACCGGCAGAGGTACCTTGCACGGGCCAGGCATTAACTCCACCAACTTGGCGCTCTTAAAGAATATTGCCGTCACGGAATCTACGCGCTTTCAGTTGAGGCTGGAATCGCAGAACACCTTCAACCATGTCAACTTCAACCTGCCAAACTCCAACATCAACTCCAGTCAGTTCGGGGAAGTTACCGGCGACACCCTGGGTCCGCGCCTTGTGCAATTGGGCCTCAAGTTCTACTTCTAACCTTTAACCACAGTTTGCAGGGGAAAGGGCGTCTTTCACAAGGCGCCCTTTTTCTGTTGGAGGCGATGGCAGGAACGCGGCTCGTCAACCCACAGGAACACGATTCCTCACGCTCTTCATGTAGAGGCTCTCCCGATTGGACGTCCTTCTCGCTCAGCGTTGCATCATCCCGAATGCCTCACGCGTTCCGCCAGGGCTCGCGCTCGCTGTCGCGCGATTTCCACGAAACGCGAGTCCCCCGCGATCTGGTCCAGCAGCGGCAATGCGCGCTGGGGCTCCGGTAAGACTCCTTTGCTCAGGTCGTTCTCGAATTGCAGCAGCGCGTCGTTCACGCCCAGCCGGTCATACTTCATGCGCCTGTTCAGCAAGTCGATCAATTCCTGCTGTCGCGCCAATCCCTCGCAGATCTGCAGCAACTGTGTCGCCTGTGTGTTGAGCGTGTAATTGAACTTTACTTCGTACGATTCGCCCGGAGCCTCCCAGCGGAACGTCTTTTCTCCTAAGTTCGCGATCTTCCGGTGTACATCTAAATCCAGCCCCTTGAAGTGCTTCAACTGCCCGGCTAGCTCGAAAATCTTCGCGCGCAGTCCCGCGCCAATCTCAAATGGAGTTGCCCCCGCGTCTTCGTCCAACTGCCGGATTTCATAGCTGGCATTCCCGGAGTTCTCCGGAATCTTGATCTCGATGAACTCTGGTACGCTGGACTTGAACACCCGCCGGTATGTAAATACACCGCCCGCCGGCGCCGCCACAGCGTGCATCGCTGCTGCCCAGAGGCATAGCCCCAACGAGAAAATCACCACGCGGCGGCAGAGGAAGTTCATTGGCTTGTTAAGATGCCCGCGGCGCGGCGGCCTGTTGCGTGGCCCGCCAGCGCACCCAGCGGATTGATTTTTCGTTCACCAGATACCGCGCGTTGTACGCCGAACCGCCGCTGCAACTGCGCCGCCTGAATATGACACAGCGCTACGGCCAATGCGTCCGCCGCGTCCGATGGTTCCGGCGTTTCCTTCATTGCCAGCAAGGCTTGCACCATGGCTTGCATTTGCTTTTTGTCGGCTTGGCCGTGCCCTGCAACGCACGCCTTCACTTCGCGAGGCGCGTAACTGAATACCTCCACGCCGTGTTCCTCGGCTGCCAGCAGCACTACGCCGCGCACTTCCGCCAACCGCAGCGCTGTCCTCATATTCAACGCGGTAAACACCGATTCCACTGCCATGGCCTGGGGCGCAAATTCCTCCAGCAAATCACAAAGCAGCTTGTGCACATCCTGCAGCGCCGCTCCTCTCGAGGTCTTCTGGCGTTTTGCTGCCACACGCAGCGCTCCATAGTGCAGCACCCGGCAGGTCTTCCCGTCGCTCTCGACGATGCCGTAGCCGGTGGGTCCCGCCGACGCCGGATCTACTCCCAGCACACGAAACATTCCTGCCTTCCCGTTTTTAATCGGTCTCTCGCCCATTTTTGTTAGTCTACGGCGAACCCCAACGCTCTTCCACCACATTCTCGCGGCAAAGTAGTGCGAAAAGCAAAACGGCCATCGAGTTTCACCCGATGGCCGCTGCTGAAAATCGTCGTTTAGTTTGCGCCAACGGCCGCCTGAATCTCCGATATGTCGATATCGAAGTTGGCGTACACGTGCTGCACGTCATCGTGTTCTTCCAAGGCTTCCACCAGCCGCAACATTTGCGTCGCCTGCTGCCCGGTAAGCTTGATGTAATTTTGCGGCACCATTCCCAACTCCGCAGAAGCAGGCTTAATCCCGGCCTTCACCAGTGCCTCTTTCACCGCTTCCAGTGATTCCGGCGGCGTCACGATGTACCACGCCGACCCCTCGTCCTTCATATCCTCGGCGCCTGCTTCCAGAACAATGTCCAGAAGCTTGTCTTCGCTCGCGGCTTCCTTGGGAATGTTGATTTCGCCTTTGCGATGGAACATCCAGCCCACGGCCCCAGCCTCCGCCATGTTTCCGCCATTCTTGCTGATCAGGTGGCGGAACTCGCCGACAATTCGGTTGCGATTGGTTGTAACCACCTGAATCAGCATTCCCACGCCGCCGGGGCCGTACCCCTCGAACGTCACTTCTTCAAACTGCTCGCCTTCCAGTTGGCCTGTGCCGCGCTGTATCGCCCGTTCGATATTCTCGTTGGGCATGTTCTCGTTCTTCGCGGCCAGGATGGCCGTGCGTAAGCGTGGATTGGTATTGGGGTCGCCGCCCCCAATGCGCGCGGCGATGGTGATTTCGCGGATTAGTCGCGTGAAAATGCGGCCGCGCTTTGCGTCGGTGGCCGCCTTCTTGTGCTTGATTGTCGCCCACTTTGAATGGCCAGACATGACAATTCCTCTTTTTGTGACTTGTGGCCGTGCTCAGGCCATGCAATTTTTGGCTTGGCCGCGGGCCCCTCTCGCG
>Ga0187784_10003331_pt1 | contig 12963 bp, 7 predicted proteins | sample 1015_SJ02_MP15_2_FD_132964 | JGI IMG/M metagenome (GOLD analysis project Ga0187784, IMG submission 132964) | Tropical peat soil microbial communities from peatlands in Department of Meta, Colombia - 1015_SJ02_MP15_20_MG | ecosystem: Environmental > Terrestrial > Soil > Wetlands > Peat | place... | reverse complement strand
GCTAGGGCGCGCGGCGGTCGAGGCCGCGCGGGGCGAGTGCCCGGTATCGGCTCGGCGTCACGCCATGGTGCCGCTTGAAGGTATTGGTCAGGGTCGAGAGAGAGCGGAACCCCGAGGCACGCGCGATCTCGCTCAGCGGCGCCTCGCTCGACCGGAGCGCCGCGGCCACCAGCGACAGCCGGCGGTGGACGACATAGGCATAGGGCGTGCGCTGCGTCGCCGCGTGGAAGGAGCGGATGAAGTGGTTGGCCGACAGGCCGGTCAACGCCGCGAGATCGGCGAGATCGATCGCCGCCGTCAGGTTCGCCTCTATATACTCGACGACCGCCTTTAGCCGGCGCGGGCTCAGCGGATGCGGCGCTCGGGCATTGATCGCCGCGCGCCGGCTGTGCTGCATGGCGCTCGAATGCCAGTGGACGAGATGGCGGATCACCATTTGCCGCGTCTGCGCGAGCAGCAGCGAATGCGCCTGTCCGCCGATGCCGCCGTAGAGTTCGAACTCGCTGATCAGCATCGCGAAATAGCCCTGCAGCCAGGGGTCCTTGACGGCGAGCAGCGGATCCAGGCGAACATCGATCGCGCCGGGCAAATTCTCCTCGGCATAGCGGGTCACGAGATCCGGATCGAGATAGAGGTGGAGAACTTCGCAGGTGCCGCCACGCACAAAATCCGATTCGCAATCATATGGATAAAGCGTCACGGAACCATGCTGCGATCCGGTGCCGAGGCATTTGCCCTTGACGAACATCGACACCGAGGTCGATCCGCCGACGTGATACATGAGAACGTGTTCGCGGAGGTTGCTCAGCCTGTTCCGCGACGCGGGCCGGTGCCATTTGGCGGCGATCGGACGGCCGCCGGCACCGGACACCACATAGTCCGGGCCGGTGCCGCCATTGCTGCCGAGAAGAGCGTCGAAGGCGGCGATCCGATTGGCTGCCCGATGGTCCATGCGCCTCTCCCATTCCCGCGGGGCACTTTCGAAAATCGCGCGTCGTTTTACAAAATCACTCCAAACTGCGGGCTTCCCGGCGCCCTGCCGCCGGCGCGCGTCATTGGCGTTTGACGGCCTCCGCAGACTAGTTGAAGTCTGTACGACATGTCGAGACGCGCGGTCGAGACCGCGCCAACCGTCCGCATGATTTGGGTGCGGTCGAGCAAAAACATGGGAGGAAACAGCATGAGCATCGGTATCATCCGACGGCCGCGCTTCAAACCCCGCATCGTTGCGGGCTTGGCCGCGGCGCTCCTCGGCGCGTTGGCGTCGTTGCCGGCGGAGGCGACGATCGCGTCTTGCACGACGGCCGATGTCCAGGCGGCGGCGCCTTCGGGAATGACGATCAAGACGATCCCGGACGGCCTCCTGCCGACGGGAGCGCCGACCGCTACCATGACGGGCGGCGTGCTGGACGTACCCGCCAACGCCGGCGCGGGCACGCCCGAATATTGCGCCGTCACGGGCACCGTCGTCACCAACCCTGCCACCGGCAAAACGGCAAATTTCGAAATCATTCTGCCGACCCCCAAGGCTTGGAACGGCAAGTTCCTGTTCTCCGGCTGCGCGGGGCTGTGCGGCCTGGTGTTCCCCGGCCCCACCGAGGGGATCGCCAAGGGCTACGCCATCGCCAGCACCGACGACGGACATACCGCGCTCAATGACGATGTGTTCGACGGCTCGTGGGCGCTGATTGCGCCCGGCGTCCCCAATACCGACGCGCTGACGGACTTCTACTTCCGCGCCGTCCACACCGTCATCGTCGCGGGCAAGTCGCTGGCGGAGAGCTGGGAGAAGGGTTCGCTATCGCATAGCTATTATACCGGCTGCTCGGATGGCGGGCGCGAGGGCATGGTCGAGGCGACCCGCTTTCCCGACGATTTCGACGGCGTCATCGCCGGCGATCCGTTCTTCGACATCCGCGGCGAGACGCTGGGCGGCTACAAGGACGCCAAGGGCCTGTTGCGCAGCAATCAGTCCTACATCCCGCCGGCCCTTCTCGCGGTCGTGGATGCGGCGATCTACGCCAATTGCGATGCGGCCGACGGCGTCGTCGACGGGCTGATCCAGAACCCGGCCAAATGCTCGTTCAACCCGGCAATGCTGCAATGCAAGGCCGGCACTACCTCGAATTGCCTCAACCCCGACCAGGTCGACACGTTGAACGCCTATTTCAACGCGGCGCGCGACCCGTCCGGACTCATCGCCTATGAGGGCTATCCCACCTCCGACCTCAACACCGCCCCGGGAGGAAGCTTTTTCGCGTGGGTGGAGGCGGCGGGGCCCGCGGCCAATATCGCCGCGGCCGAGCCCTGGGGGACCGCGCCGCCTGCGTCCTGGCTGTTCGCCGACAACATGCTGCGCTATCTCATCTACCAGGACGCCGACTTCAACAGCAACGCCGACTTCCCGTTCAGCTTCAGCAATATCGTCAGCGATGCGGCGGTGGCGCTTATCGACGAGCGCACGGAGGCCGGCGACGGCGACGTGCCGAGTGCAATCCAACCCTTCATCACCGCCAACAAGAAGCTCATTCTTTATCACGGCTATTCGGACGGCCTGATCACGCCTTATCGCACGGTGCGCTACTACGAGGATCTGGCGGCGATATCCGGCGGCTTCGGGACGCTTCAGGAGACCGTGCGGCTCTTCATGGAGCCCGGCATGTATCATTGCGGCGGCGGCCCCGGCCCCAACACCTTCGACACCCTGTCGGCGCTTGAATCGTGGGTGGAAGACGGCATCGCGCCGGAAGCCATTCCGGCCAGCAACCCGGTCACCGGGCGAACGATGCCGCTGTGCAAGTTCCCGGAGCAGGCGCATTACCTCGGCACCGGCGACGTCGACAACGCCGCAAACTGGATCTGCCCACCCAACGATCGCTCGCTGCTCGAAGTCGGGCCGGCCGGTCTCGCGGCCGGATTGGTGGGACCCCAGCTCCTGCCGGCCGTGCCGTCGCCTTTCGACCCGCCGGAGGGATCCGGACCAGACTGACCCGACCGATCGGACGGCCTCTCTCCAGACCGTCAACGACGGAGAAAGGCTTGCGCCGCCGCGGACGAACGCGCTTCGCGCGTTCGCCTAGGGCGCGTGGCGGTCGAGGAGCGCGGCGCTCACCGGCATGAGGCGCGGGCCTTCGGTCCAGAGGAGCGCGCAGCGTATGGCGCGGCCGGGATAGATCGCCGCCATCGCCGCGCGATAGGCGGCGAGCTGGTCGAGATAAGGCGCCGGCACTTCGGCCTCGGCGCGGGGCGGCGGGCGCAGCGTCTTGTAGTCGACGATCATCACCGCCCCTTCGCTCACCACCAGCCGGTCGATCTGACCGCTGAGCGCCTTGCCGCCGATGAGCGCCACCACCGGCACTTCCGCGCGCGAGCCCGGCGCGAAGAGCGGCGCGAAATCGGGGTGATCGAGCACCGCCAGGGTTTCGGCGGCAAGCGCCTCTTGCTGCGCCGGGGAAAGCCCGTGCACCGGCAGCGCCAGGAAGCGCCGCGCCGCCGCGCCGCGCGCCGCCGGCGGCAGGTCCGGCAGGCTCTGCAACAGGCGATGGACGAGCCGGCCGCGCAGCAGCCCCGCCCCTTCCTCGGCGCCGAGCGGCGAGCGCGCGGCGGGATCGGCGCTGCCCGGCCGCGACGGCGCCAGCGGCCGCGGCGGGGTCGGCTCCGGCGGCGGCGGCGCCTGCGCCCAGGCGGGAAGCGGCCCGGCGCGGCCGGCAAGCTCGGGCAGGCGCTCGCTGCGGTCGGGGGTGGCGCGCTGCGGCGTGGCCAGCCGCAAGCCCCGGCCGCGCCACAGCCCGCCGCCGGGCGCAAGCTCGACCGCCTCGGCGCCCGGCGCCGCGGCAAGCCCGCGCGCGACGAGGTGATACCAGCAGAGCTCGGCGGGCTTCTGCCGGTTGTGCCAGCCGCAGATATAGAGCCGGTCCTCGGCGCGGGTCAGCGCGACGTAAAGCAGGCGGCGGTATTCGGCCTCGCGCCGCCGGCGCGCCTCGGCGAGCGCCGCTTGCAAGGCCGGCGCGTCGCAGCCCTCATGTGCCCGCCACAGCGGCAGGCCGCGCTCCGTCCAGAGCAGCGGCAGCGCCTGGCGCGGCACCTGCAAGGTGTCGGGCAAGAAGACGATCGGCGCCTGCAATCCCTTGGCGCCGTGCACCGTCAGCACCCGCACCTCGTTGCGCCCGCGCTGCTCGAGATCGCGCTTCACCTCGGTCTCGCCGGTGGCGAGCCAATGCAGGAAGCCTTGGAGCGACGGCCCATGCATGCGCTCATAGGCCAGCGCCAGCGACAGGAACTCGTCGAGCGGATCCTGCGCCTCGGGGCCGAGCCGCGCCAGCGCCGCGCGGCGCCCGCCCAGCGCGCCCAGCACCTCGGCGAAAAGCTCGTAAGGCGGCACGAAATCGGCGCGCGCCAGGAGCGCGCCCAGCCGCGCGGCAGCGTCGGCGAAATCCTGCCGCTCGCCGCCGCGCCGGCGCAGCTCCCGCCACAGCGAGCCTCGGCGCGGGAAGGCGAGGTCGTAGAGCTGCGCCTCGTCGAAGCCGAAGAGCGGGCCTTTCAGCACGGTGGCGAGGGTGAGGTCGTCCTCGGGCAGCAGCAGGAACTGGCCCAGCGCCATCATGTCCTGCACCGCGAGCTGATCGGTGAGCAGCATGCGATCAAGGCCCGCGACCGCGACCTCGACCTGCTTCAAGGCGCGCACCAGCTCGCCGACGAAGGCGCCGCGCCGGCGCACCAGCACCATGACATCGCCGGCCTGAACCGGCCGGTCGCGCGCGGCGAGCCGCTCGCCGCGCTCGAGCCAGCCCCTGATCTCGGCGGCAATCGCCTGCGCCAGCAGCGCCTGCGGCGCGCGCTGCCGGCGCTGTTCGAGCGGCGGCTCCCAGGGCGACGCATCGGGCGCGCGGTCGGGCTCGACCGCAGGCCAAAGCTCGACCAGCCCGGCATGGCGCTCGCGGAACGGCAGGTGATGGATCGGCGCGCCGTCGAGCGCCACGCCGTCGCTCGCCTCGGCGCGGGCGAAGACGGCATCCACCGCGGCGAGCACGGCATCGGTCGAGCGGAAGGAGATGTCGAGATCGACGCTCTTCCAGCGCTGGCGCGCGGCGGCGACGCGCTTGGCGAAATAGTCGCGCAGGCGCAGGAATTCCCGGGGATCGGCGCGCTGGAAGCTGTAGATCGACTGCTTGGCGTCGCCCACGGCGAAGACGGTGCGGCGCTCGGCGCGCGCGCCCTCGCCGACGAAGAACTCGTCGGCCAGCGCCTGCACCACCTCCCACTGCTCCGGGTTGGTGTCCTGCGCCTCGTCGATCAGGATGTGATCGAGGCCGCCATCGAGCTTGAACAGCACCCAGGGCGCAACGCCGGGACGCTGGAGCAGATCGCGCGTCTTGAGCACGAGATCGTCGTAGTCGAGCAAGGCGCGCGCGTCCTTGTGACGCTCATAGGCGTCGAGCAGCGCCTCGCCGAGCCGTGCCAGCGCCAGCGTCGCGGCAAAGAGCGAGGCGGCGGCGCGCGCGCTCTTCATCTGCTCCAGCCGCTCGGCCTCGGCCGCGAGCGCCTGCGCCGCCGACGGCTCCTCGGCGGCGAGCTTCTTGGTCATGAGCGCGGCGCGGCGCTCGCCTTCCTTGGTGAAGAAGGCGGGGAGATAGTCCTCGATGGTCAGCGCGCGCTCCTCCACCGAGGCCGCGAGCCAGTCGGCGATGCATCGCCCGGCGCGCTGATCGGTGACGCCGCCTCGCAGCAGCGCCGCCGCCGCGCGCCGCAGCGCCGCGCCGTCGAAGGCGACCTCGGCCGAGGCGCCAGCGACGATCGCGTCCTCGCCGAGGTCGGGATTGACGTCGAGCGCGCGGGCGAGCGCGTCGGCAAAGCGCTCGCCGCCGCGGGCGAGCGCGCGGGCAAGGCGGGCGCGTTCGAGAGCGAGCGCGCCCATCAGCGCATCGAAGCCGCGCTCGCCGACATGCCGCGTCGCTTCGGAGAGCGCGGCGGCGAGCGTGCCCTCGCCGCCCTTGCGCGCCGCCGCCAGCACGCTCTCGCGCGCCACTGCCAGCGCCTCGGCGGCGCTGCGCTCGTCCATCACCGCGAAATGCGGCGAGACGCCGGCTTCGATCGGGAAGCGGCGCAACAGCGACTGGCAGAACGCGTGGATGGTCTCGATGCGCATGCCGCCCGGCGCGTCGAGCACGCGGGCGAAAAGCTGGCGCGCGCGCCGCAGCTCCTCTTCCTTCGGCATCGTGCCGGTGAGCGCCAGCAGCTCCTGCGCCAGCGCGCCTTCGTCGCGCACCGTCCAGGCGCTCAGGCGGTCGTTGATCCGGTTCGCCATCTCGGCCGCCGCCGCCTTGGTGAAGGTGAGGCAGAGAACGCGACTCGGCGGCGCGCCCGCCAGCATCAGCGCCAGCACCCGGTCGGTGAGCACCTTGGTCTTGCCGGTGCCGGCCGAAGCGGCGACCCAGACGGAGGCGGCGACATCGGCGGCCTCCTGCTGGCGCTTGCCGGGATCGGGCGCGGTCATTCGCCGCCCTCGCCGGCGATCGACCATTCCTTGACCCGCGCCAGGTGGCCATAGTCGGAATGGCGCGGCGCGCGCTCCGGCCGCGGCACCGCGCGATAGGGCGTGCAGGGATCGTCGAAGCCGGCAATGAGACGGCAGAGCCCCGCCAGTGCGTCCTCGACCAGACGCCGCAGCTCCTCCGCGCTCCGGGCGAGAGGAAACGCCTCGCCCGGCGGATCGCCGCCGGAGAGCCGCCAGTATTCGAGCGCGGAAACCGCCTCGGCGGCGATGCCGTCGAAGCCGCCGGCCTCGGCGATGGCGGCTTCGAGCGGAAGCTGCGGCGCGAAGCCTTGCCTCACTTCCTCGAGCCGGGGCACGCCGCCGGTCTTGTAATCCACCAGCACCAGCCCGCCCGCCGCGCCGCGGTCGATGCGGTCGGCCTTGGCGGTGAGCGTGAAGGCCCCGGCCGGCATCGCCAGCTCGAGCCGGCCGGAAAGCTCGCTGCGGATCAGCGCGCGATGGCGGCGGCGCTCGCGCTCCTCGGCGATGAACCAGTGGGCGATGCGCTCGAAGCGCGGCCACCAGAAGGCGCGCACGCCCGGCCGTTCCAGCGCCGCGCCGAAGGCTTCGGCGCCGAGCGCCAGAAGGCGCGTCTCGGCATCCGCCGGGAGGGCCGCGGGACAATCGCGCAGGAAGCGGTCGAGCGCCTGGTGGATGGCCACGCCGCGCTCGGCGGCGCCGGGATCGGCGTCGATCGGCTCGAGCGCCGGCAGGCGCAGGATCTTCTGCGCATAAAGCGCATAGGGATCGCGCATCCAGGTCTCGATCTGCGTCACCGAGAGCTGGCGCGGCCGCGCCGCCAGCGGCGGGCGCGGCTCCGGCGGCGCCGGCACGAGGCGGCGCTCGGGCTGGTCGAGCAGCGCCTGCCAGGCGAGCGGACCGCCGGATGGCGGCGGCTTCCAGGCGAGCCCCGCGGCGCTCATCACGGTGTCGAGGCGCAGCAGCCAGCGCGACGGCACGGTGGGCGCACCTTCGACGCGGCTGGCGCGCGTCAGGACGACGTCGCGGGCGCCCAGCGCCTGGACGAAATCATGTGCCGCGGCGCCGATGCGGCGCTCGGGCGGCGGCAGGCCGAAAGCCTGGCGCATCGGCCGCGAGAGCCAGGGATCGCTTTCGGCCGCGGGCGGCCAGACGCCTTCGTTGAGCCCGCCGAGGATGACGAGATCGGCCTGCTGGAGGCGCGCTTCGAGCAAGCCCCAGATGGCGAGTCGCGGATGCCGGCCATAACGCGGCCGCACCACCGGTCCCGCGATCAGCGCCGCAAACAGCGCCGGGTAGTCGCGCCCGGCCAGCGGCGGCAAGGTCCGGGCAGCCGATATCAGCTCCGCCAGGAACAAGGCTGCCGCCTCGCCCGCCTCGCCGCGCCAGAGGCGCTCGGGTCCGCTTTCTGCGTCGCTCGCCGCCAGCGCCTCGGCGGCGGCGACATGCGCCGCCACCAGCTCGCCAAGAGCGATCTCCGGCGCCGCCGCCGCGCGCAGCAGCGGCGCCAGCGCCGTTTCGAGCGCCGCGACCAGCCGGCCGAGGTCGCGCTCTTGCGGCAGCACCGCTTTGAGCCCGGCAAAGCCCGGCGCCGGACGCGGGCCGCGCAGCACCGCGGTCTCGAGCCGGCGCAGCAGCGCGCGGAACGCCTCGGGCGCGCGGCCGCCGGCGGCGAGCGGATGCTTCAGCGCCGCCAGCAGCGGCAGCGGCGCCAGCTCCTCTTCCGCGAGATCGAGCAGCAGGCGCAGGAAGAGGCCGGGCGGGGTCTTGTCGAGCGGCAGGCCGGCGCTGTCGTCGATCTCGACCTGCCAGCGCTTCAGCTCGGCGGCGACGCGACGCGCGAGGCCGCGATCGGGCGTGACCAGCGCCGCCGTCTTGCCGGGAGCCTCCAGCGCCTGGCGCAGCAGCAGCGCGATCACCGTCGCCTCTTCCTGGGGCCCGGCGCAATCGAGCCGCATCAGCCCGTCGAGCGCGCTCGCATCGATGCCGGAAAGTCCGCGCCAATGATGGCTCTCCGCCGACGGCCGCAGCGCCTCGGCGAGGAGGCGCCGGCGCGCCGCGGAGCCCGGGGCGAGGCCGGGCGCGGGCCAGTCGCGCACCATCGCGGCGTCGGTCTCGAGCCGGCGCAGCAGCAGCGCCAGGAGATGCTGGGGATGGGCGGGATCGGCGGCGACGGCGTCCCAATCCTCGATGCCGCGGTCGAGGCCGGGCAGCACGACGGCACCGCGCGGCAGGCGCGCCACCACCGCCAGCAGCTCCGCCACCGCGGCGACGCCGCCCGTGAGCCCGGCGGCGATGATGCGCGTCCGCGGCGGGTCGCGGCGCCAGGACTCGGCCTGGGCGCGCAGCACGCGATTGCGCCGCTCGGCGGGGCCGATGCCGCCCAGCTCGGCGAGATGGCCCGGCCAATGCTCGGTGAGAATGGCGAGGAACGCCAGCACCTGCTGCCAATGCTCGGCGAAATGCGCCGGCACCAGCTCGGCGAGATGCGCGAAATCGCTGCCTTCGGTCTCGACCTCGTCGAGAAAGCGCGCCAGCGCCTGGGCGAGCGGCGCCGCCTGGCCGGGGGCGAGCGGCCCGCTGCCCCGCGCGCGGCCCCAGGCGAGCACGAGCTTGGTGAGCGCCAGCAGGCGCAGCAGCTCCGGCACGGCGGGAGGAATGTCGACGCCGCCCGAAGCGGCGCCGTCATCGCCGAGGAGCGCCAGCTCCTCGGCGTCGACATCGCCCACCGGGACGAGGCGCGGCAGCAGCAGCGCGCGGCCGGCGCTGGCGCGCAGGAACGCCTCGGCGAGCGAGCGCGCCGCGCGCCGCGTCGGCAGCAGGATGGTCGCTTCCGCCAGCGCCAGCGGGTCATCGCCGCTCTCCGCGACGAGGCCCGCGACGAGCGCGTCGAGGAAGGGGAGATCGGGCGGGATGGTGAAGAGCGGCATGGCGCTCAGGCTCGAAGAGCACCGAGCGCGCCGTCACCCCCCGCTCTTCTCTTCCCCCCCAATCCCCCGTCCCCCCTGCCTGTCCGTTACCGCTCCGTGCGATGGGTCGCGAGCCGCTCCTCGGCGAGTGCCAGGCCCTCGGGAGTGCCGATGTGATACCACTCGCCGTCATGGACGATGGCAGCGAGCCGGCCCGCGGCGATGGCGCGGTCGTAAAGCGGGTTGAGCGAGAATTTGCCCGGCGCCGAGCCGGCGAAGAGCCGCTTCGACAGGAGCTGCACGCCGGCGAAGAGATGCGGCGCCACCTCGCGCTCGCCGCGCCGGCGCACCTCGCCCTGGGGATCGACGATGAAATCGCCGGGGCCGTCATAGCCCAAAGCGGTGACCGTGCGTTGCATCAGCAGCAGCGCGTCGTGGCGCTCGGGATCGAAGGCGCGCGCCAGCCGCAGCAGCGCCGAGGTCTTGCCGTCGAGCCAGAAGATGTCGGCGTTGACGACATAGAAGACGTCGTCGAGCAGCGGCAGCGCCTTGAGCACGCCGCCGCCGGTCTCGAGCAGCGCCTCCTCGCGCGAGAGCGCGACCGCCGGCCGGCGCCGCTCCGCGAGATGGCGCTCGATCATCTCGGCCTTGTAATGCGCGTTGACCACGACGCGCTCGACGCCGGCGGCCTCGAGGCGGTCGATGGCGTGATCGAGCAGCGCGCGGCCGCCCAGCGTCACCAGCGGCTTGGGCACGCGGTCGGTGATCGGCCTCATGCGCAGGCCGAGGCCCGCCGCCAGCACCATGCCGGATTTGGGCGCGAGGCTCATGCGGCGGACGCCTCCGGCGGAACGCCGCGCAGATCCGGCGGCAGATGACGGTCGAGCCAGTCCGCCACCGGCGCCAGCGCGGGATGGCGCAGATCCCCTTCGATCAGCCGCCAGACGCGCGGGATGAAGGCGAGATAGCCGGGCTTGCCGTCGCGCCGGCAAAGCCGCGTGAAGATGCCGACGATCTTGCAGTTGCGCTGCGCGCCGAGCACGGCATAGGAGGCGGCGAAGGCGGCGGGATCGAAATCGGGAAAGGCCGCGAGATAGCGCCGGAGCATGGCCTCGGCGAGATCCGGCGGCACGTCGCGGCGCGCATCCTCGAGCAGCGAGACGAGGTCGTAGGTTACGGGGCCGATCACCGCGTCCTGGAAATCGAGGAGGCCGCAGGCGGCGAGCCCGTCGCGCCCTTCGAGCAGCATGAGATTGTCGACGTGGTAGTCGCGCAGCACCAGGCTTTCCGGCACGGCGCGCGCCAGCGGCAGCAGCCCGCGCCAGAGCGCGAGATACTCCTCGCGCAGGCGCGGCGCCAGCGGCCTGCCCGACACCGCCGGCAGATACCAGTCGACGAGCAAAGCCGCCTCGGCCAGCAGGCGCTGATCGTCGTAAGCCGGAATCCCGGGCGCGTCCCTGGGATCGAAGCCGCGATGAAGCGCGACCAGGAGATCGACGGCGAGAGCGTAAAGCGGCTCCTCCGCGGCACCTTGTGCCAGAAGGCGCGTATAGGTGGCATCGCCGAAATCCTCGAGCAGCAAGAGGCCCAAGGCGACGTCCTCGGCGAGGATGCCGGGCGCGCTGAAGCCCAAGCCGCGCAGCAACCGCGCGATCGCCAGGAAGGGCCGCACGTCCTCCTGCGGCGGCGGCGCGTCCATCAGCACGGCGCGCAAGGGCGGCGCCTCGAGCCGATGATAGCGGCGGAAGGAGGCATCGCCGGCGAGCAGGCGGCGCTCGGCCGCGCCCCAGCCGGCGGCGGCGAGAAAGCCCGCGATGAGCTCGGCGCGCTCAGCCATCGGCGATGCCGCCAAGGCGGCCTTCCCAGGCGGGGGAGGCGGCAAGCCGGGCGAGGCGGGCGCCGGGATGGCGGCCTTCGGCGAGCGCCAGCAGCAGGTGCTCGGCCGGCAGCAGCCTGCCCAGGCGCTCCGGCCATTCGATCAGGCTGATGCCCTCGGCCCAGGCTTCCTCGATGCCGAGCTCCCAGGCTTCTTCGGGCGCGGAGAGGCGGTAGAGGTCGAAATGCCACACCGGCGGCTTGTCGGCAAAAGCATAGATCTCCACCAGGGTGAAAGTCGGGCTCGGCACCTCCTCTTCGGTGCCGCCATAGGCGCGGATGAAGGCGCGGGCGAAGGTCGTCTTGCCGCTGCCCAGCGGCCCCTCGAGGCCGATGACGTCGCCGCGCCGGGCGCGCCCCGCCAGCAGCGCGGCAAGCCCGGCCGTGGCGGCCTCGTCCGGCAGGTCGACGAGCAAGTCTCTCGCGGCGTCCACGGCGCCCCTTGTATCCCGTCCGGCCAAGCCGTCGCAACCGCCGCGGCGGGGCGATCACGGAATGATCTTCACCGTCGGCGTCTCGCGCAAATCCTTTGCCGATTTATTGAGATCGATGAGCTGGGTAAGGATCGACAGCACTTCGAGCGTATGATCCTTCTCGCTCGCATTGGCGACGGTGTAGGTGCCGTCGACATAAGCGACCTTGAACCGGCCCGGCGCGTCGTCCCGGCCGAGGACGAAGAGGGCGCCGCCCGAGTCGCAGGCCGCCGCGCCGTCCGGCGGGCAATAGGCCAGCGTCACGGGGTTGTTCAACACCCGCGGCGGCAGGTCGAAGGGATGCTCCTGGCGGTAGACGAGATCGCCGAGGAAATGAACCACGTCGCCGGCCGAGCGGAACCTGAGCTCGAAATGGATGCTGTCCGCCGGGACCGAGCATTTTTTGGAGCCCAGGCTTTCCAGCCACTCGGCCAGGCTTTTGCATCGTGGACCTTGCCTGCCGGCGTCGCTCTCCAGTTTCTCGGCGCTCTCGATGCCGGCGTCCCGGCAAACGTCGTCGTCTCCCGCCTTGTCGCCTTTCGCCGAGGAAGCGCTCGGCCTGGAGAGGTTCCGGACCTTCAGCGCCGCGCCCGCGAAGCAAAACGTGATCTTCTTCTCGTCGCCGAGCGCATAGAGCTGATACCAATCCTTGAGCTCCTTGCCGTTCTCGTCCTTCGCCGGGTCAAGCTCGTATTTTTCCGGGTCGATGTGGACGAAATCCTTGAAATATTTATCGACGTTGCTCTTGTCGATCTTGACCTTGGGGCCGACTTCCGTCTTGTCGTCGCTCGCCACGGGAACAAGGCCGCCCGTGTCGTTGATCCAGTCGATGATCGAGAGATAGCTGAGGAACGGCAATTTGTGCCGGCCCGATTGGTCGACGGCGATTCCCTGCCGGGTGTAGCGGTCGCCGGGGGTCTGCGAGCGCTCGGCGTCGGTCACGGGAACAGCGGCGCGCGGCGAATTCAGGACGAACACCGTCTCCTTCTTCACCGGTTTCTCCTCCTTCTTCGATTTCTTGTCCTTGGGTCCCGCCTCCGCCACCTGGTCGAGGGACACGCTCACGCCCGAAAAGAACAGGAGCAGCGCGATCCGCTGATCCATGCCGCGATCGAGCCAATATTTCACCACCTTGGGCTCGATGGGCGACATGACGCCGGTGACGAAATCCTGCGTGTCGAGATTGTCCATCTCG
>Ga0187784_10003330_pt1 | contig 12966 bp, 10 predicted proteins | sample 1015_SJ02_MP15_2_FD_132964 | JGI IMG/M metagenome (GOLD analysis project Ga0187784, IMG submission 132964) | Tropical peat soil microbial communities from peatlands in Department of Meta, Colombia - 1015_SJ02_MP15_20_MG | ecosystem: Environmental > Terrestrial > Soil > Wetlands > Peat | place... | reverse complement strand
GCGCAGTCAAGGCGACGTTCTGGCCGGGCAGGCGCAAGCAGAAGCCGATTCTGCTGCTGGGTCATCTGGATACGGTGTGGGAACTCGGAACGCTGGCCCAGATGCCCTTCCGTGTGCGCGGCCGTCAGGCTTTCGGCCCTGGAATACTCGATATGAAATCCGGCATCGTTATCGGTCTGTGGGCTATTCGAGCCCTGCAAGCCTTGCAGATTTCTCCACCCGGTCCGGTGCACTTCTTCCTCAACTCTGACGAGGAAGTGTCCAGTATCGCCTTCCGCGAGGAGATCCTTGCGGAGGCGAAGCGCGCGCGGGCGGTGTTGGTGCTGGAGCCAGCCGCCGCCGGCGGCGCGCTGAAGACTGCCCGCAAGGGAGTAGGTGAGTTCAAGATTACTGTTCATGGCCGCTCCGCGCATGCCGGAGTAAACCCGGCGGCAGGCGCGAACGCCATCATCGAACTGACTCGGCAACTGTTCACAATACAATCCTTCGCACGCCCGCGGCGGGGGCTAACCCTCAACGTCGGGAAAATCGAGGGCGGTACTCGCTCCAACGTTGTTGCGGAGTGCGCCACGGCGTGGATCGACGTGCGCATTCCGCGGTTGCATGACGGGGCAGTGATTGAGAAAAGAATTCGCGATCGCAAACCTTATGACCGCGGGACACGGCTTGAAATCAATGGCGGCATCAACCGTCCGCCGATGGAGAGGAAAATGGCCGTAGCGCTCTTTCGCAAGGCGCATGCCTTGGGACGGGCAATGGGCATGGACCTCGCCGAATCCTCCACCGGCGGCGGTTCAGACGGCAATTTCACAGCCGCGTTGGGCGCCCCGACTCTGGATGGCCTGGGCGGGGTCGGCGACGGCGCCCACGCCCGCCATGAGCATATTCTCATCCCCGAACTACCGCGCCGGGCCGCTTTGCTGGCTGCCTTGTTGGCCACGCTATAGGAAACTAGAGGCACGAAAGATGCGAACAGCCCTTAGTCAGCGTTTGTCGAGGCTCCAGTTACCTCAGTCCCCACCGCTCTATGTGCCGTACTTCTTCACGAGGTAATTGGCGACCTCCTGCTCGAATGCGGGGTAGCTGAGATGAAGCTCCTTTTGAAGAAGCAGGCTGAAGTCCGGCTGAGAGGGCATGGCTTTGAGGAGGGTGCAAATCTCGCCCATATCGTAATTCGCTCGCAGATACTCGAGGGCAGCTAGCGATTTGGCATAAGAAAGCGCCACCTGGTCCTGGGGCATATTCAGGAACGGGCCTTCCAGCGCCTGGAAAGAGGGTAAGTGTCCGCCGGCTGCTGCCCGCGCAAGCTGTGCTCCCAGTCTGGCCGTGGTGTCACCTTCCTCGAGTTGCGCCAGCCCCTCGTTGAACCAGGTTGGGCAGTGGCCCATGGTAATCTGCCGCACGAAGGAGTGGGTAAGTTCGTGCTTGAGCACGCGGGCGAGGTCGGTGTTCATCTGGGTTAAGCCGGAAACGGGCACGCGGACTTTCCCGTCGTTGAGCGCGCCCACCCAGTTTGGCGAGCGGGTTATGTCCTGGAAGGCCTGGTTGGGGTAGAGAATGACAATAATGACCTCGCGCGGAGAATAGTCGAGATCGAGCACAAGGTTCTGGAACGATGCCTCCAGGCTACTCAGGACCTGGCCGCTCAGTTCCTCGACCTGCTCTCCCCCATAGCGGAGCAGAAAGTGCTCGCTGCGGAGCTCGCGGTAGTAGCCCGCGATTTCGCGCTCGCGTTCCGCCTTCGCAATCGCCTCACGAAGACGCGGGTTAGCCTGCAGGCCAAGCGCCCTGTTCCATTGAGCGATGGCCTCGTCCAAGTTTTCCATTCCGTAAAAGGCCGACCCCAGCAACATAACGACATCCGCAGACTGGGGGTACCGGTCCGCGGCCGGCAAGAGCAGGTCCACAGCTTCCAAATAATGACTCTCGGTGACCAGCAGGTAGCCGAGCGCAAGCGTCAAGGACAGATCGCCAGGGAGCAGCCTCAGCGCCTGTTGGTATTTCTGTATGGCCCCATCAGGGTTGCCGTTGTGAGCCAGGAAGAGCGCTGCCTGCTGATAGCCTTGCTTGAGCAGACGAGTATTTTCTGCCGACGGATTGTGAGCCAGTTCGTCACCCAAATGCAATAAATAGGCCTCATCAACTGCCCCGGCCTTGATGACAGGTGAATCAGCCACGGAGGCAGTTTCGCCGGAAGGCAAGGCAGGCAGGGGAAGCTCGCGAGCTTTCTCCTGCGAGCGCTCACTTGGATGCGGCGGCATCTCACCAGCAGGGGAGGATCTTTCGATGTGGTCCACCATCGACTTTGGTATCGAAAGCTCCCCTCCCTGAACTGAGTAAACTACCTGCTTCGAGTCTTCCTGAGTCACCTGAGCTACTATTTTGCGACCATTTTTCAAATAGATGACGTCCGCAAGCGCCATAAATGGAATTAGGGTAGCCAGAAGCAAAAAGAAAACCTGGCGTAAGCTCGTCGCTCGCTTCTTCCGGGGAATGCCTGCTTCCAGCATAACCTCAGTATAATACAGTCCGCGCCTCAACCAGTTCGGGTTGTGCTGCGAGTTTAACCGCGCTAAAGTATGATCGCAGAGGGTAAACGATGCCGGGCGATTCCCACCAGCCAGGACACTTTCATCTAGCCACAACCCTGAGGAACAGATCTGCGCTGCTGGGGTGCGCACTTCTGCTCGCCCTGCTGGGATTGCCAGGCCGAACCTGGTCCCAGAGCCAGCTTGATCCGCAACAGGTCCTCGACCAACTCCACAATATTAAAGTGGATGCAAACCAGGTTTACGCACTACGGCGCGCGCAATTGACCCGCGACCATCTGAAGCTGTTCTTTACCCATGGCTATATCGGATTCTTCACTCCGGCCGCAGGGAAAATCACCGGCGCCGTTTATGTCGGTGAAGGAGAAATCCTGTTAATTCCGCCCACCCGCGTCGAGAAAGAGAGTCTGGCCCGATTCATTCATGCGCCCATTCTTGAAGAGCAGTTCGGCACCGCGATCCTGCGCTTCACGGACCAGACCGCTAAGGAACTCCTGGCCGCAGCGCAGCAACCGGAGCGCGACGACCCGGAGCGGCCGCCCGAGTTTCCTCAAAGGTGGAACTCCTCGCCGCGCATATTAGCTCTCGAAGATTCGCCCCGAATCTTCGAGGATTTGCTGGGCGACGCGACCATGCCATTTTTCCACGCCCGCTTGGAAGGCAATAGCCTCAAATGGTTCGACGTGGTTGATGACGAGCGCTTGCCGGAGGCTGTGAGCGTGGTCGCAGCTCGCCGCAACGCTGATGACATGTTTGCCGACCGCTGGTGCGCTTTCCAAAGCAAAACCTCGGCGGCCCGCTACGCCTATCAGACACCTGGCACGGTAAAAGCCCTGGCCTACGATATCGACACGCATCTCGAGCCTGACAACAGCATGAAGGGTCGCGCGGAGCTCCTGTTGGAATCACTCTCCAGCACCGACCGGGTGCTGACTTTTGATTTCGCCCGTCTGCTCAACGTCTCAAGGGTTTTGAATGAGCGGGGGGAAAGCCTGCTCGTCTATGCCTACCCGCAACAGGAAGATGTCGAGATGGGTGACCGGAGTAAAGGCTGGATCCAAGTGGTTCTGGCAAAACCGAACCCGGCGGGCGAACGATTCCGTCTCCAATTCACCTACCAAGGGAACGTCATCACCAACGTTGGGAATAACGTGTTGTACGTGGGAGAGAGAGGGGGCTGGTATCCGAACCTTGGGCTGGCATCTCCAGCTTCCTTCGACCTTAGGTTTGATTATCCGGAGAACGTCACGCTAGTAGCCACGGGAGCAAGGATCGAAGAGGAGACCGCTAACGGTCGAAAGCACAGCCGGTGGCGCTCGGACGGCGTGTTTCGGATCGCCGGCTTCAATCTCGGGCCGTACCATTCGGTCGAGCGCCGGGTGGGAAAGACGACCGTGGAAGTGTACGCGACGCGCGAGGCGGAAGCGGCGCTTGAAGCGCGTCACTCGCAGAAGTTCATGCCGCGTCTTGTGATCCCCAACGTCATTCGAGAGCACGACCCACCCTTGTCGATTGCTCCCGAGACCGTTCCTCCTCTGGCCCCTGCCGCTTTGCTGCAAACGGTCGCCGAGAGCGCTTCACAAGCGCTTGTCTATTTCGAGAGCCTGTTTGGCCCGTTTCCGTACTCTCGTCTCGCCATCTCCCAAATCCCCGGTAACTTCGGCCAAGGTTGGCCGGAGTTGGTCTATCTTCCGACCCTGTCGTTCTTGCGCAAGTCGGAGCGTTCAGAACTGGGGTTTCCAGAAAAGGCGGAGGACCTGCTTGGTCATGGGATGGTGGCCCACGAAATTGCCCACCAATGGTGGGGGAACCTGCTGGGTTGGGCAACCTACCACGATCAGTGGCTTTCTGAAGGGTTGGCGACCTATGCCGCGGCGCTCGACTTGTCGAGGCAAAAGGACGGCGATCACCGATTTCACGAGCTGCTGCGAAGTTACAAACTCGATTTGCTCAACAAGGGAAAAAATGGATTGACCAACGAAGCGAGCGGTCCCATCTGGCTGGGCCAGCGCCTCTCGAATTCACTGACGCCGGGCGGTTATGACGCGATCGTATACAAGAAAGCGTGCTGGGTTCTGCACATGTTGCGGGGGTTAATGCGCGATCCTTCCACCGGTTCCGACGAGAAGTTTTTCCGCCTTTTACGTGAATTCGTCGCCACTAATCAAGGAAAGAGCGTTTCGACCGAAGACTTCGTTCTCGAGGCGGAAAAATACATGACTCGCGCCAGCGACCTCGAACACAACCACCGCCTCGACTGGTTCTTCAATGAATGGGTTTACGAAACGGGTGTCCCGACTTACAAGCTGGAATCGAGCGTGAAAGAACTCTCCTCGAAGAAATTCGTTGTCCAGGGAACCATCACCCAGAGTGGAGTATCGAGCGACTTCGAAATGCTGGTGCCCGTCATCGCCGAGCTGGGCAAAGATAAGAAGACCAGCTTGGGGCACGTGGCCGTCACCGACGAGGGGGGACACTTCCGATTTACAGCCGCGGCGCGGCCCAAGCGCATAGCCATTGACGCGGACAACCTGCTGGCGACCTCCGAGCAGTAAGACGCTGAGCGCCGTGCTGCCCCCGAGTTCGTAGCCTAGCCCGGCGGCCAGTGAAACACCCGCCCACCCAAAAGGTGAAGGTGCAAGTGGAAAACCGATTGGCCCGCCCCGGAACCGGTGTTGATCACTGTCCGGTACCCGCGAGTCTCCAAGCCACGCTCGCGCGCCAGTTGCCTCGCCACCGTGAGCATGCGGCCAAGGAGAGGAGCGTCTTCAGCCGTGGCGTCCTTCAATGAGGCCAGATGCTTACGCGGCACGATAAGTGCGTGAATAGGCGCTTGCGGATGAGCGTCTTCAAAAGCCACGATTTCTTCATCTTCAAAGATAATCCTGGCAGGCAAGGTTCGCTCCACGATCCGGCAGAAAATGCACTGAGTCATGTGTCCTTAGCGGTCGGCGCTCAGCCCTCCGCTTTCGGCGACAGGTGTTGTCTCACGCTCGCAGAATCTGAGTAGCCGTAGCGGCGACTTCACCACGCCAGGCCTGACCGCTGATGACGGACAGCCGGCGGCCGCGCGCTAATTCAGACGCACCACAAAAGTCTCCGTCGCCAAGCCGGCCCGCCGCAGGCTTTCCGCAAGAGAACGCGCCGCATCTTCGCTGTTTTCGTGGCCCACTCGGACGCGATAGAAGAGGCCGTCGCCGCGATCAAAACTCTGAATAGTGACCGGCCCAAACTGTGGGGCTTGAGATTCGATGCGCTCTTTCAATCGCTCTGCATTGCTCTGATTCCTGAAGGCCCCGATTTGCGCCGCGAAAATTCCCGGGACCGCGGCAGCTTCCTGAAGGTCTAGAATCTCGAGGCGTACCTGTGCGATGCCGGGCATGTACATGGCCTGCGCAGCCGCATAGGAGAGATCGATAATGCGGCCTTCGACGAACGGACCGCGGTCGTTGATTCGCACCGTGACGTCCCGGCCATTCTCGAGGTCGTGAACAGTGACCCGCGTGCCAAAGGGCAGCGTGCGATGTGCGGCCGTCATGTCGTGCATGTTATAGATTTCGCCGCTGGCGGTCGGACGCCCGTGGTAGGGATGCCCATACCAGGAGGCGATGCCTCTTTCGCCTTGAACCAGGGGCACGGGGGTTGACGGTCCGCGCACTGGCGAGGGCGCGCGCCCCGCGGCCTGGACGGGGCGATGCCGGTGCAGGCAGGCACTCAAGACCAACACCATGCTGCCCACCGCCGCCATCCGTGCCAGTCGCAGCAGTTCAGGACGGCTCGGTTTGCCCGCCAGGCTATTGGCCACTTTTCCCAGGCTCTTCCTTCTCCAGGTTCTTCGCCAAGTCGTCCAGGTGACGCGATGCCCTGCGGAGCAGCGTGGCCAGTTCATTACGGGTCGAGGGCTTCAGCTTCTTATCGACATAGTCAGCCAGTTTTGCCACTTCACGATCCACCGCGCGTCCCGCCTCTTCGAAATTCATAGCCTCTCCCTCTCTCGCTATCGCTATTCTAATCAACGCGCCGGTGCGCGACAAATGATTTTCCTGACTGGGCGGAGCCTGCATGGACTATAATTGTACCTGAATGGAACTTCCTCCCAAATTCTGGTTTCAACTGGAAAGACTAAAGAAAGCATTTCACTCCGCCTTCGATCCATCGTCGCAAAAGTACGACACCTCGCATCGGATGTGCCCGAACTGTCGCGCCCTGATTGAACGGAATGCCTCAGTGTGTCCTTTCTGTGGCGAAAAACTGCGCTCGCCGCGCGCGCGTTCCTCGCCCGGCACTCCGGGCCGAATCATGGGCATCATCCCCATTCCCTCCACGGCCACCTCGGCGATCGTGGCCGTCACCATCGCCCTTTACGGAATCTCCTGGTACATGACTGCCACCTCGGGGACGACGCAGGCGATGGGCGGAATCAGCGGCGATGTGCTGCTGCGCCTGGGCGCCAAGAGTCCTTATATTTTCGTCGGGCAATGGTGGAGGCTGGTCACAGCAATCTTCCTGCACGCTGGGCTGCTGCACATCGGACTCAATCTCTGGTGCCTGTTTGATCTTGGCCCGGAAGTCGAGTCGTTGTTTTCGACTGCCCAGTTCATGGTGTTTTATCTGGTTACCGGAGTGGCGGGGTTCGCCTTGAGCCTTTGGTGGAGCCCATTTGGCATGTCTGTAGGCGCTTCCGGGTCTATCCTCGGATTGGTCGGCGTGCTGATCGGCGCCAGCTTTCATCACGGCCACCTGGGCAAAGAATATCGTGGGCAACTCTGGCGCTGGGTGATTTACATTTTTATCTTCGGCCTGTTCTTTGCCGTCGATAACGCCGCTCACCTGGGCGGCCTGGTCACCGGAGCGCTTCTGGGCTACCTGGTGCCGGAAGGCGAAGGGGAGAGTCGCGCCAGCCATAATCTCTGGAACGCCCTCGCCGTGCTCTCGGTCGTAATCATTGCCGGCTCGTTCGCCCTCATGGCGCTGCAATTGGGCCAACCGTTTCGCTAATCCTAGCGCACTTTCGAAACTCCAAACAGGTCTGTCATTCCGAGCGAAGCGAGGAATCTCGCTCTGTCCAGGCCCGGCCCGGAAAGCAGAACCAGGGCGAGATTTCTCGCTGCGCTCGGAATGACAAAGGCTCGGGGCAGAATTTCCATCCCTGCCGAACCGCCGACCAGCGGTTGCAGGCTTTGGGCCGAAAGCCTGTTCTTGCGCTCTAAGAGGATGCGAGTGCGAAATGGTATAATTCATTGATTGGATACCTCAGCCAAGCCAAAACCCGACCACTGGTGGACGCTGCTGCCGGACGTGTGGTTCCTGCTCAGGCCGCGACGAGGCCTGCTGGCCATCGGCTTCGTGATCATGGCCGTGAACCGCGTGGCGGGGCTGGTTCTACCGGCATCCTCGAAATTCCTCATTGATGACGTCATTGTCAAGCGCCACTTGCAACTGCTGGTTCCCTTGGTGCTGGCAGTCGCCGGCGCAACTGCGGTGCAGGGGATTTCCTCTTACGGCCTGACCCAACTCCTTTCCAAGGCCGCGCAGCGGCTGATTGCCGACTTGCGATGCGAGGTGCAGAGGCATATCGGGCGGCTACCGGTAGCTTACTATGACTCTAACAAGACCGGCGTGCTCGTGTCGCGCATCATGAACGATGTGGAGGGGGTGCGAAACCTGATTGGCACAGGTCTGGTAGAGTTCGCGGGCGGGCTGTTGACGGCGACGTTTGCCTCGATCATTCTGCTGCGTATCAGCGTTTTCATGACGGCCCTGGCTTGTGCAATTCTGCTCGGCTTCGGGCTGTTTCTCCGCTATTCGCTCAAAGTGCTCCGTCCCATCTACCGCGCCCGGCCAAAGATCAACGCCGAAGTAACGGGCCGGCTCACGGAGTCGCTGAGCGGCGTGCGGGTGGTGAAGGGCTATCACGCGGAGGCGCGTGAGGCCACGGTCTTTGACGCCGGCGTACACCGTCTTCTCGACAACGCGCTCAAGACCCTCACCGCGACTTCCCTGATGAGTCTCGCAGCCACCACGCTGCTCGGCGTGGTTAGCGCCGTGATCATGTTCATAGGGGCGCGCCAAATCGTTGCCGGGCACATGACGCTCGGCACCTTCGTGACCTACACCATTTTTCTGGGACTGCTGGTGGCGCCGGTTTTCCAGACCGTCATGATCGGCACGCAGATCACCGAAGCCCTGGCAGGGCTGGAGCGCACGCGCGAGGTGCTTGGCGAGCGGCCCGAAGACGACGATCCGGCGAGGACGCTGCGCCTTGATCACATTCGAGGGGAAGTGGTTTTCGATGACGTGAGCTTTGCTTATGAAGCCGGCAAGACGGTCTTGAGCGATGTGGGCTTCCGATCCGCCCCGGGCACCGTCACCGCCCTGGTTGGACCATCGGGTTCGGGCAAGTCGACGATGACCGGCCTCATCGCGGCCTTTTACACGCCGAGCGCCGGGAGGGTGCTGGTGGACGGAACCGATCTGGCCAGGGTGCGCTTGGATTCCTATCGCCGCCAACTGGGAGTGGTGCTGCAGGAAACATTCCTGTTCGATGGAACCATCCGTGAGAACGTCGCCTTCTCGCGCCCCGACGCCGACGAAGAACATATCCTCGCGGCTTGCCGCATCGCGCGCGTAGATGAGTTTGCGGAGACCTTCGAGAAGAAATACGACACGGTTGTGGGCGAGCGGGGCGTAAAGCTCTCCGGCGGCCAACGGCAGCGTGTTTCCATTGCGCGCGCCATCCTGGCGGACCCCCGAATCCTGATCCTTGACGAGGCGACCTCGAGCCTCGACTCCGAATCCGAGGCTATGATCCAGGAAGGGCTCTCGTACCTGATGCGCGGCCGCACCACCTTCGTGATTGCGCACCGTCTCTCCACCATTCGCCGCGCCGATCAGATCCTGGTTGTCGAGGCAGGCCGCATTATCGAGCGCGGCACTCACGAGCAACTCTATGCGGCCGGCGGGCGCTATTACGAGTTGTACACGAAGCAGCATGGCGTTGCAGCGGACCTTTTCTTGGCGCCGGGTGAAGGTGACAAGGTGAGAGAGACTGGAGCGGAAGCGGAACCCGCCGCCGCGATGGGCGAGGAGACCATTACCGACGCGGTCCGCCTGCTGCGCGGGCAGGACCGGGAGTGAGATCTTCGTAGGGGGCGGCCCTTGTGGCCGCCCAGGGCAAGCACGAGCGTGGCCCCCGCACTAGCGCTTAGTTGGTTTAATGAGGGCAATTTCAAATGGCCTTCGGAAGGGCTGGCTTTAGCCCCGCCGCCTCTGGGTGCAGGCTTGGAAGGGCCTTTAGGCCCTGAAGCCAACTCGCTTCAGGGGCTAAAGCCTCGTCCCGACCTTCCGACATCACCGGCGAGGCCAAAGCCCCGCCCTTCCCTTTCCAAGGAACAAGTTCGCGGGCTAATTCCGCGAAGCACTGGTGGCTCATCTCAATTCTATGCACATTCAAATCGAGGCCTGGGTTTTCGATGCCTACGGAACTCTGTTCGACCCTTATTCGGTTCAGGGGAAAGCGGAGGGCGTTTTCCCGGGCCGCGGCGAGGCGTTGAGCAGGCTGTGGCGCTCGCGCCAACTCGAATACACGTGGCTGCGAGCACTGATGAATCGTTACGCCGATTTCTGGCAGGTCACACGTGAAGCGCTCCTCTATGCCTGTCGCGGCCTCGACTTGCATTGTGACGAAGCGCAGCAAGAAGAATTGATGCGCGAGTACCTGCGCCTGGCGGTTTATCCCGATGCGCGAGCTGGGATCGAAGCCCTGGCGAGCCGCCGCCTGGCGATCCTCTCCAACGGCACTCCTGAGATGATTGATGCCGTGGTTGCGCACGCCGGGTTGAAACATGCCTTCGCCGCCTTGCTCAGCGTGGATCGGGTGAAGACCTACAAGCCCAATCCCATTGTCTATCAACTGGCCGAAGAGTCGTTGAACTTGCAGAAGAACCAGATCGGCTTCGTCTCTTCCAATTACTGGGACGCCGCGGGCGCCGCGGCATTCGGTTTTCCAGCCTTCTGGCTCAATCGCGCCGGAGCGACCCCCGACGAATTGGGAACCACGCCCGCCGCAGTCCTCGCGCGGCTGGACGAACTTGCGGGCTCGTCGTGGTTGCGCTGACTTGCAACCTGGAGTGAGCTTGTGTTTATGAGCACCGTCGAAGAAATCGAGGATGCCGTCCGGAGGCTTTCCTCGGAGGACCTCGCCGTATTGCGGGCCTGGTTCGCCCAGTTGGACGCCGCCGCTTGGGATCGGCAGATCGAGGAAGATGTGGCAACCGGTCGCCTCGATCCGCTTGCTGATGAGGCATTGCGCGATCTGCACGAGGGGCGCTGCAGCGACCGTTGAGACACCGAACCAACCTGAGGTTCTGGCTTTGAATCCACAGCGGCCTGCTCGGCCTCGTGGACCAAGATCGGCTTAGCGGAGATGGCGGCTGCGGACCCTTCGTTTAACCTCTTCCCACTCGAGTCCCGCGACCGCATTGTTTTGCAGATTTACCTTTCTTCGTGCCAACTCAGTCTTCTGCCAGTCATGAACCGGCACGGCCTCCGACGTCGATGCAAGGTCGTCCCATAGATCTTCCACAAGCTGCAACTTCTCCGAGGGGCTCAGGTCAAAGATGACAGTGGCACTGTGGTCCGTATGAAATCCTCGTGTCCATTATCTCAGAACTTGGATACCGTCCACGATCCGGCCGGCATTTTGCGAGAGGCGCATGCATCCCGACGAAGAACTTCGTGACGTATGCGCCACCCACGATTCGCCCGGCTATCCATAAATCCCCTCCTCATACGCGGTTTCGATGAGCGCATGAATGTTCTCCGGAGGAGTTGTCGGCGGGATGGCGCAGCCAGCGTTCAGGACAAACAAGCCGCCGGGTTTCCAGATCGACATCAGCCGCCGGGTTGCCGCTCGAACCTCGTGCGGGCTGCCGCGGGCGATGATCCCGCTGGGATCGATGTTCCCAAAAAGAACATGGCGTGCTCCCACGGTGTTTTTGGCGACCGCAGCTTCCGTCTTGTAGTCGAGTTCGAAGCCGCAGAAATCGTATTGCGCCAGGAAGGGGAGAATCCTGGTGGTGTCACCGCAAATGTGGACAACCGCGAAGATCCCTTCGGCCACGAGGGTTTTTACGAGCCGTTCCTCGTAGGGTCGCGCAAACCGGTCGAACATCTGGGGGGAAATGACGTCGGGGCCAGCAAGGCTGTCTCCCAGCGAGGTGAGATGAGCGCCCGCTTTGATCAACGCGCGATGCACGGCGAGGTGGCTCGCGAAACAAATCTCGAGGAGCTCGCGGATGGCCGGGTTGTCGGGCTCGGAAGCCAGTTCCATCAAGAACTCCTCGGTGCCGCGCACCATACAGGCAAGGTCGAAAGCCATCTGGTCCGCGTTGCCGCGGATCGCGACCTCGTTGCCGACCTGGCCGGCCAGCAGGCGCACCGCTTCGAGGAGGGCGGGGATGCGGCCGTCGCACTCCGGGTCGATGACCTTCAGCCGGCCCACCTCCGCTAAGCTTTGAATGGCCGGGTGCACAATCCGGCCGGGCTCGTTGGGGGCGCATTCCGCCTCGGCGCCCATGGCCTCCGCCAGCAGCGTGGTGTCCGTATCGATTAGGAGGCAATCATGGCCGTATTTCTCCCAGGCTTGCAAATGGGCCATGGCGATCGCCTTGGGATCAACCCGATACCTTTCCATCGGAATCCGCGCCTCGCGAGCCGCCATCATGAAATTGTGAAGGCACACCGGGACGCGGTCCGGAATCTTGCCGGTTATTACGGCTTGCACTCGCTGGAGCGAATTCATGGTCTGGCCTCCAAAACGTATGGAAAACGCGTCATCAGGGCGACATTTTCGACCGCCCTTGGGTCGCCACAAGGGTCACCCGCATCGGCCACCGCCGGAACTCCCGTTGGGTGACAACTTGTCTTGTGAGTAGCGCGGCACACAGGCGCGCCCGGCCCGTGCTACGGCACGTCTTGCGCCTGAAATCGTACTCTTTTTCGCTTCGATTCGCACCTTTTCCGCGCAAGAGTGGGTTCGTTTTGCGCACATTGTTGTGCCGACTTGCTTTGTTTTCAATGACTCCTTCGCTTCTTTCCCACGATTTTGTGTTTTTTCGGCAGACGCCGAGTCAATGGGCGGCAAGCTCTATAGTGAGGCTTCGGCAGCCCGGGTCGCGGGTGGCGCCGACGTGCCGACGTCTGGCAGGTCGGCGACACGTTCTTGCTGAGATTGGGCCGGCGGAGCTTCGACTGCCCCGGCAGGGGCGATATAAAGTAGCCCAGGGCGTAGCCATAGGTTGGCGCACCCAGCCTCTCCCCCGGTCAAGAGTTACATATGGCTTGCAACGACATCGGCTGCGAGGACCTGCCAGAGGGCGGCACTCCAGCGCCGCCCTGCTTTGCAAATGACTCCCCT
>Ga0187784_10003329_pt1 | contig 12968 bp, 12 predicted proteins | sample 1015_SJ02_MP15_2_FD_132964 | JGI IMG/M metagenome (GOLD analysis project Ga0187784, IMG submission 132964) | Tropical peat soil microbial communities from peatlands in Department of Meta, Colombia - 1015_SJ02_MP15_20_MG | ecosystem: Environmental > Terrestrial > Soil > Wetlands > Peat | place... | reverse complement strand
TTCGCGGCCGCCGACGATCAATGCGCGTCGACGGTGGTCGAGTCGTCCGCCACCAAGCTGGTGCTGAAACGAGTTTGCAACACGACCGACAACAAGACGACGAGCGACGTGACCATCGAGGCCGTGAGCCCGGTGTCGAGCAGCCTGATTTCGATCACCAATGGGACTTCGAGCGGCCACCCCATGAAACTGATCGTCGAAGGCACGGGCAAATGGCTCGCCGACGCCTGCGGCGAGACGCATTAGCGCTGGGGGCAAGCGCGCGCCCGTCAGCGTGAGAGAATCGAGCGCTTCTTCGCCGCCCGCGCCTCGCGCGAGAAGGCGGCGACGAGTTCGACGTGCGGCGAGAACAGGAACTGGTCGATCGGCGCGACCTCCCCGAGCCGCCAACCGGCGTCGGTCAGGATCCGCGCGTCGCGCGCGAAACTCTGCGGGTTGCAGGAGACCGCCACGATCGCGCCGATCGCGGATTTCGCAAGCGCCTCGGCTTGAGCGGGCGCGCCCGCCCGCGGCGGATCGAAGACCGCCGCGTCGAAGGCCTTGAGCTCGTCGGGCATGAGCGGCGATTTGAACAGGTCGCGCGTCTGTGCGCCGACGAGCTTGAGGCCTAAGGCTGCGCCAGCGGCCTCGAGCAGCGCCGAGACTGCGGCGGCGTCGCTGTCATAGGCCGAGACGCGCGCCCGCCGCGCCAGCCGCAACGCGAAGGCGCCCGCGCCGCAGAAGAGATCGGCGACGCGCTTCGCGTCGCCGATGCGTTCCAGGACCAGGCGCGCGATCGCCTCTTCTCCCGCCGCGGTCGCTTGCAGGAAGCCGCCCGGCGGCGGCGTCAGCATCGTCTCGCCGACCGCGATGCGCGGCTTGCGCCGCTGCGCGACGATGCGTCCGTGATTTGAAAGACGCGCGAGGCCGCAACGCAGGGCAAGGTCGACGAGCGCCTTCGCTTCAGGCTCCGTCAGCGCGCCGGAGCCACGCAGGTCGACGTCGAGCCCGTCGAGCGTCGCGACGACGGCGATGTCGAGCGGCTTTTCCTTTCGCGCCAGCGCCGCCGCCAGAGCGCGCGCGGCGTCGAGGGCCGGCGCAAGCCCTGGCGCGAGCAGCGGGCAGGCGTCGATCTCGACGATCTCGTGCGCGCGGGCGCGCATGAAGCCCACATGCGCCCCCCGCGCGTGAAACGTCACGCGCCGCCGTCCCGCGCCATGCGCCTCGACGACCGGCGCGACGCGCGCCTCCAGGCCGGCGTTACGCAGCGCCGTTTCCACCAGTCCGCGCTTCCATTCCAGATAGGCGCCAGAGCGCAGCGTCTGCACGGCGCAGCCGCCGCAGACTCCATAGTGCGGGCAGATCGGCGCAATGCGGTCCGGCGAGGGCTCAAGGACTTCGACGAGTCGCGCCGTGTCGCCCGCGACATCCGCGACGATGCGCTCGCCCGCGAGCGCGTAGGGGACGAAGACGAGGCGTCCGTCGAGGCGCGCGACGCCTTCGCCGCGCGCGCCGAGCCTTTCGATCGTCAGCTCGCGTCGACTCACGGACGGCGTCCGCACAGGAGGAATTCGCGATTGCCGTCGCCACCTTCAATCGGCGAAGGCGCAAGGCCGACGACGCGCCAGCCCAGGCCTTCGACGACCTCTGCGACGCCGACGCAGGCCGACTCCTGCGCCTTGGCGTCTCGCACGACGCCCTTGCCGACGGACGCGCGTCCGACTTCGAACTGCGGCTTGACGAGCGCGATCGCCGTCGCCGCGGGCGCCGCCAGCGCAAGCGCGGCGGGCAGGATCAGCCGCAGCGAGATAAAGCTCGCGTCGCAGACGATGAGACTCGGCGGTTCGTCCAGATGATCGCGCCGCAAAGCGCGGGCGTCGAGCTTTTCGAGCGAGGTCACGCGCCCGTCGCTCAGTAGTCGCGGGTGCAGCTGGCCGCGACCGACGTCGACGGCGACGACGCGGCGCGCGCCGCGCGCGAGCAGCACATCGGTGAAGCCGCCGGTCGAGGCGCCGATGTCGAGACAGAAGCAGCCGGCAGGATCGACGCCGAAATGCGTCAGCGCGAAGTCGAGCTTGACGCCCCCGCGCGACGCCCAGGGATAGGGCGCTTCGGCGACGATCTCGGCGTCGGGCGGGAGCTCCTGCGAGGGCTTGCGCACGGTCTGCCCCCCGGCGCGCACGAGGCCCGCCTCGATGGCTTCGCGCGCCTTGGCGCGGCTCTCGTAGAAGCCGCGCCTCGCGAGCAGCGCGTCGGCGCGCGGCATGGCGTCATTCCCCGGTCTGCAAGAGGCTGCCCGCGCGGCGCGCGCTCTTGAGCAGCTTCATATAAGCGTAAGTGGCGGCGGCGAAATAGACAGCGTCGAGGGCGAGGCCGTAGCCGAGGAGGTCGATTCGCAGCGCGTGCTCGATCAGCGCGCCGCGCAAACCCTCGAACACATAAGTAGCGGGCAGCGCATAGGCCAAGGGTTGCAGGAACACGGGCAGCGTCGCCACCGGATAGTAAACGCAGCCCAAGGGCTGCACGGCGAAGATGAGCGACCAGATCAGCGCCTCGACGCCGAGCCCGTAGCGCAGCAGCAGGCCGGAGACGAGGAGGCCGATGCTCCAGGCGAAAAACGCCAGGATCGCGAAGAAGGCCCCGAGCGCAAGCCCGAGAGACCACAGATTGAAACCGAAGAACAGGATCGCCATGAGCGACACCGGCAGCACGCCCACGCTCAGACGCACGAGGCTCACGAGCATCAGCGAGGCGATGTGCTCCGCAGGCGTCAGCGGACTCATGAGCAGATTTGCGAGGTTGCGCGACCACATCTCTTCGACGAAGGCGAAGGCGAAGCCCTGCTGCGTTCGCAACAATACGTCCCAGAGCAGCACGGCGCCGACGAGCGCGCCCGCGATCTGGCCGACGGCGCCCTGCGGGGCGCTCGCGGAAACGAAATAGCTTTGCAGAAAGCCCCAGGTCACCAGCTGCACGGTCGGCCAGTAGATCATCTCCAGCAGACGCGGCGGCGACGAGCGCAGCACATAGACGTAGCGCAAGATCATGGCGCCGACGCGGGTGGGGGAAAAGCCGTTCATGTCGCGGCCCCGTTGCCCCGGCGGCGCGCGACGTCGAGAAACACCTCTTCCAGATTGTCGCGCCCGTAGCGCTCGAGCAGCGCCGATGGCGCGCCGTCATCGACCAGAGCGCCTTCACGCAGCATGAGCACGCGGTCGCAGAGACGCTCGACCTCGTTCATGTTGTGGGAAGCCATGAGGATCGTGCACTTTTGCGCTTTGCGCCGCTCTTCGAGCCGCGAGCGCACCCAGTCGGCGGTGTCCGGGTCGAGCGAGGCCGTGGGCTCGTCGAGCAGCAGCAGCTCGGGATCATTGAGCAGCGCCTTGGCGAGCGCGACGCGGGTCTTCTGCCCGGCGGAGAGCCGCCCGGCGGGCCGGTCGAGAAACTCGTTCAGCGCGAAGTCCTCGGCAAGGCGCGCGATCTTCTCCTCCCGGCGCGGGATCCCGTAGAGCATGGCGAAGACGCGCAGGTTTTCGCGGACCGTCAGGCGGCTTGGCAGGTCGACGTAAGGGCTCTCGAAATTCATGCGCCCCAGCACCTTGGCGCGCTGAGTGGCCATGTCGCAGCCGAGCGCCCGGATCCGGCCCTCGGTCGGCTCGACGAGCCCCATGATCATGCCGATCGTCGTGGTCTTGCCGGCCCCATTGCCGCCGAGCAGACCCGTGACCGAGCCGGACGCCAGCGCAAAGCTCAGCGGTCCGACGACGCGCTTGCCGTCGTAAGCCTTGACAAGATCCTGCACGGTGAGAGCGGCTGGAGGCGGCGCCGGCATGGCGAGTTTTTAGCGGCGAGGGCGGGCAGGGGCAAGGGAGGGCTCGCGCCGAGGACTCGCGCCGGGGACCGCCCGGCGGTCAGGGGGGCTGTCATCAAATCGTCTCATTCCTCCAGGATTACTAGCTAACCGTTTCCTGGAGGCGAACAGGCGCGGAGTTTACTGTCTGCATGCAAGAAGCGCGGAACTTGGGTGCGTCCATGGGGGGAATCGTAACGCGCGAGGAAGTCATTGATTTTTACGCAAGCGTATTTGGTCGGCAGCCGGCCAGCGAAACCGTCATAGAGAATTATCTTGTCGACACACGATCGGTTCGAGATTTGACGCGAAAAATCGCTCATTCGCAAGAGTTGAGAAGAAGCATTCTGGATGATTGGCGAACGCCTGTCTACGAATACGAGGGCGCGTTATATTTAGACCTGTCCTTGGACGAGAAGCTCAAACGGGATTGTTTTTTCTTTCATCATGCACAAGTATTCACAATGTTCAAACGGGACCGCATCGACCTCATTTTGTCCGGCGAGCTGCGGCTGTTTCGACACGAGCAGCGAGGTCGTGTTCTCAGCATAGTGCTGTCGCGTTCAAATGAAGCTAGGCGCGAGGGGGAGCTGTCGCTGCTTTTCAAATTCAACGAGTTCACCATTTATACTTTTTCCTTCAGCATCGTCCCGGGCTATGCGGTTGGTCTGGATGACGAACGAACGCTTCTATTGTCGCGCATCCAGGGCGTGAGGGCGACAGGACATCTGGTTCGCGAGGCGACGAAAGCCCTCAAGGAGGTTGCTCCTCCAGCTGCGCTGCTAGCTGCCCTGAGCGGCGTGGCCAAAGCGTTCGGGTTGCAGCATATTGTGGGCGTGTGCGCGACGAACCAGCTCTGTTACAGGGAAGAACTCAAGTCTTTGTTCAACAAGACCTACGATCAGTTTTTTGCTTGCGTCGGCGCGCGTGGTCCGCTGGACGGTCGCTTTTACCTGGACGCGCCTGTCCCCGAGAAGCCGCTGAGACTGGTGAAGCAGGGACATAAGCTGCGCACCAAGGCCAAACAAAAGCTGAAGGCGAACGTCTCCGAAAGCGTATTCGGAGCCGTTCAGGCCGCGCTTGACTGCAGATTCCTCGAGAGGGTCGCAAAGACCGATGCGGCTCGAGAAAAGTCGCAGGAGCTCGAGAAAGAAAACGCCGAGCTGGGAGCGAATAATGCGTTGCTCGCGGCGGAGATGGCTCGGCTCAAGGAAGAGCGGGAAAAGCTCGTCAACGCGTGCGCACAGCTCGATGCGCGTGTTAATTATTTGATGGAAGAAAATAATCGTGTGCATACTACATTAGCAGCGATAAAACGTAAGTTGAATGCTGTCCTGGCGATTCCTCCTATCCATCGGAGGCTGGCGTTGCAGTTTCCTGTCGCCCTTTTTAACCGCGTAATCGAAAGACAGGAAGTCGTCCGCCTGATGCAAGCCGGTTTCGACGCCCAGTTTTACTTGAACAAGCACGGGGACGTGAGAGCCAACGGGATCTGCCCGGTCCTGCACTATGTGCGTCACGGTCGGCGGGAACAACGGGCGGTGGATTTCGCGGTAGGTCCCAGGGGAACCGAACTTTATCCGTCGCCAACCAAAGGGTAAATCTGCGCAGGAACGAGGGGGCTACGATAAAATTCGTCGCGTTGGAGCGAACCAGTTGCGACCGAAGCGAGGCGACAAGCGAACCGTCGCCGGACGGAGGGCTTCGCGCAGAGCGTTGATTTTTTTTGGCTCCCCGAGCAGGACTCGAACCTGCGACCTAGCGATTAACAGTCGCGTGCTCTACCAACTGAGCTATCGGGGAATGCGAGAGCGCCCGCATATACAGGGCGCGCGGCGATTTGCCAACCCCATCTTCGCCGCTCGCGAAATTATCTTCGGCGTCACACGTTCTCCATCAGGCGCTTGCGGAGCAGGGCGATGTCCGCCTGCGACGGCAGCCCCGCTTCATTGCCGAGATGCTGCACCTTATGCGCCGAGGCGGCGCGGGCGAATTCGAAGTGCTCCCGCCAAGGCGCCTGCGGGGCCTCGAGATAGGAGGCGCAATAGGCCCCGTGAAACACGTCGCCCGCGCCCGACGTGTCGACCACTCTCTCCGGCGGCACGTGCAGCGCCGGCAGTCGGCGGACCTCGCTGGCGTTCTCATACCAGATGAGCCCGTCGCCGCCTTCGGTCACGCCCCCGACGCAACAGCCCTTGCCGCGCAGGAACGCGAGCATCTCCGCAGATGACAGCTTCATCTGGCGACAGAGGTCGCTCGCGACGATCGCGACGTCGATGTGGTCGAAGAGATCCAGGAGGCCCGGGCGCATTGCGCCGCCGTCGAGCGAGACGAGCACGCCGCGCTCGCGCGCCGCCTTCGCATAATAAAGCGCGGCGTCGCCCATGTGGCCGTCGAGATGGAGGAGCCGTGCGGTGCTGATGTCAAGCCGCGGGAAGCTCTGCAGATAGGCGTCGTCGCGCGCGCGCAGGATCGCTCGCTTGCCGTCATTGGGAAACACAAATGAGAGCGAGGAGCGCGCCACGCGCCTTCCGTGCAGGCGAAGCCGATAGGCGTCGGCCATGTCCAGGAACATGTGGCCGAGCCAGTCGCGGGCGAGGGGCGCGAGCAGGTCGGGCGGCGTTCCGAGCTTGGCGCAGCAAAAAGCCGCGGTGACGGCGTTGCCGCCGAAGGAGAGGGCGTAGTCCTTCGCGACGGCCTTTTCGTCGCCTTGCGGCAAAGCGTCGGCGAGAAAGGTCGCGTCGATGTAAGCGTGGCCGATGAAGAGCGCGTCCAAGCGGGGCTCCAGCGGATTATTAGCGACCGTCGCCATGCGAGAGCCGCGGCGGTTGCGTCAGACCGAGAAGCTCACCCCGCAGCCGCAGGAAGATGCTGCGTTCGGATTTTCTATCTTGAAGGCCTCGCCCATGAGGTCGTCGATGAAGTCGAGCCGGGCGCCGCGCAGGAAGGAAAGGGACTCGTCGTCCACGATGACCCGCGCCGTTCCGCGCTCGATCAGCAGGTCCGACCTCCTGGGTTCGTCGACGGAGAAGACATATTTGAAGCCCGAGCACCCGCCGCCGTCGACGCCGATGCGAAAGGCGGAACCGGGGGCGGCGTCCGAAAGGATCGCGACGATGCGCTTCGCCGCCGCCTCGCTCACGTCGAACTCGTTCGCCGTCTCGTGCATGCCTGCAAATCCCGCTATAAGCCCCGCACGTGTATCATAAGACCTTGCAGGCGGTCCTGCAACGATCGGAGCCGATCTTGGCGCTGCGCCAGAGCCTTGCGCCCTATGCCTGCGACGCGACGCGCTCGCGCGGACGTCTCGTCCCCGAGCCGCCCTCGCGCACGCGCAGCGAGTTCCAGCGGGACCGCGACCGTGTGCTGCATTCGACCGCCTTCCGCCGCCTCGCCCACAAGACGCAGGTCTTCGTGCCGCTCGACGGAGACCATTTTCGCACGCGGCTGACGCATTCGATCGAGGTCGGACAGATCGCCCGCTCGCTCGCCCGCGCGCTCACGCTCGACGAGGACCTGGCCGAGACGGTGGCGCTCGCCCATGACCTCGGCCACGCCCCATTCGGCCATGCGGGCGAGAGCGCGCTTTGCGCCTGCATGGCCCCTTATGGCGGCTTCGATCACAACGAGCAGGCGCTCCGGGTCGTGACCCGGCTCGAGCGGCGCTATGCGCGCTACGACGGGCTCGACCTGACTTTCGAGGCGCTGGAGGGCGTCGTCAAGCACAACGGACCGCTTGTCCAACCTTCGGCCTATGTCGCCGCCTTCGATGCGGCATTCCCATTGGAGCTTGCTTCCTTCGCCGGCGCCGAGGCGCAATGCGCGGCCATCGCCGATGACATCGCCTATCTCGCCCATGATGTCGAGGATGGTCTGCGCGCCGCGCTCTTCGAACTCGAGAGCATTGGCGAACTCGCCTTCGTCAACGAACTGCTCGCGGAAATTTTCGGCCTCTACCCGGGCCTCGAGTCCTCACGCGCGATTCATGAGCTGACGCGCCGCGTCATCACCCGCTTCGTCGAGGACGTCATCGACGAGTCGCGGGCGCGCATCGAGCGTCTCGCGCCGCAAAGCGTCGCGGAGGTGCGCGGGGCCGGCGAAGCCGTCATCGCGTTATCGGCGTCGCTCGACGCCGCGCAGCGGGAGCTCAAAAGCTTCCTGTTCAAACACATGTATCGCCATCCCAAGGCCATGGACGTCTGGGAGCGGGCCCGCGCCGCCATCTCGTTCCTTTTTCCGGCCTTTCTCGACGATCCGGCGCTGATGCCGCCGGAATGGACGAAGCTCGCGGCGGGGGAGGGCGAGTCTGCGCGGGCGCGGATCGTCTGCGACTATATCGCCGGCATGACCGACCGCTATGCGCTCGGTGAGCATCGCAGGGTCAAGGACGGCGCGCGCTGACCCCGCGCGGCGCTCATTGCTCTGGCGCTTCGATCGTCTCGTGGCGAACGGTCAGCGTATAGGGCGCTGCGGGATTGGATTTGGAGTCGGCGTGCAGAAACTGCAAACTGACGGCGTAATCCCCGTCGAGCGGCGCGACCCCCTTGTACTCCTGGGCCTGAAAAGTCAGCTCATGATCCTCAGGCGCGAGCAGGGAGAATCCGAGCTCCGGCTGCGCCGATTTGAGCGTCACCGTGATCGTCTCGCCGGTCTTGGCCGAAAACACATAGCGCGCCGTCGCCGCGCCCTTGAGCGATCCGCTCGCCGCGGCTTCATTCGCCCCATCCTTGAAAGTCAGACGCACGCCGCGCGCCGCGGGCTGCGCAAAAGCATGTCCAGCGGTGAGCGCGATCACCAAAGCAGCAGCTGCGGCACGATGGAAGCGGGTCATTGAAGCGCTCGAGGGGCTCGAACTTGAGCCACGGATTCGCGAAGAAAGGTGGCACAAACGGGCGGCAGGGTCAAACTGCCCTTCGCAAAGTCTCGCGGCTCGCTGGCGAAGCTTTTGCGCGCTCACCCCTCTGCGCCCCGCACGCAGGCGATCGCAAACGCGTATTCGAGCGCGAACTCGTCCAGGCGCTCGAAGCGGCCGGAGGCGCCGCCATGTCCCGCCCCCATCTGCGTATGCAGCAGGATCGGGCCGCCGCCGGTCATCGTCGCGCGCAAGCGCTGCACCCACTTCAGAGGCTCCCAGTAGGTCACGCGCGGATCGGCGAGCCCGGCAAGCGCCAGGACTGGCGGATAATCTTGCGCTTGCACATTGTCATAGGGCGAGTAGCCGGAAAGGCGCGCGAAGGCTTCCGCGTCGCGGATCGGGTCGCCCCATTCGAGCCATTCCGGCGGCGTCAGCGGCAGCTCCTCGCGCAGCATCGTGTTGAGCACGTCGACGAAGGGGACGCCGGCGAGCACGCCGGCAAAGAGCTGCGGCGCGAGATTGGCCGCCGCGCCCATCAGCATACCGCCGGCGCTCGCGCCCTGTGCGACGATCGCCCCCTCGCGCGTGTAGCCCGTCTCGATGAGCCGCTTCGCGCAGGCGATGAAGTCGGTGAAGGTGTTGGCCTTATGCGCGAGCTTGCCGCTCTCGTACCAGTTCCAGCCGCGATCCGTCCCGCCCCGCACATGCGCGATGGCGTAGACGAAGCCGCGATCGACGAGCGACAGCGCATGGGAGTCGAAGTCCGCGGAATAAGCATGGCCATAGGCGCCATAGCCGGCGAGCAGAAGGGGCGCGCCGCCCGCGCCCGGCGCGAAATCCGCGCGATGCAGGAGCGAGATCGGCACGCGCGCGCCGTCGTCGGCTGTGGCGAAGAGCCGCCGTGTCACGTAATCCTTGGGGTCGTGGCCGCTCGGGATCTCCTCGCGCTTGACGAGCCGCCGCTCGCGGGTCTCCATGTCGTAATCGTAGGTCTCGTGCGGCGTCGTCATCGAGCAGTAAACGAAGCGGAGCGTCTGCGTGTCGAATTCGAGCGCGGGGTCGAGATCGAGCGCATAGGCCTCCTCGGAGAAGGCGATGGCGTGCTCGTCGCCGCTCGAAAGATTGCGCACTATGAGACGCGGCAGGCCGTCTTCGAGCTCCTCGCGGACGAGGTGGCGCGCATAGACCGTGAAGCTGACGATCATGCGGCCTTGGCGGTGCGGCTCGATGATCCGCCAGTTTTCGCGTGATGGAGCCGAAAGCGGCGCGGCGTGAAGCGCAAAGTCCTCGGCGCCGTCGGCGTTAGAGAGGATGTAGAGAAGCTCGCCATGCGGCTCGACGCTATAGCGCAGACGCGGCTCCTTCGCCGCGACGAGACGCGGCTGCGCGGTGGGGTCGGCGAGGTCCAGGAGATGGCACTCGTTGGAGTCGTGCCCGTAGATCGTAATAGTGGCGAAGCGCCGGTCGCGGCTTTCGTCGAGCGAGATCGACCAGGCTGCGTCCGTCTCCTCCAGCACCAGCGCGTCGCCTTCAGGCGGCGCGCCGACGATGTGGCGATAAACCTGCATGGCGCGATGATTGTCATCGAGTCGCGCATAGAGAAAGCTCCCGCCGTCCGTCGACCAGACGATGCTTCCATCCGTATTGTCCACGCGGTCGGGGCGATCGCGTCCGTCCTTCAGGGCGCGCGTGCGGATGGCGTAGATCTCCGAGCCCTTGTCGTCCGCACTCCAGGCGAGCTGCGCATGGTCCAGCGTATGCGCCGCGTCGCCGATCTCGAAGAACTCATGACCTTTGGCCAGCGCCTCGCCGTCGAGCAGGACCTCTTCCGTCCCGCCGTCGCGCGGCGCGCGGCAATAGAGCGGATGCTCGCCGCCCTCCCGATAGCGCTCGTAATAGGCGTAAGGTCCGTCGGGCTCGGGCGGATCGGCGTCATCCTCCTTGATCCGCCCGCGCATCTCCTTGACGAGCGTCTTGCGCAGCGGTTTCAGCTTTGCGAGCACATGGTCGCAATAGGCGTTTTCGGCCTTGAGCAGCGCGGCGAGGTCCTTCGGCAGCGCCGCAGGGTCGCGCAAAACTTCGCGCCAGTTGTCGGCGGCGAGCCAGGCGTAAGGATCGTCGTGTCGGCGCCCATGATAATCGCGCGAGGTCGGTCGAGGTTCGGCGCGGGGCGGCTCGGCGCCGTCCAGAGTGAAGCCCGGCGCGGCGGAGATATTCGCGCGAGGAAGAGACATGTTCGGCCTTTGCTGGGAGGGGGCGCCTCGAAGCGTTTTGAGACGCTGCGCCCAAAGAATCGCTCCCCAGAGGGGGAGCCGCAAACTACCAGCGGCGTTCGCGATGGTGAAGGCCAGATAGAACTCGGGAAAAAAACCTTTGCAGGCCAAGGTCATGACCGGGCGCGACAGCGGGCGTGATCACGCTCGCCCTCACCGAAGCCGACGATGCGGCGCGCGAGAAGAATCGCAGCTCGCTCGGCGAGCTCTGCCGCGCTGCTCGGCCACTTCCGTCATGAGATCGGGCATTGTTACTCGGACCTGCTCGTGCGCGACGGCGCCCGCACCCAGTCTTTTCGCGCGCGCTTCGGGAATGAAACCGCAGATTATTCGCAGGCCCTCAAGCGCCATTGCGCCGAGGGCGCGCCGCCGAACTGGAGCGACAATTTCATCAGCGCCTATGCGACGAGCCATCCGTGGGAGGTCTTCGCGGAAACCTTCGCGCACTTCCTCCACATCGTCGACACGCTGGAAACGGCGCGAGACATGGGCGTCTCGCTGCGGCGCGAAGACGGGTCGAAGACGAAGGTCGACTTCGATCCCTATCATGCCGTGGACATCCATGCGCTCGTCGGGACCTGACTCGACGTCGCTTTTGCGGTCAACAACCTCAACCGATCGATGGGACAGCCGGATCTTTATCCCTTCGTGCTGTCGCCAGGAGTCGCCGCCAAGCTCGGCTACCTCATGGAAATCGTCCGCGGCGGCGCGTGCGGGGAGCCAGCTAAAGCTTAAGCGATAAAAATGTCACGCTGGCCGAGTTTTCGACAAATTCATGCTCTTCGGGGACCCGACGGCCCTCAATTTTTCATCTTTCGGCGGGACGCTTCCTCCAACGGCGTCTTCAACTCCTCATCCGACCCAGGAAGGAATGTCCGCCATGACGATCCGAAAACTGCAGCGCAGAAGAAGCGCATTTCGGGAACTTCTGCAAAACCTCGACACGCGCCCGTTCTCGACAGACCCGGGCCCGTCGGCGTCTGGATGGCTCGGCCAGCCGCGTCCGCGTCTTGCCTATCTCTCGAGCGGCGCGCCGTCCCGATTTCCGGAGCGTCGCTGAAAGCTGAACGTGGAACCCGGGAGCTGAGCGACGGGCGCCTTGCGGCAGCCCCTGTTAGATGACTATTTCTATGAGTGACTTTCTTGAGGGAGACTGAAAAATGCGCGGACTGGCCGCCCTCGTCCTGGGGGGCATCATGATTGCGTGGTCGGCAGGAGCGAATGCGCAAAGCGGGGATGGAACGTTCGGCGCGAGGATCGTCCAAGAGAACTGCGTCGCCTGCCATTCGATCGGAACGGCCTTCCCCGCGCGCGACGCGGCGTCCAAGGCGCCGGACCTCGTTGCGGTCGCCAACCTCCCGTCGACGACCGAGCTCTCGATCAAGGTTTTCTTGCGGTCGTCGCATCGCTCCATGCCGAACTTCATCCTCAGCGGTGAGGAGGTCGATTCGATCACCGCTTACATCCTCGGACTGAAGACGCGCTAGCGGGATGCGCGTCGTCGTTCTCACGGGCGCCGGCGTCTCCGCCGAGAGCGGGCTCGGCACGTTCCGCGACAAAGCCGGAACCGGTCTGTGGGCGAAATTCGATCCGATGCGGCTCGCCACGCCGCAGGCGTTCGCGGAAGACCCCCAGCTTGTGCACGATTTCTATAACGCGCGCCGGCGCGATCTCTTGGGCGCTTCGCCCAACGCTGCTCATGTCGCGCTGGCGCGGCTGGAGAGTGAGCTTTCCCGCCGGGGTGGAAGATTGACGCTCGTGACGCAGAACATCGACGATCTGCACGAGCGCGCCGGCTCGACGAGCGTCATCCACATGCATGGCGAGCTGCTGAAGGCGCGCTGCCCGCCCTGCGGGACGGTTATCGCCTGGGGGGACGACCTCGGCGCGGACGTCTCTTGTCCGGCCTGCGCCCGCGCCGGGTCTTTGCGTCCGCATGTCGTCTGGTTTGGGGAGACGCCTCTGCGAATGGACGAAATTTACGCGCGACTCGCCGAGGCCGACCTCTTCG
>Ga0187784_10003328_pt1 | contig 12969 bp, 12 predicted proteins | sample 1015_SJ02_MP15_2_FD_132964 | JGI IMG/M metagenome (GOLD analysis project Ga0187784, IMG submission 132964) | Tropical peat soil microbial communities from peatlands in Department of Meta, Colombia - 1015_SJ02_MP15_20_MG | ecosystem: Environmental > Terrestrial > Soil > Wetlands > Peat | place... | reverse complement strand
GGAGGAAGTCCTCGGCCGCCAGTCGGGCGATGTCCAGGACTTCTTACTGCGCACATCGATCCTCGACCGGTTCTGCGGGCCGTTGTGCGAGGCCATGATGGGAGGTCCACGGGACGCGAGCGAAAACGAGAAGGGCCGGCACCACGTCCAGGACATCCTCCGATATCTCGAACGTGCCAATCTCTTCCTGGTGCCGCTCGATGCGGACGGTCACTGGTACCGCTATCACAGCCTATTTGCCGATCTGCTGCGGGTACGTCTGCGCCAAGTGCAGCCGGCGCTGTTGCCGGAACTGCATCGCCGCGCCAGTGCTTGGCACGATCAGGCCGGGCTGCCGGTGGAGGCGATCGATCACGCCCTGGCGGCCGGCGATGTTGAATTCGCCGCCCGCCTGATTGAACAGCACGCACATCTGCTCATGGCGATCCGCCGTGAGTCGCGGCTGGTGCTTGGGTGGCTCGACGCTCTGCCGGTCGAGTTCGTGCGCGCCCGCCCCAGCCTCGCGTGCCTGCGAGCTCTTGGGCTTGCGCTCAGCAACGACCTCGAAGGCGCTCAGGCCCATATACAGGAGATCGAGGAGGCCCTGCGCGGTGGGCGCCTCGCCAAGCAGAGGCGGACCATTCAAGGTCAGGTCGAAGCGATTCGGGGCTCCATTGCACGGTATGTCGGCGATTCCGAGGGTGCCATCGCACACTGCCAGAAGGCCCTCACGTTGTTACCGCCGACGGAGCGGCTGACCCGCCCCGGCGTTCTATTCATCGCCGCCACTCAATTTCTGACCAGTGGGGACGTGCGCCCCGCCGCGGAACGCATGATGGCCGAGCTGGTTCGCCGCACGCCGGACCTGGGATTGCCGGGGTACGGACCAAAGGGCATGGCTCTGCTCGCGAGGCTGCAGGTGATGCAAGGCCGACTGCGCCAGGCTGGAGCGACGTATGCCCGCGTGGCCCGATCCGTGCGGGCACTGGGAGGGGCCCACGCTCTGATCGGGGTGCTCGGCTATCACTTTGGCCTCGGCCCATTGCTGCTCGAACGGGATGAGCTCGACGCGGCCGAGCAGCTGCTCGCCCATGGTCTGGACGCCTTGACGGACACGGCGGCACTCCTCGACGCGAGTGTGCTGCTGGGTCACGCCGCCATGGCGGGAGTACGTCAGGCGCGGGGCGACGGTCCCGGCGCTCTCAAGGTGATGGAGACTTTCCTGCGCCTGGCGCATCAGCAGCAGTTCACGCCGGCCGTGCTCGCGCAGGCGGCCGCCGTCGCGGCGCGGCTTCATTTGCGGCAGGGCAACCTGGCGGAGGCGGACCGGTGGGCCGCAGACGCCGGTCTCCGTGTTGACGACGAGCCGCGGTTTCCGCAGGAGGCGGAGTACCTGACGCTGGTCCGCGTCCGGATCGCGCAGGGGCGCGGGGCGGAGACTCTCCCCCTGCTCGACCGCATGTTGAAGATGGCCGAGGCGGGAGGGCGCGGCGGCAGTGTGATCGAGATCCTCGTCCTGCGGGCGTTGGCGCGCCCGGCGCAGGGCCAAGGCACCGCCGCTCTCGCCGACGTGGCACGTGCGTTGGCCCTGGGCGAGCCCGAAGGGTACGTGCGGGTATTTGTGGACGAAGGACAGCCAATGGCGGCCCTCCTGCAGCGTGCCGCACCGCGCGGGACGGCTTCCCATTACGCGACCAGACTTGTGGCTGCGATTCGCGCCTGTTCGCCCGAGGCGCCCGGGGGCCGTGGCGACGCGCCGCGCCCGGCGGTCGCGCTGGCCGAGCCGTTGACCGCGCGCGAGCAGGAGGTCCTGCGGCTCCTCGCGGCTGATGCATCGAACGCCGAGATCGCCCAGAAGCTCTTCCTCACGGTCGGCACGGTCAAGACCCACGTGCACAATATTCTGGGTAAGTTTGGCGTTCGGACTCGCGAGCAAGCCTCACTCAAGGCGAGCGAGTTCGGCCTGCTCTAGGGACAGTGGACGCCGATCGTTGCATCAGGCAATCGCCGGATCGCGTGAAAGTCCAAGTGGCGTTTCGCATCACCCCGCCGACGTCGGAAAGCCCTAAGGTCCTTTGAATTCGACCAGCACCGCCTCCGCGTTCATCCTCCACGTTCTTGTTTAACCCCAGTCGGCCTCCGGGCGCTGTCCGGCGCCGAAGAGCCTGATGAGCAAGAGTCCCGCGATGAACCCTCCGATGTGGGCGAAGTAGGCCACCCCCTCTTGGGCGGTCGATGAGATGCTTCCGACACCGCCGATCAATTGGATGGCGAACCAGAGACCGATCAAGACCCACGAAGTGACGCGGGCGTGCGAGATCCACAGCGGGCCCAGAACGAGCACCAAGATTCGATCCCGGGGGAACACGATCTGAAATCCGGCGAGCACACCGGCGATCGCCCCGCTTGCGCCGAGGTTCGGCACGGTGGAATTCGGATCCACGGCGATCTGCAAGGCATCGGCCGCCAGCCCGCAGACGAGATAAAACAGGGCGAAGCGGATGGGCCCGAGATAGTTCGCTTCGAGTTCGTCGCCAAAGACCCACAAGTAGATCATGTTCCCGAGAATGTGAAGGACATTCGCGTGCATGAACATCGACGTGAACAATGTCTCGAGATGTTCGCCGCGGACGATCTCGGCCGGTTTCAAAGAATACCGCAGAATGAAGCTGTCCCCGAGGGCCATCTCAACCAGGAAGACGACGACGTTGGCCGCGACAATCAGGCTAAGCATGATCGGGAATCTGCTGAGCGGTCGGCTCTCATCGCGCTGCGGAATCAGCATGGCGACGCTCCTCCAAAGAGATGTGCCGAGCGGTTCTATTACTGCACGACCAGTTCCCCAAGATCCTACCCCGTCCCCGCAGCGGTGATGTTACGTCGACCGTTTCGGAGACGGCCGGCCTGGGAAACGCCCACCCGCGGCGTTGGTCCGGCCTGCGACATAAGCGTGAGCAGCCATCCAGTGACGATGACGGACGTACCGCGTGCCGGGCCCCGACGAAGACACGCGAGAAAACCGGCCGGTGCGGCCGCCGCACGTGACGATCACATATCGGGCGTGCGTCGAAGCGCATCACAACTCGCCCGACGAGCCGCGCCCGAGTCTGCCTGCGAACCGTTTCCACATCCATGTCGGTGCCGGCCTCATCAAAACCGAGACGGTCGCACCGACCAGGAACATCGTTCGGCTGTTGGACGCGGTCGTAGTGATGCCAAGGCGAGAACCCGGCCATCCCGTCTTCCATGGATTACAGCAGGACGCGGCGCCCCCCGAAAGGGTGTGTCGACATCGCGTTAATCCCTCCGAGAGGGCACGGGCACCGATCCGGCCCCGCGATTCGCCGGCGTTGCGGGCACGCCGGGTCCGGGATGGATCGAGCCGCCGCGAGGCGCGGATAGAAAAAGCTCCATCCCATCCTCCCCGCCGCCGCAGGCGCACTCAACAGGACTCCCATCGCGTCTACCCGCCGCAGCTCCGCCGGACGCGATCAGAAAGTCCGGGCAGGAGCCGCGGCAGGCAGCTAGGCCGCGAGCCGCTTGAGGCGAAAGCCCAGCAGCCATTGCGCGATGCCATAGACCACCGCATAGAGTCCGATCAGCCAGACCAACGCCAGCAGGCCGGATCCCGGGTACATGACGAGCAACACACCGAAGGCGACCGAGAGGATCCCCCCGAAAATATACCAACCTTCCCTTTCAACAAGCTGCCTCAGCCGGATGGCGGCGACGACCTCGAGAATGCCTTTAAGAATCGACCAGTAGGCGATCACGAACAAGAGCGTCAGCGCGGCGATCCCTGGCCATCTGAGGATTAAGATGCCGGCCGCGACGCCCAATAACCCGATCAACACGAGCGGCCACCAGGGTTCGCGTGCTTCAGCCGCCCCCACCGAACCGACCAGGGCCAGAACACCATCGAAGAGCGCCCAGAAGGCAACCAGCAGCACGAGCACTTCCAGGGTGATGCCGGGTCGCAGAAACGCAAGCAAACCAAAGAGGACGGCGACCACGCCGCGCAACACGAATACCCACCAGTTTCGGACAAGGTGTGCCAATACTAACATCGGTCCTCTCCCCCCTTTGCCGGTATCTTCTTTCCCTGCGGGATACGTCATGCTTCACCGCTCTTCGCGTAGCGGATGCGCAGGCGCGCGCAAGCGATTCGAACCAGCACACGGCCCTACGGAGTAAGCGCCTTGTCCACCAGTTCCGCCGCTTGCTGCAACTTGGCGGCGCGCTGCTCGTAGTCCGCCCGTAATTCTTTCTCACGCCGGTCGTCCACGGCCTTCGCCGCAGCCTTGGCCTCTGCGTTGCGACCCTGGAGCTCCTTGATCTTGGCCTCGGTCTCCTTGCGCAGCCGCTCCCGCTTCTCCCTGGCCCGCTCCCCGGCCGACCTGAGCTTCGCTCGTACCTCGTCGATCCTGGCCTTCAACCTGGCCTTGTGTTCTTCTCGGGCCTGCCGATACTCCGCCTCAAGCTGGCCCAGCTCCGCTTTGTCCGCGGCCACCTCTTGTCGGATCTGCTCGTCCTCGAAATCGCCTCGCCATTGGCGCAGCACGGTGCCGCCGATCGCTTCCATGCGGGTATCCAGGGGGATGATCCAGTCCTCCTCCACCTCGGCAACCACCGCACTCCTACCCGGCGTGAGTTCCCGGCCGACCTTATCGACGAACTCCCGACCGATCCCGAGGTTGAAGAGGTCGCTCCACCCGCCGAGCAGCGCTCCACCCGCAGCGCCACCCAACACGGCCGCCGGACCGCCGAGCACGCCGACCAACCCGCCCAGCAAGGACCCCACCCCGGCGCCGAGCGGGCCTTGCGTCATGGTTTCCCGCACCGCCAACTTTCCGTCGGCGGCCTTCGTGACGACGACCATGCCGTAGAGCGTGAGACTGCCCTCTGCCTGAAGATTCTTCATGACGCGTGTGCCTTCGTACGCGTCTTTCTCCGTCGGGAAAACCGCCACCACGAATTTGCTCATCGTACCTCCTCCCTTCTGCGTTGAGCAAGACCTCACGCCTAACATAGACCGGCCACAGCGCGAGTCGCATCCATCCAGGATAGATCTCAGGGATGGGTTTTTCGCAATTCGCAAACTGAACCCTTTCTCAGTTGGGCGTCGTTGGGGCACGCGGCGGAAGCCTGGCGCGTTCAAGACGGCGACACGCCATCGCTCGACAAGGCACCCTCGTCGCCGCAACTCCACAACGCCCGCCGCGCACACCCCCGGGGCCGCCTCGCCACCGCCGGCGCGCCAAACGGGGTAGAAGTGCCGCGCCGTCCGCGCGGGACCACATGATGTCTACCGGGAAAAGATCCATCCGCGGTCTCCATCCCGGATAGATGAATCTCGCGCTGCCGAGTTCGTAGCGTAAGGGTAGCGGGGCGAATCGCGTCGGAGGGGACGGCCATGCGGAAGGACTGTTGTGCTTATGAGCGTCCGAGAGAACGCTGCCCGTTAACGGACTGGACGCAGCAATGGAACCTGCCGTGACAGCACATCGGGACAAACCGGCCCGGTACCGTATTCGCGTCCAGGGTACGTTACCCGCTCGCTGGGCCGAGTGGTTCGACGGCTTCACCCTGTCCTACGAGGCTGGCGAAGACACCATTTTGACCGGCAGCGTCGTCGACCAGGCAATGCTCCACGGGTTGATCAGTCGCGTGCGCGATCTGGGGCTCACACTTGTGGCGGTCGAACTGTTAGATGTGGACGCTCTCAACCATTAGAAGCGAGTGCAGGTCGGGCGGATCGTGGGGGGGAGGTGCGGAATGGAACCACATAGGGCGCCGAGTGGCCATCGTCTGGGCCGTCACTCTCGTTCCGGGAGGGTTCGGCCGACGAACGCCGCCAAGGCGTGACCGCCGTGTTCCCGCATTCGGCCATGGGGTAGCGGCCGCCGCAGGGTTCTCCAAGCGTCCCGTCAAAGAGTTTAACCCGTGCCTACACACGTGGTCGTCTGGATCGATCACAAGGAAGCGCGTGTCTTCCATGTCCAGCCGGAGACCCCCGGTCACGTGCAGCCAGAGCCAATCGACGAAGCGACGATCCTGTCGCCACAGCATCTGATCCACCGGCACCCACAGGGGCTCGGAGAGGCGAAAGAGCACCCCGAGGATGCCGCGAGGTTCTTCCACGAGGTCGTGCGCTCGATCGAGAGTGCCGACGCCATTCTGGTCGTCGGGCCCTCAACAGCGAGGCTCGAACTGCTACGGTACGTGCAACGCCACGACCAGAAGCTCCAAGTCAAGATCGTCGGCATTGAGACGGTGGATCACCCTACGGACCGAGAGATCGTCGCTTACGCCAGGAAGTACTTCAGAGCGAGCGATCGGATGTAAGGTCCGTGGCGCTTTGAGGGGAAACCAACCTAGCCTCCTCCGAGCTTTCGACGCCGTTTGATTATCCGCCGACGTTTCCATCCTTCCAAGTCGGACACCCGGCGCGCGTTCTGGCTGCGGCGCGCCCGCTCGACGTGTGGGCGGAGCGCGCTGGTGCAGCGAAACTTGCCGAGTTACCGCACGGCACGACACCATGCTTCGCGTGCAGGCCCCTCGAAGCCCTCGGGGAGTGTCCTGATCCCAGGGCCCATCGCGTGTCGAAAACAGGATCGAGTGCAGGTTTGGCCCCAGTGGCGCGTCAGCCGGTCTAGTGGAGCGCAACCGTCCATAGGCCGGTCCCGCTTGCAGGTTGTACACGCAGGAGTGGAAATTCCTTGAAGCCTCCCAAGTGTCGCATCGGGGCGGGCACACAGGTGTCGTCCTTGAGGGCCGCCTGGAGTCCTTGCCACTCGTCCTCCAAGTGTGCCTCGAATGCCCCAAGGCCCTGGCCATCCACGCCCCACGTCCCGCGGTTCGCTTTGATCAGCGTCCAGGCTCGCCGGAGATTCGGCAGGCCCACGACGCCCAACACTGCGGCCGGTCGAATCGGCTGTGCGGCGACATTTCGAAGAAACGCTTCGCGCGCACCCGTTACTGGAGGCATAGGGCCAGGGCGACAAGCCGTCCCCCTACCTAAGGTCCTCGTAGATTGCGGAAGCGCGTCTGAACAGCTCCTCTGACTCGGAAAGACGATGCTCACCCAGCATAGCGATGCGTCGGATCCCAAGGCTATTCGTCACGATGATCTCACTGGCTCGGGCGAAATCGGCCAAAGACAGGGCGGTTTCACGAACCTCCAATTTCTTCAACAGATGATACCGTACTGTGCCTGGCAGCGCACCGTCAAGAAGACGCGGCGTCACGATTTCGTTGTCAATGAGGGACAACAAATTACCGGAGGTCGCACAGACAACACACCCCTTTGTGTTCAGCATGACCGCGTCGTCGGCACCTTGCTCCAGCGCTTCATTAAGAGCGAGCAAGTTGTCTTGATACGATAACGACTTGATCCGACACAATGGCGAGGATTCATTTCTCCGAGTGATCGCGGCGATAACCGCACGTATCGTGGGTGACCGCTGAAGACGGGGAAACCCCACGATGCAGACGGTCGGTATAGCTGTCCGGGACGGCGCAAGCCCCCGGACACCCACGCCGCGCGTCACGGTAAGACGCAATACTCCTTCCGCGATGTGGTTGACGAGTCGCGTACGCTCAAGCGCGGACGGGAGATCATAGTATTGGTGCACTGGCGGTAACCGCAGCAGCGTGAGCGCGTCCCTGAGACGGGCCAGGTGTGCGCTGACATCGATGCATCTTTCCGCTCGGACACAGAGCGTTTCAAACGCACCGTCGGCAAGTGTAAATCCCCTGTCTGTCGGCGAAATTCGGACACAGCCGAGGGGAACAATCTCGCCGTTCAAGAAGACATGGTCGAACACCACGAGTCGAGCACCCTCCCCTACCGCATCGGCAGCTGCCGCGCCACCCGCGCGCCAGCGCCAGTTTCGCTGATCGCCGCCGCTCGGAGCAGTGCGGCCGCCTTTAGTTCAATTTCAGCGAATTCGCTTTCGGGATCGGAAAGTGCGACGATGGCCCCTCCGGATCCAACAACGCTGCGATTCGGGTCGGACACAATCGTGCGGATCAAGATATTGAACTCCGCGGTCCCGCTCAAACTGAAGAACCCAATAGCCCCCGAGTAGATGCCACGCGCCGTACCCTCGAGCCGGTCGATGATGTCCATCGTGCGGCGCTTCGGGGCACCGGTCATTGATCCCCCGGGGAAGAGCGCCCGGAAGCAGTCAACCGCGTCGTAACGTGGCGACAGAGTCCCTTGCACGGTCGTCACGAGTTGATGCACTGTTTGATACGACTCCACGGCCATGAGGCTTGGCACGTGGACCGATCCGATTTCACAAACCGAACCAAGGTCGTTTCGAAGTAGATCCGTAATCATCAAATTCTCAGCACGGTCCTTTTCGCTGGAGGCCAAATCTTCGCGCAGTTGCGCGTCTTCCGGCGGGGTCGCCCCGCGCCGGCGCGTTCCCTTGATGGGTTTGGTGATCACGGTACGGTCCGTGCCGATATTCAAGAATCCCTCGGGCGAGGAGCAGAGCACGTGCAAGTCGCCGAAGCGCAAATATGCTGAATAGGGCGCGGGATTGACGCGACGGAGTATCAGATACGTATGCAATGGGTCGCGTAGTGCCGCGAAATACCGACGGTTGGTGAGGCACACTTCATAGCTTTCGCCTGCCCGGATTTCCTCAAGACACGCGCGAATGAGTCGACCGTAAATAGACTGCGGGGAGCGCCAACGACCTCCAAGAATTCGGAGATCGACGTCTCGCGGTATAGTCGCGTCCGCCACGGCGGGACGCTGGAGGACCGCGGCACACTGATCAAACCAAGCGTCATCAAACGTGCTTCCGCGTGATACGAGACACACGACGTACAGTGCTTTCTCATCGTGATCGAAACAGAGGAATTTGCCGGGGAAGATCAACTGCGCATCGGGGTGCGGCGAAGCATGCCGCCTCGCTCCGCCGCACAGACTCTTCAATTCATAGCCGAGATAACCGACATAGCCACCCACGAACGGGAACGCTGTCTGTTGGCACTCTATGTGGGTGGAGCTGAGGAGACGCTGCAATGCACCAAAAATATCGGCGTCGATTTGCCGTATGCTGCCGTCACTGAGTATTTGATGAGTATGACCGCTCGGGAGCGTGTACGACAGTCGATATGAGTGAGGTCCCGATACGTCCCCCATGTAAGAAAAACGGCCTGTATACGGAGTTCGCAGGCTGCTGTCGAGCCAAAACGCCGAAGGGGAGTGAGAAAACATCGCACGAAACACTGTCGCAGGATCGGCATAGCGCTGTAGGCGCCGGCACTCCACCCTGTATTGGTGGTGGTGCGTCGGCTGCCCTGGAGGTCGACCCACCGCTCGGGATGAACCCGACGTTCTCCATGGGGTGGCAGTCACAAAGGCGCGCCGGGCGGAGCGGCTATCGGTACGTCCTGTCATGTCACGGAAATTCTGCAGGAGTCGCTTTCCAAACTCCGTCAGGATGGACTCTGGATGAAATTGCACGCCCCAGTGTAATCGCCGATCGTGTTGAACGGCCATAACCAAACGATCGTCGGTCCAGGCTGTAACGGTCAACCCGTGAGGAAGCGGGGCAGCCGCTATCAGCGAGTGATATCGCACCGCCACGAACGGTGAGGGGATTCCGTCAAAGATGCCGGTTCCGACATGGTGAATCTGGCTGAGGCGGCCGTGCATTGGGGTCGGCGCTCTCACAATCTCCCCACCGCACGCGTGACACATCGCTTGATGGCCGAGGCAAACGCCAAGGATCGGCACCTCCGCGTGCACGAGGATGTCTCGGCACACCCCAAGGTCGGACCGTCGCCTCGGAGTCCCGGGGCCAGGTGAAATGACGATGTTGTCACACGGGAGATCTCGCAATTCGGACCACGCGATTTCGTCGTTTCGTACGACGGTCGGCTCACAATCGTTGACTTCCGCGAGAAGTTGGAAGAGGTTGTACGTAAAGGAATCGTAGTTATCGACCAGGAGGGTCCTCATGACTCGCTATCCTCGGCTGCGCAATAGGTGCGAAGCCATGTGTGATACACGGCGTGCAAGGAGTCGAGAGATCTGCACTCCGAGGGTGCCCAAATCACGGCCCGGAAACTCGGCCCGCTGACAGCCTTCAAATAGAGTCCGTCTGCGTAGCAGTAGGCATAACGGACCGCCAGGGGACGACGCTTCCAGGCCTCGTACTCCGCCCGCCACTGCTCCTTGAGCCGCGCGATCGACGACGGGCCAAGGGGGGGCCGCCTCTCCCAGAAAGCTCCGGAGCGCGGGTTCGAAGTCCCCCGTCACCAGGCCCTGCAGGTAGAGCTCGGGCAACAAGGCCCGAATCGATTCGCTCGATTGCCGGTAGCGAGGCAGGGGCTGCCAGCGGAACGGTTCCTTCGTGTCGCGCGCGCGCGGGGGTCGGATCTCGAGGGTGCCGCACCCCACCGCGATTTTGCGCACTTTCCCGACGCCATTACGATAGCCTCGCTCTCGTCGCCCGGGTTGCCGCACGGAGCCAGCGCGTCCGAGAAACTCTTCAAACTCTTGTTCCAACGCGCCGACCAGCATGCGCTGCGCCCCCTCACGCGCCACGGCGTCCAAGATCGACCCCCACTTCCTCCCTGTCCCACTCCCTGGCACTGGCGCACTCCTTTCCCTTCCCCGGCCAAGGAGGTTTCCGATGTGTGCATCTCGGAAATGATACGCCGCCTGAATTGCCACCCCTTCTGGCCTTAGCTCCGGTGGGAGAAGGTAGAGATTCCAGAGATTCACCCTCCACCAAAGCGAGGCAAACTCATACTGCTTGAGCGCTGCCGGCCGATAGTCGGGATTTGTGCCAAGGCGTACTTCCTGCCGGGAGGAAACGCCGACGATCTCCTCTAGGAACCTGTACAAGGCAATCCGAAACTACCGGCCCGGCCGGGTCTGGTTTCGGTCATTTGCGATGCTGTGCGTTCGGCGCCAGATCCCCACGGTCGTGAGGACCGCTACCCGCGGGAAGTGTCGTCCTCTCGACAACGCAATCTCATTCGATACGCGGGTCTGTGGCAAGCACCGATCTGTGCGGTCCATAGGCGACACGCTTCGGGCGCCCAACGTCAAGCATCATAAACAATCTGACTGTGAGGTTCACGGGTCATGAGTGAGAATAGATACCGGGTGGCGACTGGAGCAACTCTCACCGATGGTAGCCGGGGCGTGACGAGACGAAGTAATGAGGGCTCACGGGTGGACGCGAGTACACTGGGAGAAAGGATCTGCACCCGGAAAGATTCCAACAAGCAACCGAAGACACAGTAACCCGGAGAAACGCTCCTCCCGGAGGACTACTACTGGTAGCCCCGGGGGATTATTGGGATTCCGGTAGACCTTGTAGCACAGTTTTTTCCTTCAACCCGGGATCAGCGGGTTCATGAGCGAGTTGGCGCTGTACGCGCTGCGGCCCCCCGCGTGGGGCCACTGGGCTTTCTTGTTTCACGTGTCGGTGGCGATGGAGCTCGTGTTCCTCGCGCCCTTCATGAAGTTCGCCCACGCGGCCTACCGGCCGGCCGCGCTCTTCTTCATCGTCCTTGCGGAGGCGCGTCACAAGAGCGAGTCATAGAGGGGCAACGGCGGAGGCGCGGTTGGAGAGCGTGATACGAGGCCGCTGGCGCTAGGTGAGTGCGCGTCTCACGCGCTCCCCGACACCGCGCAACCGGTCGACGGGCTCGTTGGAGAACACGAAGCGCACGTACTTCCGGCTGCTGACGCTCCCCCAATTGATCATCGGGGTCGCCGCGATCTTGCCCAGTTCGAGCAGGCGTTTTGACGCGGCCGGGGCGTCCCACCCCAGGTGCGAGACGTCCAGCAGCAGCGACCAGCCGCCATGCGGCGGGACGACGCCGAAGTCCCGCAGCTCTTCCAGCAGAACATCTCGGCGGCGTTGCCATTCGGCGACACAGGAGGGAATGCCATCATCCGGGTCGTTGATGGCGGCTGCCACCGCCCCCATCGCAATTCCCGTCTGACACACGACGTTGCTGATGCTGACTCGCGCCGCGTCCGCGACGAGGGCGGCGGGTCCGACCACCCATCCCACGCGCCACCCGATCATGCGATACTCTTTCGACGCGGATCCGACCGTGACGACCCGTTCGCGCATGCCCGGGAACGACGCGGGGTGGATCACGGCGCCGCCGTCATAGAGGATGCGCTCCATTGCCGAATCGTTGATCAACCAACAGTGGGCGCGCCGGCAGAACCCGGTCACTGCCTGCCACTCTTCATGATCAAACACCGCACCTGTTGGCATGCCGGGGCTCATCATCAACGCTGCCTTCACAGGGCCTAGATCGATCCGCGCCAGCGCCTCTACGTCCAACCGCCATCCTCGCGCCGACGGGATGAGTGGCACAAAGCGCGGAACTCCTCCCGCAAGCCGCACGCGGTTGATCAGTCCAACATAGGTCGGGTCGGTCAGGAGTACTTCGTCATCGGGCTCCAGCGTCGCCAACAAGACGTTCAGGATACCCGACAGTCCGCCGGCGCTGATGATGCATTCGGTCGCCCAATCGTAGTGCTGGTCCGATTGGCTCCCCACCAGATTGGCGGCGGCCTGTCGCAGAACGTCAAGGCCAAAGAACGGCAGATAACTGTTGGCCTCGTCTTGGTCGACGGCGCTCTTCGTGAATTGGAGTGCGCTTTGCGGCGGCCGTAGATCGGTGTCAAGGTTCTCAAGCCTGAGCACGTCGGGGTCCTTGAGACTGTCGGCAAGATCGCCCATTTGCTCGACGCCAATTTCCGTGATATGTGCGAGCCGAGTTGCCGGCATGGATTCCCCCCCATTCGGAGCCGGTTGCTTCACGCCCGCGGACGGCGACCCATGGCCCGGATCGCATGCGTGGCACCATGTGGCGGTGGTGTTCTCCGGGGACAGGAGCCCGAACTCCGCGCGCGAGCACTCCCCTGCCCTACACCACGTCCCAAACGTGGTTTTTGTTCGTGACGCGGTTCGGCGCTACCGAGGACACTGT
>Ga0187784_10003327_pt1 | contig 12973 bp, 11 predicted proteins | sample 1015_SJ02_MP15_2_FD_132964 | JGI IMG/M metagenome (GOLD analysis project Ga0187784, IMG submission 132964) | Tropical peat soil microbial communities from peatlands in Department of Meta, Colombia - 1015_SJ02_MP15_20_MG | ecosystem: Environmental > Terrestrial > Soil > Wetlands > Peat | place... | reverse complement strand
ATCGATCACTGCAGCAAGCGACCTCCGCGCCTTTCTGGCGCCGGGCGTACCCGAAGAACTGGCGCGTGCGGCGCTTCGACGCGCTTGGGTCAGCGATCCTGTCATTCGCGACTTCATCGGACTCGCGGAGAATCAGTGGGACTTCACCAAGACGGACGGCGTTCCGGGCTTCGGGGTGCTCGAAGTAACTGCGCAATTGCGCCGCATGGCGGCGCGCCTCATTGGCGATGCCGCGCCGCCGTCGGATGGCGCCTCCGAACCCGACGGCCAAATCGTTGACAAGGTGGCGGAAACGTCATCTCCCGCAGCGGCGGGCCACACCGCGCAGGGGTCGACCAAGAGCGGCCACGCGCTCGGCCGGCAATCCGACCCGGTCGATGTTGCAGAGCAACAAAACCCTGCCGAACCCGCCGCGGCATTGTCAGCTCGGCGCCAGCACGGCGGGGCGCTACCGAAATAAGCAATTGATAAACACAAATAATGTGACGGCCATAGGCTTGGGCTATTGACCCCAGGTCGCATCGCAGCCTAACCTTTTACAACAATAATATAATTACAAACGCCCATGCGGGATCTGGGACTCGAGCAAGCTGTTCGTGCTGCCGGGGGAGTCGGCGCGCTCGCCCGAAAAATCGGTATTTCACAGCCGTCCTTATCGAACTGGTCGCGCGTCCCCGCCGAGCGGGTTCTCGCGGTGGAAGGTCTGACCGGGGTCGATCGCGCGGTACTGCGCCCGGATCTTTACGGCGTGCCCGACACTGACGACGAAGTCGATGTCGCGCGGGCGCAAGAATACGGATTATTGGCCGCGCTCTTGCGGCGCGCTCCGGGCGCCGATCTGCTGGCCCGGATTGCGAGATTGCGCGGCGACGCGTCGCCGCTCGGGATTGCGCATGCGGCGCTCGCCGAGGCAGCGAGCACAACCGGCGCCGAGCGGGTCGAGCGCGAATTCTTCGACCTGTTCATCGGCATCGGCCGCGGCGAACTTCTGCCCTACGCGTCCTTCTATCTCACCGGTTTCCTCAACGAACGTCCGCTGGCGCGCTTGCGCGACGACCTGACCGGGCTCGGCATCGCGCGGGTGGAGAGCGAAGCGGAACCGGAGGATCACGCCGCTTTGCTATGCGAGGTAATGGCGGGATTGGCGAACGGACGCTTCGGGGCGCCGGCGGGGGCCGACGGCGCGCTGTTCGAAAAGCATCTATCGCCATGGATCGGCCGCTTCTTCGCCGACCTCGAAAGCGCCAAGTCGGCGCAATTTTATCGGTACGTCGGGATCGTCGGCCGGCTGTTCATGGCAATTGAAAGCGAGGCTTTCGCGCTGGCGCCGTGAAACGACAATGCTCGTGACGGTCTGGCGATGCGGCAACGACAGAACATGCAAGGAGTGAGCGCGATGGAAACGAAAACCAAGCTTGGGCGGCGCGACTTCCTCCGCACACTCGGCGCCGGCGCCGGCGTGGCAGCCGCAGCCTCCGGCGCGATCGTGAAGGAAGCCGCGGCGGCGGACGGCGATGCCAGCGACGACAAGCGCAAGGCGCGCTATCAGGCGAACTCGCCGGACGTCCAGGCCTACTACCGCGTCAACCGCTATCCAGCCAAATGAGGAGGCCGCCGTGCTGATCAAAAGGACGGAACGTCAAGCGCGCCGCGGCCTCGCCGCCGGCGCATTGCCAAACGCAATCGAAAGCGGCCTCGACCGCCGCAGCTTCCTGCGCCGCTCCGGCCTCGGCGCCGGCAGCCTGGCCGCGCTGGGTACGCTGTCGCTTGGCTCGGTGCGCAGGGCCGAGGCGGGTCCGCCGCCGCCGGCCGGCGCTCAGGTCACGATCCGCAAAAGCATCTGCACGCACTGCGCCGTCGGCTGCACCGTGCTTGCCGAAGTCGCCAACGACGTCTGGATCGGCCAGGAGCCGGCCTGGGACAGTCCCATCAATCGCGGTTCGCATTGCGCCAAGGGCGCAGCGGTGCGCGAATTGGTCAGCGGCGAACGCCGGCTCAAATATCCGACGAAGCTCGTCAACGGCCAGTGGACGCGCGTGTCGTGGGATCAGGCCATCGGCGAGATCGGCGACAAGATCCTGGACATCCGGCAGAAGTCGGGCCCGGACTCCGCCTATTGGCTCGGCTCGGCCAAGATGACCAACGAAGGCGCCTATCTGTTCCGCAAGTTCGCGGCGATGTGGGGCACCAACAACGTCGATCACCAGGCGCGCATCTGCCACTCGACCACCGTCACCGGCGTGGCCAATACCTGGGGCTACGGCGCGATGACCAACAGCTTCAACGACATTCGCAATTCCAAGACGATCATCATTTGGGGCGGCAATCCGGCCGAGGCCCACCCGGTATCGTTGCAGCACATCCTCGAAGGCGCCGAGCTCAACAAGGCCAATTTGATTGTCGTCGATCCGCGGCTCACGCGTACCGCCGCGCACGCCACCGAATATGTACGGCTGCGTCCCGGCACCGATATCCCGGTGCTGTACGGCATGATGTGGCACATCATTCACAACGGCTGGGAAGACAAGGAATTCATCGCCCAGCGCGTTTACGGCTTCGAGGACGCCAAGAAGGAAATCGAGAAATGGACGCCCGACGAAGTCGAGCGCGTCAGCGGCGTGCCGGGCGAACAGCTCAAGCGCGTGGCGCAGATGTTCGCCACGCAGAAACCCTCGACGCTGGTGTGGTGCATGGGCCAGACCCAGCACACCGTCGGCACCGCCAACGTGCGGGCCAGCTGTATCGCGCTTTTGCTCACCGGCAATGTCGGCGGGCCCGGCATGGGCGCCAACATCTTCCGCGGCCATGACAACGTGCAGGGGGCGACCGACGTCGGCCTCGATATCGTGACGCTGCCCTTCTATTACGGCCTTATCGAAGGCGCGTGGAGGCATTGGGGACGGGTCTGGGACGTCGATTACGACTGGCTGCAGTCGCGCTTCGACTCCAAGCAGATCATGGAGACCCCGGGCATCCCGCTCACCCGCTGGTTCGACGCAGTGCTGCTGCCGAAGGATCAAGTGGCGCAGAAGGACAATGTGCGGGCCATGTTCATCCAGGGCCACGCCAGCAACAGCATCACGCGCATTCCCGAGTCGCTCAAAGGCATGGCGAAGCTCGATCTTTTGGTGGTCGCCGATCCGCACCCGACGACCTGGGCCGCGCTCTCGGTCGAAGCCGGCCGCAAGGACGGCACTTATCTGTTGCCGGTCTGCACGCAGTTCGAAAGTTCGGGCTCGCGTGTCGCCTCGAACCGCTCGATCCAGTGGGGCGAGCAGGTGGTGAAGCCGATTTTCGAGTCCAAGGACGACTATCAGGTACTTTATCTGATGGCGAAAAAGCTCGGCTTCGCCGATCAGCTGTTCAAACACATCGCGGTCGAGGGCGACCGCCCGGTTCCCGAAGACATTCTGCGCGAGATGAACCGCGGTTCGTGGTCGACCGGATATTGCGGCCAGTCGCCGGAGCGCCTGAAGCTGCACATGAAGAATCAGGCCAAGTTCGATCTGGTGACCACGCGCGCTCCGAAGGACGATCCGGAAGTGGGCGGCGACTATTACGGTCTGCCCTGGCCGTGCTGGGGCTCGCCGGAAGTCAAGCATCCGGGCACGCCGCTTCTTTATAACACCAACCTCGCCGTGATGGACGGCGGCGGCTGTTTCCGCGCGCGCTTCGGCGTGGAGCGCGTGGTCGACGGCACCCACTATAATCTGCTCGCCGAAGGCTCCTATCCGAAAGATTCCGAGATCAAGGACGGCTATCCGGAGTTCACCTACGGCGTGCTCAAAAAACTCGCTTGGGACGGCGATCTCACGCCCGACGAGCTCGCGGTGATCCAGAAGATCGGCGGCGACAAGCCGGAAACGGTGTCATGGTCGATCGATCTGTCCGGCGGCATCCAGCGCGTCGCGCTCAAGCACGGCTGCGTACCGTACGGCAACGCCAAGGCGAGGATGAACGCCTTCGGGCTGCCGGACCCGGTTCCGGTGCACCGCGAGCCGATCTACTCGCCGCGCATCGAGCTGATCAGCAAATATCCGACGCTGCCGGACGCCAAGCAGTTCCGCCTGCCCAACGTCGGCTTCTCGGTGCAGAAGGCCGCGGTCGACAAGGGGATCGCCAAGGAGTTCCCGCTGATTTTCACCTCCGGCCGGCTGGTCGAATACGAGGGCGGCGGCGAAGAAACGCGCTCCAACAAATGGCTGGCGGAGTTGCAGCAGGACATGTTCGTCGAAATCAATCCGACGGACGCTGCCGACCGCGGCGTCAAGGACGGCGCCTGGGTGTGGGTGAGCGGCGCCGAAAGCGGTTCCAAGACCAAGGTCAGGGCGCTGGTCACCGAGCGGGTCGGCAAAGGCGTGGTGTGGATGCCGTTCCATTTCGGCGGCTGGTTCGCCGGCAAGGATCTGCGCGGCAATTATCCGGCGGGCCTCGACCCGGTCGTGCTCGGCGAAAGCGCGAACACGATGACCACCTATGGCTACGATCCGGCCACCGGCATGCAGGAGCCCAAAGCCACGCTCTGCCAGGTTCGGGCGGCGTAGGGAGGCGATCATGGCGCGAATGAAATTCCTCTGTGACGCCGACCGCTGCATCGAGTGCAACGCCTGCGTCACCGCCTGCAAGAACGAGAACGAGGTGCCGTGGGGCATCAACCGGCGGCGCGTCGTCACCATCAATGACGGCAAGCCGGGTGAACGCTCGGTGTCGATGGCGTGCATGCATTGCACCGACGCGCCCTGCGCGGCGGTGTGTCCGGTCAATTGCTTCTACACCACCGCCGACGCCGTGGTGCTGCACAACAAGGACCTGTGCATCGGCTGCGGCTATTGCTTCTACGCCTGCCCGTTCGGCGCGCCGCAATATCCGCGCGTCGGCAATTTCGGCTCGCGCGGCAAGATGGACAAGTGCACCTATTGCACCGGCGGGCCGGAACAGGACGGCTCGACGATCCAGTACGAGAAATACGGCGCCGATCGCCTCGCCGAAGGCAAGCTGCCGCTGTGCGCGGAAATGTGTTCGACCAAGGCGTTGTTGGCGGGCGACGGCGACATCATCGCCCAGATCTACAAGGACCGCGTCGCCAAACGCGGTTACGGTTCCGGCGCTTGGGGATGGCAGACCGCCTACCGCGAGACCATCGCGACCTGACGCCGGGCCGCAACTAAAGCGCGGCGGCGCGGCCTGCGCCCCGCGGAACATAACGGGAGAAAGCCTATGATCCGCCTCCGGCTCGTCATCGCCGCGATCGCGGTTGTCCTTCTTGCTGCCGGCATGACCCAGGTCGGCGCCCAGCAGCCCTCCTCGGTCGACCCGAACGCGAGCGCCGTCCAGGAGCAGCAATTGCTGCAGCAGCTCAATCGCATTCAGGGGCTGGGCAGCATCCCCGATACCAGGTCCTACGTGATCGAGCAGCCGATGGGCCGGGTGTGGCGGCAATTCCACGAGGTCTGGCTGCGCTGGATCGGCGGCGGCATTATTTTCGGCGTGGTTGCATTGATGACGATGTTCTTTCTCATCCGCGGGCGGGTTCGGATCGCAGGCGGGCTTTCCGGACGCACAGTCGTTCGGTTCACAAGCTTCGAACGCTTCACCCATTGGATGACCGCGACGTCCTTCGTGATCCTCGCAGTCACGGGCCTGAACATCACGTTCGGCAAGGAACTTGTGTTGCCGCTGATCGGCGCGGCAGCCTTCTCGCGCTGGTCGATCATGGCCAAATATGCCCACGATTTCTCGAGCTTCCCGTTCGTATTCGGCGTCGCGACTCTGTTTGTAATGTGGATCAAGGATAATTTCCCGACGGCCGCGGACATCCAATGGTTCAAGGACGGCGGCGGCATGATCGGCGATAAGCATGTGCCGGCTTGGAAATTCAACGGCGGACAGAAGCTGCAATTTTGGCTCGCATGTCTCTGCACGATTGCCGCCGCCGGCTCGGGTTTATTTCTTCTGTTCCCGTTCTATCTGACGAATATTTTCGGTATGCAGATCGCCCAGGGAATCCATGCTCTGACTGCGGTTGGATTCGTCGGCCTCATCCTCGCCCATATCTATATCGGCTCGGTAGGAATGGAGGGCGGCTTTCACGCCATGGCGACCGGCGAAGTCGATCTCAATTGGATCAAGCAGCACCACTCGCTGTGGCTGGAGCAGGAGTTCGGCCAAGGTCGCACCGCGCCGCCGCCGGCTGGCGCGACGACGCGGCCGGCGTCATGAGCAAGGCGGAGTACTGATCATGCGCGCATATTTGCTGGCATGTCTCGCGATCGTGGTTGTCGGCGCCGGCGGCTATTTCCTGCTCAACGCGGTGCAGCAGCCGAGCGGCACGGCATTTGCGACCGACGGTGCCCGCATCAGCCCGAACTGGGCCTGGCGCGCGCCGTCGACGGCCACGCCGCCGACCGCGTCGTGCGATCCGCGCAAATCGTGGCAATGGTTTTTCGTCGACCTTGGCAGTCCGGAAGGCGAATCCGCGACCTGCTCGATTTCCCAATAGCGCGCCGCGTCACAGCGCGATCCCGACGGCGAGCAGCGCGCCGTAGCCAAAACACAACAGCGCCGCCGGCGGGGTCATCGGCACCAGGCCGTCATGGCTGTCGTCGGTAAACAGCTTGCGCGCGATCGCCACCGCAGCCGGAACCGTGAGCAACGGCAGCAGCACCCAAGCGTCGAATCCCCAGCGCAGCCAGAACCAGAACGGCGCAATGTAGGCGAACGCCGCGGCCAGCACATATTCGATGCGGCTCCAGCGCATGCCGAAGCGAAGCGGTCCGGTGCGCCAGCCTTTGGCGGCGTCGAACTCGCGGTCCCTGACGTCGTCAATAATGAGAATATTGACGCACAGCGCACCGAGCGGCAATCCGACGACGAAGGCGCGCAATGGCAGGTGGTGAAAAACCAGATTCCAGTACGACGAGGTGTCGTAGTGCGACGCCATCTGCGCGTAGTAAGCGGCGGCAGGGGCAAATACGCCGAACATGACGAAGAAATGCGGGTCGGCAAGGCCGAACTTGCCGGACGGCAACGGGCCGGTCGAATAGGCCAAACTACCGGCCATCCCCAACAGTCCGATGGCGATGACCGGCGCGCCGGCAACATTAAGCAGATAAGGGCCGGTGAGCGCCGCGAGCGCGAAGCACGTGATGGTGGCGCCTCGCAAACCGCGAACGGTGAGCGTTTTGTCTCTGAGCGCTTGCGTCAATTCCGGATGCTCATTGACCGTGGGATACTTCGTCAGCAGCTGATAATTGTCCATGAACAAGCCGCCGATGTGAATGAGCCAGCTGGCCAGGAACCCCATGACTGCCGGGAGCAGAGCGAAAACGTGATCGCGATAGGCCAAGCTCATGGCAACGAGCACCGGCGCAGCCGCAGTCGGCAGCGAATGTCCCGGGTAGAGCAGCCAATGAATCCAAAGGTCGCGCCGGGACGGCTGTGCAGTGTCGGACATGAGGTCTCGCGGTAATCCAACCGGCGTCGCCGCGGAGCTATAACGAAGGGCGCGACAGCGGTCCAGCCGGCGGGAAGCGAACGGCTCGCACGGTCAGTCGGTCGCCTCTTCAGGATTGGGCCCGAACCGGTTGGTGCCCGGCGTGCCCGGCTGATATTGCCAATAGAGCAGCGGCAGAACGCCGACGCCGGTACACGCGATGACGAGCCACCAGCCCGACCGGTCGGTGTCATGGAGCCGGCGCGCTGCGACGGCGGCAGTGGGCAGTACAGCGAGCAGGCTAAAAAGACTGGGCAGCGGCGAAAAGCCGATGTGATAGGCGAAAATCGCGGTGTCCAGGACTGCCGCCGTGATTTCGCCGAGCGCCACAAGCAAAAGCCAATACCAAAACTCCGCTCGCGACGCGCGGCTTGAGAAGTCCGCGCCCCTGGCAAGTCCCGATATGACCGCCTCACGGAAATTCATGCTCGGCTCGATTGCGCTTTGCGGCCGCGACATTTACGTCTCACGTTCACATCTTCGGATCAATCCGCCGGCTCGTCCTTGAGGCAAATCAAGTATGTAATATGGATCTCGCTTATGACCGTGAGCGCGATTGCATGAGCTGACGCCCTTCGCGGCGGCCGGCAAAGTGCCGGCTCTTACATAGATTCGACCGCCAGCCAATCGAGGATCACAGCTTGAACCAAGCGGCGATGAACAGCGCAGCCGATTTGAGCGGCCTGTCGTCGGCGGAAGCGGCGCGCCGGCTCGGCGAATTCGGTCCCAATGCCGTCGCCGAACAAAAGGTTCATCCGCTGCGGCGCGTGGCGCGGCATTTCTGGGCGCCGGTCCCGTGGATGCTCGAGACCACGATCGTGCTGCAGGTCGCCATTGGCCAGTGGCTGACCGCCTCGATAGTTGCCGGACTGCTCGTGCTCAACGTCGTACTCGGAACGGTTCAGGAAAACCGGGCCGACGCCGCGCTGGCGCTGCTCAAGCGGCGGCTGTCGCTGATGGCGCGGGTCAAGCGCGACGGCAGCTGGCTTACAGTACCGGCGGCTGATCTGGTTCCGGGCGATATTGTGCGCGTGGCGCTGGGCGACGTCGTTCCGGCCGACCTGGCGCTGCTCAGCGGTTCGCTGTCGGTCGATCAGTCCATGCTGACCGGGGAATCGATCCCGGTCGAGGTGCAAGCCGGGACAACGACCTATGCCGGCGGACTGGTACGGCGCGGCGAGGCCGTCGCCGAGGTCGCCGCCACCGGAACGCGCACCTATTTCGGTCGCACCGCCGAATTGGTGAGCGTCGCTCATGTCGAAAGCGCCGAGCAAAAAGCGGTGCTCGCCGTCGTCCGTAATCTGACCGTGTTAAATTTCGCGATTGTCGTCGGCATCGTCGCCTACGCGCTGTTTATCGACGTCAGTCTGCGGCAGATCATGCTGCTCGTTCTTACCGCAATGCTGTCGGCGGTGCCGGTGGCCTTGGCGGCGACTTTCACGCTGGCGGCGGCGTTGGGCGCGCGAACGCTGGCGCTCAGCGGCGTGCTGCTGACGCGGCTGTCGGCGCTGCATGAGGCGGCCACGATCGACGTGTTGTGTTCGGACAAGACCGGGACACTTACGTTGAACGAATTGGCGGTCGAGGCAATCCGCCCGGTTAAACCGGGCTACGACAATGCGGACGTTCTCGGTTTTGCCGCACTCGCCAGTTCCCGCGAGGGAGGCGACCCGATCGACGCCGCGGTGCGCCGGCGGTTGCAGGCCGAGGCGTCCGCGGGGCGCGCGCCGCTCGTCGCCATAAGTTTCACGCCGTTCGACCCGGCGGCGAAATTGGCCGAGGCAACCGCGCTCGATCGCGGCCGCGCCATCCGGGTGATCAAGGGAGCGCCGGCGGCGGTCGCCGCATTCGCGCCGATCGGCGCGCAGGCCGCCGGCGAATTGGAGCTGCTTGACCGCGCCGGCTACCGCACGCTTGCCGTGGCGGCCGGGCCGCAAGGCGCCGTGGAATTGATCGGCTTTATCGCGTTCGGCGATCCGCCGCGGCCCGACTCGCCGAAACTATTGGCGGAACTGCGTTCGCTTGGCGTGCGTTCCGTCATGGTGACCGGCGACGCGGCCACCACCGCGGCAACGGTGGCGCATGCGATCGGGCTTGACGGTCCGGTCTGCCCGCCGGGAAAGATTCCCGACAGCGTCAGCCCGAGCGATTTTGCCGTCTATGCCGGGGTCTTCCCCGAACAGAAATTCCAGTTGGTCAAGGCGTTCCAGCGGCAGGGTCACGCCGTCGGCATGTGCGGCGACGGCGTCAACGACGCGCCGGCGCTGCGCCAGGCCCAGCTGGGCGTCGCCGTCGCCACCGCGACCGACGTGGCGAAAGCGGCGGCCGGCGTGGTGCTGACCGAACCGGGGCTTGGCGGCATCGTCGCCTGCATCAAGGAAGGCCGCTCGGCATTCCAGCGCGTTTTCACTTACACCCTGATGATCCTCGTCAACAAATGCGTCACTCTTATCATCCTCGGCACCGGCTTGATCATTACCGGCCACGCCGTTCTCACGCCGCTTCTGCAAGCGCTGATGATGCTCACCAATGACTTCGTCACCATGGCGCGCGCGGCGGACCGGGCGCGGCCGTCGCCTTATCCGAACGCCTGGCGGGTTCGCAATCTCACGCTCGCCGCTATTCCGCTCGGGTCGTTTCGGCTCATCTACCTGTTGGCGTTATTGAGCGTCGGTTGGTACCTGTTGAAGCTTCCCCCCGACCAGATGCAGACGCTGACCTATGTCATGCTGGCATTCGCCGGCCAGGGCAACCTCTACGTCCTGCGCGAACGCGGCCGGCTGTGGCACTCGCGTCCCGCGCCGGTGCTGCTGCTCACCTCGCTCGCCGATCTCATTCTGGTCGGCTGTCTCGCCGGCGCCGGCATCCTGATGAGCGCGTTGCCGATCTCGACCATTCTGCTCCTGGTCGCTACGACGGCTATATTCACGCTGGCGATGGATTCGATTAAATTGGCGACCTTCGCACGACTGCGGGTCGATTGATTGTTCGCGCTACTGCAACGGCGGCATGACTGCTGCGAATGGAAGAATGACATGAAACTTGCACCACGGCTTTATTGGGTGATTCTCGGCTGCATGAGCGCGGTCGTCGCGGCGGTCGCCGCCGCGCCGGCGGCCGAACCGACCGTGCTGACCATTTTTGCCGCCGGCACGCTGGCCGTGCCGTTCAGACAGATGAACGCGCTCTATGAGCGGAAATACCCGGGTGTGACGGTGCAAGCGCAGTTCGGCGGCAGCGTCAAGATGGCCAAACAGATCACCGATCTGCACCAGGAGGCCGACCTGCTCGCGGTCGCCGATTACAATGTCATCGCCAAATATATGTTCGGCACGCCGGCTTATGCCGCCTGGTATGCGAGCATCGCGCGCAATGCCATCACCTTCGTCTACACCGATAAAAGCAAATACGCAGACGAGGTCAATTCGGATAACTGGTACAAGGTGCTGGCGCGCCCGGGCGTCGAAATCGGCCGCTCCAACCCGGATACCGACCCGTCCGGCTATCAGACCGTGCAAATGCTCGATCTCGCCGAGAAATACTACCGCGCGCCGGGATTGCAGCAGAGCGTACTGGCCAACGCGCCGCTTGCGAACATGCGCGACACCGAGACTGCGCTGATCTCGGCGCTGCAACTCGGACAGATCGATTACCTCGCCATCTATCGTTCCGACGCCTTGCAGTATCATCTGAAATTCCTCGACCTGCCGGCCGCGATCAATCTCAGCGATCCGGCCTATGCCAGCGCCTATAAAGCCGGCGTCGCGCATACCAAAAACGGCGATCTTGCCGGCACCCCGATCGTCTATGCGATCACCGTCATCAACGGCGCCAAGAATGCCGACGCGGCGGTGAAATACGCCGCCCTGGTGCTCGGCCCCGAGGGTCAAGCGGTGATGCAAGGCGCAGGCTTCGGCGGATTCAATCCGGCCTATGCGGTGCATCCCGAGGCGATGCCGGTCGAGTTGCGAGGCCTGGTGCAGCCCTGGCCGGGGTCGTGACCGAAAAAACCCCGCGCGCAACCGCACCGATGCTGCCAGGCGCACCGGCAAATGGACGACGGCGCGGCGGCGCCCCGAGCCGGCCGGATCGCCTTTATTTGCTGTTCTGGTTTTTCGGCAGCATTCTCGTGGCGTTTCTCGTCGTGCCGCTGGTTGCGCTTGCGCTGTCGCAATCCTGGCCGAACTTCGCCGCGGTCGCCCGCATGGCCGACGTCGACCAGGCGATCGCGCTGAGCCTGGAAGGGGCATTCCTGTCGGCGACGCTGGCCGCCCTGGCCGGGGTGCCGCTCGCCTACGCGCTGGCGCGCACGGCGTTTCCCGGCAAGAGCCTGATCGCCGCGCTGATCGACCTGCCGCTCGCGGTGCCGCACACCGTCGCCGGTATCGCGCTGCTCATGGTGTTCGGCCGTCACGGCGTGTTCGGCGAGCCGTTGCAGACGCTGGTCGGGCTGAAATTCTGGGGCACAATCGCCGGCATCGTCGTGGCCATGCTGTTCGTGTCGGCGCCCTATACGGTCAATGCGGCACGCATCGGCTTCGAGGCGGTCGATCCGCGGCTCGAGAAGATCGCTCGTACGCTCGGCCTCGGCCCGTGGCGGACCTTCCTGCGCATTACCTTGCCGCTGGCCCGCGCCAGTATCATGACCGGCGTCACGCTGACCTACGCCCGCTCGATCAGCGAGTTCGGCGCCGTCGTGATTCTGGTCTATTACCCGATGACGGCGCCGGTGCTGGTCTATGAGCTGTTCCTGCGCTTCGGGCTCGATCAGGCGAGCGCCGCGGCGGTTTTGCTGCTCGCGGTATCGCTCGCTTTGTTTCTGATCCTGCGCGCGCTGGCGCGGACGGCGCCGGGCCGGGCCAACCGATGAGCGGCGGCATTGCGGTTCAGTCGTTGACGCTGACGCTTGGCGGATTTCGCCTCGACAAGCTTGATTTCGCGGTCGCCGGCCACGAGATCGTGGTCATCCTCGGGCCCAATGGCGCGGGCAAATCGGTCACGCTGGAGACGATCGCGGGCTTCCACCGGCCCGATGGCGGGCGCGTGTTGATCGGCGGCCGCGACGTGACCGCGCTGCCGCCGGAGCGACGCAATATCGGCTTTGTGGTGCAACAATTTGGACTGTTTCCGCATCTTAATGTCGAGCGCAACGTGGCGATTGCCCGGCGCAAGCATCGTTCGCCTGCCGCGCGCACGGCCGCCTTGCCGCCGGCCGACGATGCCGCCGCGCTGCTTGCCTATTTCGGCGTCGCTCGGCTGGCGCGGCGAATGCCCGAAGATCTAAGCCCGGGCGAGAAACAACGTGTCGCGCTCGCCCGCGCGGTCGCGGCGGCGCCCGATCTTTTCCTGTTCGACGAGCCGTTTTCGGCGCTGGACACGCAGACCCGGGTCGAGCTGCGCGACGAACTCTTGTCCTACCTGCGCGCGCTGGCAATTCCGGCAATCTTCGTCACCCACGACTACACCGACGCGCTGACCCTT
>Ga0187784_10003326_pt1 | contig 12974 bp, 7 predicted proteins | sample 1015_SJ02_MP15_2_FD_132964 | JGI IMG/M metagenome (GOLD analysis project Ga0187784, IMG submission 132964) | Tropical peat soil microbial communities from peatlands in Department of Meta, Colombia - 1015_SJ02_MP15_20_MG | ecosystem: Environmental > Terrestrial > Soil > Wetlands > Peat | place... | reverse complement strand
TCTCCGCGCTGTACTGCTTACCGATGGCGATTTCCTTTTCCTCGGAAATGATGCTCTTGTGCGCCACCTTCCGGTTCCCAATCTCATCGACGTCTTTCTTGTCGTCCCCGCCGCGCACAGGAACAGCGGCGAGACAGAATATTCCCAAAAGCGCCACAACTTGCATTCGCGATCTGCTCATGGAGTTACTCCTACAAACTTCTTCTCCCATATTATATCACACTAAGGTCGCGGGTTCAGCGGTCAATACTCTGGTTACGGCGGGATGCCGCCTCTGCCAGTTCGCCTCATGGCGGGAGAGATAGCATCTAGAAATGTGACCGATACACATCGCCCTTCCGCCACTCAGGCATTAGGATGCAAGTTGAGACCGAAAGTTGCATGGCCGGAAAATGATATTCGAAAGAACTGAAGTTCAGCCCTTTGGCAATCTCTTCGAGACTCAGGCGAGCCAACAACCGGCGCCCCAGCCCTAATCCGGGTGTTGGCCCGGCGAGCGCCCCGAAGCCGTCAAGGATCGAGTCCAGGGCCGGCGTTGAGCCCGCTCGGAAACTACAACTTGGGCGTCGACCAGATCGGGTCTTTCACGCCTTGCAGTGTGCGGTGATCGCCGGGTTCGAGGTCGAGCACCACCACGGAGTTGGTGCCTTGGTTAAGCCAGGTGGCCGGGAGAAACATGCTTTGCTGCGGACCAATCTTCCAGTAGCGGCCCAGGTTGTGCCCGTTCACCCACACATACCCTTTGCCCCAACCGCGCATGTCGAGGAATGTGTCCCCCAATGACGACAACTCAAACCGCCCTCGAAAGAAGGCCGGCACTCTCGGATTTAAGGACGAGAAGCGCAAGAGCGAAAGATCTGTCATGGGCAGAGCGTAATTCTCCCAACCTTTCAAGGTTGAGCCCGCCAGCGCGACTTGTCCAATAATTCCCTTGCGGTCATCGACCAGGCGTGGACCGAAATTAACGCGGCCCATGTTCTCGACAAGAATATCCAGAGGCGCGGCGCCTTCCAGGTCCACTTGGAGCGACTGCGGCTTCCGGCGGCGATCCAACACTCCCAGCCTTCGGACACCTTGAAACGCGACCGCGTAATCTCTTATCTCCCTTACTTCAAGTAGTCCTTTAAGTGCTTTAGCCACCCGAGTGCGGTAAAGAACGAGTCCGTAACTCTGCTCTAAGGCCTCCATGCTCTGCGGATGCTCAGAGTGAACCGGCTTCTCCAACAGGCCGGCTAACATCGCTACCTCTCGCAATTCAAAGCGCGGAATCTCAATCATGGGCAAGGAAGCGGGCAGGTCGGGCAAGCGAGTCCCTGCGGGAGAGTATCTCGCGATAACGTCACGAATCAGGGAGAACTTCCTGGTAGGCCGACCCGCTTCGTCGATCGGCGCATCGTAATCGTAGCTGGAGATGTCCGGCTGATAGCTCCCGTCGAAATTCGCCCCACTCATGAAACCCCAGCTTGTGCCGCCGTGAACCATGTAAAGGTTAACGGAAATCCCGCGCGACAGCATCCAGTCAACTCCCTGCGCTGCTTCCTCAGGGGAAGTCACATGATGCTCTTCACCCCAATGGTCAAACCAGCCGTCCCAGTACTCGCCGCACATGCGCGGCACATCTTGCCGGGACTTCGCCAACCGGGCGAACTCTTTCGCCTGTTCGCCCTGCCCGAAGTTGATCGCCGCCGGCAGGTCCGGGAATGCTCCTCCCTGCAGTTCCGCTTGCTCAGATCCGTCTGAGGTATAGAGAGTCACCTCGAAACCGGCGTCGCGAATAGCTTTCCGAATGGCATTCGTATAATCGTGATCGCGGCCGAAAGATCCGTACTCATTTTCGACCTGCGCCATGATGATGGGTCCGCCGCGCGTGATCTGCAAAGGCGCCAGTTGCTCTCCCAGCTTGCGCAAGTACTTTGCCGCCGCATCAAGGAAACGCGGATCAGTCGTGCGAACTTTAAGACCTGGCGTTGACAAGAGCCAGGGCGGGAGGCCGCCAAAATCCCATTCCGAGCAGATATAAGGGCCGGGCCGCAGGATTACCCATAGGCCCATTTCTTGTGCGGCGCGAACGTACGCGGCGACATCGAGGTTGCCCGCGAAATCGAATTTGCCCGGCTCCGGTTCGTGCAGGTCCCAGAATACGTAGGTGCAAAGTGTGTTCAAGCCTAGAGCGCGCATTTTGCGCATGCGGTCCCGCCAGTACGGGCGCGGCACGCGAGGATAATGCATCTCGCCGGAGATGATGACAAGCGGCTTCCCATCCAAGAGGAAATGGTCACCCTGGTAGCCGAATGTGTGCCTGCCAGCCGGGGCGGCTCCGCTACCCACGAGGAAAAGGCCAGCGTCTTTTCCATTCACCATGTTGCGGGAGAGACTCGACAGGGTGAGGGCAGCGCCGGAAACTCCGATGAACCTTCGGCGGTTAAGTGATTTCACTGGGCCATCGTTCGCGGGCATGGATCACCTCCTCACACGGAGCAGGCACTAAAGCGCAGTGTGGGCACAACGACTGGCGGGCGGAATAAACGGGCGTCAGAACATCGCAATGTCGACGCGTCGACGTTCATGAGAGCTGCTCTCGACGCCATCGGCTACTTGACAGGATGAAATTTACGAAGCGCCCTGGAGTGCAGCGAAGCGGCTACCTTTTTTCGTCGGAATTACACGGCGGCAGCTTCGCTGCCGCACTCCAAGGTGCCTTCGGCACTCAGATCTTCAAACGCCGTATCTACAGTATTACTTGATGTTGTGCTCTCAATCTTAATTAATTAAATAACTTAAAAACAATATCTCAGACGCTGACTTGAAAGACCGCAGACAGCCGTCGAGCCGCCGAGCACACGCTACCGGCTTACCTTCGCCCAAGGGCGGCCACAAGGACCGCCCCTGCTGCGTCGGTTCAAGCTTGACACCCGGCACCTGACGCCAGCTCTTACGCTGTTGTGTACGCGGCCTTCTCCTGCTTCTTCACTGCGGCTTGGGCGGCCGCCAGACGCGCGATCGGCACACGGTAAGGCGAGCAGCTTACGTAATCCAGGCCTGCTTCGGCGCAAAATTCGATTGAGGAAGGATCACCACCGTGCTCACCACAGATTCCCAACTCCAACTTCGGGTTGGCTTCGCGGCCTTCCTTGACCGCGATCTTCATCAACCGTCCCACTCGCTTCGGATCGAGCACCGCGAACGGATCGGCGGGCCAGATCTTCAACTTCACATAAGCGTTGATAATCTTGGCGCAGTCGTCGCGAGAGATACCGAAGGTGGTTTGCGTCAAGTCGTTGGTCCCGAAACTGAAGAAGTCAGCCTCTTTCGCGATCTCCGCTCCCGTAAGCGCTCCGGCAGGCAACTCGATCATCGTGCCCACCATGAAGTCGACTTCCATGCGTCTCTTCGCGAAGACTTCTTTTGCGACCTTCGCTATGATCTCCTTCTGATTTAGAAACTCCTTCACGTCGCCAACCAGAACGATCATAATCTCCGGTTTGACGTCGATTCCCTGCTTCTTGCAATCGCAAGCCGCCTCGAGAATTGCCCGCACCTGCATTTCCGTAATTTCCGGGTACAGAATGCCCAGGCGGCAGCCTCGCAAAGCGAGCATGGGATTGAATTCATGTAATTCATTAACTACTTCGAGTACCTTCCTGAGATGAGATAACTTAGGACTCTTCGGCTTTGTCGTTTGCAGGGTCGCGATCTCCACCATCAGCTCTTCTCGCTTAGGCAGGAACTCGTGCAGCGGCGGATCGAGAGTGCGAATGATCACCGGCAGTCCGGCCATAGCCTTGAACAACCCGTAGAAATCCTTCCGCTGGAAGGGCAGGAGCTTGGCGAGTGCGGCGCGCCGTTCCTTCAAGTTCTTCGCTTCTTCCTTCGGATCCTGCGTTTCCCGGCACGCCATGATCATGCGCTGCATGTGCGGCAGCCGTTCCTTGGCGAAGAACATGTGCTCGGTCCGGCAGAGCCCAATGCCTTCCGCCCCGAAGCGCACCGCTGTCAGGGCGTCGCGGGGAATGTCTGCGTTGGCGCGCACGCCGAGCTCCCGCTCTTCGTCGGCCCAGGTCATAAATTCGGCGAAAACGCCGCTCTTCGGGTCGGGCTCGACAAGCCCACATTTGCCCTCGATCACCCGGCCCGTTGTCCCATCCAGGGAAATCCAGTCACCTTCCTTGAGGACGGTGCTGCCGATCTTGAGCCGCTTGGCCCTCTCATCGACTTCTGCGGCGCCGCAACCCGCGACGCAGGGTTTGCCCATACCGCGCGTCACCACGGCCGCGTGAGACGTCATGCCGCCCCGCGAAGTCAGAATCCCCACCGCCACTTCCATCCCGTGGATATCGTCCGGGACGGTCTCACCGCGCACCAGGATAACCGGCTCGGCCTTCCCTTTCACCACCGCCTCGTCAGCCGTGAACACCACGTGGCCTACGGCGGCGCCGGGCGATGCCGGCAAACCTGTGGCCAGCACTTTCAACGGCTTGGATTCGTCGAGCACAGGGTGCAGCAACTGATTGAGTTGGTCGGGTTCCACGCGCAAGAGCGCCTCTTGCTTGGTGAGCAGGCCTTCGTGCACCATCTCGACCGCAATCCGCACTGCGGCGGGGCCGGTGCGCTTGCCAGCGCGGGTCTGGAGCATGTAGAGCTTTCCCTCTTGAATGGTGAACTCGAAATCCTGCACGTCCTTGTAATGCCGCTCGAGCCGGGTAGTGATCTCGTGGAGTTGGTGGTAGACGTCCGGCATGATCTTCTCGAGTTCGTTGATGGGCACGGGAGTCCGCACGCCCGCCACCACATCCTCGCCCTGGGCGTTCATCAAGAACTCGCCGTAGAACTCTTTGGCGCCGGTGGCCGGGTCGCGGGTAAACCCGACGCCGGTTCCCGAGGTGTCGCCCATATTGCCGAAGACCATGGTCTGAACGTTGACGGCCGTTCCCAGGTCATCGGAAATCTTGTTAAGGCGCCGGTAAGTCTTGGCGCGCGGGTTGTACCAGGAGCGGAATACGGCCTCAATGGCCATGTCAAGTTGAATGTGGGGATCTTGCGGGAAGTCCTTGCCGACGTCCTTGCGGACCACATTCTTGTACTCCGCAATGACGTCCTGGAGATCTTCGGCGGTAAGCTCGGTGTCGAATTTCACCTTCTTCTTTTTCTTCTGTCCGTCGAATACATGCTCGAATTTGTCTTTGGGGATTTCCATCACCACGTTGCCGAACATCTGGATGAACCGCCGGTAGCTGTCGTAGGCGAAGCGACGGTTCTGAGATTTCTCGGCGATGACTTCCGCCACTTCATCGTTCATACCCAGATTCAGGATGGTGTCCATCATGCCCGGCATGGAGAACTTGGCCCCGGATCGCACCGACACCAGGAGGGATTTCTTCAGGTCCCCAAGCTTCTGCCCTAGCAGGCTCTCCAGTTTTGCCAGTGCCTCATTCTTTTGGGCCAGGATGAAATCGGGCGTCTTATTTCCGTTCTGGAAGTAGAGGCGACAGGCAGAGGTGGCAATCGTGAAGCCGGGCGGAACAGGCAGCCCCGCATTGGTCATTTCCGCCAAGCCGGCGCCTTTGCCGCCCAGCACGTCTTTCATGGCGCCGTTGCCGTCCGCCTTCCCGTCCCCGAAGAAATAAACGTATTTTTCCATGAGCACTCCTTTGAGTTTGCAGTTTTCACTTGTCAGTCCTCAGCTTTAAGCTCTCAGCGATCAGCTTTCAGGTATTAGCCCACCGAAGGTTGATTCAGAGCCCTATGAGTTCCCGTCGCGGCTGAGCGACCCACGATTTTGGCGCATTTGCTGGGATTTTGCAATGGACAAGAAAGTGAGGACTCATGGGAGCGACAGTTCGAGCAGTTTCGCGCCCTCGCGAGGTTTGATTTCAGAAGGTTCGAACCACAGTTCGAGCGCTACCTTGGCGTTTCGTACCGCTTCCTCCTCCGTGTCGCCCGCAGAAGCGCAACCCGGCAATTCCGGGAACACGGCTGACCACCACTTGCTCTCGGGGTCAAACTCCACAAGCAATCGTAACTTCATGACTACTCCTTCATCGCACTAACCACGATGCCACAGCACGCTTGCCGGATACAAGCCAATCATTCAACGAGGACTGAATGGTCCACCGGCCGACGCATCAACCCGATTCGTTGTGGGGCTGTCGGGGCACGTTCTACTATGTCGGCGCGTCGACGAAACCTCAAGTACAACTTTAGGTTTGCGTGGCGCCTCCGGACGTCTCGCCCCATCTTTCCGTGCGCCGCCCAAGGATGTCGTTCCACCACGGTGTCGGCTGCGTCGCCAGACTTGCTGCAAGCTGCGACACTGCAAAGCGCTTTGCGCCCCGTTCAGGGTGTCACCAATTGGGACAAGTCCGCAACGGCAGAGAACATTTGATTCAGCCGGTTAAGCAACCTCAATCGGTTCTCCCTTGCGGGGCGATCAGGACTCATTACTAGGACCTTATCGAAAAACCTGTCGATTGGCGTAACCAGCCTGGTCATCTCGGACAGGGCAGCCTCAAAGTTCCCGCCCCTCGCCAGGGATCGGGCCTCCTGCTCGACACCCTGTGTCACACTGCCAAGGCTCTTTTCCTCTTCGCCTTCGAACAGCTGCTCTTTGAAGTCGCCGCCGAGCGAATCGGCAGCCTCCGCGGACTTGCTCAGGATGTTTCGTGTGCGTTTTGCTGCACCGCATAGCTTCACAAAGCCCTCGGCCGCCCTAACCCTATTTAACGCTCTAGCTCGTTGCGCGATGCTGCACGGATTATTCTCCAGCAAGCTCCAAGTGCTTTCGCGTGCCCCCAACGCCGCCCTCACAACGTCGTACGGTAAACCCTCGACCGACTCTAAATGGAAGCCAACGCGCTCACGGATAAAAGCGACGATGTCGTCAACTAGAGACTTCGCCTTTTGAGTGTGTATCATGAGTGTAGGATCCCTGGACGACAACTTGTCGATAGGCTCCAGTACCAAAGACGCGACGTTAGTTGAAATCCCAAACTCAATAGCAACTCTAACAAATCCATTGCCTTGACGGCGCAAACCGAAAGGGTCACTTGAGCCTGATGGAACCATTCCCGCAACAAATCCACACACTACCGCGTCAATCTTGTCAGCCAGAGACACGACAGCACCTACGAGTGATCGTGGACACGTATCATTGGCTCCTTCCGGCTTGTATTGGTCAGTGACTGCCTCAGCCACGGAGTCGGATTCTCCTTGCTCCTTCGCGTAAAGACCGCCCACCACACCCTGCAGCTCCGGAAATTCCTGCACCATCTGCGTAGTTAAGTCGCACTTCGATAGCGTAATTGCCCTTTCCACCTCACTGATCCCAATCTGGCTGAGACGCCCCTCATCGAACAGGCTCAGGGATACGCCTTTGCCGATCCTTAGCATTCGGTTCGCCTTATCTCCGTACGTCCCGAGATCAGCGTGGTAGGTCACACGGTCGAGCATCCCCCGCTCAAACCGGTCGCGGAGGGGCACCCGCTGATCCGCGTTCCAGAAGAATTCCGCGTCGCTGAAGCGCGCCTGGAGGACTCGCTCGTGCCCCTGGCGGATCAAGCCGCGCTCGTCGGAATCGATGTTGAGGATGGCGACGAAGTAAGGCTCAAGTTTTCCTTCACGGTTTTCCACGGCAAAGTATTTCTGGTGGTCGCGCATCACAGTGATCAGAATCTCGCGCGGCAGATGCAGAAAGCGCTCGTCAAAGCCCCCGCGGATCGCCGAGGGCCACTCCGTCGAGTTAACCAGCCATTCTTCAAGTTCAGCGTCCTCAATCAGCGCCAGGGAATTCTCAAGTAACACTTCAGTTTTAACCCGAATCGCTTGGCGGCGCTTCTCCGGGTCGAACTCCACGAAGGTGCGCCGCAGCTTGGCGCCATAATCGCGGAAGCCCTTCACGGTGATTGCACGCTTGCTATACGCGCGGTGGCCGAAGGTGAAATTCCCCGACCTCACGCCAAGGACATCAAACTCTACCGTCGCCGCCTGCCGACCCTCCCCCAGAACGGCCACAATCCAACGGATTGGCCGCACAAAACGAGCCTTCGATTCCGCACTCCAATGCATGCTCTTGGGGAAGCTCATACCGAGCTCGATGATGGCCCCGCTGAGAATCAACCGCAGCTTTTCCAGTGCTGGTTCCCCTCGGATGATTTTCCGCAGCGCCAGATAGTCTCCTTTAGGAGTGATGGCGCGAGTCAAATCCTCCAGGCGAGCGGAGTTCTTCCGGGCGAAGCTCTCCGCCGCACGGGTGTATTTCCCTTCCGCGTCGAGGGCCACTTTGACGGGCGGTCCGAGGATTTCCGAGCCCACGTCTTTTTGCCGGGCGAGCATTTCAGGCACGTACACGGTCAACCGCCGCGGGGTTGAAAAGGTTTGTACGGGATTCGCTTGCATGTGCTGATTCGCGGGCTGGGTTTCCCGCGGCAACAGTAAAAATTTGTCCAACCTCTCCAGGATCCGTTTCCTCAAGCCCTGCTCGGCTTCGCGCAGGAAGCGCGCCGGGATTTCCTCGCAACCGATCTCAAGCAGCAACGGCAGCGTCTCCCGTTTTCCGGCTTCTGTCATGCCGTCACCTCCCGCGCCGCTTGGCGCTCGACGTAGATGGCGGCGACTGAGCAGGCCAGCTTCCGGACGCGTGCGATCAGTGCCACTCGCTCAGTGACACTGATGGCCCCGCGCGCGTCGAGGATATTAAACAGGTGCGAGCACTTTAAAGTGAGGTCGTAGACCTTGCGAAGCGGAAAGCGCTCGGGAGGGCCGAAACTCGAAACTCGAAATTCGAAATTCGTGTCAGGCCCTTCGCTACGTCTTAAAGTATTACTTGATGAATCCGAGATGGGGGTCTGAGGCCCTTGACGATAATTGTTGCCAGTGTCAGCGTGTGTCGATTTTCGATTTTCGAATTTCGATCTTCGGTATTCCGCCAGCAGGCGCGTTGCCTCGCCCTCGTAAAGATCCAGGAGCTTGCGGCAAGTCTCCGGATCGGCGGCCTCGAAATCATAGACCGACAGTTCGAACTCCTCCGCACGGCGCATGTCGCCGTAGGTCACGGATTCGTTCCAGCGGATACGGTAAACATCTTCCACGTTTTGCAGGAAGGCGGCGATGCGTTCCAGTCCGTACGTCAACTCAACACTGATAGGCTCCAAGTCCAATCCACCGGACTGTTGGAAGTAGGTGAACTGGGAGATTTCCAGGCCGTCCAAGACCACTTGCCAGCCGATACCCCAGGCTCCGAGGGTGGGGGCCTCCCAATTGTCCTCCTCGAAGCGAATATCATGATGGCGGATTTCGATTCCGATCGCCTCCAGGCTTTCCAGATACATATCCTGGACGTTCGCTGGCGGCGGCTTCAGGATTACCTGCATTTGAGTGTGTTTAAGTAGGCGATTGGGATTCTCCCCGTAACGACCGTCGGCGGGACGGCGCGAAGGCTGAACGTAAGCCACACGCCAGGGCTGCGGTCCCAGGACTCGGAAGAATGTCTCAGGGCACATCGTTCCCGCTCCCACCTCGAGGTCATAGGGCAACGCCACCACACATCCCTGCCCCGCCCAGAATTGGCTGAGCTGGAAAATCATCTCCTGGAAGCTAAGAGGGGCTTTCTCCGAATTTGAAGTTTTACTTCGTTTAATTGGCATTACGTATTGATGTCAGATAGCTTATATCATTGTAGCTGTCAGTTTTCAGCCGTCAGCTCTCAGCTTTCAGCGGCAACAGAAGAGCGTTCTGAGTCAGACGTTCGCTGAAGGATTCAGCCCCGAGAGGTCGGGGCGGCAGCGTGTAGTCCCGACCTGTCGGGATCGCCAGCCCGCCCTCCCCCCCATCCCTTCTCTCGCCCGACGGGAAAGGTGTGCCGAAGGCGGGGTGAGGGCCATCTAACCCACGGCGTAAGCCCCGGGCTACTCTATGCCACCCCTGACGGGGCTCTAAAAGACGGTCGCGCATGAGAGAGACTTTCTTAACACACTTCTGACTAAGGACAAGAGCAGGAAATTGTCCTTCGACTGAGAACTGAGAATTGACGACTGAGAACTGTTTGCCGAAAGCTCATAGCTGACGGCTGACGACTCTTCTCTCTGACACCTGAAACCCCGCACCTGGAACCTTCGCTACACTGCCTCTTCCATCATCGCACGGGTTACGAGTTTTCGCTCGGCATGAGTTTCAATGAGATCCTCGAAGAAACGGCGCGCCTCGCGGCAGCCCGCCGGGGCCTTCTCCTCCGCGATCCAACGCTCCAGCGGCTTGTGGCATCCCGCCCGCACGGCGGGCGCCACAGAGACTCGTTGACCAGCCACACCAGTCCGGCAAGTGTCGCAAACCAGACCCTCGGAGCCCGGCGCGTAGAATCCGCCCCTTTCGCCGAGCGCCCGCCCACAGTTCTGGCAGTGATCGAAGTCAGGCAAAAAGCCCGCCAAGCGGATGAGCCAGTAGTCAAAGTAGAGCAGCGGCCGCGTCACTTCGCCCGAGTGCTTCAAGCTCCGCAGCACCGCCAAAAACAGGCGAAACAGCCGGTCATTAGGCTCTCTCTCTGGAATCATGCCCTCGGCCACTTCCGCGAGGTATTGGGCGGCAAGCTGGACCCGGTAGTCCTTCTGCATGTCGAAGAAGGACTCGATTAATTCCGCGGCATTCATGCGTAGCAAGTCGCGGTGTTCGCGCTCAAAAATGAACGCCCGAACGTGGCTCAAGGGTTCCAGCGCCGCGCCATAACGGCTCTTGGTGCGGCGAGCCCCGGCGGCCACCGCCCGCACTCTCCCCATTTGGCGTGTGAAGAGGGAAGCAATCTTGTCCGCTTCCGCCAGCCGGTAGGTCCTTAAAACGATCGCTTCCGTCTCACGAAGAGGCATGGCTATGTCGACGCGCCGACATGAGCGTTAAAGTTAGCATATCCAGCGCCGCCTGAGCAACTTGGAAAACGGAATTGGAAACCGGAAACTGCAGAATGACGTGGATGGATGGTTCTGGCGTAACCGGGCTTCGGACTCCCAGTCTCCAGTTTCCATTTTGGGCACCGCGGTGGAAATCTCGGAGGATTTGTGGGAAAAATGTTATGTTAACTCGCCAGCTTACATTGAAATATTATCAGACACACCTGTGGATGGATTTATCCTCCTCCCTGCCGCCAGTCGCGAGGTCCCCGCAACGAGCTAGGTGGCCGGCGGCTGTAGCGATCAGGGGGGGATATGCTCAGTCCCGAAGACAACGCCTCCTGCCGAGGGCGGCAGCAGTACAGCGTCGAAATGCGCAAAGCGCCGTGGAGTGGGGCAGCGGAGCTGCCACCGTGGAATTCTGCCAAGAAGGCGGCAGCTCCGCTGCCGCACTTCTGGAGGGAATCACTGCCCTGCCCTGCGAGGTTGAAGCCCTCAGCGGCGTCTGTTATAGTTTCTGCTTCAAAAGGGGGACAACACATGGCACCGCCAAAAATCTTCAAGAACTACATTAATGGTGAATGGGCACCGGCGGCGAGCGGGCTCACTTTTGACAACAACAATCCCGCGGACCGCCGCGACCTGGTGGGAGAATTTCAGAAGTCGAGCCGGCTGGACGTGGAAACTGCCGTCCAGGCAGCTAAGGAGGCCTATAAGACCTGGCGGCTGACACCGCCTCCCAAGCGCGGCGAGATATTGTACCGCGCCGCGCGTCTGCTGATCGAGAGGAAGGAAGCCTATGCCGAGCAGATGACTCGCGAAATGGGGAAGGTTCTTGAGGAGACTCGAGGCGACGTTCAGGAAGCCATCGACATGACGTTTTACATGGCTGGGGAGGGGCGGCGCCTTTTCGGACAAACCACCACTTCCGAACTTCCGAACAAGTTCTGCATGTGGGTACGCAGTCCGATTGGGGTGTGCTCGCTGGTGACACCCTGGAATTTTCCCATGGCTATTCCCTCCTGGAAGATCATGCCGGCGCTCATTTGCGGCAACACGGTGGTGATCAAGCCGGCCACCGACACGCCGCTCTCGACCTATAACCTGGTTCAGACGCTGGAGGAGGCGGGCTTGCCGCGCGGGGTGGTGAACCTGGTTACGGGGAGCGGCGCTGAGGTCGGCGCTGCCCTGCTGTCCCAAGATGACGTGCGCGTGGTTTCCTTCACGGGCTCGACCGCCGTGGGCCGCAAGGTTGCCGAGGCCTGTGCGGGCACCTTCAAGCACTCCTGTTTGGAAATGGGCGGCAAGAACATCATGATGGTTATGGAGGACGCGAACCTCGACCTGGCGGTCGATGGCGCGATTTGGGGAGGCTTTGGCACCAGCGGGCAGCGCTGCACCGCTTCCAGCCGCATTGCCGTGCACAAGCAGGTCTACAGGGAATTCGTCGAGAAGTTCGTAGTCCGCTCCCGTGCCCTGAAAGTCGGCAACGGGCTCGATCCGTCGGTGCAGATGGGGCCCCTTATTAACGAAAACCAGCTAAGCACAGTCGAGGAGTACGTACAAATCGGCAAGGATGAAGGGGCCAAGCTGCTTTGTGGCGGCGAGCGACTGACGGGCGGCGACTACGATTTCGGCTGTTTCTACACCCCCACCATTTTCGGCGATTGCAATCCGCAAATGCGAATTTGCCGCGAGGAGATCTTCGGCCCGGTGGTGTCGATCGTTCCCTGCGAGAGCCTCGAGGAAGCCATTGAGATCGGCAACGGTGTCGTCTATGGGCTCTCCTCCTCCATCTACACCCGGAACGTCAACCGCGCCTTCCAGGCCATGCGCGACATGGATACCGGCATTTTTTACGTCAACGCACCCACCATCGGCGCCGAAACTCATCTGCCTTTTGGCGGCACCAAACAAACCGGCAACGGCCACCGCGAAGCAGCCACCGCGGCGCTGGATTTCTACTCCGAATGGAAAGCGGTCTACGTCGACTACAGCGACAGGCTGCAGCGGGCCCAGATCGACACGTAGGAGGTGTCAGGTTCCAGGTGTCTGGTGTCGGGGGCAGGCTCTCGAATCCGGGGGAACTTCGGGAGGTGAGAG
>Ga0187784_10003325_pt1 | contig 12980 bp, 14 predicted proteins | sample 1015_SJ02_MP15_2_FD_132964 | JGI IMG/M metagenome (GOLD analysis project Ga0187784, IMG submission 132964) | Tropical peat soil microbial communities from peatlands in Department of Meta, Colombia - 1015_SJ02_MP15_20_MG | ecosystem: Environmental > Terrestrial > Soil > Wetlands > Peat | place... | reverse complement strand
GGTGTGAAAAACATGACTACTCCAATTAAAAGGAGGGTGAAACCCACAAGGATGCGAAAAAACCGGCGAACCTGCTCGATGGTGCGAAAGATCATGGGTCCTCTTGGGCGGAGGGACAAGAGCACTTATTGTGCGGTTTAATCCGCCTTCAGGCAAGTCCCCGCCAGAATCGTTAAGACGCCCGCGGTTCGGAAATGGCTGCTCCGCGTGTACCCAGTTCTTTGCCCTTGTAAAGCGCGGGAGCTTCCTGTTCGCTCCTGCCATTGCAGGTCAGGCGGGTGGTGGGCCGGAGTGAGTTGCAGTCCGGCGCATTCCGCTTTGGCCCGAGAAAAGAATTACAGGGGATTGTGGGGAGGAAATTCTGGCGGAGAGGGTGGGATTCAATCCCGCTAACCTAAGAAATTCTCACTGATGATGGTAAATTCTAACCCTCTTGATTTCAATAGCCAAAACAGCTGAAGAACATTTTCCCATCCTTAATGGCAAATCTGCTGCCTGAGATTTTGTGACGATGTCTTAGGAACTCTTAGGGAGGCTGAGGGCAAACTCACGTGAACCCTTGGTGCCGCACTACGAGATCATCATGCGACCTAGCCGCGCAAGAAGAGCGGTAAGCTACTTTGGAGAGTCGGAGTGAGTTGTTTCGTATGAGCAATCCCCCAAAACCACCACGGAGACACCACTATATTCCGCGATTCTATCTTGAGGGCTTTTCTGCGCCAGCCTCGGCTAAATCGAACGGGAAACAGCTTCTTTGGGTCTACGAGAAGGGACACGAACCTCGCTGTTCCGTGCCGGAAGCCGAAGGGTATCAAAGGGACTTCTACAGCTTTGATGAAAATGGCATGAAGAATGTTCAGACAGAACGTTGGTTTGCTGGTTTGGAAACGCGGATCGCGCCGCTGATAACGCACTTGATCAGGACGAAGCGTGAACCTACAGAAGTCGAAAGGACGTGTCTTGCTGTGTTCATGGGCACGATGTACACGCGGACCCCACTAGGGCGGCGACTTTCGGACGAGCGTTTTGGACCTGCTACTTCGGAAATGCTCAAGAGAGTCGCTGCCGACCCCATCGAATTTCGCGAGCTCTACGCGTCGATGGACGCCAGATTTCGCGACAGAGAAGATGAGGAGACGATAGAGCAGGTTCGGCAGGACATTCTCTCGGGGAAGAGCGATGCACTAGAAGAGAGGGATGATTTTCGTCTGGCGTCGATCATTGAAGTCGGAATCACAGTCAGTGAAGTGTTGTTCGAGATGGGCTGGCGATTTATCTACGCCCCAGCAGGACACCGATTCATTACGTCCGACAATCCCCTTGTAACGGAGGTTAGTGAGCCCGGTTCCAAGGCCATTCACTTTCGCAGTGGCGTGAATGTTCCAAACGCAGGAGTTTGGTTTCCGCTGACGCAGAATGCCGTTTTGATGATGCAAAAGAACCTGCCTTCGGGCGTCATGACAGTACCTGGCTCGCTTGCCCGTGAAATAAATAAGCGGGTGATGATTTGCGCCGAGCGCCGAATCTATGCCGGAGAGCATTCGGTGCACCTTCGAAGGGCATTTGATAAGCACGGTTGCAAAGTACCTGTCGAGAGCCTGGATTTGAGATACGAAGGGCAGGCGATTTAAAGCAATGATGTGTCGGGCCGAAGTGAGTGGCAGGGTCAAGCGGTTGTCGATCATTCGATGTTTTTTTGCAATGCACGGATAGGTTTGCATTGTTGAAGCGGACCAACTAGCGTGGCGTTCTTAGAAGCATGGACTTGTTGCCAGAGTTCAAGGCAGCCCACACTTTCTCGATCTGGTGTCCCCTTAAGGTTCCCCGGCGACCATCGGGTGGGCCGAGCTGAAGAATGGGAGTAGACCTGTCTCTGATCAATAGCCGACCGAAGTGTTCCCAGCCAGGAAGCTGCAGGCGGTTGTTAAGCGCACGGCGCAAGATCGTAGCCAGCATATCGGCGAGCTGTAATCCCAGAGAGTTTGCTGAATCGGCGAATTGCCTCTGCTCGCTCATGAGCAATCCGGCATTTAGCCCCGGAGGCCGTTCATCTTCACAGATACCATATGCCTCCCGCGTCCATTCGATGTGACGCTTCATCTCCTGGTCGTTCGGGTCGATTCCGTAGCGCGCATCGAAGTGCGAGTAATCCGCTCCTTTCAGAGTGGGGAGCGGGTGTTGCGCAAAATGACCTTCGCTCATCGGCAGAATCAGAGTCGACCAGGTCTCCTCCATCTCCGTGATCGTCCGATTCTTCTGGTCGATGATCCACTCGATACTTCCCAATTCCGCGGGCAATCGCTGAACATAGTAGAGCGTGCTCTCCTCTATGACCTTCAAGACCAGCTCAATCATAAGGAAGGCTTGAACGAAAAGCTGATTCGGCATCCGGCGAATCGCATCGGCGAGGCCACGTAGCTGCGCAACAATTGGGGGATGATGTTCCGACGTTAAATGCGCTGTGATGGCGTCCGCCTGCCGAGTCTTAAACGGACCGACAACGCCGTCGCCGTGGGTCGCCACATCCACGGCAAAGAACTTCACGAAAACATCATGACGGGAGACCAAATCAATCAACTGCGCAGCCTGGCCTTCATCCAGCTTGCTGCCTTTGATTTCGACCGCGTTGTTCGGCCAGCTATCGCGCAAGCGCAGGAATTGCTGGAAAAGGTCGTTCTCTATCGAACTGGGAATAATCAGCGCCAGAACGAGGGAGTAAAGAGATTGACCGTCCGCGGGCACCACGAAGTTGCCCGCTTCGTCGATATAGATTCGCATACGGAGGTCTCCCGCCCAGTGCGCCGCAAGAGGGAGTGGCTAGTCCTGAGGTGAACTGGATTTTTGCCAAATGTCTACGAAGTCTCTCAAGACATGCAGAAAGCCATCATTTTGACACGTCGGGCGCCTTGATTTAAATCTCACCTGCACTCCGGGGACGCTCACCAGTTGCAGAAATACCACAGGAATCACCGAGCGCGATGAACGAAGGAAACAGACACTCTGGATGGCAGTCACCGAATTTAGGTTCTTCCATATGACCGCCGACAAAATGATATAGCTGGCTTCCGGGGTTGGGCTGATCCAATGGAGCGAGGACGAGCGCCAGCATTTGTAGAGTCTGAAGCGAAGCGCATGCCATGGAGAACGCAAACACGTTTTCGCGTGATTTCAGTGGGTGATCTGCGAGCAGCCCCTCGATGTACTTTGGATCGTCGAGCATCCCTTCGCGCTCCATCTGCACGTGGCCCGGGTCGTACTGGCCGAGACACTGAAGGCATGGCCGTCCGATAGTAGCAGTTTGCGCTTTCCAGTCCGCGGCAGCCAGCTTGCCCAGGCGGTTCGACCGCGCGCGAATGCCACCGTCAATTACTGGAATCAAATGGCTGTAGGCGATTAGATTCAGCACATATCTCCCCCAGGGTCGGTCAACGCACGCGAAAAGCAAATCGCAATCAAGCGCCGCACGGTACCCCTTTTCCTCGTATACGGCGGCTACCACCGGCGCCGCCCGGAAGCTCGAAGCGGTAGCACGTTCACGCAAAAATTCAGCGAGCAGTTCGACTTTCACCCGGCCGACATCCCGCGCTGTTGCATAGTTTAGCCGGTCGAGGTTGTGTTTTTTTACGACATCAAAATCAATCAGCGTGATGTCTTCAAAGCCGGTCCGGGCAAGCGACTCAGCGATCATCCCTCCCACGCTTCCAGCTCCAACGACGCCCGCGCGAAGACGCACTAAATCAGCCTGACTGTCTTGGCCCCAAGCGGAAACGGTACGCACCTGCTGTTCGTTCAACTTGGGCACGGGAGCGAGCTTATCCATAAATGTTGTCCGCAAACTGTCCCCCACGACACGCACTGACGCGCACCATGCACTTGAGTATGTGCGCGGAGCCGTTCGCTCCCAGAAACGACCGCTCCACGCGCCATCTCCGGCTAAGGTTAATCCGATCAAAGGAAGCCCCGTCGCCCCGAAAACCGCACCGGCATTCCCTTGCTCTGCGGCAACGTCGTCCCTGCTCATTCCCTGGGCTCCCCGCCCCCGAGGATGGCTGTGCATTAATGCAAGCCCGGCGCCGCTCGCCGCAGCCTCCGACATGGCGCGCTCCAGGTAGGTCGACTCGAAGCTCGCATTACCGTTGACGTTTCGTTCCCGTTCCTTCGGCAAGAGCAATCGTTCCAAAAGAGCCGCAGTGCGAGTCTGTCCTTTGCTGCTGCGCCAGAGACCGAAGCACAGGTCTTCCTGGCGATCAGAACGCAGCAGATGCCGCTTGGCGACCTCGTCCAGATCGGCCGTCATCGCGACACTGCGTTCCGCGCGGCTCACTGCGAATCCCAGAGCCGCCAGACGTGGCTCATATACGCTGCGACGGTCTTCTTGCCCGTGGCCCAGTTGGCGGGCGGTCTCGACCAGTATTGCCATTCGCCGCCCAATGCCTGCTGGAATGGTGCCGCCTGCTCGCGGTGCACGCCTCCCGTGGGGTGTGTACCTCCGCCTTGCACAGCATGAATAAGCGCGGCGACGTGTATGCCGCTAGGAGGGTTCACAGGGAAGTCAGGCGGCACGATGAAACCGTGCTTCAGCTTCGTGCCCGCGAACTTGCCGGTTTCAACCGTGTAGTCGATGACCAAGTATTCTGGCTTGTCCTTGAGTAACGCCGGTTCATACCCGAGATCGCGCAACCCTTTGAGGAATGCCTCGGCGCCCGTCTGCATGGCCTTGGCCTAAGAAACCGGAGTCGGGCCGGTCGAAACAATCTGGAACTTCTCGCCATCATGAATCTTGATGGGCTCGTTCCCCTTACCCTCGTAACTGTGGCGGTGATGACCCTCAATGCGCACCAGGTAGTTCGTCGCCGGATCTTTGTCGCCGAACGTCTTGATGATTTCGTTAGGCGTCCAATCACGCCGGTCCGTTTCGAACGGCTCGCCATCGACGAGGAAATGAATTTCGTGATGGTGGCCTATTTCCGGACGCGGGGCTTCACCGCCTACGTTGCTCGTTTCGATACCCATTTGGTGTCTCCTTACACAGGATGTCGTACTACTGTTATAGGATACATTGCGGCGCTGGCGCCGTCAAGCTATAGTGGGACAGCGCTATCCCATTCTAGGAGGCTGCTTTATGACCACGCTTTACGAACACATCGGCCACAAGATTCGACAGTTGCGCAACTCATATCCGAAGGGAGCATTAAGCCAGGAAGGACTCGCGGCCCAGCTGAAAGTTGCCTCGAATACGGTGTCTCGGTGGGAAACAGGAACCTACAAACCGACGCCGAAGGATCTCGAAGCCCTCGCCCGGTTTTTCTCTGTATCCATCACTACATTCTTCCCCGAGCTCGCGCAGGACGATGCCCGCGTCACCGCCCTCACTTCCGCCACGGGCGGCCTCAATGACAAGGACTTTGAAGAGGTTATCCGGTATGCCGAGTTCCGCAAGGCGTGCCGCGCCATGGAGAACGCGAAACGGAAAAAGAAATAATCAGCGACTCCATATGACTCGCAGCTCCTACTATGAAGACCTGAAGCATCTGGCCCGCCAGAAACGCGCCCAATTCTGCGTAAATACGACGGCTTTTGGTCTTTCGGAGGTGCGCGTCATCTACAGGCAGGAAGGTATTCGCATTGATCACTGGCCCCTTCCGCGGAAAGTGAAGGCCCTCTACATGTGCGAGAACGGCGACTGCTCAGTGGCACTGCAGCCCACGCTGCCGTATGAGCCCAAACTCTTCGCGCTGGTTCACGAACTAAAGCACCACTTTCGCGACCGGGAGGCACTCGGTAGTGGCGTAATTCACTGTGGCGACTACGATGCCAACGAGCTGATCGAGAAAGGCGCGGAAGTTTTTGCAGCAGAATTTATCTATCCGGAAGCCGAGTTTGCGGCTGACCTGCAGAGGCTTGGCATAGCCGTTCGGCAGGCAGCTGATATCGTAGAGATCAAGCGCAACTGCAAGGCGAAGGTTAGCTATCACTTCATCCGGAAACGATTAGAGCGCCTTGGGCACATCACCACGGGCCAATACGACGATGTGCAGTTCCAGAAGCTCGAAGACCAGATTTATGGCGTGCCGTTTTACCGCCGCCGCCGGTAAGACCGCATCTTGCGCCGCGGCGGCGGTTTAATTATTGTTGCAGCAATGAAGAAGCTCAAGGCGTCCACGAGGTTGCCCGGTGATACGTTGATCGCCGGCCGAAGGTCGATCAATGACTGGATTGCATTTAAGCCTAATTTAGTTCCCGGAGGGGACGCCGCGCCGTGGAAGAAGGCATTCAAGGACTATTTTCACGCGCGCTTGTGGTCCAGGTATCTCAAGCCAATTAAGTCGCTGCAAAAGAGCGGCGAGCGACGCGGAGAGGGCTTTTCAATCGTCGCGATACAGTGCTCGCTGATCGAATTTCTGGAATCTACTATTCAGGGAAAGAGCTACCGATATAGTCGCAACGGAAATCCACCTTTGGGGCAGTACGAATACTCAAACAGTGGCGCCATGTTTGAGTCTTTTCTTGCAACCCGAACGCCGTTCAACGCTGCATTTACCCAGCCGCAGGCGCACGACTTTTACGTGAGCGTGAGGTGCGGAGTACTTCATGAGGCACGCACTAAAAACGGATGGACAATCCTGGCAAAGAGCAAAACAGGCAAAGTCATTGACCCAAACCTGAAAGCTGTTTACCGCGACAATTTTCAGGCGGCGCTGCTGAAGTTCGTGAAGTGGTACAAAATGGCGCTGCCTTCAACCGTCCCCTTGCAGGAAGCATTTCTCCGCAAATTTGACAGTCTCTGCGTATGACACCGTCCGCCGCGCGTTCGACGCGGTACCCAACTGAGCAACTAACGGAGTCAAGTCACTTTATATCGACCCTCCGTGGGCTACGATGAAATCCACGAATGAAAAAGAAGCGAAAGAACATCTACGCGTCGAAGTTGGCCCAGCAAAGGTGGGCCAAGATTCCCGTCAGCGAGAGATCGAAGCAGGTACCCCATACAGGCGGACGCCCCAGAAAATATCCTAAATGCCCGCGGTATGGCTCACATACATTTTCGCCACGAACAGGCCGCTGTCCCTGCGGCTACTTGCGCCCTTCCGAATAAACGAGCCGTAATCCGTTCATCGCCAGGTCTGCTCTTCCTAGTCCAGTAGTTCTAGTCTTCGTAAATCGTGCGTACTATTGTACAATCATGCGCACAGTAATAGAATATGTCAAGAATTGAGCACGGACCGCAGCCGTAGCTTAGGAGACATTCGATATGAGCATCGAGAGGAACGAACCGATTCGCTTTCACGAGAAGGGTACTTTGGAAGCGGTGACGCGCTGGATTGCCACGCACCAGGATGGAATCGCCGAATGGTTGAAGAACGTCCGGCGTGAGTATCAGGTGGACCGCGCCAGTGTGGCAGAGAACCATCGCGTCGCCGCGTTGCTGTTGCAAGACGCCCGGGATGGTAAGCCGGCCCGGATTGGCGTGCTCGATGTGGGGGGCGCCACTCTTGAGGACGTGACCGCTTGGTCCACATGGCAGGACACTGCGGCTTCACACCGCGGGTCCGGGCTCCAGGAAGAAGAGACTCAGGGGAACGGCGGAAAGACCTATATGTATCGCCTGTTTGCCGGACCGGCGCGTATCCTTGGTATCCGTGATCGCCGCCGCAATTGCAAGGGCTTCGACGGCGAGGTCGGAACCGTCGAGCGTGGAACTCCCGGCTGGATGCCGAATCTGGCTGCGGGCCGCGATGTTGAAATTAGTTCCTTCGAGGCCGAACTCCGCTAAGCCCTCGAACCCTACGGTCTGTCCATAGCGAGTTTGCCCGGCCCGTTGCGGAAGGCGGTTACGGCTCGCAAGAGCTTCACGTTGGTCGAGGGCGAAGCGCCGCTCATGCTTTACAAGGGGCAGGTTGACGCGGATGAATTCATGGCGAAGGTCGTGAGGCACGGACAGACGACCGTGTGCCTCGAACAGGTCGACGTGTTCGCGATTCACAATGGCCGGGTGCTGAACGAAGGAAAGAAGCTAGAATTGCCGCCGATCATCCCGTATCCAGGAATCGATTCGCCGGTCGTACACGAGATTCCCGAGCAGCTGCAACTCGACAACGGCCAGGCAGTTTCGACCACGGAGGGAGCAACGAAGCCGAAGGGACGGCTCATCCTTCACACTTCGCTCGAAAACATGCCGAATGCATACAAGATTCTGCGGCCCCGCTGGCAGGTCATCTATCGCACGAGGCACCAGATGATTGGCTCGAAAGCTGTGTCAGAGCTCGCTCCCGCGACTCCCGGCGCTGCATTCGTATACGGCAGCGTGGAACTGCCGGCGCTTGAGCCAGCCTATGTCGAGCATGGGCGGCGCCGCCCCAAGGACGGGCCGCTCGTCGAAGCCCTCGACCGCTTCATCGCGGAGAAGATTCGTATGCTTGCGCATGAGATCAATGCAAAGCGCCGGCAGGAACTCGACGACAAGGCGCTCGACGAAGTGCACGAGGAGAACCGTAAGCTCGACGAGTTCAAAAACCGGTTCTTGCCGAGTTTTGGTGATGGCGATGGAGGCGACGGCGAAGGTGAAGGAACGGGCCGGAAGCGTACCCGCGAGGGACCGGGACCGGTCGATTGGGGCACAGATGCAGAAGTGTTGAACTGCGATGTCCCTGACCAAGGTCTGCACGTTGGCAAGGGCATCTCGGTCGGACTTCGTGCAGTCCTCAATTTGAGCGTTCGCGATCGCAAGGGTCGGCCCGTTCGCGCAGGAGTCGAGTGGCTGACGAGTGATCCGAATGTCGCCAGCTTTTCGAAGGGCGACACGCTCGTGGCCCATGCGAAGGGAACATGCGAGGTCTGGGCGCGCATCAAGGGCACCAAGATCGAAGGCCCGCACATTGCCACTCGCGTGTGGGCTGTCGATCATGTCCTGCTTACACCGCGCACTCTGAGCATTCCGCTCGGACGCCAGCAGCAAATCACGGCGGAAGTGACCGATGACCAAGGGCAGCGTTCGACGGAGGTGCTGCTGGATTGGCTCCACGATGCCGAGGACCAGTTGACTGTCCGCATTGGCCGGTCGGGTGTTGTGACGGGAAACCGCCTCGGGCGCACCGCGATCAGCGCCGGCTCCGGTGGCGTGTGGTCCCGCACTCCAGTCGAAGTGACCGTTGTCGCCAACGCAGAGGAAAAGGGCCGGGCAAGCGGCTTCCCGCAGCTGCTGGTAACCGGGCGCAATGAAGACCCAGCTACCGGTCAGATTCGCGAAGGCGATCCGGATCAACCGGCCCTGTGGCAGGAGCCTTCCGACTACATCCACAATGTCTGGTGGCTTAATTTGCAGAGTCCCGAGGCGGCATTCGTATTTCAACAGCGCGGGACTCAGCCGACACTCTGGCGCACGTACCACGCGGAGAAGGTCGTCGAGATGGTCATCCAGGTGTGGATGACGGACGAATTCTCACGTCAAGGCGAGAATCAACGTCCTGAATTCTGGGCCGCTCACCTTGCTGCGATGGACCGCCACCGCGTCCGCATCGTCGGGCAGATGTGGAAGCAGCTGGAGTCCTATGTCGCCAAGGGTGCGGTTTGGGAAGAGGAAGGCGAGCCCGCCGTGAAAGTGAAGGCAGCATAATGAGCGCGAACAGGAACAAAGAGACTTCGCGCCGGGCCAGTCTTCGAGAGCAGGTGCTACTTGCCGCGCTCGATTGCTGTGGCAGCGATCTGGAAAAGACCTTCACGTCCGAGGATTTGCTGGTCTCGGCGTGGAAACGGGACCCGCTCGCGTTCGGCCTTAGGGGCTACGAGCGGGAATACCCCGACAGCGATAAGGTTCGAAAGGAACTCGACAGCAGAGGCGCCCGACCAGGGAGTACTTCCACCGGATTAGTTTCCTCGGGCCTAATGCTCCGTGTTCGTGAGCGTATTTACCGGCTCACGCCTGCGGGGCTCGCGGCAGCAGCCGAAGTCGTTGGCGCCGAACCTGACACTCGCGGGAGAGCCGAACGTGTTCTCGCGGATGCCGTGGACGCGATCTTGGGTCATTCCGTGTTTCGCGGGTGGCTGAAAGACCCAGGCTCTCCACGGCTCTTCCGCGATGCCGGCCATTTCTGGGGGGTGGCTCCGGGAACGCCGCCCAAAGTCATTCAAGCGCGCATCACTGACGTTGACCGGACGCTGGAAAAGGCGCTCGATCTGCTCGACGCCGGTGGGGTCGATGAGGTCGCTGGTGGCCACGGCAAGGCACTGTTCGACCGAACTGGCATCGAGCGAGCAATGAACTTCCAGGCGGCGCTCAAGCAACGCTTCGCGAAAGACCTCACGACGCTCCAGGTGAAGTTGGGTTAGTACCGAGGCGTTTTCGGGGAATCATGGGAAAGATTCTGACGATGCACAAGGTCGTCGTGGTCTTGCGCGAGTGCTACGCCGATCTGTGGGAAAACGGCAGGTTCCTCGGCTCGGCGAGACTGCCGGAAGGGGGCGTCGTGGAGGAGCTGTTCATCGACAGCTTCAAGGAAACCATCGGGGCCTCGTTCGTCGAGCGCACCGTCACGATCACGCTGGTCTTCACGAGGTGGAAATGGGAACACACGGAATGACGATGCGCGCCAAGGAAGACTTCTCTCGATTTGCTGTGGCCGAGAAGCGGTGTTCGGACTCTGACGACCAGGAGGACCACATGACACATAAAAAGGATACGCCGCCTGTGGGGCGAGAAACCGCTGGACCGACTGAAATGGTCAGCCGGCACCGGGAGATAAAGCTTGCGCTCCCGTCTGGCGAACCGGATTTCGAAGCACTCCGCTCCGTTACTCGCGAGTGGCTTGTGCCGATTCTGGTGGAGAAGTTTCTGCGCGAGCAAGGCGTCGAATTGCGAGCGCGTGCGAACACAGGTCCCGGAAAACGACCAATTCCGGATCTATAGGTAGGAGGTCACAGGGTCTTATGCGGACACAACCAAGGCTTCGGTGTATGCCCGCCAGTCGCCGGACCGGCAGGCTTCCAAGTCTGTGCGGGACCAGATACGAACCTGCGTGGCAGCGGCGAAGAAAGCTGGTTGGACGGTTCTTCGGATCGCAAACGAGTGAAAAACAACCGCTACCGACCCCTTTATAGAGGAGGTCGGCGCCCAACCACGCCGCCAAACATGATTATGCAACATCGATTACCCAGTTCGACGAACGAAAACAAGCAGCAGCCCTTCATTCGCTGCGCCATCTACGCTCGCTATTCTTCCGAAGAACAGCGGAAAACTTCCACTGAAGATCAGATTCGTAACTGTCGGGCTGCTGCAGACCGGAACGGTTGGGTGGTGCTGGACGAATATATTCGCTCTGATGAAGAAAAGACCGGTCGCACGCTGGCGGGTCGAGATGGCATAGCGGACTTGATCCGGCTTGCGAAGCAACGCCCAAAGCCGTTTGATTGCATCATCATCGATGACACGTCACGGCTCGGTCGCTATTTGCCGGACGTGCTGCGGGAATGCGACCGGCTCAAACATCACGAGGTATTTCTCTACTTTGCGAGTGATCGTCTGGATTCCCGGGACGAGAGTTTCCGGATCATGCATATCTTCAAGGGCTACCGTGACGAGGATTTCATTCGAGATCTGGGGCACAAGATTCATCGAGGACAAGAGGGGCGTGTCCTTAACGGTTATGTCGCTGGGAATCGTGGTTACGGCTATAGAAATGTGCCCATCCTTGATGAACACGGCAAAAGCAGTTTTGGCAGACCGGCGCTGAAGGGCGTGAAGCAAGAAATCATACCGGAACAGTCTAAAGTGGTAGCAAAGATCATGGAAATGCGTGCCAACGGGCTCAGCTTCGGTAGGATCGCCAACAATCTAAAAGCCGAGGGGATCGTGCCGCCTCGGAATCCGAACAAAGCAGGGATTCCGGCTTGGTATGCATCGACTATCAAGGAAATCACTCGGAATGAACTCTACCGTGGCTGGCGGGTTTGGAATCGCACAGAGAACGTCTTCAACCAAGCTGAAGGGAAAAAGTCCAAACGCAACCGACCCCAGTCGGAATGGGTGAGGGTGGAAGTTCCTGAGCTTCGCATCATTTCCGATGAACTCTGGGAAAAGGTGCAAGCCGTGAACCGGCGTGGGCGTGACAAATACTACGCCACCAGGCAGGGTGGCATGAACCGAACTGAGCATAGCCGCAAGTATCTCTTCAGCGGCGTGATGTTCTGCGGAATTTGCGGCGGTCCCTACACGGTGATCAACGGGAAGGCACCCAACGTTCGCTACGGCTGTCCGAATCATCGCTTCCGTGAGAACTGCATCAACCAGGCGACGATTCTTCGCACTCGGCTTGAACCGCAGCTCATTGCTGCTCTGTCGACCAATTTATTAGATCCCCGGCTAGAAGAGGAACGCACCCGGGAATTCGTGGCACAGTTGAAAGCAAGAGTCGAGCAGGAAGAGACGCTTGCTCGTGAAGCGGAAGTGAACCGCCCGGGGCTCGAAAAAGAGCGCTATGAACTGAGCGCTCAGGGGCGCCGTGTCGGTGAGGCAATTGCAATACACGGGCTCTCACCTATTCTGTCCGACCAACTCAAGACTATAGAGTCTCGGTTAGCAGAAATTGATCACATGCTGACCTCGAAGCCGGTGGCGAAACTGCCCAGCTTCACAGAAGAGCAGATACGAGAATTTCTTAGAAAGGAATGCAAGGACTTCTGCGAGGTGCTGGTCGCTGATCCCGAAGTCGCAAAGCGGGAAATCCAGAAGCGCATCAAGAAGCTCGTGTTGACCCCGAAGCAGACATCGGATGGCACCGTCCTCGAAGTCACCGGCGACGTGGAACTGTTCCTCGCAGAAGGTGTAGTGCTGAACAATTCGCTGGAGGGAATTGCTCACTATCACGTCGTGCCTCGGCTTGCTCTTACAAACGTAGTGCACGACCCAAGGCTGCCTGTTGCTGCCTGATGTGATCGCCAGGGCGCCTACTATCTTTACCACCACCGAAAGTGGATTCTCGTGGGCG
>Ga0187784_10003324_pt1 | contig 12980 bp, 11 predicted proteins | sample 1015_SJ02_MP15_2_FD_132964 | JGI IMG/M metagenome (GOLD analysis project Ga0187784, IMG submission 132964) | Tropical peat soil microbial communities from peatlands in Department of Meta, Colombia - 1015_SJ02_MP15_20_MG | ecosystem: Environmental > Terrestrial > Soil > Wetlands > Peat | place... | reverse complement strand
CAGCATCGGAACCCGCCCCGGCCAAGGCATTCAGCAGCGCCTGATCAGCGCACTCGGTCAAACCATGGTGACTCACTTCATCACGAATCTCTTCCTGCGTAAGTCCCTGTAACTGCCACGCCAGCACCTGCTCGGGCATAACCGGTCTATTGTCTTCCAAGCTGGCGTCACCTTGTGGTGTAGTTAATGCCAACGCTGCGAATAGGACCAGGGTGAACACGGAGCCGCCTCCCCCAGGGGAAACACACATCGCCCTATTCAGCTATATCGGCAGCCCCGTTGTACGTCTGATGATTAGGACTGTTCTAATGAGGATTTTCTGGTGCCGGCACGACGACTGCTCTTACGATTCTTGGAAAGGATTAACCACCAGCACCCCTTCGTACTCCTGCCCATTCGAGAAGTCTTCCGAATACAAAACCTCGCATCCGGCGCTTCCCGCCGCCTGAATTATCAGTGCATCCCAGAAAGACAACTGGTAGCGCTGTTCGATTTCCAGCGCTCTCAACACCGAATCCGCCGAATTCACCACCACGTGCCATTGTCCGTATGCCCGAATTGCCGCGCGGGTCTCGTCCAAGCTCAAGGGTTGAACGAATTTGCGTCGCACCGATACGCAGAACTCCTCCAGTACCTGCGTGCTGATCACCCCTTTCTTTTCGGTCCAAAGTCGCGCCAATAACTCTTGCGATCGGCCTTGCTTCATCGCTGTGCCCTGGTCGTGCGCATAGACCAGCACGTTCGTGTCGACGAACGCTTTACCGCTCATGGAGTTCGTCACGCGATTTGGGCTTCACGAAGCCAAAGCCCTTGCTCTCTTTCATCAGCGCAATTGCTTGTTTCTTGGCTTCTTCGTAGGCGCGGTCCCCCTCAGCTAATTCCTCGAGTTTCGTCGCGAGCATTGCACTTACAGAGGTGCCCTTCTGTGCTGCAAGCACTTTGACCCGCCGCAACAGCTCGGAATCCAGCTTCAAAGTAATATTGGTCTTCTTGGCCATAGAGGCATGGTAGCACGGATTTTCGTGCAGCACGAATTCCCGTGCCCCACCATCCCCCTGTCACAACTTGTCTCACTCGGGCGTATAACCATTAGAAATTCAGGGAGAACCAACCTGTGCTGGAAGGTGTGATAGAACCGTTGCCAAAGGCTACGCAAGCCATGGTGAGTCAGACCTTGGGCGTTCAGGACTCCTCGCAGTCGTTTGACGACCTGTTCCTCTCTACCTATCCCCGTCTGGTCGCGCTGTTGCGCCGCATGTTAGGCGATTCGGGACGCGCGGAAGAACTTGCCGACGAAGCGTTCCTGAAATTGCACAACACCGTTTTGCCTCCGTCGATTCGCGGCAATGTTCCCGGCTGGCTGTATCGCACGGCCATGAATATGGGAATTGACGATCTCCGCGCGCGTAACCGGCATGCCAGGCTGTCTCGGGAAGCTTCCAAAGCCGCGTCCGCCTCAGCTCAGCCCGAAGACGGTTTGCAACGCATTCTCCGCGGCGAAACGCGGCAGCGCGTCCGTCTGGCTCTCTCCAAACTTAAACCCGAATGGGCGCAGATTCTTCTCCTTCGCGCGTCCGGCTATTCCTACAAAGAGATCGCGGCTCACCTGGAAATTTCCGATGGCTCCGTTGGGACGTCGTTAATGCGCGCGGAGGCTGCTTTCGAAAAATGCTATTTGGAATTGTTTGGTGACAAGGATTAGGAGGTCGTATGAACTGCCCCACGGATGACACCCTTCGCGCCTATCTCGACGCGGAACTGAGCCCCAACGATCTCAGTGAAGTACGGCAGCATCTGCAAAACTGCCCTGCGTGCGAGGCCCGCCTGCAGGCCTTGTCCGCTACCGCCCAGCGTGTCGGGTCGCAACTTGCCTCACTCGATGCGTCGCCATCCGCTTCGCAAGCGAATCCGCAAATCGCTTTAGCTCGGTTCAAGGCAAAACTCGCCGAATCGCAGCAACCCGTTCCGTTCTTCTCGCGGATTTTTGCTCCTCGCTGGCGTTTCGCCTGGGCTGGTTCATTCGCTGCGGTGGTGCTGTTGCTCTCCTTGCTCTTCCCGGCTACCCGCGGCTTCGCCCAGCGGCTGCTGGCCACGTTACGCGTCGAGCGGGTACAAACCGTGACCGTGGATTTTGCGGCTGGCGATAATCACGCGCCCAATCAGCCCCTGGAAACGCTGGCAAAACTGCTCTCCGACAATGCCGTGGTCACCACGAACGAAAAGGAATTCACGGTTGACTCGCAAACTGCTGCCACGCAGGCTGCCGGATTCCCAGTTCGCATGCTGTCGGCTCGCACCGACACGCCCACATTTAACATCTCCGGCGCCCACGCCTTTCATTTGACGCTGGATCGCACGCGCCTCCAGGACATCCTCGATCAAGCCGGACGCCCCGATCTTCTGCTGCCTGCGACTCTTGATGGCGCCACTGTTTCCGTGCAGGTTCCTCGCGCTGTAGCGCTCAATTACGGTGGCTGCAAACACGAGGATCGAGCCGACAATCTGGCGCAAGACCAGTTGCATAAGCCCATTCATGGGAACAATGCCGCGGGACAAACTGCTCTGTCCGGCAACGATGATTCCTGCCTGCTGGTCATCCAAGCGCCCAGCCCGGTGATCAACGTGCCTTCCGATTTAAACATTCAGCAACTGGCGGAAATCGGGTTGCAACTGGGCGGCTGGGATCCGGTCAAGGCGCGGGAGTTTTGCCAGACCGTGGACTTAAAGTCCACCCTGGTTCTGCCCATTCCTCGCAATGTGCAATCCTACGAGACCGTCACCATCAACGGCGTGCGCGGTACCCTGATGCACTTCTCCAATCCCAGGGATGGCAGCTCTGGTTTTGGTTTGATTTGGGTCGACGGCGGCGTCATCTACAGCTTGATCGGTCACGGTGATACCGATTCAGCGGTACAATTGGCCAGTTCGCTCCAGTGACGAACTTATCGTCGAGATCATCACTCCCAGCCTGTCTGCTCCTGCCTAGCGGCAGTCTGGGCAAGCATCGATCTCAGTCTCGCAGTCCGCATCTTCGATTTACGCGAACCATCGGAGGATCCTCTGCCCGCAACCGATAATCTTGCTATTGAAGCCGTGGGGCTTCGCAAGCAGTTCGGTTCCAAGGTGGCGGTGCGCGGTCTCTCTCTCCAGGTTCGCCGCGGCGAAATCTTCGGCTTCCTTGGCCCCAACGGCGCCGGGAAGAGCACTTCCGTCAAGATGCTTCTCGGTCTGGTGCGGCCAACCAGCGGCCAGGCCTGGATTCTCGGCCATCCGTTTTCGAACGTGGAAATACGCCGCAAGGTCGGCTTTCTCCCTGAGGACTTTCGCTTCTACGACTGGCTGACCGCTTCTGAACTCCTCAGCCTGCACGGGCGTTTGTGCGGCCTGTCGCCTGCGCAATTACGCCAACGCGTTCCCGCCTATTTGGAATTGGTCGGCCTCACTCCGCATCGCGACCGTCGTTTGCGCGGCTTCTCGAAAGGCATGATGCAGCGTATCGGATTGGCTCAGGCGCTTATCCATGAGCCCGAGTTGGTTTTTCTCGACGAACCCACTTCCGGACTCGATCCCATGGGCCGCCACCTGGTTCGCGACATTATCCGCAATGAACGCAAACGCGGCGCTACCGTCTTTCTCAATTCCCATCTTCTGAGTGAAGTGGAAATCACCTGCGATACCGTCGTGTTCATCAAGCAAGGCGAAGTGGTTGGTTCCCGCGATTTGCACACCGCCCCTGACGGAGAAATTCACGTTCGCGTGCGCGCCCACAATTTGCGCCACGAACTTCTCTCCGGCCTTGCTCGCTGGACCACCTCCGCCCAAATCCAGGATGACCGTTTGACCTTTTCCACACATTCTATGGACCTGTTGCCGGAGATTCTTCGTTACCTGGTCTGTTCGAACGTGGACGTGTTCGAATTCACCCCCGAACGCCTTTCTCTGGAAGAATCCTTCTTGAAAATCATGGGCGAGGACCACGGCCTATGAAGCAACTCTGGATCATTGCCGGCGTCACGTTCCGCGAAGCCGCTCGCCGCAAAATTCTGTGGACCGCGTTCATCGCGGCGGCGGCTTTCTTGGCGCTCTTTGGAACCGGCATGCATTTCCAGGTGATCAGTCCGCATTTCGCCCGAGTCCCTCCAGTGTTGCGTAATCAAATCCTCAGTTCCATCCTGCAGGTCGGCTTTTATGCCATTGACATGCTGGCGGTGCTCATGACTGTGTTGACCAGCGTCGATTCCATTTCCGGGGAAATCGCCTCTTCCACCATTCATGCCATCGCCACCAAGCCTATCCAGCGGTGGCAATTGCTGCTGGGCAAATGGTTGGGCTTCGCGGCCATGGTGGCCGTTTACGTAGCTTTGATGTTTGCAGGTGTCTTCGCTATCGGCTATGGCATTGCCGGAGTGCGCCAGCACGGCGCCGTGCAAGGCGCGTGTCTCATTTATCTGGAGTGCCTGGTCGTGCTTACCGCAACGTTCTTGTTCGGCACCATGTTTTCCACGCTGACCAATGGCGTCATTGTGCTGGGCTTGCACGGCATTGCTTTCATCGGTGGCTGGCTGGAACAGATTGGCTCGGTTACGCAATCCGACCGCCTGATCACTTTGGGTATTCTTTCCAGCGTAATCATGCCCAGCGAAGCGGTCTGGCGCCGCGCGTCTTATGCCATGCAGTCATCCATCGCCCGCACCCTGGACCTGTCCCCGTTCGCTACGCGTTCGGTTCCCAGCGCCACGATGATGTTCTATGCCATGTTGTATTTGCTGATTGCGCTGTTCGCCGCCATGTACCGCTTCCACCAGCGCGACCTTTAACTTCGGCCCGGTCTACATTCGCACGTTCTCATGATATTTCGAAAACGCGTTCGACTGATCTGGTGATCCGCTAACACTTGCCCGTCGCGAATTAAGGCAAAAACCGCATAAGGGGTCGGGGCATCTTGCGCATCGCTGGCGGAGTGCAGCTCTATAACCTTGGGCTCGATGCCATACTCGCTTTTCGCGGCCTCGGTGATTTCCGAAGCGAATTTCGCGATATGCGGACATTGGCTCGACCGAATGATGGTCAGTCCCCGGCTATATCGCTCAAGTTTTCGCTTCCAATCTCCCGCAAAGGTGGGATTGGGCGCGGTAGCTCTGAACTTCCGGACCAGCAGTTCATAATCGGGTGGGGCGGTAGCCACGGGCTTGAAGCCATTGGCCAGGAACAGCCGCTTGTCCGCCAGCCACGGGCCGTCTCGAACCATTACAGCAACGCCATTCTTGCCGGCCCTTTTCGCGTCATCCAAACAAGCCTGGACCAGTAGGCCGCCCCAGCCTTTTCTCTGCTGCTTTTTCCCGTAGATCCATACGCAATGGATGAACATGTAGCCGCCGGCATTCACACCTCGCCACGCAAACTCGCCTGGAATGTATTCGATGTACCCGCTCGGTTGGCCGTCTGGCGCCAACAGGGTCTTAGCGCGCAACCCGAATTTCGCGTTGGCTTCCAGCCAGCGGAGTTTCTCCCGGCGGCCGGGATGGGTCGGGTCTTTGATTCCGCAGCACGGCAGCGTATCAAAGGTTGCAGCGTCGATATCGACCAGATGTGGTTCGGCGCGGCGAGTGGTTGGTTTGCCCATTGCTCCAGCCAGCATACTGCTCGGCATCACGCCGGAACAAGGCCGCGTTCTTCATTCCGCTGCGTTTGATCAGTGGGAGCTCTGCGGCTGCGCTGCCGCTGGCGTAGTCCCACAACTCTGTTGCACTGCGGACAGCACATCGGGGTCGAACTGCGCCCCTCGCCAGCCCTGGGTCGCGCACACTTGCCAGGCTTCCAGTCCCAAGGCTCCGCGGGAATCCGCGCCCATTAAATTCGCTTCGTCCAATTTCGCCTGCCGCAGTACTGCACCGGCGAACGTCGCGCCCCGCAGATCCGCCTTGGAAAGATCGGCTTCCAGAAAGATGGTACCCTTGGCTTCCGCGCCGGTCAGATTGGCGCGATTCATTTTGGCGGCCGAGAAATCGGTCTGCTCCAATTTCGCCAGTGACAGCACCGCATCCTCCAAATGAGTGTCACGCAGATCGGTATGTCCCAGGTCCGCTCGCAGCAGATTTGCCTCCCGCAAGTTCACAGCGTACATGGTCGCCCCTTGCAGATTTGCCGTGGTCAGCACCACACCACCCAGATTCGCAAAGGACCAGTCCGAGCCGTGGAAATCGCCGCCGCTAAACGCCGCTCCCCGCGCGTCCACGCTGACTAAGTTAGCCTTTTCCGCCAACACACGGTCCATCTTCGCCGACCGCAGGTTGGCCTCGCGGAGATTGGCTCCTCGAAAGTCTGCTTCCGCCAGGCTGCTGCCTTCCAGATTAGCGCGCCACATCCGCGCATTCGCGAACGCCGCATGAAACCCGCGCGAATACCGCAAATTGATTTCGTTCAGCCGCGGCCCGTTCGCCTCGATCCCGGATCCATTTCCCGTGGCCGCACTGTTGGGGCGAGCCGAGACGCTTTCCTCGGTCAGGTCTGCGTATGGACGATAACCCACAAACTGGAACGCTGTGGCCGCCCAACGCCGCGGGTCCGCTTGCGCGACTTCCGGCCGCAAGCTGGTGTCGCCAGGCAATCCGCGAATCACCCCTAACGACAGCAAGAACAGGGTCATTCCAATCAACACAGGAACGCGGGTCGGGTGCAATACGTCGTGGAGAAATTGCGGCGTGCTTTCCTCGGTCCAGTCTCCCGGACGCAGCACCCGTCTCACCACCCGTGGCAAACCGCATGCCGCCGCGCTGGCCAACGTGAACAACACCAGGTGCAAAAGTGTCCCGCGATAGTCCTGCATCACCAGGTAACGCAGCCAAAACACCAACAACACCGCGGGCACCGCCCAGTACGCCAGCAGCATCGCTACGTAGCATTCCAACATGCTCACCGCAGAACGCGGTTCGCGCGTCCAGCGCAGGTACGGCCGGATCGGACCCATCAGGTACCAGCGTCCGTCCTTTTCCGGCGTCTGCCCGTCAGGAAATACCGCAGGCAATGCGCCCATGCTTCCCCACAGCCGCAGTAACAGGAATTGCAGCCGCAGGTAGAACACCGTTAGCAGCAGCGGCGCTCCCAGGTAGAAACCTTGCAACGGCAATATCTTGGGAATGCGCGTGGTGAACGTGGCGGATTCATCCAGCAGCAATCGCACGTCACTGGTCAGCCCGATCAATCCACACGCGCCCACACACAATCCCATCAGCAACAAATAGAACCACCGCGCTGATTGTGTAAATTGCTCGATGGTTTTTCGCCCGGTCAGCGCCGCGACCTCTTCCGGCAGCGTGGCGTCAAACAGGTTGGCCCCGCCCAGCCGCCCCGCCCACAATCCTTGGGCGCCATACAGGTTCGCGCCCATCAGATTGGCGCCAGAAAATTCCGCGCCCAGTAGATTAGTCTCGCGCAAATCCGCCTCGACCAGGTTGGCGCCGCGCAGATTGGCCATGGAGAGATCGGCCCCGCGCAGATTGGCTTTCTGCAGTTCCGCGCCTTGCAAATTGGCGCCCGTCAAATCCACTCCGGTCAGGTCGGCGCCGGCGAAATGGCCCTGGGCGCCTTGCGTGCCTCCAGATTCCACCCACAGGCGATGCTGGTCGAGCACCTGCGCAAACTCCACCAGATCGCCCGAACTGGCGTGCAGCGCCGGTTGCGGTTCGTATTGTTCTGCCAATTCTGGCTCGGACGGCGCTTCCGAGCATTCCTCAACTTCGTCAGCGGGCGCATCTCCCGATAATTCCGGAGCAACCGTCTCCTCGGTTTGCAATTCTGTGGGCGTACTCGCGGGCGTTTCGCTGACCATTTCCTGCAGCACGGGAATCGGTTCTGTCTCTAGCTCCGTTGCAGAGTCTATCCTCGGCTCTCCCAGTGGGATATCCGCCGCAAGCTCATCCTTGCGTGCCTCCGCCGGATCATTGACGTTCACAGGAATCTCCATGATGTCTTCAGTCACGGCGGCTGGGTTACCGGATGTAACTGTCTGGGCGGGAGCTTCTTTGATCAAGTCCTGCAGTAACTGCTGTTCGAAAAGCGCCAGGATCTTAGCTTCGGTGGCGGGATCAGGGGCGAGCACACCATATTCCGCGAGCTCTTCCGGGGTAGCAAGCCTTTCTTCCTGTTTCGCCCCGCTGCCCCAGGTAAATCCAAAGAAACTCTTGGCCGGTTGTTCCGGCATGATGAACCAATCCTTGCAGCTTCCCCCACAGAGAAGCGGTGAGATCCCCCACTTGAGGGTGCAAGTCCATCTTCGCCTATGCCTTGGGAAAAATCGCCTGCCCGGAAGGACAGGCGAGTTCTGGACTGCAATGGATCGGATTTGTCCTGATGGGTTTACTTGCTTTGCTAGGCCATGCCCAAAAACAATTCAGCCGGGGCGCTCCGCTGAGGGGCCGAGGCACCCCGGCTATTCCTGCCCGCCTCCGCAGTGAGCGAGCAAGGAAACCTGTCGCGCGCAAGCCGCTAGCTGCGCGCTTACGTCCGATTAGTGTTCTTCGCTACCGCGCAGAAACTCGTACCGTTCGATGGCCGCGACCACTCCCACGGATCCTTCCTCGCGCGGCTCGGTACGTTGCACTCGGCCCAGACAGCGTACCCTGACCGGACCAGCCAACGTAATCTCGTTCGGCAACGTCAGAAGGATCTCCACAGGAGACCCTTCCTTCACATCTTTGGATAGGAAGAAATAAACCCCGCGAGAACTTACATCGCGGGACTCCGTGTTGGTTTCTCCTACTGCTGCCCCGGTTGTCCACCGCACCGTGAGCGGTAGCCGCATGGAGAAACGTTGGGTCGTGCGGCGTTCTGAGCCTGTCAAGGCGGGCCTCCCATTGATTGAAACCTGAGTCTATCCGGCCCCTACCTGGAGAACAATAGAACCGGGGATTCAAAAATGTTCCCGTTGGAAAAAGTACCTTTGTACTAGAACCGGGTGCGTCTTCCAGTACAAAGGTGGGAGTTAGCCTCCACCAGCTCCGGGCGGGGGGTTTGCGCCTTGAGCCGCCCCAGGTACCTGTTTTCGGACGCTGGTCGTCGGCGCCCTCCCCTGGGAATGTTCGGTTGGACCACGACGGTACACCTCAAGCGGGCCTTGCCTCGACCGTCTGAGTCCGTAGAGACTTTGCGTTGGAGAAGAAGCAAAACTGAAGGAAACGACGTTCCGCGGATTGGTGCTGCATGCTCTAAGGAGGTCCTGGCGAATAGCGGATGATTTGCAAAGGCTCGGCCACACTAACCGATCGTGACCACTCCCGGAAACGATGCGAAATAGTGACCAAAAAAAATCGAAGTAGTTCGTCTTTGCTTTTTTTTTGGGCAACATAACCGCGCTAGCTTTCTCAGTAAAAGCAACCTCCCACACTTCTCTCCCATTTCGCTAACTCTTCACACTCCTGTAATCCTTCCGCGGGTTTCTCACGGTACAACCTTTCCGTTTTCCTAAGGAGGCCCTATGCGTCCCAATCGCACACTGATCGCCCTCATTGTTTTATCCTTTGCCGCATTCGCCCGCCAAACAGTTGCCGACACCAACTCTCTCGCCTCCGGCAAAATCAAACATGTCCTGCTGATCAGCATCGATGGGATGCACGCCGTCGACTTCTACAATTGCGCGCGTGGCATTCAGGGTGTGAACAACGGTGATCCCTACTGCCCGAACCTTGCCGCTCTTGCCCAAACCGGTATCAACTACGTCGGCGCCATCTCCTCGCGTCCTTCTGATTCGTTCCCCGGCATCGCCGCCCTCGCTTCCGGCGGCTCTCCAAAATCCACAGGCATCTACTACGACGTCGCCTATGACCGCTCCCTTGATCCGCCTGAGACTACTACCGGTACCGGCTTGGCCGGTGGTTCCTGCGAACCTTATGGATTACCGGCAGGCACTACTACCGACTACGATCAAGGCATTGCGTTTGACGACACCAAGCTGAACGGCGGCGCTCCTGGCGCCGGCCTCACCGACGGCGGAGTCGCCTCCATCGACCCGAAGAAACTGGTGCGCGATCCGCAAAAGGGCTGCGCTCCCGTTTACCCTTGGAATTTCATTCGCGTCAATACCGCCTTCGGGATCGTGCATGCCGCCGGCGGCTACACCGCCTGGATCGATAAGCACGCATCCTATTCCGTTGTTGGTGGCCCCGGCGGTAACGGCCTGAATGACTACTATTCTCCTGAGGTGGACTCTACTGTCGTTGCTCTTCCCGGTGTGCAAACTTCTCAGGGCATTTCCTGCGCCACTATCCGCGACAAAGGCGCGACTTCCTCCTGGACCAGCAGCTTCCTGAACATTCAGTGCTATGACGCCCTAAAGGTCAACGCGCTACTCAACGAAATTGCCGGCAAAACCCATCTCGGTGCCCCCGCAAAAATTCCCGCGCTCTTCGGCATGAATTTCCAGTCCGTTTACTTTGGGCAAAGTCTCTACGAGCCCACCGTCGGCCCGGGCGGTTATCAGAATGCCGCCGCTTTACCCAGCGCTCCTTTGCTGCAGGAAATCGAATTTGTCGACGCTTCCATCGGAGACATCGTCGGTGCTCTTCGCCACTCTGGTATCTACGACGACACGCTCATCATCATCACTGCGAAGCACGGTGAATCGCCCATCGATCCGAACAGCTACGTCGCCGACGGCACCAATACTCCCGCCACGCTGCTCGGTTCGGCCATCCCCTACTCCGAATCCCCTCTCAACACCACCGGCATCGGCGCCACTGAAGATGATGTCTCAGTCCTTTGGTTGAATCCCGGCGCCAGCGTGGAAGCCGCCGTCGAACTCCTCGAGAACAATTCTGCCGCCATCGGCTTGGGGCAGATCTTTTATGGACCCTCACTCGCCGTCAACTACAACATCGGCGGCTTGGAGCCGTGGCAAGATCCCCGCTCACCCGACATCATCGTGGCTCCCAACATCGGTGTCACCTACTCCGGTAGCACCACCATGATCGGCGATCACGGCGGCTTCGCTCATGACGACACCAACGTCATACTCCTCGTTTCCAATCCCGGCTTCACCTCGCAAACCGTCTCTGCTCCCGTCGCCACCATGCAGGTCGCCCCAACCATGCTCAAAGCCCTCGGCCTCGATCCCACGCTACTCGATGCCGTAAAACTCGAAGGCACCGCGGTCCTGCCCGAAGTTGCTGCCCAACTCGCCAAATAGCTAGCGCTCAACTGCACGGCGCTCAGAGAGCCGGGCGGCGACTATTTCGTCGACGGCCTCACGGAGGCGCTCATCAATGCACTCGTAGTTCCCTGTTGAACTCTTCGCAGCATTCCTCGGGAAAGAAAATCCGCGCGCCTCCTAACTCAACGCGTCGCCAGGTGCCCGGAATGTTGTCCGCCAACCAGTGCGACCATTTCACCCCGATCTCTAGCGAGTTACACCTGCCGTTATCCGGGAAAATCGCGGTCTGCGACGCAACATCCGCGGCCTATCGTTGCGAAGATCCAGTAAGATGACCAGTTACAAGCGTAATATCGGAATGGCCAGACGATAGCAAGAAAGGCATAACTCCATGAGACTTGGAAGCATGTTTTTTGTCGCCGCGCTCTTAGCATTCTCGCTTTACGCCTCAACGTACCCAAACCCATCGGACCCTGCCACGGTTTCCACCGCCACGGAATCGGTCAGTGCGTTTCTGGGCCGCTGGGATCTAACCCTGAAAGCGCCGGACCGGGAATATCCGTCTTGGCTGGAACTCAGTGAGCAAGGTGGTCAACTCCAGGCCCAAATGGTTGGTAGGTGGGGAAACGCTCGCCCGCTTCCGAAAGTGTCTATATCCAATGGCCATATCACCTTTGTCTCTCCGAAGGAGGAAGAGGACGCAAAAGCGGACATGGTGTTCGAAGGAACGCTCACTGGTAACGAGCTGTCCGGCACCGTCGACGGCCCGGATGGCGCCACTTGGACCTGGACCGGGCGTCGCGCCCCAGCGTTGAAAAGGACGGGCACTCCCACGTGGGGAAAACCAATCCCGCTATTCGATGGAAAATCACTAGCGGGCTGGAAGATGAGTCCGGGGAATTCCGGCAAGGCCTGGAAGGTTGAAGACGGCACGCTGGTGTCACCCGGGAACGGGCCGGAACTGATTAGTGAGAGGAAGTTCGAGGATTTCAAGCTGCACGTCGAATTCAATTGTGCTGAGCTTTCCAATAGTGGGGTCTACTTGCGCGGAAGGTACGAAGTGCAAGTCGAGACTGACTCCATCGAAGAGCCGCTGAGCCACCACATGGGAGCCGTCTATGGTTTTCTTGCTCCTTCGCCGGAATTACCTCGAAAGCCCGGCGCCTGGCAGACCTACGACATCACGCTGATCGGACGTCGGGTCACTGTGGTCCAGAACGGTCAGACCATTATCGACAACCAGGAAATCCCCGGCATCACCGGCGGCGCGCTCGACAGCCACGAAGAGTTGCCCGGGCCCATCTACCTCCAGGGCAGCGAAAAGGGCCGTGTGGCTTACCGCAGCATTGTGCTCACTCCTGCGGTGAAATAGCCGAGGCAATCGTAACGGAACCCGGGCTGGGAAGAACGAACCTCGAACCGCCGCGTGAGTGTAGTGGCAATGGGTTACACTGGTGCCGTTCAGGAACAATCCATGCATGATCGCGCTGACGCCCTCGCATCCAGCATCCCTCTAAGGGCAATCCGGGTCGGAATCGTCTCAGGATTCTTCGCTTGTTTGGCATATGCGCTTGCTGCCTTTGCGCCTCTCCCAAAGCTCGCCACCACTGCCCTGGTCGCCGGTTTCGGTCCTGCATTGGCTGTGGCCAGCTATGGTCTGCGGCAGTTGCTTGATTTGCAGACGCGACGTCTCTCCAGTGCCCTCGGCTCACTGTTGAACGCCCTGGCTGGGGCATTGTTTTCTGCCATGGCTCTGGTGCAGTTGGCGGTCAGGTATTCGGCTGGGGGCGACAAGGTGTCGGCTTCGTTCGTCGCTATCTGGCTTGGCCTCGATGTT
>Ga0187784_10003323_pt1 | contig 12980 bp, 7 predicted proteins | sample 1015_SJ02_MP15_2_FD_132964 | JGI IMG/M metagenome (GOLD analysis project Ga0187784, IMG submission 132964) | Tropical peat soil microbial communities from peatlands in Department of Meta, Colombia - 1015_SJ02_MP15_20_MG | ecosystem: Environmental > Terrestrial > Soil > Wetlands > Peat | place... | reverse complement strand
CGCTGGGTGGATCACCCGGAACTGCGCCGCCGCGTGGACGAGTTGGTGGAGGGCATCGCCGACTGCCGCCAGCCCAACGGCTACATCATGGCGTATCCCGAGGGTTCGATTTTCCACTCCGAGCGCGCCGCCTACACTCGCTCTTGGGTGACTCACGGACTCATCGAAGCCGGCTACACCGGCAATCCCAAAGCTTTCGATCTGCTGCGCGGTTACTACGACTGGTACGATCGTTGTCCCTATTTGCCCAAGCTGCTTCGCGGCGCCGCGCAGGGTGTGCAGGGGATGATTGCGAACACGCGCATGTACTTCACTCCGGCCGGCAAACCCGAAGACCTGCAGGTTGTGCAGCGCTATTTCCAAGAGAATTACTGGCTGGATGGACTGGCCAGACATGAGGACCTCATGGTGTGGCAATACCCGTATGATCGCCCGCATTGTTACCTGATTACGGATTTCGAGGCCTACCTGGACCTGTACCGCGCCACCGGCGATCGGCGTTATCTGAATGCCATGCTCGGCGCGTGGGATTTATACCGCGATAAATGGGAACACGTCGGCGGCACCATCGCCATTTGCGAAATGGGCGAGTATCCGCCTGGATCCTACCAGCTCTATACGAACACGGGCGAGTTATGCGGCAGCGTTTTTTGGACGAAATTCAACCAGCGCTTGCATTTGCTTTATCCCGAGCAGGAAAAGTATGTCAGCGAAATCGAGAAGTCCATTTACAACGTCGCGCTCGCCAACCAAGTGGGGACGAAAGGTATCATGTATCACGCCAAGCTGGTGGGCCCCAAAGACGACTCCGTTGGAATCGCCATCAACACCTGTTGTGAGGGGCAGGGGACGCGGATGCTCGCCTCGCTGCCGGAATACATCTATTCAATTGCCCCTGACGGCCTGTACGTCGACTTGTTCGAGCCCTCCCGCATTACCTGGTCGGCGGGCGGACAGACGCTTGAGCTGGAAATGACAACCCGCTTTCCGTTTCGACCCGACGTGCAATTGCGTCTCGCGGCGGCTCAGTCCTCTCCCGCCAAAATCCGAGTGCGCGTGCCGAACTGGGCGGCACACGAGATGCCGATCCGGATCAACGGCTCGTTAGCCGCTAGCGGAAAGCCCGGCAGCTACGTCACACTCGATAGAACTTGGTCCGACGGCGATACCATCACCTTCCAGTTGCCGATGGAATTCAAGCTCACCCGTTATACGGGAGTGGACCAGATCGCGGGCCATGAGCGTTTCGCGCTCGAGTACGGCCCGATACTACTGGCGGTTGCGGGTTCGTCGGACGCACGCCTGGCGGTGCGGAACGGCGAGCGTCCCGAGAATCTCGTAAAACAGCTTAAGCCGAGGAGTGAACATCCGCTGCACTTCGCCCTCGACGGAGACACGGCGCACGAGTACATCCCCTACTGGGAAGTGCCGTATAAGGCGGCGTTCACTTGTTATCCGATTGTAGACGTTAAGAGAGGCTGAAGTGTAAAGGCTAAAGGGCAGCGGGCAAACACAAGAATCGGCAGAAGTCGACTGTATGCATTATTTCACCTAGTATTATCTCTTCCTTTATCCTTCACCCTTTACCATTTTCAAATCTCGTCCTGTCTTTCGGCCTTACGCTGCCTCTCAAGTTGAAGCTTGAGTTGTTCCTTGAGCTTTTCCTGGACTGCCTGCCGGTACCTTTCGGCGGCGCGTCGCGTCACATCCGACAGCAGCCGCTGCTGATCGGCCAGGCGCTTTTGAGCTTGCTCGAGGGCGAGTTGGGCCGCCGCCATCTGTTTTTTCGCTTCCGCTTCCACACGCTGCCACTCGCCCGAATCAATCCCTAGGCCAGCCGCCTCTTTGCCGTGCTCGAAAAGCTCCGGTCTCTTCAGTTCTACCGGCACAGTCTGCTCGTGATGATCCCGCACCACGTTCAGGTTGAGTTTTCTTGTCTCTTCCCCGGATTTCAGTTCGACAGCCTTGCGCAATTCCGCAACCGTCGCCACTTCCTTGCCGTCCACGGCCACGATGACGTCTCCCGCCTTCAGGCCCGCTTGCGCCGCGGGGCTGCCGGCAATCACTTCGCTGACCAGGACGCCCTTACCCTGCTTGACGCCGAAATAGGCGGCAAGCTGGCTTGTCAGCTCTTCGCCAGTCACTCCGAGGGTCGGCCGCCCGCCCAACACAAAGGCGAAATTCCTGTTATTAAGAGGCGCCATCATTTCGGGAGGAATTTCCATTTGCGGGAGGTTCATCATGTCGGGAGCCTGAAAATAGAAATGATTCGTGCGCGCGTGCAACTTGGCGCTCAGAGTTCGAGCCTGGCCGTCGCGGATGACCTGCAGGCTGACGCTGCGCCCCGTGGGCGTCTCGCGGATTAGGCGGCGCAACTGAGCCGCGCTGCGCACGCGCTCCTCCGCAAACTCGACGATCACATCGCCCTTTTGCAAGCCCGCCTTGGCCGCAGCGCCGTCCTCGTCAACGCCTATCACGAGCGCGCCGTACTCGCCGGCAGGCAGCTTCAGCTCTCGCGCCTTCTCCGCCGTCACATCTTTCAACTGGACACCCAGCCAGGCATTTCCATCGAGATTGGCGGACTGAGCCAGGACGCCTTCGAGTGCAGAATCGTACGCCTCCGGCGGTTCGGGCGGCTCGGGCGCCTCCTGACTGCGGCAGATGTTCACGCTCACCAGCAGTATCAACGTTGACAACAGCAACCCCATCGCGAAATTCCGTTTCATGTTATTCCTCCATCTTGCACTGGCGGTCCCTTAGCCGGGTAGCGCGGACCTCCGATGTTGAGGTCCGCGGCTTTTCCCTTCGTCGTCGACCTCGGTCCAAGAGCCGCAGACCTCAAAAGCGGAGGTCTGCGCTACCTACCAGCCACTAGCCACTGCTCTTACAAGAGATCGTCCCGCTCGGCGACGCGAATCGTGCCCCGCACGGTCCGCAGTGTAACCGTCACACCGCCCAGGCCAAGACGCGTGCGACGCGTCGTGTCTCCGGGCACGGAGCTGACTTGGAAGGCGTAGTTCCCCTGGATCGACCCGTCCAGGGTGCTGAGCTCGAGATCCGCATTCGGCCGAGGGGGAAGAAGCAGGTCGATGTTGCCATTGACTGTGTCCAACAGCAGAGGACGCGTACCTGCGGGCAGGGCCTTGAGCGAGACCAGGATGCTTCCGGTGAGAGTCCTGGCTGTAACGCAGCCCGTCATGCCCATTTCCACGATGTTTCCGCTGAGCGTGCGCGCGTCCACCGAACCTTCGACGCTGTGGACCGCAATGTTCCCCTCCAGGGTGCGCAGCGAAGCCAGGTGGACCTGGCGCGGCACGCGCAACCGGTAGTCGACCCGCACCGGCTTGTCCATGTGGGGCGGATAGACGGTCCTGAATGTCAGGCTCTGAATTCCCAGCTCGGTCACGACGCGCACGTCTTCCAGATGGTCGTCTTGCCCTTTGCCGATCTTGGCCGCCGTAATCTCGACTTCGGCGCGATCCCATCCCTCGACGCTGATCTCCCCTTGAACGTTATCGACCGACACACTTCCTCCTGCGGGGAGAGGGTAGCGTCCGTACCAGGCGCGTTCGAGTTGCTGCGAGGCCGTGGGGCGAACGGCGAAGGCCATTCCGAGGCAGAGGAAAAGGCAGGTGGTCAGATCTCTTAGGAGCCGCGTGCGGTCAATTCTCGTCACGTTCATCCTCCTTTTCCTTTTGCCTCTGCCGGCGTTGCTGCTCGCGCTCACTCTCTCGTTGCGCTTTTTCCGCGGCGCGTTGCTGCAGGCGATTCCAGGTCGTATCCTCGTGGTTCTTGATTTCCTGCAAGCTGCGCGCGTCGATTTTGCGAATCTCGATGTTACCGGCCACAGTTCGAATGCGCAAAACCTCGCCGCCCCCGTTCAAGGTTCCGTGGCCCCGAATCGTGCGCTCGCTGAAATCTTCTTCGTCGCCCAGAATGCTCAACGGAAAATCGGTAACAATATGATGCCCGGCGGCGCCATCGATGGCCGCGTCGATCGTCAAAGACAGATTCACGGGTAAATACACGTAGACATCCCCCATCGAGCTCTCGAGCTGCGAGGCCACAAAGGTCTTGGTGTTCGAGTCGAACTCCACCAGGATTTGTCCTGCCGAGGTATTGGCACGCACGCCGGCGCCCAGTTGCAGGAGGTCAATGCTGCCCCCAGTAGTCTCCGCCACCACCCGCCCGCGCGCGCCGCGCAGGACGATATTTCCTCCGGCGGTTTGCGCCCGCACGCTACCCCCGGTGGGCCCGACTTGAATCTGTCCGCCCGCCGTCTCCGCCATGACTTGCCCACCGGCGCCCGCAATCACAATATCGCCGCCCGCCGTCTCCGCGCGCACGGTCCCATCCACTTGCCCCACTTGAATCTCCCCGCCGATGGTTTCAATGGTGCCATCGCCCCTGACATTTCCGACATGAATGTTGCCGCCCGCCGTGCGGACTTCCGCGCGGGCGCCCAGGTTCCCCAAACCGATGTTTCCAGCGGCGGTCTCCACGCGAATCGGGCCGCTGATGTCCCCAGCGTGGATATCGCCACCCGCTGTGGTCAGCCTCGCTTCACCTTGCAGGGCGCCATCGAGGTCGATGTCGCCACCCTTTGTTTCGAGGTCCAGACTGAAACGAGCCGGGACCTTGATGTCGAATTCCACTCCCATGGAGCCATCGTGATGTCTCGAACCGGCAAACTCCGCGCTCACATAGACGCCGGTGTTTTCGATGGGACGGGCGCTGAGGTGGAAAGCGTCGAACACGCGGCGCGCGCGCTCCTCGTTTCCATTGTAAACGCGCACCACCGCGCGACCCTCGATCTGGTTGCCCGTGGCGGGGGTGATTTCCACCGAGCCCATGTCGGCGCGCAGAATTAGTTTTCCACCCTCGCGCGCCGGAGCGGTCCAGGTGTGGGTCTGCGTCCAGGCGTTCCCGCGGCGCACGGGTGTGCCTCGCTGTTCATTGATCTGGCCAAGGGCAGGCCAGGGCAAGGCCGCCACCAGGCAAAACAGTAGCAAACTGCGGAAAAGCACCTTTGCGCTGTCATTCCGAGGAGCTGCAGGCGACGAGGAATCTCGCAGTGCCGTTGTTCTCAGAGCGAGATTCCTCCCCTTCGCTTCGCTCAGGGTCGGAATGACAGCACTCCCATCCGTTTTTCCGTTGCCGCCGAGTCCGCACTGGAATAGACGTTTATTTTTCATTAGCTTGTAGGATTCCATCGCTTCCCAGCTTTCGCAGTTCACTCGCGCACTTCAAGCGCACATCAATATTCGAATCGTCTGCGGCAAGGCGGGCGAGGACTTTGAGAATCGCCTCATCGCGACCTTGCCTCTCCATTTGATCGTCCAGCAGCTCAATAGCCTGAACCCTGACTCCCTCATTGCGATCATGTTCGAGGACATTAATCAGGGTCTGCTTCAAGTCCTCCCCGCCCTGCATCGCTCGAGCCGCGTCCATTGCCGCCAGACGGTTTCCCGCGTTCGGGTCGTTTTGCAGGGTGTATAGCAAGGCGGCTCGGACGTTGGGACTCTTGGTGCTGGCCCGCAAGGCATCGAGTGTGTCGCGGCGAATCCCCGCGTTGTCATAACTCTTTACCGCATTGACCAGGAGTTGTTGAATGCGGGGGTCGTCGAGCGAGCCTTCCAGGGTGAAGCGGCGCTGCGCGTCCATGGTAATACGCACGCCGCCGGTGTTCGGATCGGGAGCCACGCGGCTGATGTCGTTGATGCGCATGTTCTCCAGGTCTGCCTCAGCAAGCGACGATGTGGTTACGTTGCCGGACCCGGTGGGAACCACCCGCTCGGCGCGGGGGCGCAACGTCCAGCCCAGGCCAAAACCCAAAACCACCAGAGTGAGAACGAAAGCCAGGCGGGAGACGACTAGCTGGGGCGGAAGCCGAAGGAAGGCCAGCCACTCGCGCAACAGGCCATGCCATCCCAATCGCTCCCGCTCGAGCGCATCCGACAGGGCCTGGCGGCATTCCACCAGAAGATCGGGAGAGAGTTCAAGACGTGGCCGCTGAGCCAGAACCTCATGCAGGCCGCGGACCTGCTCTCGTGCAGCCCGGCAACGAGCACAGTTGGCAAGGTGCGCCTCATAGAGGGCTCGTTGCTCCGGCGGAAGCTCGCCGTAAAGATCGAGCGTCATATTCTCCTCGAATTCGCGACACTCCATAACCAAATCTCCTAAGAGCAGTGACAAGTGGCCAGTGACAAGTGGCGAGCAAAGCCCAAATCAGCCGACGTTGCTCTCTGGAACTCGCTGATACCTTTAAATGACCTTTCCAGTTTTTCACTCATCGCTTGCCCCACTGCCTTCTGGTTTTTCCAGCTCGTCACTTGGCACTCGTCACTGTTCACTAAACAAGGTCTCCAAGATCTAAGCGCAGTTTCTGCGTAGCGCGGAACAGGCAGTTCTTTACCGTTTGCTCGCTGGTCTTACAAAGCTCGCCAATGGCGCGGAGCTTCAGGCCCTGGTAATGCTTCAATTCGAAGATCAGGCGTTCGCGAGGGTTCAGGCGCTGGAGCGCCGCCTGGATGCGGCGCCCAATCTCCCTCGAGCGCACGGCGCGTTCCGGGTCGAGCACCGGCCTTTCCTCCGGCACCGTCTGGAAGTACTCCGGTTGACCGTCCTCGCTTTCCGGCCCCTGCACTTCCTTGCGGGTGTTTTGGCGGCGTAAATAGTCCAGGCAAACATTCATCACCACGCGATGAAGCCAGGTGGAAAATCGCGCCTCCAGCCGGAAGTAACGGATGGAGCGGTAGACCTTCAAAAACGCCTCCTGATAAAGGTCTCGAGCCTCTTCCGGAGAGTGCACCACTTGCAAGGCCAGGCGAAGCACGTTCTGATCGTAGGCCCGCACCAGTGCCTCGAAGGCCTCGGAGTCGCCTTCCTGGGCGCGGCGGATCAGCGTCAGCTCATCCGCACCACTCAGTCTCGCTTCTTCTGGTATGTGTCGGGCTAGCTCCAAGCAGCCTTCCATCACCGACTTCGCTCGACCTCTCAACCCGTTAGGACGACCGGACGGAAAAAAGGTAAGCGGCCGGAGGCAGAAAATAAAAGTCCGAAATCAGAAAATGGCAATCGCCTCGCGAATGGTCCCAGCCGTTTAATCAGGAGCGCCCGCGACATACTGACCGAGATTCACCCCCCGGTCGCAAGTCTCGTCCCGGTGTGAAACGCCATTTAGGGGCGCCGGAATATGGTTTTCAGCCGCCATTTTCGCATGGCTTGCTGCCTTCTGCGTGCTAACAGACGGTCCGTTTTAGGTTCGTTTTCAACCTGCCGTCCCGTATTTCAATAACATATTGGCTTCGCTCGTAAAATTCGTAGCATCTTTTGGTGGGTATTGCCGCCGGATTGCCTGACTGCCCGGCCGATTCCGAGTGACTCTTGCCCGCTTTGTCGCCCTCCGCCTCATAGGTCAACTACCGTAGCCTATCATGGCCGCGCGCCGGTGTCAAGAGGGAAATTGCCACCTTCCTTGGTAAGGACGGTCGAGCGTGGTCGGAGTGGCCGGGTGATTGCGTTTCCTATCCCCACGAGAGTTTGCAAACATCGGCCGCCGGTCATCCTGAGCGAGGCGCCGTGGAGTGCGGTAGCGCCAGGGACCGCGGTTTTGCTGGGATTTCACGGCGACAGCTTCCCTGACGCACTCCGCGGCGCGCCACGCATTTTCATCGTTTCTGGGCGCCCTCAGCGACTGCCCTGAAAATGATTGTGCCGTGGGTGGCGCCGACATTGCTTTCTATGTCGGCGCTACAGGGCGCATACATACAAGAGAATGTATGCGCCACCCCCATCCATTTTCATGGTTTCTGGGTGCCCGTTAGCGGACGGGCATGAGCCACTGCCCTGAAAATGGCTCCCCCTCCTTCTTGACGCAGCGCGGCAGTTGGCCTAGTATGGGGAGAAACAGAACAGCCTGTAAGCTATTTTCCGGAGTTGAGGGGGCGGGGGGATTTCGCTTTGTGCGGGCTGTAAAGGTGAATTCAGGGGTTAGGAGTTGTGCGGCGGAGCCGGATGGCGCCCGCATCAGGACTGTTGGGCTCTCCTCCGCGAACCGGCACTGGTGGGAATTGTTGGGTTAGGTCCCAGGGAAGGGAGTCCTTTATGAAAGTCCGCATTTCCCGAGCATTTCCTCTGGCAGTTCTTCTTTTTGTCTATTCCGGCGGGTCAGGCGCCGAACCGGCGGGCGCGGCCTGGCTTTCCCAGCAGGAGCAGCAAACCGAACAAGCCGCGCAAAGCGTTGCCTCTTCCGCGGCCAGCGTCACCATTCCCGGCCCTCTTCGTTCCTTCCTGCGCATGGCCGGCATCAGCCAGAAGGTTCCTCCAGAGCAGGTGTTGCCGCTTCTGGCTCGGAATGTCGTGACTCACGGTTTTACGTGGCAAGAGGGGGGGCGCAGGCCGACTGAGTTTCTGGTTCTTTTGAGGCGTTATGTTGACCACGCCCGAGAACTCCAGGCGCTGGCGGGCTCGGAAGGAATCATCAGGGTTTCCAACTGCAGCGATGCCCAGCCATTGCTCAATGCACTTGGCTACCGGCTCTCGAGCGCCTGCGGCCCTGGCGTGGCACTCGAAACCGCTGACCAGAAGAAGGCGTTCATCACCGTCGATTCCGGATTTCCCTTGACCGAACTCGAACAATCGCTTCAAGTAGGCAAGCCGTTTGTTTACCCCTTCCCAAGCACCAGGGCCACAGTCCTGTTCAGCCCGGCAGATTGGGCGAAAAACAGCAAGACCAGGAAAGATGATGTTATCGACATTTTTCTGTCGGATCCCGAATTAGCCCGGCTTTACTGGGCGCTGTCTCGGATGGATGACACCACCCGGCGTGCCCTGCTTCGGTCTCCGGGGCTCGAGAAGCTTGCGCCAGACGCGGCTGTCCTGGATTTTTTCGGGAATCACATTTGCATTCGATCTAACCGGATGGTGCTCCCGGGCGGAACCGCCGCTGAGCCGGCCTGGAAGAGCCTGGTTGGCGCCAGCCCTTACTCGCCGGGGGATTTCGTGCTACGGCTGGTGGGGAGAGACGCGGGTTGGCTGGCAGCTTACTTCGACGCACTCTCGCGCATCAACCCGGCTCAGCAGTCCTACTTCGCTGAGCCTCGCCGATTGACTCGGTTTTATGCCGCTTTGCGAGGGAAGAAAATCAGCCCCGGCCCGGCGAAGGGCGCGTTCAGGACTGATCCCGGCCTGTTGTTGCTCGTGACCCGGCTCTGGTTTGAGGCGAACGGCCAACCGCACATTCCTGGCGGTCTGGGGGTGTGGAAAGGAATCGTGAGCAGCAAAGTCCATTCCAGGCTCGGGGCTGAATGGGCACAGCGTGCCAGAGAGTGGAATACTCCTGAAGATTTGCTGGCCGGCATGTTTGGTCTTACGCGGGAGGTCTCGCAGGATTCACCGCTCAGGGTATTCCTAGCTATGAATGAGATTGACCGCCGGCGCTCCCCGGAGGGGCGCCTGAGTCCCCAAACGGTGAGTTTGCTGGCGAGTAATTTTCCGCGCTTCGGGGACCAGTATTCGATCTTCTCCGAGTTTCACGCTCTGAACGACGACTCGGTCAGCCGGTTTCTCGCCGTGGCAGACGCTATTGACCACATCCCCGACTATGGTGTGCGAGGCGATACATTAGGCATTTACCAAGCCGTCGTCGGACTCTGGGAAATCCTGGCGCGACAGGAAGAGATTCAAGACCCGAACCAATCCTGGCAGCGGGTTATCTATCCGTTTGCAAGCGTATCCTCCTCCGTCCAGCTCTTCGACGCCACGGAGAGTTCGTTCGACGAGCTCTTGCGGGCTGCGACGGGCGAAACACAACGCTCCCAGGACACCATTATCACCTTGCTTGCCGGCCCCCGGCAGACAACCCCGGAGGGGCGGCAGGTGAAGCGGCTACTGGCCGACAACATCCGCGCCGTTCTGGATGCGCAACGGCTCATTTCTCTCGACAACTTGTTCGCTCTCGGACACGGCTTAAACCAAGCGGCGCACGGAAAACCGAAGGTTGATACGCTATTGGTCCTGGCCGGGGAGTTGCGAGAGTTCGAATTGCCAAAACCGCTCTTCACATCCGGCGAAAGATTAGAATGGGCCAATGGCATTTATACTACCCCGCACATCAAAACCGAGTTGCAAATGAACCTGGCCCCGCTTATCGAGTCGCCGGGGTCTGCTGGGGACTTGGCTGCGGCTCGTGGCCAACTGGTACCCTTCCTGAGGGACACCTTAGTGGGGCTCAACTACGCCTATTACGCTCCTCCTGGGGCGCAGATGCTCCTCACTAACCCACTCTTTGTGCGCGCGCACGACCCCATCGGTGAAAAGATTAACGGAGAATACCATTCCTGGCAGAGCCCCGCTCTGCTCGGTGTTGGTGATACGGCCAGCGGCGGCGCGCATCTTGCAGGCTCTCTGGCTGACCTGCCTTACGCCTTGGCGGAGGTGGAGCAGAACTTCATTGTGCCGGAAAACGTTCAGGCCCTGATCTGGGAGGATCTGGTCCCTTCTCTTCTGGTGGGCTCTGTGCTGCCACGGTGGTGGGGGGTGACTCGATCAGAACTTCATGCCGTCAGCCTCTACCAGCGCAGCGGTGAAGAGCTTTTGGAAGCTGCGGCCAAGAATGACCAGCTACGCGGATCGGTGATGACGATTATCTCCGACCGCATGTTCCCGGATAGGGCCGCGGAAGTGGAGAGCGACCTCCGCCGCGGACACTCGGAAGCGGCGATTTCCAAAGTAGCGCCGGCAGAAATCTTTTACTTGGACTTGGAGTTCCGGCGGAGATTTCAGGGCCAGGACTCGGGACCGGCCGGGCAAGAATTGACTGAACTTAGCGCGCGGCATCCCGCCGAAGTCACTTGGGAGCGCCTCTCGGCGGATTTTGGCGTGCCGCATCCGATGCTGGAAGAAACCTATGCGCGCGAGCTGTTGAGCATAAAACCCTTTCCCACCTTGATGGGGTACTCGAGCCGCCTCCTGGGCGAGTCCTGGGATTCTAACAACCTGTACTGGGCACGCCTGGCGGACGAGAACGGATATTCTCCGGAAATGCTTCACCTGCTGGTACCCGAGCTGACGCACCGCATGATTGAGAAGATTACCGCCACTGACTTGGAAGATTGGCCGGCACTGCTTCGCGCTCTGCGGGAAACCGGAGAGGAGTTTCGGCAGGGTAAAATCCGACCTTGGCCAAAAGTGAGCCGGGCCCAGGGGCTTGAGGAGTCGACTATGGCGAAATGGCGCATCTTGGTTCTGATGCTTTTGCTGGCTGCTTTCTCCGGCAGCGCGGCTGGGGTGAGGGCACAGGAGGGAAGCGGTCCGGATGTGACCGTCTTCAAAGTCACCGTCAACATGGTGCAGTTGGATGTGGCGGTCACCGACAAGAAAGGCAATTACGTCACTCGCCTCACTCCCTGGGACTTTGCGATTTATGAGGATGGAATCCCTCAAAAGATTGCCACCTTTGGTGAAGAGAACGAGGCACCTCGAAAGTTGGACGACTACAAGCCGGGTGAGACTAAGCCGGCTTTGGCGACCTCCTCGGCTCCCAAGGGCCACGGACATCGAAGCAAAGATGCCGGATTCGAGGAAGCTACCGCTGGCCAGGTGGCCTCGCTGGTGGCCGGCGCCAGTGTCTTTATTCTTTTCGACACCAGCAATTACATGTACCGGGGCTTTGTTTTTGCACAAGATGCCATCGAGGAGTTTGTTCGCTCGCTGCAAGATCCGGCGCGCGTGGCGTTTTATTCCTATAGCCGTAACTTCTCACGGGCCTCTTTACTCACTCCCGAACGTTCACAAGTCATCCGCGCCATTCGCGCCACTGTGGCAGGAGATGATGCCGCCCTTTATAACTCCCTGCTGATGACCATCAAAGATGCGGCTCGGCTTTCCGGCCGAAAGGTGGTGGTGGTTTTTTCTAACGGTCCCGACAACGCCAGTGCCGTGGGGCCCGAAGACATCCGCGAGATGGCGCAGACGGAAGGAATTCCGATCTACATGATCAGCACCCAGGAAGCCCGGCTTGACCCGGTCTCAACCGCCGTGTTCGAACGGGTCAGCGCCACGACGGGCGGCAAGGTCTATTTCGCGAAGAATTGGAAAGAACAGCAGGATGCGTTTGCTTCCATCCGGGATGACCTGGCGCACTTGTATTCGATCAGCTACTACCCGGGCCCCAACCCTAATCGCGGCTGGCGCAGTATTGCGGTGAAATTGGTAGGTCAAGACATGAAGAACTACCACGTTCGTACGCGCAGCGGCTACCGCCCCAAGGCTGTTCGGCTTAGCGAGCAGATCAAGACGACGTCGTAAATGCAGGTGTCAGGTTTCAGGGGCCGGGTGTCAGTCTACAATACCCGCTCGTTACTCGTTACTCGTCACGGCTCTCCAATGCTGGCCGCCATCGTCGGAAATCCATTGCGCCCCAGAGGTAGTTTTGACCGTGATGTGCTGAGGATCGGATGCGGAGCAATTGATCGAGACGATGGCTTCTGTGGTGAGAGGGGCTCCTGAAGCCAGGTTGACGCGCGTCCAAGTGGCGCCACCATCGATGGAGTGATACAGGGCGCCGCCGGTTCCGCCCGCCCAGATTTCTCTCTCATTGGTCTGGACCACCCGGAATTCGACCTTGTCATCGATGTGTACATCCTGCCAGTTCTTCCCTCCGTCCTTCGAGCGCTGTAGTCTACCGTCCGGCGATATGGTCCAGAGTGCGCCCGGCTGAGCGGCGACGCTTCCCAACTGGTTGCCGAGTGCCGTCGCTTGGAGTCTGGCGTGCAGGGCCTTCGCGCGCATGGACGGTGATGCCCCGGCTTCACCCGGAAAACTTCTCTTGTCGTATGTGGGGCTTGGGGGGTGAGCTACTACCGCGCTCGGCTTGGCGGCGCCAGTGACGAAAGCGTTTCCGTCCGCCGAGAGCTCGGCGGACTGGGAAATCCTCGGGAGAGCGGCCGGCGCCGCCGGCGGGCTAAGCTGCGCCGGCG
>Ga0187784_10003322_pt1 | contig 12981 bp, 13 predicted proteins | sample 1015_SJ02_MP15_2_FD_132964 | JGI IMG/M metagenome (GOLD analysis project Ga0187784, IMG submission 132964) | Tropical peat soil microbial communities from peatlands in Department of Meta, Colombia - 1015_SJ02_MP15_20_MG | ecosystem: Environmental > Terrestrial > Soil > Wetlands > Peat | place... | reverse complement strand
TCGAACTGCCCAGCTTACTTTTGCTCAGCCACAACGGCACGTAGTCCTTGGTGCCTGTTCCACCGAGGGCGTTGTTGATAACGCCGTTCGGGCTGAGTGAATTATTCCCTGAGGTCGCCAGGAACGCCGACGCGGGCTGGCCATTGAGCGTCTGTGCGTCGCCGGCCTTCAAGGCATACGGCACGCTCAAGAGCATGATGCGCGGCTGCGGCTCTTGTCCTTGCGCCTGCACCCCCAGCCAGCGTGCCTGTCCGGAAACGAACAAACTGGACGGCAAGCCTTGGCTGGTCGTCGAACCGAGTTGAACCGTGTAGTTGCCATTCTTGTCGGGCTGAACGTTCTGGGTTTCCAGCCATAACGGCGCGCCGCCTTCCTGCCCGGCGTAGAGAGCAAAGGTCACGCCGGTGATGGTGGTCAGCGGTTTGCCATTACTGCCGGTCAACACACCGCTGAATTGCACCAACGTAGGCACCACGGCGTTGGCTGCTGCGGTCTGTTGAGCGAATACCGAAAACGAGCTGGCTGCGAACAGAAACAACAGGAAAGCCGCAACCGTGGAAACTGCTGAAATGCGCGAATGCTGCGTCATGGGACGTTGCTCCTGGTTGGGAAGTAGGAAAATTGCGCGCGTCCGCCATCCTCACCAAATGGCCGGAATTATACACCGGCGCGGCAATCGCTAGCGCAGGAAATTTGGGAGCCTAGGGATGTGCAAGAGTTTGCAGCTTTGGGACGGCTCAATTTCCGTAAGCAGACGATTGCGCTCATCGACCTCTGAACTTTGGGGACGAGCCTGCGGCGGGCAGAACCTATTACCATGCCAAGGTCCGCCAGGAAGCGAACGGGATCACCAAGTCTCCCTGAGCGTGGTTTCGCCGCCGATCGGACACCCCTCGCGCTACAATGTAAACAGGCGTGCGGCGCATCTAATCCGCGTACAGGTTGCGCGTGAGGCGCGACCGTCCCCTTTTCGAGGCAAATGGATAGGTCTTCGAGATTGTTGACCTTCGCAGTGCTGTCGACGCTGACGGCGTCCGCTTGGGCAGCGGATATTCCCTCCACAGCCCGCGCAGTCGATGATAAATACAATCATCTCAAAACGTTACAGGCAGACTTTAGCGAAATCTACAGGGGTGCCGGAGCAGAAAGGACTGAGTCCGGGACGCTGGTGCTGAAAAAACCGGGCAAGATGCGCTGGGAATACCGTTCTCCCAAGGAGAAGCTGTTTGTCAGCGACGGGAAGGACGTGTGGTTTTGGGTTCCCGGCGACCGGCAAGCACGCCGCTCGCAACTGAAACGGCTGGAGGATTTGCGCTCGCCCATCGGATTCCTGCTTGGCAAGACCAAGCTGGAGAAGGAGTTACGGGGATTGTCCGAGGCGCCGGATATTGCTGCTCTGGAAAGCGGCGATGAAGTTTTGCGGGGCGTGCCGCAAGCGCTGGCGGACCGGGTGAGCGAAGTGGTGCTGGAAATCACCCCGCAGGATTGGATTCGGCGGATCGTAGTTGAGGAAGTGGACGGTTCGGTCACCGAATATCGCTTTAGTAATCAGAAGGCGGACGCGGATATTCCGGATGAGCGCTTCCGCTTCCAGGCGCCGCCTGGAGTTGAGGTAATTGAGGGCGAGTTGGGCCAATAGGATTTGGTTTGAAGGCGAGTCTGAAGAGGTTACTCAAGGCATCAAATAGGAATCGATTCCGGCAGGCCCGATGTTTTGGAATGTTAGACTTGGGTCGGGCAGTGGGGTAGAGCGAGTTCCAGCGTGGCAGAGTTCGTAATCAAAGTCGCAGACGAAAAGGGTAACCTGGCGGAGCAGATCGAGACTGGGTACTCGGAAGCCGAGGTGCGCGATCGCTTCCAGCAGCAAGGTTACCTGGTGTACTGGGTCAAGCCTCGGGGAATTATGACCGGGGGCCTGAAGCTGGGCGGAGGCCGTAAGGTCAAGCCCACGTCGTTTCTGATCTTCAATCAACAGTTTTTGACGCTGATTAAAGCGGGCCTGCCGATTCTGAACTCGCTGGATTTGCTGATCAAGCGGCAAAAGGACGCCTACCTTCGTTCTTTGCTGCAGAACGTCCGCGACCGGGTTAAGGGTGGTGAGTTACTCTCTGATGCCTTCGCGGCGCAGCGCACGTTTCCCAAGATTTACAGTACGACCCTGCTGGCGGGGGAAAAGAGCGGCAATCTGGAAGAGGTGCTGAGCCGTTACATCGCCTTCCAGCGGCTGGCGCTGACGTTTAAGAAAAAGCTTCTGGTGTCACTGGTGTATCCGACGTTGCTAGTCACGGTAGTGCTGGTGATGCTGACTTTTCTGGTCACTTACGTGGTGCCGCAGTTCGCCAAGCTGTATTCCGATATGAATGCGGAACTGCCGGCCATCACGCTGGCGATGTTGGCGGTCGGAACGCACGCGCAGAGGTATGCACCGCTGGCCGGAATCGCTTTGGTCGTAGCAGTGTTGACGCTGTGGCAATGGCAAAAGACCGACCGCGGTTCGGAGACGATTGACCGGGCGGTGCTGAACATGCCGGTGCTGGGAGAGGTGTGGTTGAAGTATCAGGTGGCGAATTTTTCCCGCATGCTCTCCACGCTGTTGGCGGGCGGCATGCCCCTGGTGCCATCGCTGGAGACGGCAGCCGCCTCTATGAGCAGCCGGCACATCCTGAACGGCATTACGGAAGCCGCTGTGCGGGTGCGGGAAGGGCAGAGTCTGGCCAAGAGCCTGGAGGAAAGGAAAATGTTTCCCGAGCTCTCGGTGGAAATGATCGAAGTGGGAGAATCGACTGGGGCTTTGCCGGCCATGCTGAATTCGGTGGCCGAGTTTTACGAAGAGGACGTGCAGACCGCGCTGGGCGCGGCCATGGCGTTGATCGAGCCGGTGATTCTCATGTTCATGGCGGTGGTAGTGGGCGGCATACTGATTTCGTTGTATTTGCCGATCTTCACTTTGGGATCAAACATTCATTAGCGGCGGCAAGCCAGCGGAAGTGGCACAACAGGTTAGGTAGGGGAAAATGGCAACCATGGCGGACAATAAGGCAGTTCTGCCAAATGCGATCAACGGCGGACGAACGGGCGCGCAGAACGGCGAAATGGAAAAGGCGCAGGACATCGCGCGGCGATATCGCTGCCAGTTCGTGGACCTGCACAATTTCCAGCTCCATCACGAGCTGTTCAAGAAGATTTCCCCCCACCTGATGTTCCGCTACAGCTTCGTTCCCTTGGAGGAAACCGAAGACGGGCGGCTGATCGTGGCCATTGCCGATCCCAGCCAGTTGATGATGATCGACGAGATCAGCCTGCTGTTGGGCAAGCGCATCGTCACCAAGGTCGCGACGCTGGGCCAGATTAGCGAAATCCTCAAAAAAACGGAGCAGTCCAAGCGGGTTCTGGAAGACGCCAGCGAAGGCTTCGCGCTGAATGTGGTGCACGAGGAAGAAGGCGTCGGCGACGAGAGCATCTCGATCGACCGGCTCACCGCGCAAGGCGATACCAGCCCGATCATCCGCCTGGTGGACACGACGATTTTTACCGCTTTGCAGCGGCGGGCCAGCGACATCCACGTGGAGACGCGTGACGATTCAGTGTGCATCAAATTCCGCATCGACGGCGTGCTGACGCAGGCCATGCCGCCCATCGCCAAAGAGCATCACTCGACGATCATTTCGCGCATCAAGGTGATGAGCGAGCTGGACATTTCCGAGCGGCGCGTACCGCAAGACGGGCGCTTCCGGGTGAAGTACGGCAGCCCGGAACGCCCCATCGATTTCCGCGTCTCGATCATGCCCTCCATCCACGGCGAAGATGCCGTGCTGCGCGTGCTCGACAAAGAGTCGATGAGCGAGAAGTTCCACCGGCTCACGCTCGACGTGGTGGGCTTCGATGACGAAGATTTGCGCCGCTTCCGCCGCTATATCAAGGAACCGTACGGCATGGTGCTGGTGACTGGGCCGACGGGCAGCGGCAAGACCACCACATTGTACGCCGCAGTCAATGAAATCAAGACCGACGAAGACAAGATCATCACCATTGAGGATCCGGTCGAGTATCAGATTCGCGGCATCACCCAGATTCCGGTAAACGAGAAAAAAGGGCTGACGTTTGCCCGCGGCTTGCGGTCGATCTTACGCCACGACCCGGACAAGATCATGGTGGGCGAAATCCGCGATCCGGAGACGGCGCAGATTGCCATTCAGTCGGCTTTGACCGGACACTTGGTGTTCACCACCGTGCACGCCAACAACGTAGTCGATGTGATTGGGCGCTTCCTGAACATGGGCGTGGAACCGTACAACTTTGTGTCCGCGCTGAACTGCATTCTGGCGCAGCGGCTGGTGCGTTTGATTTGCGAGTCGTGCCGGGCGGAAAAGAAACATACGCCGGAGGAACTGGAAGCCAGCGGCCTGGATCCGGAGCAGTGGTCGAGGGTCACGTTCTACGAAGGCCAGGGTTGCATCGAGTGCGCTGGGACCGGCTTTCGGGGACGGACCGCCATCCACGAATTGCTGGATTTGAGCGACCGGGTGCGGGAGATGATCTTGGCCAAGAAACCCACCTCGGAGATTCGTCGTGCGGCACGCGAGGAGGGCATGCGCTTCCTGCGCGAGTCGGCGCTGGACCGGGTGCGCCTGGGTTTGACCACGCTGAAGGAGATCAACAAGGTCACCTTCATCGAGACCAGCCGGTAAGGCCCTGGGAGGGTCGCCCCGAGGCAGCGGGCGAGACGCCCGCTGGACAGCCGACGGGACGGCGGCGCTACTTGGATGCCACCCGGTTCCGAACGTACAGTGCCCTTCCAGCTATTGCAATTGCGGGCAGCTGAGAGTTTCATAAGTAGAGGTAAAACAAGGGAGAAGTGTGAGTCTGGGTTTCGGTTCACGGTTGAAACCAAAACTGGCCTGTGAGATTGCAGCCGACCGGGTGCTGGCGGGACGAGTGTCGGACCGGGGCAACGTGGTCGAGACGTGCGCCAGTGGAGAACTGGCGCCGGGCTGCGTGGTTCCCGACCTTACCGAGGCCAACTTGCGGGAACGAAAGGGCGTGCTGGGCGCGGTAGAACAAAGCCTCTCGGACGTCGGCGGGCATTCGCGCGATGTGATTGCCATTTTGCCCGACGCGGCCGTCCGCGTCATGTTGCTGGATTTCGAAACCCTCCCAACCAAACATGAAGAAGCCGAAGGGGTGGTGCGGTTCCGGCTCAAGAAGTCGTTGCCGTTTGATGTGGACAAAGCCAAGGTTTCCTACCAAGCCCAGCCCGCAACCAGCGGAGTGCGGGTGGTGGCGGCGGTGGCTTTGACCAGCGTTATTGAGGAATACGAATCCATATTCCGCGACGTCGGCTACGCGCCGGGCGTGGTTCTGCCGTCGATGCTGGCGGCGCTGGGCGCGGCTGCGACTCAGCAGCCGACGCTGGTGGTAAAAGTGGACGCTCGAACCACCAGCATCGCCATCCTCGATAAGGACCAATTGCTCCTATTCCGCACTCTAGAAAACGCCCGCGGAGTTACTATCAGCGGCGAGCAACTGGCAGAAGAGGTTTACCCTTCGATCGTGTTCTTTCAAGACACCTACAACCTGAACATTGGGCAGATTTTTGTAGCGGGATTATCCGATTCCGGGGGCGCGATTCCGGCGCTACGCTCGCAAACCGGCGTGGAAGTGAAAGAACTGGTGGATTCGGCGCGGCTGGGCGCGGGCGTTGGACTGGTTCCCAAGTGGCGGATGGCGGGGATCGTGGGTGCATTGGTTTGCTAAATGCGCGTGGATATCAATCTCGCGACTCAGCCTTACGAGGATGCGCGGCAGTTCTGGCTGCGCTGGGGCAGCGTCATAGCCCTGCTGGCAGCGGCAACGGTGCTTCTGTCCTGGGTGACGGCCTCGGGATGGCGAAGCTCACGCCAGGACCGGCGGTTGATGCGGCAATATCAACAACAGATTGCGATGCGGGACAAAGAGCGCGCCGATGCCGAAGCGCTCATGAATCTGCCGCAAAACAGCAGCACCCGCGACCGCTCCCAGTTCCTGAATGATCTCTTTTATCGCAAGGCATTTTCCTGGACCGGGGTTTTCGAGGATCTGGAGCAGGTGATGCCGCCCGGCCTGCATGTAGTTTCGATCACTCCGGAAACCGCGCTCAACGGCGATCTGTCGATCAAGCTGACCGTGGCAGGGGAATCGCGGGACCGGGCGCTCGATCTGGTGCGCAAGATGGAAGGGTCGCAGCGTTTTCAGCAGACTCAAATCGAGGAAGAGGCTACGGAAACCGGGTCGGCGATGCCGGGAGACAACGTCAAGTTTAACATTTCGGCGCTCTACGCGGCCGGCAGCGGCGAGGTTGCCACCAGGAGTACACCCTGATGCCTGACCTGCGGCAAACCAGGAAGAAAGCCAGGGTCGCCTTGGTGGTGTTGGTGCTGGCGGACGTGGCGGCCATTGGCGTGTACTTTTCTCCCCTGGTGGGGTCGCCGCAATCGCGGCGGGAGCAGTTGACCCGCCTTTGGGTAACCCTGCAGCAGAGAACCCGTGAAGTCGAACCGTTGCGGGGCTTGGACAAGAAGATCCCGGTGGCACACAAGGAGATCGAGGATTTTTACAAGGAGCGCCTGCCATCGCAGGAGTCGGTGATTTCCGAACAAATCGGCAAGCTGGCGCAGCAGAGCGGGGTTCGGATTGGCAACGTGAAATACGCTGCCAAAGAGACGCAGCCGGTGGGCGTGCAGCGCGTAGAGATATCCGGCGATTTTTCCGGCGACTATTTGCAGTTGGTACGGTTCGTCAACTCGCTGGAGCGTGACCAGATTTTCTTCCTCATCAACAGCGTCGTGCTGGGCGGAGAGCAGGGCGGCCAAGTGAAACTAGAATTGAAGATGGAAACCTATCTGAAAACGGGGACGGGCAGCGCATAGGCTTGGGATGAAACTGGGAACAGAAAACCGGAACAAGGTAATCGCCGCCGGCGTACTGGGCGCGCTCGCTCTGGTGCTGGTGGTGCGCGCAGTAGTGAGCCCTGGCGCTTCTGGGCCTGCCACTTCCACGGTGGCTTCCGTGTCACCCACTCCGGTGGCCCCTGCGGTGAAGAAAGCCGCCGCCAGGACCAAGCCGCTGTTCAAACCAGGTGGCCCGCCGCGTTCGCTCGATCCCGAATTGCGCTATGACTGGCTGAAAGCCAGCGAGGACATGAAATACAGCGGCGAGGGTAGAAACATCTTCAGTGCCCAGGCGCCGATCCCGAAACCCGTTGCGCCGGGAAACACGGATGCCCAAAAGGTCGCCGAAGACACCGGGCCGCCGCCTCCACCTCCACCTCCGCCCATCAACCTGAAGTTCTTTGGTTTCGCCAGCAAGCCCGGCGAGCCGAAGAAAGTGTTCCTCTCCCAGGGGGAAGACGTTTTCATCGCGGCGGAAGGGGAAATTGTGAATCGCCGGTATAAGGTGGTGCGGATTTCGCCGGTTTCAGTGGAAATTGAAGACGAGATGAACAACCACCGACAGAGCATCCCGCTCACCCAGGGATAAGCTCAATTGAGTAATTGGGGAATTGTGTAATTGAGCAACTGTCCACGGGCATGGCGTGAAGTTGGATGATGAGAGATTCCTTGAAGTACTCTGCGACACAACGTCAACCAAGAGGCAAGCGCGGCTTGGAGCGGGGCTACGTGTTGCTGGTTCTCATCCTGTTTGTGGCTTTGCTCGCCATCGCGGTCATGGTGACGTTGCCTTCCATTGGGTTTGAGCTGAAGCGCGACCGCGAAGAGGAACTGATTCATCGCGGAGTGCAGTACACGCGAGCCATTCAGCATTATGTGAAGAAGTTCGGGCGGTATCCCACTACGCTGGAGCAACTGGAGAATACCAACCAGATTCGCTTTCTGCGCCGACGCTACAAGGACCCCATCACCGGCAAAGACTTCAAGCTCCTGCACATGGAAGACGTGCAAGGATCGTTCGGACCCGGAATCGCGGGAGCAACTCCGGTGAGCCAAATGGTTCCCGGCGCCGGGGCTGGACCTGGGGGATTTGGCGGCGGACCCTTTGGCAATGCCGGCCCCGGCTTTGGGGCACTTGGCAATCAAGGCTTTGGCGGGCCGGGTTTTGGCGGCCAGGGGAGCTTTGCGGCTGCGCAGCCAGGCCTTGGTGGGAACGGGCCGCAAGGCGGTTTCGGCCAGACTGGGTTGGCTGGTCAGGGGAACCAGTCGCCGCAGGCTACCGGCGATGACACCGGCGCCGCAGCTGGCAACCCCAGCGGTACGAACACTACGGGCGCAGCCGGCGGCAACACCTCCGGGGGGTTTGGATCCTCGCCCTTCGGTTCATCCTCGAGCAACCAGGTATTTGGCGGCGGGCCCATTGTGGGAGTGGCCAGCATCAGCAAAGACAAGACCATCCGCGTATTCAACAAGAAGGACCGCTACTACCAATGGCAGTTCATCTATAACCCGGCGATGGACCGCGGCGGGCTGCTCACCGGGCCGGGCCAGCCTGCGGCGGTAGGGGTTGCCAGCAATATTGGAACACCAGCAGGAGCCAGCTCTGGCACAGGAACGCAGCCGGCTGGTAATCAAGGCTTCGGAAGTGGGTTTGGCAGCCAGCCGAACCAGCCCAATCCGCCCGTCACCCAGCCGCCATCGATGCCGCCAGAGCAGTAAGTCCGGTCCGACACCGCCGCGGCCTCCCCTCGGAACAAACCCGGCGAACAGCGCGGGAACCGGCCACCCGCAGACGCCCTTTCTTCCGGCGAACCCGAAGCGTCCAGCGACGGCTGGCTCAGACGTCTCGTTCCGGTTACGCGCGCCTACGGCGCAGGCGATCTGCCCTAGCCATTGCCTTCCGCCGGATCTGGATTCCCGATGACTCGGGCAATTTTCCAGGGCCCATCGGGATGGCGCCGCAAAATCGTGATGGTTTTGCTGCGCGCCGTGACCGGGACGCCGCCGGAAACAGGGGTCAGGATGGTCGTGGCTCGCGAGCGATCAAACGCCCATTCACCCGCAACTACAACCTCGTCGGTCTCTACTGTCTGTTCCACGCTGCACTTGTCAAACGCAGCCACCAAATCGGCGCGATTTGCATCCCTTCCGATTACGGCTGGACGGTTCGGATGCATCATGACGATATCGTCAGTCAGATACTCCATCAAAGCGTCAACATCCTTGGCTCTCACCGCCGCGATCCAAGCGTCCCGCACTTGGATGATCCGGCGGACCGCATCCTCAACGGCAGCTGCTGACATGTCAAGCCTGCACTAAGAAACTGTTAACTGCTTCAGAATCTCTTTGCCCAGCCTTTGCGTCTCGCCGAAAAACTTCTGATATTCGACGAACAGCCGGTTCAGCTCCAGTGACTTGTCGGCCGTGAGATGCTTGCGCAGCATCATATCGCGCACGTGGACCGGGTTGGGCAGGGTGGCGTCTTCAGTCAGTTCTTCGAGCGCTGTTTTGGGATCGTAATGGTACATGGGATTTGTAATTTGGTAATCGGGTAATTGGGTAATTTCTGAACCGTTGGCTGAATCCTCTGGGATTCCGCACAAATTACTCAATTGCAAGATTACCAAATTACTCAATCGCCTTTACATCATCTCGGTTCCCCAGAGGTCGTGCAGATGGACGATGCCTTGCAAGTTGCCCTCAGTGTCCACGACCGCCAGCGAGGTGATTTTTTTCTCCTCCATCATGGCCAGCGCGGTGGCGGCGAATTCCTGCCCGGAGATGGTCTTCGGAGCGCGAGTCATGCACTCGCCCGCCGTCAGGTCCAATGCATCTTTCCCGCGCTTTTCCAGCAGGCGCCGCAGATCACCGTCGCTGATCACACCCACAAGTTTCTCGCCATCCACCACCGTGGTCACACCCAGCTTCTTGCGCGACATCTCGTAGATCACTTCGGGCATCTGGGTTTGCGGCGTGACGCGGGGAACAGCGTCCCCGGTGTGCATGAGCGATCCCACGCGAGCCAAGCGCTTGCCTAGCTTGCCGCCGGGATGCAAGTTGGCGAAATCTTCTTCTTTGAAGCCGCGTTTCTCTGAAATTGCCACCGCCAGCGCATCTCCCAGCGCCAGCATCGCCGTAGTCGAAGCCGTGGGCGCCAGGCCGAGCGAGCAAGCTTCTTTGGCCACCGAGCAATCCAGCGCCACGTCCGCTGCCGCCGCCAAAGTGCTAGCTTGTGTGGCGCAGGCATTTTTGCCCCCGTCGCCATAAAGTTCGTCGCAAGTCAGCGCAATCAACGGAACCTGCAGTCGCTTTAGCGTCGCCAGCAGCCGCAAAATTTCTTCGGTCTCGCCGCTGGCCGACAACGCGACCACCGCGTCCCCTTTCACTACCACCCCCAAATCCCCGTGCACCGCCTCTACCGGATGCATAAACAAAGCAGGAGTGCCGGTTGAGTTCAGGGTCGCCGCGATTTTGCGGGCGATGATGCCGCTCTTGCCCATACCGGTCACCACCACCCGGCCCGAGCAGCCGCAGATCAACTCCACCGCGCGGCGGAAAGCATCGGCCATGGGACCGGCAAGCCGGTCGGCCAACTCGCGCAAGGCCTCTGCCTCAATGCGCACGACGTTTTCGCCCAGATTTTTCACGAAGAAGAATGTTAACAGGTGAGAAAGGTTACAGCACGGCTCAGAAGTGATCCTCGGCACGGTGCCGGTCATGCTTTGCTTGGCCCAGCGTGGCTAGGCCTTTGGCCTGAATCGCCCGGTCCCATGGGCCAGCCTGCCAATTGTCGCGCCTCTTCTCCGCGGGCATCCAGGGCGGCAAAGTGATCAACAGACTGTGCGCCAGCCCCTGCGCATAAGGTTCATACAGCGCGCGCAATGATTGCAGCTTGTTCGTGGCATCCTCTCCGCTACGAAGTTCAAGCCCGCGCTCCAACAAGGCTTGGCGAAGTTGCACCATTTGCGACTCGGGGAGACGGTCTGGAGCATGCGCATCAAAATAGACGTCGAATACTTGCGCCAGGTCGACCACGGCGTGACGCGCCATGGCAAAGGTCAGTTTTGCTTGCTCGCCCGCAATGCCGTCGATGCCGGCGATGATCAGCGAGGTCGTGTCGAGCATCGCGGTCAGAGCGCCCAGCCAGGATTGGTTGTTGTGTTGCGAGCGAAAAAATCCTAGGGGCCCATAGGAAAGATGGCTTTCCAGCAACTGCGCCGACCAGCGCTCCCAATCTTTCAACATTCCATCCAGCGCAAGCTGGTTGCGGGTCTTGCCAAAGCGGGCGAGCAACTCGAATGCCGTGGGGGGAGATCCGGCGCGGGCGTCGAGCAGAGAAATTTCGATCTCCCGGTCGGAAAAGGCCGCGTAAATCGTCGGCAAATAACCGATGACAACGCCCAGGAAGGCAAATCCCATTCCGGCTTCCACCACCGAAAGCGCGCGAGAAAGGCCAGAGTTGGGAGTGACGTCCCCATAACCCAGCGTGTAGAAGGTTTCGCCGCTGTGATAGAGCAGAAGACCAAACGTAATCGGCTGGTTGCCAAAAGCGATATGTTCTCCCGCGCCGTATTGCAGCAGCGCAAAACCCAGAATGAGGCCAGTTGCCCACAATCCAAGGAGCACAAGCAAGGAGAGTGGGCCGAAGTAACCGAGGAACGCTTCTCGTCGGCCGGCGGAGCGGATGTGGTGGGCGATGAAGGCCCAGCGCCGCCAACTGCGGCGATAGTACCAATTGGAGAGACGAAAGCTCCGTTGCACCCGACGCGGCAGGACCACTGACTCAAAGGCGTCCAGGAGGACGAGGAGGATTGTGAGAGAGCCCGCAATGACAAAGACCACGTGCATGGCAGATCAGATGTGGGGGAATGGTAACAGATTCAGAAGGCAGCGAGTTTTGCACAGCGCTTTGCCGTCATGATCTGCACAGCTAGGGGTGCGGTCGTCCAAATAGCGTGAATGCGCGGAAACTGCTTTCGTGTTTCGAGCAGAGCCGCGGAGCGGCGAGCCTGTCACGCGCTCCTACCCGCCGGGCGGGATGAGTGCACACTCATCGGTTCAAAGCCGACGTTCCAGGCCAAACTCAGGGACGGCCTCGACTCATCCAGAGCGAACCACGGCCTGTACCGTCCCACGCCGGGACATGGTACACTCGCCAGCTCTCTTCGATTTTCATCTCCTTAGGTGGGCCGCAGGCTCTCGACTGCCCGTCCGCAAGGGGACGGCCACTTCGCTCGGGATGACAGACGGTAGAGCAGATGTGAGAGACAACAAGCGATGTGATGACGGTCACTTCGAACGGGCGGCAGACTGTTGAAATGTGATCCGTGTTCATCCGCACAATCCGCGGCGAATCGGCTTCGCTGGACAATTGTGCACGAAATGCTCGGCCAGCGGCAGCGGCCCTACTCCTTTGTAAACGCGGCTTCGAGTTCGCCGCGGGGCGGCGCGGTCTTCAGCTCATTGACGCCGTACTCGTAGCCCTTGTCAAACGCCTTAAGATTTACCTCGCGGGAGTGGGACGGCACGGAATCAGCAATTGCCTTGCGCACGGCATCCGGCTCCAGCAGTTGTGTGACCGCGGCGAAAAATCCGACCATCACCGAGTTCAGCACCATGCGCTTGCCCAGTTCTTCAGCAAAACGCGTGGCCGGGATGCTATAGACCTTCACCTCCGCCTTGACATCCGCCACGCGCACCAGGTCTTCTTCTACGAGCAGCATGCCGCCGTCTTTCAAATCCGGCACAAACTTGTTGTAGGCCTCCTGCGACATGACCACCAGCACGTCAGGATGAGGGGCGTAAGGATACAGCACCGGCGTGCCCGAGACGATGAGCTGGGCGCTGCACGCCCCGCCGCGCGCTTCGGGGCCGAAGTTTTGAGTCATGGTGGCGTAGGCGTTCTGATAAATCGAAGCTGCCTTGCCCAGAACCAAAGCCGAGAGAATCACTCCCTGGCCGCCAAATCCCGCAATGCGAATCTCGGTTAGCTGCATACTGAACACTCCGGTTCTTCTGTATAGTGCGCGTAGTCAACGTAGCGGTAGCCCAGCGC
>Ga0187784_10003321_pt1 | contig 12985 bp, 11 predicted proteins | sample 1015_SJ02_MP15_2_FD_132964 | JGI IMG/M metagenome (GOLD analysis project Ga0187784, IMG submission 132964) | Tropical peat soil microbial communities from peatlands in Department of Meta, Colombia - 1015_SJ02_MP15_20_MG | ecosystem: Environmental > Terrestrial > Soil > Wetlands > Peat | place... | reverse complement strand
GCGGCGGCCGCATGACGAGCGCGGTGATCCACCATTTGCTCAGCTGGTCGAGCAGAATCACGGCGGCGGCAAGCGCGAGCGCGAGCGCGCTCGTGGAGCGCTGGCAGCGCGTTGTCTCGGATGGCACCCTTTCCGACGTCACCTCTGCCTCTCTCGGAACGTGGGCGGCAAATCATCCTGCCTTTTTGCGCGCGCTCCGCCGTCATTCCCTGGCGAGCACCGACGTGGCGAGGAGCGCGCGGGCACGGCGGCCGTCCTCCTGCATCTGCGCGACGAGCGTGCCGATGCTGTCGAACCTCATCTCGGGCCTGAGCCGCTCGACGAGCGCGACGCGCAGATGCTGACCGTAAATGTCATGCGCGAACTCGAAGAGGTGCGCCTCCAAGAGGCAGGTCTTGCCGTCGAACATCGGCCGCACGCCGAGATTGGCGACGCCGTCGTGCCAGTCGATCTCGCGGCCCCGGTCGAGGCCGGCGCGCACCGCATAGACCCCACGCGCGGGCTCGAGGTAGCCGTCGAGCGAGAGATTCGCCGTCGGCATGCCGAGCTCGCGCCCGCGCTTGTCGCCGGGCAGCACGCGCCCCTCGATCTCCCAATGGCGGCCCAAGAGCAGCGCCGCCGCCGGAGGATCGCCCGCCTCGAGCGCCGCGCGGATGCGCGTCGAGGAATAGACCTCCCCGCCCGGGCCGCGGACGCGCATGAGGCGGCTCACGCCGAAGCCGTGGTGCCGTCCGAGCCGCTCGAGCAGAGCCGCGTCGCCGCCCCGCTTGTGGCCGAAGGCGAAATTGTCGCCGACCGCGGCGTGGCGGACGGCGAGGCCGCCCACCAAAATCCCGCTCACGAAGGCTTCCGCGCTGAGCTTGGAAAGCGCCTCGTCAAAGGCGAGCACGATGAGCTCGTCGACCCCCAACGCCTCGATGAGGCGCGCCTTGATGCGGAACGGCGTGAGCCGGAAGGGCGGCAGCTCCGGATGGAAGAAGCTGCGCGGGTGCGGCTCGAAGGTAAGCACGGTAAGGGGTGCGGCGAACGCGCGCGCGATTTTTCCGGCCTCGGCGATGATCGCCTGATGGCCGCGATGAATGCCGTCGAAATTGCCGATGGCGACGACCGCACCCCTGGCAGCCGCGGGCAGCTCCGTGTAATGGCGAAAGATGCGCATCTCACTCGGGGCTCCTTTCCGGGCCCCAAGGTTAGGAGCTTGTCGTTGAATTGGCTATGGGCTCAAGCGGCGGCGCGCGAGGGGACGATCACTTGCGCCTCGCCTTCGAGCACCACCTCGTTGGAGACGGTGCACACGGTGGCGAGGGTTACACGGCGCTTTTCCGGCACCACGTCGAGGATGGTGACGCGCGCGCTGACCGTGTCGCCGGAGCGCACCGGCGCCTTGAATTTGAGGTTTTGGGAGAGATAGACGCAGCCGGGGCCGGGCAGCTTGGTCCCCAGCACCGTCGAGATGAAGCTCGCCGTCAAGAGGCCGTGGGCGATGCGCCCCTCGAACACGGTGTTGGCGGCGAACTCGTGATTGAGATGGACGGGGTTGACGTCGCCCGAGATGCCGGCGAAGAGCACGATGTCCGCATCCGTCACCGTGCGCGCATAAAGCGCGCTCATGCCCGGCGCGAGATCCTCGATGTAATAGCCATGGAGCTCGTCCATCGCCGACCCCAGAGGATGCTCTGCCATCTCCAATGCCATCACCCCATCCTTCCGTTGGTGCAACGCAATATCTATTTTGCAATGCACTGTAATCGATCCGACCAGATCAGGCAACAAAGATCAAGGCCGCTTCTCTGGGCGTAAAGATTTTGCCAATTCAATGCGTTTCGCCCAAAGCGAGAGGGCGATCCTGGCGCGCGGGTAGAGTGTGCAGGTGCCGAAAATCGGGAGCTAGGGCGGGGGCGGGCGGGGATCGATGGGGAGCTGGCCGGCGAGGCCGGCGGCATCCTCGAAGAGCTTGGCGGCCTCGAGAAGCGCGGCCTCGCCGCGCGGGGGCGCCACCAGCTGCAGGCCGATGGGCCGGCCGTCGGCGCTGAAGCCGCAGGGGATGGCGAGCGCGGGACAGCCGGTGAGCGTGATGGCGAAGGTGACGGCGACCCAGTCGATGTAGGTCTCGTATTTGTGGCCCTCGACCTCGGCCACGTAGCGCTCTTCGACGGGAAAGGGAGGCACCGGCGCCGCGGGGCAGAGCAGGAGCTCGTAGCGGCGGAAGAAATCGGCGACGCGATAGAAGAGCGCCGTGCGCGCGAGCACCGCCCGCGCGATCTCCTCGGCGCCGAGCCTGAGCCCTCTTTCTATGTTCCAGATCACCTCAGGCTTGAGCTTGTCGCGATGCCGGGCGAGCTTGTCGGCATGCGCGATGGCGAATTTCTGCGCGCGCAACACCTGGAAGATCTCGCGCGCGTCCCCCATCTCGGGCGAGGCGTGCTCGACCACGGTGCCGAGGCCCTCGAAACGGCGCGCCGCGCGGGCGCAAACATCCCTCACCTCCGAGGCGACCACGAGGCTGCCGAGATCCGGGGTGAAGGCGACCCGCTTGGGCGGCTTTGCCGCATCGACGTGGGATGTGAAGGCGCGGCCGGGTGCCGGAAGGGCGAGCGGGTCGGCCGCATCGGCGCCGACCATGGCATCGAGCATGAGCGCCAGATCGCCCACGTTGCGCGCCATCGGGCCCTCGACCGAAAGCGTGTCGAAGGCATCCGTCCGCGGCCCGGCGGCGACCCGGCCGGGGCTCGGCCGCAAGCCCGCGACGGAGCAGAAGCTCGCGGGCGTGCGCAGGCTGCCGCCGAGATCAGAGCCGTGCGCGAGCCACACCTCGCCCGTCGCCAGCGCCACAGCGGCACCGCCCGACGAGCCGCCGCAGGTGAGCGAGGTATTCCACGGATTGAGCGTGCGACCGAAGACCTCGTTGAAGGTGTTGCCGCCGGCGCCGAATTCGGGCGTGTTGGACTTGGCGATGACCACGGCGCCGTTCCGCTCCAGCCGCTCGACCAGGATGTCCGAATGCGGGGAGACATGCTCGGCGAAGAGGGGCGAGCCCCGCGTCGTGCGCACGCCCTTGACCTCGACGAGGTCCTTGATCGCGATCGGAAGCCCGGCCAGGAGGCTCTTCTGCGGCAGCGCGCCCGCGGCCTTTCTCGCCCGTTCGGCTGAGAGCGTGGGCAAGGCGTTGACCAGCGGCTCGACCGCGGCGATACGGGCGAGCGAGGCCTCGATGAGCTCGAGCGGCGAGATCTCGCGGCGCTGTAAAAGGGCGACGGCTTGGCGGGCGGTCAGCTTGGTGAGCTCTTCGGCCATGGCCTTCCGAGTGGAGCAAAGGCGGGAGGCCGCCGTCAACCGGATGTCGACCGCCCTCGTCAAGGGGGGCGGAAAGGCGCTAGAATGCGGCGCGCCGCGTAGGGGGACGGGGATGCGACAAACAACAAAGGAAGGCGCGCACACGCTCAAGGGCGTCCCCCTTCTGGACGGCCTGCCCCAAAGCGCGCGCGCGCGCTACGAGCACTCCTGCCTTTGGCGCCGGTACAAGCCGGACGAGCAGATCATCGACAAGATGAGCGACACGCGCGAGGTGTTCTTCGTCGTCGAGGGCAGCGTGCGCATCGTCAACTTCTCGCTATCGGGCCGCGAGGTCAGCTTCGGCGATCTGCATGCGGGCGAGTTCTTCGGCGAGATCGCGGCGATCGACGGCAAGCCGCGCTCGGCGAACGCGGTCGCGACCTCCGATACGCTCCTCGCCTCGATGCCGGCCGAGGTCTTCCGCACCATGCTGACGGAGCACCCGCCGCAGGCGTTTGCCATCATGCGGCGGCTCGCGACGATCGTCCGCGTCGCCACGGGCCGCATCATGGACCTCTCGACACTGGGGGCCTATGACCGGGTGTGCGCCGAGCTTTTGCGCATGGCGCGGCCGGTGCTCAAGCCGGACGGCACCGCCCGCATTCAACCGATACCGATCCACTCCGACATCGCGAGCCGCGTATCGACCGCGCGCGAGACGGTCGCGCGCGTGCTCGGCGACCTCCAGCGCCAGGGCCTCATCAATCGCGAGAGCGATGCCCTTGTCGTGCGCAACTTCACGCGCCTCGAGCAGAGCGTGCCCGAGCTCGGCGAGGGCGGCGACTGACCCTTCCGGCGCGGCCGTGCGGCCCAAAATGCGCTCCGGCGCGCGCTCGTCCGTGCGCGTCTCCTTTGGAGGAGCGCCCTTGCCGGCCTCACGCCGGTCGGCGCGCCTTGAGTGCGGCCGTGAGCGTGCCGTCGTCGAGATAGTCGAGCTCGCCGCCGACCGGCACGCCGTGCGCTAGGCGCGAGACCGTGATGCCAAGCGGCGCCAGACGGTCGGCCACATAATGCGCCGTGGTCTGGCCGTCGACGGTTGCGTTGGTGGCGAGGATCACCTCTTTGATCCCCTCCTCCTTCACGCGCTGGACCAGCCTTGGAATGTTGAGCTCGTCGGGTCCCACCCCGTCGAGAGCCGAGAGCGTGCCGCCGAGCACGTGGTAGCGTCCCTTGAAGGCGTTGGCACGCTCGAGCGCCCACAAGTCGGCGACCTCCTCGACCACGCAGAGCACGCCCGTCTCGCGCCGCGCATCGGCGCAGATGGCGCACGGGTCCGTGGTATCGAGATTGGCGCAGCGCGAGCAAGGATGAATGTGCCGCCCTACCTCGGCCAGTGCCGCGGCGAGCGGCTCGAGCAGCGCCTCGCGCCGCTTGAGCAGGTGAAGGGCGGCGCGCCGCGCCGAGCGCGGACCGAGGCCCGGGAGCTTGGCGAGGAGCTGGATGAGGCGCTCGATCTCCGATCCGGTCATGATGCAACCGTGGCGCCCGCTCGCACATCGCCGCGGACCGTCATTGCGAGGAGGCGAAGCCGACGAAGCAGTCCAGGATGGCCTGGGACGCTCTGGATTGCTTCGCCTTCGGCTCGCAATGACGTTGGTGGAGTTCGCCAACCATCGCTCGGAAGCAAGACTCTCGCTCCCACCCTCAGAACGGCAGCTTGAGGCCGGGCGGAAGCGGCAGCCCGCCGGTCAGCTTCTGCATTTCCTCGGCGACGCGAGCCTCGACTTTCGCCTTGGCGTCGTTGAAGGCGGCGACGACGAGGTCCTCGAGCACCTCGACCTCCTTGGGGTCCACGAGCGAGGGATCGATCTTGACGCGCCGCATCTCGCTTCTGCCGTTGACCGTCACCCTCACCATGCCGCCTGCGGAGGCACCCTCGAGCTCGACCTCGGCGAGCTTCTGCTGCATCTCCTGCATGCGGTTCTGCATCTCCTGGGCCTGTTTCATGAGCTGGCCGAGGTTCTTCATGATGGCGGCTCTTCGTCGTTATTGGGCTCGGCATCGCCCGTTGGCAGTGCGGCCTCGAGCGGCTCGCCCGCGGCCTCGGCTGCTGCCTCTGCTTCCGCTCCGGGCGTCAACTCGCGCACGGTCTCGACCACGGCTCCGGGAAAGCTCGCGAGCACGGCTTGCACGAGCGGGAGCTCCCGCGCCTGCGCCAGGCGGTCGGCTGCCTGGCGCTTCGCCTGCTCGAGCAACGTCGGCGATCCCGCTTCGTTCGAGACCGAGATCGCCCAGCGTCGGCCGGTCCAGGCGGCGAGCAGCGTCATGAGCCGCGGTGCCAGGTTGGAGGGCGCGTGCGCGTTCGGCCGGAACTCGAGACGGCCGGGCTCGAAGCGCACGAGGTGCACGTTGTTGCGCAGCTGCGCGCCGAGGATCGGCTCCTCGGCCTCGACCAGGGCCACAAGGGCCGCGAAGCTTTCCGGCCCCGCTGCCTCGGCCGGTGCCCCTTGGGCCGTCTCGGCCGCGCGCGCAAGCGCCGCCTGCCCCCGGCCGCCGCCGCCCGGGCTCGGATGCTCGGCGCCGGCGCTCAGCGTGCGCGGCGCCTGAACGGCCTGCCGCCCGCCTGAGCCGTTGCCGGCCCCGCCGGGCGCTGGGGCTGGCGCCACCGCGGGCGCCGCCTGCTCGGCGGCGAGCGATCGGATGAGCTCGGCCGGGCTCGGCAGCTCCGCGGCATAGGCGAGGCGGATGAGCGCCATCTCGGCCGCGGCAAGGGGGCTCGGTGCCCCCTGGGTCTCGCCGAGGCCCTTGAGCAGCATCTGCCAGGCGCGCGCGAGGACAGGCATGGTGAGCGTTGCCGCCATCCCCTTGCCGCGCGCGCGCTCCGCGTCGGAGGAGACCGGGCCCTCCGCCGCACCGTCGATCTTGAGGCGGGTGAGCCAATGGCAAGCCTCGAGCAGGTCCTGGATGACGACGAGCGGATCGGCACCCCCCTTGTAGAGCTCGCCGAGGAGCGCCAAGGCGGGGCCGATCTCCCCTTTCATCAAGAGCTCGAAGAGGTCCAAGGTCTGCGCGCGGTCGGCAAGGCCGAGCATGAGGCGGACCTCTTCGGCCTCAGGCGAGCCGGCGCCATGGGCGATCGCCTGGTCGAGGAGCGAGAGACCGTCGCGCACCGAGCCGTCGGCCGCGCGCGCGATGAGCCGGATCGCCTCCTCGGGCACGAGCGCACCCTCGGCCGCCGCGATCTTGCCGAGGTGTTCCGCGAGGACCGCCTGATCGACGCGGCGCAAATCGAAGCGCTGGCAGCGCGAGAGAACGGTGACCGGCACCTTGCGGATCTCGGTCGTGGCGAAGATGAATTTCACATGCTCGGGCGGCTCCTCGAGCGTCTTGAGAAGCGCGTTGAACGCGTTCTTGGAGAGCATGTGCACTTCGTCGACGATGTAGACCTTGTAGCGCGCCGCGATCGGGCGGTAGCGCACGCCCTCGATGAGCTCGCGGATGTCGTCGACCCCGGTTCGGCTCGCGGCGTCCATCTCGATCACGTCGACGTCGCGGTCGGCGGCGATCGCGAGGCAGTGCTCGCACACCCCGCACGGCTCGATCGTGGGTCCGCCTTGGCCATCGGGGCCGACGCAATCGAGCGCCTTGGCGATGATGCGCGCGGTCGTGGTCTTGCCCACCCCGCGCACGCCCGTGAGGATGAAGGCATGCGCGAGCCTGCCGCCCTTGAAGGCGTTGGTGAGGGTACGCACCATCGCCTCCTGGCCGATGAGGTCGGCGAAGCGGCCGGGCCGGTATTTGCGGGCCAATACGCGATAGGGTGTGGAATCGCCGGTCACGGTAGTTGCGGTCATGGCGCCCGATGGCGATCCCTCTCGAACGGCTGGGAGGTTGGCGAGCGACCCGGAGCCGGCTCGTTACGGCTGCTTCCTTCCGGACCTGACCGGGTTGGCGAGAGCCCCGTCCGCCGCCAACCTCCCGTGCGGCACTATATCAGGATCGGCCGCGAGAGTCGCAAGCCTCGCAACGCCTCGACCGATTGCGCGGCAGCGCGCGCTGTGCCAGGGTCGGAAACATGAATCGCCCCAATTTCTACGCGGCCTGCGGACTCGATCGCGCCGGCGCCTTGCGCGCGGACGCGCGTTGGCTCGAGCAGCGGCTCGGCGATCCGCGCACGCGCCTCGTGCCGGTGTGGCGCGGCCAGAACCTGTTCCGCGCGGACATCGCTTCCTCAGGCCGGCCGGCACCCCTCCTCCCCACCGTCGCGGAGGCGAGCGCCATCCTCAATGGCGAAGCGCCTCTCGTGCTCCTCGGCCTCAGCGGGGACATCGCGCATTTCGCCCTCGATCTCTCCCATCTCGAGAATCCCGGCCTGGCGAGCATGGCGCTCGGCGGCGAGTTCGCCGACCTGCGCCGCCACGGCCCGCTGCTCGAGCACGGCGAGGGCGCGCTCCTCGCCTATGCCAGAGGCATTCTCCACTGGCATCGCCACCACCGCTTCTGTGGCCTGTGCGGCGCCGAAACCTTGAGCAGAGAGGCCGGCCACGTGCGCATCTGCACAAACCCCGCGTGCAAGGCCCAACATTTCCCCCGTACCGATCCGGCGGTGATCATGCTGGTGAGCCGTGGCGAGTCCTGCCTCTTGGGCCGGCAGCGCGTGTGGCCGCCCGGCATGCACTCGACCCTTGCCGGCTTCGTCGAGCCCGGCGAGAGCCTGGAGGACGCGGTCGCGCGCGAGGTATTCGAGGAGACCGGCGTGCGCGTCGCGAATGTGCGCTACCACTCCTCCCAGCCTTGGCCCTTTCCGTCCTCGATCATGCTCGGCTTCCATGCCGAGGCCGTGTCGCCCGAGCTCAACGTCAATCGCGACGAGCTCGAGGACGCGCGCTGGTTCACGCGGGCGGAGCTCTTGGCCAGTCCCGAGGACGAGAGCTTTCGCCTGCCGCGCCGCGATTCGATCGCGCGCCGACTGGTGGAGAGCTGGCTCGGACGCGATTAGCCCCCGGCGACCCTAGCGGCCATCCGCGGGCTCGCGTTGCCTTGAAATTCGGGAATCGTCGCCCATATCAGCACCATACCCCCTACGTCCTGCCCGCATCGCAGTGCGCCCGTGAAGGGTGGCGCGCCGCATAAGGATGCGAGGCGGCGGGAGGGTAGACCGGAACGTCCGTTCCAGATCCCTTCCCCGGGGCTTCGGGCCGGGCACCACGGATTAACCTTTAGAGGGTCATTCCTTTGAGTCATTTGGATTTTTCGTCGCAGAGCGCGCTCTCGCATTACCTCGCCGAAGTGCGCAAATATCCCTACCTCGACCTCGAGACGGAGCAGCGCCTGGTCAAGCGCTGGCGCGACAAGCGCGACCGCGCGGCCCTCGACCGGCTCGTCGGCAGCCACCTGCGCCTCGTCATCAAGACGGCACGCGGCTATCTCGGCTACGGCCTGCCCCTTGATGACCTCATCGCCGAGGGCAATCTCGGCCTCATGCATGCGATCGAGCGCTTCGATCCGGCGCGCGGCTTCCGTCTCAGCACCTACGCGATCTGGTGGATCCGCGCGCAGCTGCAGGATTACGTCATGCGCACGAGCTCGCTTGTGCGCATGGGCACGACCGCGGCGCAGAAGCGGCTCTTCTTCAATCTGCGCCGCGTGGCTTCGGCCCATGGCGAGCTGCAGGGCGGCGATCCCTCGCCCGAAGCGGTCGAGAAGATTGCACGCGAGCTCGGCGTGCGCGAGTCCGAGGTGCTCGACATGAGCCGCCGTATGGGCGGCCGCGACGCCTCCCTCAACGAGCGTCTCGACGCCGACGGCGATGCGGAGCGCCAGGACTTCCTCGTCGATGAGGCGCCGGATCAGGAAATGCGGCTCGCGGATACAGACGAGCTGGCAAAGCGCCGCAGCATCCTCGCGACGGCGCTCGATACGCTCTCCCCGCGCGAGCGCCAGATCTTGGTCGAGCGCCAGCTGAGCGACGAGCCGCCCACGCTCGAGGACCTCGGTGTTCACTTCGGCGTCTCGCGCGAGCGGGTGCGCCAGCTCGAGGCGCGTGCGTTGGCCAAGCTCGGCAAGGTCGTAAGGAGCGAGATGGCCGAGCTCGAGGCTCGGCAAGCGGCCGGCTGACGGGCGCTCCCGCCGAGACCACCCCCCTCTTCCGCGAACGGAGTGCGGCGCGACGCGCGAGCGCAAGAAGCGCTGTCACGGCGGGTTCATAGTCCTTTGCTATAGAAGCCGCGCGCCTTCTGAGTGCCGCGGCCCGAGACGCGCGCAAGGTCGCCAGACGCAAGGGTGGAAGACTGGCGCGCCCGAGAGGACTCGAACCCCTAACCTTCTGATCCGTAGTCAGACGCTCTATCCAATTGAGCTACGGGCGCAGCTGCGGCCGGCGAAATCCGCGAGCGCGGGGCCGGCCGTCGAAGGGCTGGGACGCTACTCAAACCATCGCTGAAAAGCAAGGCAAACCACGCGGAAAGGCGCCGCCGCGGCGCTTGCGGACCGCCCCGCGGAGGTCCGCTCCCGAAAGACAAGGTCGTTGCAATGGCGTGCCTTTGCTGGCATGTTACGCGCGATAATAAGGTGGCCGAACGACAGGAAGGCGTGTTCTTTAAAAACCCAAGGAAAATAATGGCCCAGTGGAAAACCGCCCTGGTGGGCGTGGTGCTTCTCCTCGGCAGCTGCTCGTTCGCGAGCGAGAACTTGCTGCCGACGCTGACGGGAGAGGAACCGTCCGGCAAAGCCAAGGCGCAGCAGGCAAGCGCGCAGTCCGCGGCGGCGGCGCCCGCGGCCGCGCAGCCGGCTCCGACTACGCCTGTCGTCACGCAGCCGGCGGCGCCGCCGCAGCTCAACACCACCAACTTCCAGCCCGTGCCCGTCGAGCCGGGACAGCCGACCGGCACCGCCGTCGGGCAGAAGGTGGAGTCCATGCGCGGCGAGCTCGTCAAGCTGGAAGGCTCGATCAGCGACCACAACAGCCGGCTTCAGGCATTGCGCGCGCAGACCGTGGGCAACGCGCAGCAGTACCAGCAGCTCATCGGCGCCATCAACGCCAAGCTGCAAGTCGGCACCACGCCCGGCAATCCGGTGCTCGTGAATCAGTGGAACCAGGCGCAATCGATCCTCGAGAAGATCGACGGCGACGTTGCCGCCATGAACTCGCTCTCGACCGAGGTGTCGAGCGACTCCTCGCTCGCCGCCTTTCTTCTCGAATCGACGCGCGCCACTTACGGCATCTCGGGTGCTGTGGACGAGGATCATCGCCAGCTCGCGATCCTCGAGGACGAGACCAACAAGACCGTCGTCACCATCGACCGCTTGCTCAACGAGCTCTCCGAGGACACGAGCCGGCAAAACCTCTATCTCGGACGCGAGCGCAACAACCTCACCACGCTGTCGGTCGCGATCAAGAACGGCGAGCTGTTCGGCGCCAGCCTGGCCAACCGGGCCTATTACACGGCGGCACCGCTCGCCTCGCGCGCACCTGCACCGCGCGGCGAAAGCGCCGCCAGCCTCGCCAATCGACGCCCGCTCGTCGTGATCCGCTTCGACCGCGAGAATGTGGATTATGAATCGGCGCTCTATACCGCCGTGAGCGAGGCGCTCCAGCGCAAGCCCAACGCCGATTTCGACCTCGTGGCCGTGGCGCCTTCGAGAGGCGGCCCGGCCAAGACCGCGCTCGCGATGAATACCTCGAAGAGGAACGCGGACGCGGTGATGCGCTCGCTCACCAACATGGGGCTGCCGGCGAGCCGCGTGAAGCTCTCGGCCATCACCAGCAGCTCGGCGGAAACCAGCGAAGTTCACCTCTACGTGCGCTGAGAGCGCGTCCCATTGAAATGGAAACACCGTCGTCACCCCCGCGAAAGCGGGGGTCCATGGATTCCCGCTTTCGCGGGAATGACGGTGAAAGGATACTGACTCCATATCAATGAAATAGGCTCTGAGAAACGCTCTTCCGGAGGAGACGGCGGCGCTCAGAAGCCGGCGGCGGCGCCGTCCGAGCGCGGGTCCGCGGCCGCCTCGATCATGCCGTCCGCATGGCGCACCAGCGCGCCTGCATGGCCCATCACCGAGGAAAACGGGGCCAGGAGCTCGACAGCGTGCCCCGCGCGCTCGAGTGCCGCCACGGTCGCTGGCGCGAAACGTCCCTCGAGGCGCAGGCCCGTGCGGCCCTCACCCCAGGTCCGGCCCAACACCCAGCGCGGCGCCGTCACCGCCTCCTGCAGCGGGCGGCCGAAAAGCCCATAGCGGGTGAACACCGCCGCCTGGCTTTGCGGCTGGCCGTCGCCGCCCATGGCGCCATAGGCCATGACGCGCCCGTCGTCGAAGAGCGCCAGCGCCGGATTGTTGGTATGGAACGGCCGGCGGCGCGGCAGCAGCTGATGGAGGGAGCCGGGGGTGAGCGAGAAGGCCATGCCGCGGTTCTGCCATAAGATGCCCGTGTCGCTGAGCGTGACGCCCGAGCCGAACTCCCAATAGATGCTGTGGATGAAGCTGACGACGAGCCCGTCCCCATCGACCGCGCCCATCCACACGGTATCTCCCGGTGCCGGATTGAGCGTCCAAGCACCTGCCCGCTCGGGGTCGATCCTGGCGGCCATCTCCTCGAGCGCGCGCTCGGCGAGGAAATCCTCGGCGCGCACTTTCATATGGTCCGGGTCGGTCACGTGCCGGTCGCGGATATGGAAGGCCGCCTTGGTCGCCTCCACGGTGCCGTGCACATGGGCGAAGCCGTCGGCCTCCGCGATGCCGAGGCGCTCGAAGATGCCGAGGATGACGAGCGAGGCGAGGCCTTGGCTCGGCGGGGGCAGGTTGTAGAGCGTGGCATTGCGCAGCTTGAGCGAAAGGGGGGCTAGGCACCTCGCCCTTTGGGCCGCGAGATCCTCGCGCGTGAGCGGGCTGCCGGCGCGCGCGAGATCGGCCGCGATGCTTTCCGCGAGCGCGCCCTCGTAGAACTCCTTGAGGCCGGCCGCGGCAAGGCGTGCCAGGCTCGCCGCGAGTGCCGGGTTCTTGAAGCGGCTGCCCTCGGCGGGAGGCACGCCGTTCGTGAGGAAGGTTTGCGCGAAGCCGGGGATTTCCTTGAGCTCCGCGAGCTTCTCAGCACTGTTCTCGGCCTGGGTGCCGGTCACGGCATAGCCCTCGCGCGCGTAGAAGATGGCATCCTCAAAAAGGCGCGCGAGCGGCAGACGCCCGCCCAAGTTTGCGCTCACCTCGAGCGCCTGCTGCCAGCCCGAGACCGTGCCCGCGACCGTGATCGCAGCAAGGGGTCCGCGCGCAGGAATGGTTGCCAAACCGCGCTTCTTGTAGAAGGCGAGATCGGCAGCGGCGGCGGCACGGCCGTAGGCCTCGAGCGCGATCGGTGCGCCGCCCGCGGGTGCGATCAGCATGAAGGCGTCGCCTCCGAGGCCGGTCATGTGCGGGTAGACCACCATGGCGACCGCCGAGGCGGCGACCATCGCCTCGATCGCGTTGCCGCCCTCGCGCAGCACGGCAAGGCCCGCCTGGGCGGCGAGGTGATGGGGGGCCACCACCATGCCGCGTGTTGCTCTCGGCGTGTTCAGCATTCGGATTTCCCGTGCCAGCGCCGCGCTTGAGGCCGCCATCCCTAATGCCTTAGCGGCGCCAGCGCAACCCAATCCACATCCGCATCCACGCGAAGCCGCTCGCGACGCTCGAGCTCGGCGGCGTTATGGCCCGCGGGGGCATTTCGCGCTAGAATGGG
>Ga0187784_10003320_pt1 | contig 12989 bp, 10 predicted proteins | sample 1015_SJ02_MP15_2_FD_132964 | JGI IMG/M metagenome (GOLD analysis project Ga0187784, IMG submission 132964) | Tropical peat soil microbial communities from peatlands in Department of Meta, Colombia - 1015_SJ02_MP15_20_MG | ecosystem: Environmental > Terrestrial > Soil > Wetlands > Peat | place... | reverse complement strand
GGGCACTCACGGTGGTATTGAGCCCTGCCTCGAGGACCTCCCACTCGTGATTCCACCACCAGAGGCCACCAGCTGCGATCACAATCAGGGAGCCAGCCAGAAGCCAGGTACCCATCGACCTCTTCTTACCTAGTTTTCGGCCACGCCCATCAAGTCCACCTACTCCGCGCGAGTCCCTCACATACCGCACCTCGGTCTCACGTGAGCTGGCGATTTTATCGTAGCCAATCGAAGTGGAAGTCGATTTCTCCTTTACTTCTGTTTCGGCTCTCGCGTTCTTTGCCCAGTCCTGGATGGTGGCGCGTTCTTCCGCCGTCGCCGTCAGAAACTCCAATCCGCATCGCAACTCGTCTTGATATTTGACTCTGGCGCGGGTTCGCAGCGGCTGCCTTTGGGCGGCGGGGAACCAAACTTCAAGTTCTACCGTCTCACCCGGGATTAGTTCTCCGGCCAATACGGCACCGATGCCGCGCTCGCACAGGTTCAACGCCCGCCCCGGGAACGTGTCTGGAATACCGGAGCGTAGTACGGTCACGTCCAGCGGAGCTTGCATCCGAAACCTGGGTACCCGCCGCCGTGACGGCCCTATCCACGCCCGTGTCTGCGTGCCCGCTGCCATTTCGCTTAGCGCCTCAACTCCACAATCTCGTCTCCCCGCGCAACCAGCACAACGCTGGCCATTCCGATAAACAACCCATGCTCGACCACACCCGGCATGTCACTCAGCTGGCGAGCGAGTTGATCCGGCTGGCGAATCTCTCCAAACCGGCAGTCAAGAATATGGTTGTTCTCATCCGTGACATAGGGTTGCCCGTCCGCCCCGGTTCTGAGCTCAACCTCGGCTCCCAGCGCGGTAATCCGTTTCGCTATCAGCGCCCGGGCAAAGCGTATCACCTCCACCGGAAGGGGGAACTTTCCCAGCCTCTGCACCTGCTTGGTCGCATCCGCCACGACCACCATCTGCTTGCTCGCCGATGCCACAATTTTCTCGCGCAGCAGCGCTCCGCCTCCGCCCTTAATCAGCCTCAACTGCGGATCCACTTCGTCAGCTCCGTCCACGGTGACGGCAATTTCCTGGCACTCATCCAACGTCGTGAGGGGAATTCTCAGACTTTCCGCCAATTCTCGAGAGCGCACCGACGTGGGAATGCCGCGAACCCGGAAACCGTTCCTGACCTTCTCGCCCAGCAGTTTGATGAAGTGAGTCGCGGTCGACCCGCTGCCCAGCCCCACCACCTGACCGTCTTTCACAAACTGCAAGCTGGCGCGTGCTGCCGCTTCTTTTTCGTGATCATTCGCCATGGTCTGTTATCGCAACTCTCCGCAACGCGTCTTGATAAAGTTGCCCCTCGCGGTTCGAGGCACCATCGCGCAGATGCGGACGAGCTGGTCTCTAGCGGATCGCCACTGGAACTTATATTTCCCCCTTTACGAAGTGGTCAGCGGCTTTAAAAATCTCTGTCGTCCCGGTACGGTATGCGTCGATGAAACCAACGTAAGTGCTTTTCTCGCCCGCGCCCCAGGAAAGCCGTTGCGCGCCGGGATCGGTTTACACCTGTGCTGCACGGTTGACATATGACAAAGCCATAACCGAACCGAGGAGCAGAAACACTGCCCTCCCTGGCACGACTCGCCTCCAGCCTCAGCCCACACTCCTCTCTACGTATGTTAGATATGCCGCCAAGGCCAATCCAAACAGGACGGTAAAGAGAGTGACGAGATCTAATAGGAGTCCAGCCGGCTGGAACCCTCCCTCGTCCAATTGCAACCGATTCTTACGGTATCGCACCAATCCAGCGATAACCAGTATCACGCCCAACACAATCGAACTTGTCCCCATCCAGACCGAAACTCCTCCGCTTTGCAGTGGATGCCCTTCGAAGGCCGCCAACTGTCGCATGGCAATCGCAAATCTTCCAATCGCAAAGCCAAAAACAATGATCGCTGCACCGGTCCGCACCCATGCCAGGAAAGTCCGCTCGTTCGCGAGATGGTCACGGGCCCGGTTCGGATTGCGATTTGCGCTGTCGCTCACAGGTCCTCGGATGCCGCGAGCATTATTCCACAGCCTTGGCGATGAGCGCTGCCGCTCCCGCGAGATTCTTGGTCAACTCCTCCGGAAAGCCATGCCGCTCTCTTAAGTATTCCGGATCGTTGTAGGTAACCGACACCTTCCCATCTACATCCTCGGCGACCAGAACCTTCAGCGGCAGGTCAATTGCCAGGCTCGGAGCCGCCACCATCAGCGGAGTCCCGGCTTTGGGGCTCCCGAAGATCAGCACCTTGGTCGGCCTCATCGTCAGTCCGACTTTCGCCGCCTCTCCGGCGTGATCGATGACGGCAAACACCTGCAGGCCTTTTTCGCTAAAGACTGTTTGCAGACGACCTACGGTTCCATCGAACTCGTCGCGACTAGAAATTCGTATTAATCCCTTGGCATTCCCCATTGGGCCCTCCTGGGTTGCGCTTCCGCCGCAGACGCTTTCGGCAGACTTCGCAGCCCCAGTCGGATGCACTCCAATCATCGATGCGGCTTCGCTCGAACCAAGAAGCAGGCCGTGAAATCTCGCGGTCTACTAGACTCGATTTCTTGGCCTTTCCTCGGCAATGAAGTCCCAATCCAGACTGGCCATTCTCGAGGGAAAGCCTCCGCGTTGCCCAAAATGATAATCGATCTCGAACAGGTCCGGAGGCCATTTCCTGCTTCCGTGTCGGCGCGTTCGACGGTTCCGCAAAGCCGCTTGGATGATGTGCCCGGTGGATACCCGGCAGCGCGTATTTGAGAGGGTGGAAATGCGGAGAGCAGGGGATAGACATCACCGTCCCGCGACGTCGATTTCATTCTCGGGCGACTCTTACTTGGCCTGCCTCATACGGTCTGTGATAAGGTCGTGGATCAAGAAGGCCCGTATGTTTCCCCGTAGGAGTCTAGTTGGTCTCGCGCTATTGGTGTGGGCAGTCTCCCTCGATTCTCAGACGACTGCTCCCAGCCGGAGTGCGGCGACAACGATTAGGACCAGCGTCCGGCTTGTACAGGTGGATGTGGTTGTCAGCGATGACAAGGGCGCGGCGGTCCCGGGCCTGCAAAAAGAAGATTTCGAAATCCTTGAGGATGGCAAGCCACAGACCATTTCAACCTTCCAGGAGCACCTCGGGGCCCCGCTCATCCAGATTAAGCTGCCTCCCATGCCGCCCCACGTCTTCACCAACTTCCCGCTCGTGCACTCCGCAGATTCGGTGATCGTGCTTCTGCTCGATGCCTTGAACACACCCTCCAAAGACCAGTCGTATGTGCGCTCTCAGATGATCAAGTATTTGAGAACTACTCCACCCGGGACGCACATGGCTGTGTTTGCTTTGGCCTCGCAATTGCGCATGTTGCAGGGAATGACAACCGATTCCCAGGAATTATTGGCGGCCGTAAACAACCCGAAAGCCAACCCACAATCTTCCCCCTTGCGCGCCTCCGATGCAGAATCCGACGCCAATCAGCAACTCATCGATTTCATGACCGAGAACAGCATGGCGGCTCCACCGCAAACCTTGGCCCAAGCCGGCGTCGATCCTATCAACGCCATGAAAGAGTTCTTGGCCGACACTGCTGCTTATCAGACCGGGGCGCGCACCAGCATCACACTCGAAGCCTTACAGGAATTAGCACGCTATCTCTCCGCGGTTCCCGGCCGCAAGAACGTAATCTGGGTCTCCGGGTCCTTTCCGACGGGAATTTTTCCGGACTCAGATCTCGCCGATCCCTTCAACATCGCAACCACATTCCAGGAAGAGATTCGCGAGACCGATGCCCTGCTGAGCGCCAGTCAAGTCGCCCTCTATCCGATCGCCGCCGAGGGTCTGACCTCAGACACGGTGTTCGAAGCGAATAACAAAGAGATCGGAGAGAAACGACCGTCTCTGGCCATGCGCGACCAGGTCCGGCAGATGCAAACCGCTGGGGTAGATCGCGATTTGAGCCATCAGGCAATGGAAATAATTGCTCGCGACACCGGCGGCCATGCCTTCTACAACACCAACGAACTCAAAGGTGCGCTGGATCGCGTCATGGAGAACGGGACGCGCTATTACTCCCTTGCCTACTCTCCGACCAACACCACCATGGACGGGAAATATCGGCGAATCCAGGTTAAGCTGCGCCGCAAAGAGTCTCTTGCTTACCGCCGTGGCTACTATGCCAGCGACCTGGGCACCGCACTGGCGCAAGGGCGGAAAACCGATGCGGACCCGCTCCTGCCTCTCATGGGCCGCAACATGCCCGACTACACTCAAGTCCTCTATAAGCTTCTGGTGCAGCCTTCCGACCCCCAGCCGGCGGCGGACGCACCCCACGTTGGGAGTAACCCTGAACTGAAAGGTCCCTTCACGCGCTACTCGGTGGATTTCGCGATTGCCGCGAGCGACCTGCAGCTGGAAGCGGAGGCCGACGGGACACACCGGGCAACCGTTGAAGTTCGCTTGGCGGCCTACGACCGTGAAGGCAAACCAGTGAATCTCGTTGCCAGCAAAGGTGAGCTTTTGTTGAAACCCGAAGAATTTCTGGCAGTGCGGAAATCGGGCTTACCAATTCACCAGGAGATCGATGTCCCCAAAGAATATGTATACTTGCGCACCGGCGTGTATGATCTTCGATCGAACGCTGCCGGCACACTGGGAGTTCCTCTTCCGATCGAGGTTAGGTCGGCGGCAAAATAGCGCCTGCTGTTCGAAGGCTACGAGAACAGAATGAGAGAAGCCCCGAGACCCATCGTGCGTAAAACCGTTCGAGTCGTTTTTCTCACTCCACTGCTTTTCTTGGCTCTCACCGCTGTGGCTCAATCGGATTACCAACCCAGCCCCGAAAACCTCCAAGCCCGCCGCGAATTTCAGGACATGAAATTCGGAATGTTCATTCATTGGGGCGTCTACAGCGTTCTCGGCGATGGGGAATGGATATTCCACAATCGCAAGCTCACCGTCGACGAATACAATCGCTTGCCTTTGTTCTTCGATCCCGAGAAATTCGATGCCCACACCTGGGTCTCGCTCGCCCAATCCGCGGGCATGAAATACATCACCATCACCTCCCGCCATCATGACGGCTTTGCCATGTTCGACTCCAAAGTCTCGGACTGGAACATCGTTGCGCGCACGCCCTACAAGAAAGATCCGTTGAAAATGCTGGCCGACGAGTGCCATCGACAGGGAATCAAGCTGTTCTTCTATTATTCGCAGCTCGACTGGCACAATCCTGACTACTACCCGCGCGGCGCCACGAACTGGCCGAACGGCCGTCCGGATCGCGGCGACTGGAACGCCTATCTCGACACCTACATGGACGGCCAGCTCACCGAACTGCTCACCAACTACGGCCCCATCGGCGGTATTTGGTTCGACGGCATGTGGGACAAGCCCGACGCGGATTGGCACCTCGAGAAAACTTACGCCCTCATTCACAAGCTACAGCCGGCTGCATTGATCATCCCCAATCATCACCAAACGCCTCGACCAGGAGAGGACGTTCAAACCTTCGAGCGTGATCTTCCCGGCCAGAACACCGCAGGATTCAACACGAAATACGTCAGCCGCCAACTCCCTCTCGAAAGCTCCGATACCTTGAACGATAACTGGGGATTCAACATTGGCGACAGCCAGTACAAGAGCGCCGCGGAACTGGTGCGCCGGCTGGTCCGTGCCGCCGGCAACAACTCCAATTTGCTGATGAATATCGGCCCCTACCCCAACGGCGAGATTGATCCTCAATTCGTCACTCGCTTGCAGGCGGTCGGCCAGTGGCTGGCAAAATATGGAGATTCGGTCTACGGAACCCGCGGCGGTCCCATCCCTGCGGGCGACTGGGGAGTGACCACCGAGAAAGCGGACAAGATTTACGTCCACGTCCTGGCCTGGAATGCCCCACTGCTAACCTTGCCGCCAATCAGCTACGAAGTGGCGTCAGCTCATTTTTTCGCCGACAACTCAGCGGTGGAAGTTACGCAGAACGCAGATGGAGTGATCCTGAAACTTCCTCCGCAGAAGAAGGATGAAACGGACCGGGTAGTCGTCCTAACCGTCGGCCGCTGAGTGAAGCGAGGGTTAGGGATCGTGCTTAGCCGCCTGATTCTCGCCGGTGGCGCTCAGTCGAATGGCCGCCGCGGCGGCGCTGTAACGAACTTTTGCGTTGCGATCGGAAAACCGGATCTCCGCACTCGGCAGCAGGGAACGATCTCTGCGCCGCGCGATGGCCTCCACTGCCGCGGCTCGCACAATCCAATCCTTGTCGCTCGTCGCTCATGGCTGGAACATTTCCCGATGATTGAAATGGTGGACCCGCCCGGCCAAGGGGCGTTTCTCGTTTGAAACTTTGGCCGCGACCGGGCTTTAGAACCTGCACCGGAAAAAACGGAGATTGAAATGGGTACGCCGGCTCTGCGGGCTGCGGAAAATACAAAACGAGCAGGCCGTTCTCGCCTTACCCCAACGCTATCCACCTTCACTCGAATCGGGAAGAGGCGCACGTAAGGAGCTCAAGACTGCACAATCTTCTCGAGCGCAAACCGGCTGCGGATCACCAGGGTCGCGCCTTTCAACTGCATGAGCTGCTTTCTCTTGAACTCCGAGAACAGCCGGCTGACTGTCTCGCGCGTGGTGCCGATAATCTCAGCGATCTCTTCGTGGGTCAGCGTTAGTTTCAGCTGGGACGAGCCGTCGTCTTGCGTGTATTTGGTCGACCACGACAGCAGCAGCTTGGCAAACTTCTCTGACGGGGAAGCGGCCAATCCGAGCGTTCGGATCTCTTCGTAGGCACTGTAGTAGTTGCGACTTAACTGCTGCGCGACCCGTGCGGCCACCTCCGGGTAGTCCTTCATCAGGTGCATCAGCGAGTCTCGTGGGATGAAATTTGCCTGTCCCGGCTCCATCATCTCCGCCGTCACCTCATAAGGCCGATTCGAGATTACCGCATTGAGACCCAGAACATCTCCATCCTCGGAAATCTTCGTGATGATCGTTTTCCCGTCGCGCGACGAAGTCGAAAGCTTAGCCTTACCCGCGCACAGGACGAACACTCCCCGCGGCTGCTGTCCTTCGATGAACAGCATGGCGCCCTTGGGGTAGACAGCCGTCGATTTGATCTCGTTCAGTCGCTGGCCCGCCGGGATCGAAAGATTGCAAAACAGGTGTTCACCCCGCAGAGGGCAGGAAGGGCAGTTGTCGAGAATGTTCAGACCGTAAGGAGCTCGCATAAAACCTCCTGGGGGTGAAGGCCGGCTTTCGAACCCCATTTTCGCCTCGACCCACACCATGGCCATGGCACGCAGGCGGCCATTCGCTCGGGTAGCCTATGTAGAGACTGCCTGATGATCTATACTTCTGAAAACAAAAGACTTAGCGGATGAGGCTCTGCTTTTCGAACTAACTGGAATGGGAGCGAAGAAACCATTCTTTGGGGCTTTTCCCTCACACCCCTGTGTGATCTCGATCACTCCTTCACGTGATTGGTCCTCACGAAGAGGTTACTCGTGAGGGCGTCCTCGCGTTGGAACTGTTCTTCTCTAAGAAGTCTGAGGACGCTTAGGGTCCCACCGTCACCTGCAACGCCGCAGGCGTTTCCATCCAATCCCGATAAATCAAGTTCTTTGGGGGCACCTCTCCCACGGCGTCGACGTGCACCACGTATCCTCCATGGGGCAGGGTATCTCCGAAGGGTAGTTCCATAGCTGCCGTACCGTGGCGAAGCACGAAATGCTGATATCCGATGGCAGTAGCCCGCCCGTTCCCGGCCACTGCCATCACGATGAAGGTTAGGTCGATATCGTCCGGGGTGGTGTTCGAGACAACCACGCTGCCCTCGATGCGGTTTCCATTTACATGCGCCGGAGTCTTCCAGCGTAAACTCAGCGCAGACCGCACTCGCAGCGTAAATGCCTTCTGCACGGCCGATTGCGGCTGTCCCCCATCAACGACGGCGACCGTGAATTGGAACTCACCGGTTCGCTCAGCCGCCCCGTGCAGCACGCCGTTGTCTTCCAACTTCATTCCCGGAGGCAACGCCCCCTTCTCGACTCGCCAATGGAGTACGGGCACACCGCCACGCGCCTCGAAGTGCAAGAGGTAGGGAGCATGGGGGTAAGTATCCGGCAGATCGGACTCGTTCTCAATCTGAATGGGACGTTCGGTCTGGCCTTCCGCCGCGGGCGATTGCCCGGGAGTTGGTCTGGCGGCCGCAAACGGCGCGAACTGGCAGGCCACGCTTGAGCAAATCAGCAAGATGCCCAAAAGCGACGTCTGCAAAATCTTAATAAGGTCTCGGATGGTTACCGGCATCGAGAAATCAGCCGTGTGTCGGCGACTCCTTTCTTACTCTCCCACACTTCCGGCAATTCGTATAGGAATGTTGTTTTAGCGCAAGTTTGCGTAAATTTTTGCTTCCGGCACCGAGGTCACATTGACTCGGATTTGATTTTTCTGAAAAACTACGTGTTCAGGGCGTATTCTCATCCCCCTGAATTCCTGAAGATGGAACTGCTGCTCAATCTTGCCTGGTTGCTCCTGGCTCTGCCTGCCTATTGGCTATGGCGGGAACGCAGCAGCGCACGTGTCGGCCGCAGATCCCTGCAGTGCCTGCTTTCCCTGGGGTGCATGTTGGTGATTCTGTTTCCGGTAGTTTCCGCCACCGATGACTTGCATGCCATGCGAGCGGAAATGGAAGAATCGCCTCTCAGCAAGCGCAGCATTTGCCAGAAAGCCGGCGACAAAGGATCCGCCTGTCATTCGCAGCCGATTCTGGTGGCCGCATCGATTTGTTTTCCTATTCACCACGAAGAATGGCGTGTTGTACCAAGCTCATCGTTTTCAGTCCCTCCCGCCCCGACCGTCCCAACCACGGCCCGTGCGCCTCCCGCTTCACGCGGCTAATCGGCCGGATCGCTGATCGTTGGTCAAAGAAAAAACGCAGCTATCCCTTCACCTTTTACGACAATTCTTATGCGGGAAAGAGATAGTTAGGTCACCGGATTGATGCCGGTGGCTTTCGACCCGCCTGGGGATCAGATCCTCACCCAATTGCCTGCGATGGAGGATGGGAGTTTTGATGCGGTGGACTTCAGTCAGTTCAATGTTGGCAATCCTGCTCGGGACGGTTTCACTCCGCGCGCAGACGCCCGCCTCAGCTCCGCCTCAGGCGCCTTCTCAGATGTGGACGTGGGAGCAAGTCAAACAACACTTCGAACTCAGTAACACGACATTGATGGCGAACAAGCTGAACATTGACGAACTGAAGGCCGAGGAAATCACGGCGCACCTTCGCCCCAACCCCGATTTCACCCTATCTGCTGATGGTACTCAGATCGTTCCTAGCCGCGGCGTTTGGCAGCCTTTTGCCGGGACCTTTGTTTCTCCGGGAGTAAGTCAGTTGTTCGAGCGCCGCAACAAGCGTAATTTGCGTTACGAGGCTGCCAAACAAGGGACGGCTATCGGCGCCGCCCAGGCATTGGACTCGGAGCGCACACTTCTGTTCAATCTGCGCAATGCCTTCGTTGGAGTCCTCGAAGCCAAAGCCGTTCTCGAACTCGCACAAAATAATCTGGAGTACTACGACAAAATCCTGAAAGTCAGCCGCGACCGCTTCGACGCAGGCGACATTGCCCGCATCGATCTTGATCGCCTCGAACTACAGCGCTTGCAATATGAGTCCGACTTGCAGAATGCCATCGTCAATTTGCGGACGACGAAGATCAACCTGTTGGCTCTGCTGGATGATCGCCGGCCCATCGACAGCTTCGATGTAGTCGGCACCTTCGACTTCAGCGAAGACTTAATGGCGCTCGATGACTACCGCCAAGATGCCCTCAACAGCCGCCCCGATCTCCGCGCCGCGATGCTGACCGTTCAGCAGTCGGAAACAAATTACAAACTCGCCGAGGCCAATGGATCTACTGATCCCACGATTAGTCTTTGGTTCACGCACAACGGATCCTTTAACAATCCCGACGCATTAAATACTCTGGGGGCCAGCGTCAGTATTCCCCTGCGCATCTTCGACAAAAACCAGGGCGAAAAGCTGCGCACCAAACTTGACATCCAGCGCAACGAGAAGCTGCGCCAGGGAACCGAAATCCAGGTGTTCAGCGACGTCGATTCCGCCTACGCGACCCTGGTTGCCAACATCAATCTGCTAAAACCCTACCGGCGCCAATATCTGGACCAGGCCGTGCGCGTTCGCGATACGGTCCAGTTTTCTTACCAGCACGGCGGCGCTTCCTTGCTCGATTTTCTGAATGCCGAAAGCGACTACCGTAACGTGCAACTCAGCTATGTCAATCTCGTCGGCGCCTATCTGACCGCGGCGGCCCAAATGAACCAGGCCGTAGGGCGAGAGGTGATTCCATGAACAACAAAGATGTGCGGACAGCCGCTGTCGGCTCTCGCCTGGAGCGAGCCACGACCGCTCTCGAACCCGCGACTTCCAACGCTCGCATGCGACTTGGGTTTGTACTCCTGTCTCTCTTGATCACGCTGCTGGCGACCGGCTGTAACAGCGGCAAGGCCAACGCCAATGAAGGAGCTCCGCCCAAAGCGACAGTCGAGCCTGAACTCGACGCTAACAATTTCAGAGTCGACCGCCCGGAACTATTCCCTCTCACCACCGCGGTCGAGCACAAAGCCGTCAGCGCTCTCAACGTCACGGGTACCGTTCAGCCCGATGTCGCGCGCGCGGTTCCCGTTATATCGCTTGCTGCTGGCCGTGTGATCGAGATTAAAGCCAAACTCGGCGATACCGTTGAGAAGGGTCAAGTTCTGCTTCGGGTCCAGAGCGCGGACGTTTCCGGCGCCTTTCAGACCTTTGTCAAAGCACAAAATGACGAACGTCTGGCGCATATACAACTAGACCGCGCCAAGCTGCTCTACGATAAGGGCGCGATCCCCAAGAGCGCCCTGGAGACTGCCGAGACCACCGAGACCGATGCCCAGGCCGACCTCAGCGCCGCCAGCGAACAGCTGCGGCTTCTGGGCATCGACAAGCAACACCCCTCCGGCATCGTCGAGGTCACGGCTCCCATCACGGGAATTATCACGGACCAGCAAGTCACCATGTCTTCCGGCGTTCAAGGACTCTCCGGCCCGAATCCCTTCACCATCTCCGACCTCTCCTATGTCTGGGTGGTGTGCGATGTCTACGAAAACGATCTCGATGCTGTGAAGCTCGGCCAAACCGCTGACATTCGCTTGAACGCCTTTCCCAACCAGGTTCTCAAAGGACGAATCGACAACATTTTGCCGATTCTCGATCCCAACATTCGCACCGCCAAGGTGAGAATCGAGGTTAAAAACCCGGGAATGATGCGGATCGGTATGTTCGCCACGGCGACTTTCTATGGCAAGCAGCCGGAAATACGTTCGGCTGTTCCCGCAGCCGCGATCCTTCACCTGCGCGACCGAGAGTGGGTTTATGCGCCGCTGGGTGGCGGGCACTTCCGGCGGGTTGAGGTTGTCGCTGGCCCCATGCTTCCCAACAACCAGCAGGAAATCGTTTCCGGGGTTAAGCCCGGAGACCAGGTTGTCTCCAACGCCCTTGCCCTGCAGAACACGGTGGAGCAATAGATGATTCGACGGATCGTCGATTTCGCCCTCGGCAACCGCCTGCTCGTACTCGGGCTGGGATTTGTGCTGTTCGTCTGGGGCATCATTTCCTTCCACAGTCTCCCGATCGAGGCCTACCCCGACGTCGCCGACAATTACGTCGAGATCATCACGCAATGGCCCGGGATTTCCGCCGAGCAGATCGAGCAGCAGGTTACGATCCCGCTTGAGATCGTGATGAACGGCATCCCGGGGGTCGTCCACCTACGCTCCTTCTCTTTATTCGGCTTATCCGATCTCAAATTAATCTTCAGCGACGAGACCGATAATGCCTGGAACCGCGAGCGCGTTCTCGAACGTCTCAGCCAGGTCACACTGCCGCCCGGTGTCACTCCGGTGATGGGCACCGACTGGAGCCCGGTCGGTCAGATTTACTTCTACACGCTACGTAGCACGAATCCCGCGTACGATCCGATGGAGCTGAAGTCCATCGAAGACTGGGTCGTCGAAAAAAACCTCAAGTCTGTTCCCGACATCGTCGACGTATCCAGCTTCGGTGGTCCCACGCGTGAATATCAGGTTCGCCTCGACCCCAACAAACTGGTAGCCTACGGCCTCAGCCTTTCGCAAGTTGAACAGCAGCTCGCCAACAACAACGCCAACGCTGGCGGCAGCTTCATTCAAGCAGGTCTGCAGCAGATCAACGTCCGCGCAGTTGGCCTGGTCGATCACGTGCGCGACATTCAGGAAACTGTCATCTTCACCAAGAACGGGACGCCGCTGCGAGTCAAGGACATCGCCGTCGTCGAACAGGGTCCCAAGATTCGCCTGGGGCAGTTCGCCCGTGCCATTCACCGCGAAGACGGCAGGATCATCGATAACGACGACGTCGTCTCCGGGATCGTGCTGCTGCGCAAAGGCGCCCCCGCCGATCCCGCCCTGAAGGCGCTGCACAAGAAGATCGACGAAATGAACGATCACATTCTGCCGCCGGGAGTGAGGATCGTTCCCTTCATCGACCGTAGCGACCTGGTTCGCTTCACCACGCACACCGTGCTTCACAATCTGACCGAAGGGATGATTCTGGTCTCGATCGTCCTCTTCCTGTTTCTGGGAAACGTGCGCGGCGCCCTCATTGTAGCTGCGACCATTCCCTTCTCTCTGCTGTTTGCTTCCATCTGCCTGGATCTGAAGCACGTCCCTGCCAACCTGCTTTCCCTCGGAGCTCTCGATTTCGGCATGGTGGTGGATGGCGCGGTGGTGATGATTGAAAACATCGTGCGCCATTTGAACTTCGCGAATGGCACCAAAACTCCCATCGAAAGAATCGGAGCGGCCTCCCACGAAGTGCAGCGCCCGGTCTTTTATGCCATCGCCATTATCATCACCGCCTACCTTCCGATCTTCACCCTGCAGCG
>Ga0187784_10003319_pt1 | contig 12990 bp, 9 predicted proteins | sample 1015_SJ02_MP15_2_FD_132964 | JGI IMG/M metagenome (GOLD analysis project Ga0187784, IMG submission 132964) | Tropical peat soil microbial communities from peatlands in Department of Meta, Colombia - 1015_SJ02_MP15_20_MG | ecosystem: Environmental > Terrestrial > Soil > Wetlands > Peat | place... | reverse complement strand
CGAAATGGCATAGCATAGATCTCTCATGACAGCGAACGATTCCGATACCGATACCGACCCCGACAGAATCGGCACTCTGTACACAGACTCCACCTATTTTAAGCGCGTCAAAAAAACAAGTTCTCCCCTTCTCCTGTTTTCATTATATAAACTAGTGTTGTTTTCAAATGACGAAGAATGATATATTGTATAGTCATGAATTTTTCTAAAATGCTTATTCCTACGATGAGAGAAATTCCCTCAGAGGCTGAGGCAGTCAGCCATAAGCTTATGCTCCGTGCAGGCTATGTACGGCAGCTTGCTGCAGGACTCTACGTTTATCTACCTCTTGGATTGAGGGTCATGCGAAGGATCACTGCCATACTTAAGGAGGAAATGGATGCGGTCGGCGCTCAGGAAGTATCGATGCCTATTTTACATCCTGCTGAAATATGGCAGAAAACCGGTCGATGGTATGAAATAAAGGATGAAATGTTCCGTTTGACGGACCGGACTGGTCGAGATAGGTGTCTCGGCATGACACATGAGGAAATTATGACCTGGCTTGCGTCCAGAGAACTGAAATCCTATCGGGACCTCCCTCAGATATGGTATCAGATCCAGACTAAACTGAGAGATGAGGCACGGCCCAAAAGTGGTATCTTGCGTACAAGAGAATTTATTATGAAGGATAGCTACAGTTTCGATATTGACGAGGAAGGGCTTGATATAAATTATAAAATTCACGCGGCTGCCTATCATAAGATATTCGAGCGCTGCGGCCTCAAGTTTTATCAGGTCGAGTCCGACACCGGCATGATGGGTGGTGCTGCGGCCCATGAGTTCATGGCGCCGAGCCCTGCAGGAGAGGATGATATTGTCATATGTGCGCATTGCTCATATAAGGCAAATGTTGAGGTTGCGCAATCAATTCCCTACCCTATAAAGGATTCCGGCCTGCAGTTTGAAGAAGTGCATACACCGGCTATGAAAACTATAAAAGATGTATCAGGCTTCCTTAATATTGAGCCTGCCTATTTTATAAAAAGTTTGCTTCTCATAGCAGACAAGGGGCCTGTCCTTGTTCTTATCAGGGGAGATCAGGAATTACATGAAAAAAAGGTCTTAAAGTTAATTGGCAACTTTAAAGCTGCAACAAAAGATGAGGTACTTTCAATTCTTGGTGTTGAGGCCGGTTTCATTGGCCCAATGTCACATAAAATACGTATTATTGCAGATCTTACACTAAAGGAAGGCTCGTACATAGCAGGAGCAAACAAAGTGGATTATCACATTAAAGGTATTACTTCAGGAAAGGATTTTTCAGCCGAATGGTATGACTTGCATGTCGCGAAGGACGGCGATTTCTGTTCTAAGTGTCGGAGTCCCTTGGGACAGCTTAGAATGGAGCGAGTCATCGAGATCGGAAATATTTTTAAACTGGGCGTTAAATATTCAGCTCCCTTGAATGCCACTTTTTTGGACGGCAATGGACAGGAAAAACCTCTGATTATGGGTAGTTATGGTATCGGCCCTGCCAGGATTGCTGCTGCTTCAATTGAGCAGAATTATGATAAGGATGGAATAATATGGCCTAAGAGTATCGCTCCGTTTGATGTTGAAATTATACCGCTTAATGTATCGGATTCCAGGACAAGGGAAACATCAGGGAGACTAAACATCAGTTTAATAGATAAGGGATTGAAAGTTTTGCTCGACGACCGTGATGAAAGACCGGGAGTAAAATTCAAAGATGCTGATCTCATCGGAATTCCAGTTCATCTCATCATGGGTGAAAAATCGTTAAAAGACGATATGATAGAAATAAAGCTAAGGCGTACAAAGGAAATACTTAAAGTTAAACTCGAAGACGCTGCTGCGACCATTCTTAAGCTAATCAATGATAAGTCAATCCTCTAAGTCACCCAATGCTGCAATAGACGTTGGCGCCAATACTCTCAGGTTATTGATTGGTTGCGTCGATAAAGGGAAATTAATCCGTCTTTCAACGGAGCGTGCTGTGACACGTCTTGGCAAGGATATAACACAAAAAGGAATGCTTAATGCAGAATGTATCGAAAAGTCAATCAGATCACTCATTCAATTTAAAGCATCAATAGACAAATACAACACACACAGTACGATAGCAGTCGGTACAAGTGCTTTGCGTGATGCAGGCAACAGCCAGGAGTTTGTTGAAGCGGTAAGGGCCCGGGCAGACATTTCAATTAATATTATAAGTGGAGATGAGGAAGCCGACCTTACAGTCCGTGGTATTTTAGGGAATGATGCAGGTCTTTTAATGCCTGCTTTTATTACTGATATAGGTGGAGGAAGCACTGAATGGATATTCTGCGATGCCATGGCCTCTATAGCCGCTAAAACTAGTCTTCAGATCGGTGCCCTTCGGCTGCATGAGCAGTTTATTCAAAGCGATCCGCCTGCTCCTGCAGAAATTGAAAAAATAAAAAATATTGTATTTGAATCGGTTACGCAATCATTTCGAATGTTAGGTATTAGCTCCCGGATTAATGCAGGCGATGTTAAAAGCTTTGTTGCAACAGGAGGTACCGCCACTACTGTGTCGGCTATCGATATGGGTCTCGAGACTTATAATTCAGACAGTATCCATTTACACACCATCTCCTTTAAATTACTTGAAGGAATACTTGATCATTTATCGTCCCTCCCCTTGCGTGAACGTAAAGTTGTAAAGGGCCTCGATGCTGAGAGAGCTGACATAATAATCCCGGGTATTATTATCCTTTTTATTTTAATGGAGATACTGAAAACTGAAGTTATGATAGTCAGTGATTACGGATTGCTTGAAGGGATACTTTTAACCCAAAAAAATTAACCTCGGGGAACACAGAGATTTCTTAATTATTCTTAAAAGCATATTCTTCTCTGTGAACTCTGTGGTTCTTTTTAGGTTAAACAAATATGTTATAATCTCCTCTATGAAGCAAGTTTTTAAGCGTCCGGCATATATTAAGAAGGCGCCGTTCCGCTACTGTCCTGGTTGCGGCCATAGCCTTGTACACCGGCTGATCGCTGAAGTAATCGAGGAACTGGGCATCAGAGAAAAGGTCATAGGTATTGCTCCGGTCGGATGTGCCGTGTTTGCCTATGATTATTTCGATTTCGATATGATTGAAGTTGCGCACGGCAGACCGCCGGCTGCAGCTACCGGAATGAAAAGAACACTCCCGGACAGTATTGTTTTCTCATATCAGGGGGATGGTGACCTTGCAGCAATCGGTACTGCGGAAATTGTTCATGCTGCAAACAGGGGAGAAAATATAACCGTATTTTTTATCAACAACGCAACGTACGGCATGACCGGAGGGCAGATGGCGCCTACAACATTGCTGGAGCAGAAAACAACTACTACACCAAAAGGAAGGGATAGTAAGACCACAGGCTATCCACTCCATGTTGCAGAGATGCTGGCCACCATCGATGGGGTCTCTTTTATTGCAAGGACATCTTTAGATTCCGTAAAAAACCTATTGAAAACAAAAAAGATGATAGAGAAATCTTTCAGATACCAGATGGAAGCAAAGGGGTTCAGTATGATTGAGATCTTGTCTCCCTGCCCTACTGATTGGGGTCTCTCGCCCAAGAAATCGATTGAATGGCTGCGAAATAACATGATGAATGTTTATAAACTTGGAGTTTTTAAGGATACGTATCACAGGTAGCGCCGGGTACCAATGGAGCATACGATCATTATAGCCGGATCAGGCGGACAGGGAACTCTTTTTCTTGGCAGGCTTATGGCATATGCTACATTGCTTGAAAATAAAGAGGTTACCTGGATGCCTTCATACGGTGCGGAAATGCGCGGAGGCACTGCTAATTGTACTGTCATAATATCTGATGAGATGATCGGCTCTCCGGTCATTAGAAACCCTCATATTCTTGTTGTTATGAATGATGCGTCTTACAGTCGTTTTGCCGGGAAGCTCCGTCCCGGCGGAATGCTATTATATGATTCATCTCTTATCGGCAGGACTGATCACAGAGATGACATCAAGGTACTGGGTGTGCCGGCCAGCATGCTGTCGGCGACTATGAACAGTACAAAGCTTGCCAACATGGTTATGATGGGTGCTTTTGTTTCCTGTACCGGCATACTGTCACTTGATTCAGTAATCGAGGCCCTTAACGATATCACACCCGCGAATAAAAAAAACACGATGGACCTCAACAAACACTTAATAAATAAAGGATTTGATATCATTGAAAATACGAAAAGCCAACATAGCAGACGTAAAAAAGATCCATGAATTTGTCAATTATTTTGCAAAAAAAGAGGAGATGCTCCCCCGTGCGCTTAACGAATTATATGAAGGGGTCAGAGATTTCATTGTCTATGATGACAAGGGAGTGATCAAGGGCGTATGCGCGCTCCGGATTTTGTGGGAAGACCTTGCGGAAATACGCTCGCTCGCCGTTAGAGAAGCAGACCAGATGCACGGTGTCGGCAAAGCACTTGTCAGGAAATGCCTCAAGGAAGCCGGCGAACTCGGGATCAAGAAAGTTTTTGCCCTTACCTACCGGCCCGAATTCTTTAAAAAAATGGGATTCAAAGAAATCAACAAGTCCAAACTTCCGCAGAAGATCTGGGGAGATTGCCTGAAGTGCCATAAATTTCCGGACTGCGATGAACACGCCGTAATTACTTCTCTGAAGGGTTAAGTACATGAATTCATAAATACGGTCGCATTCGACCGCCGATGCATCCGCTCCAGTTTCGTTGCGCTCATTCGCCGTACGCAACGGTACGCCTCAATCGCTCGCCTCGCTGGCGCGGCGCCTCGACGCTCTCGATACGTAACCGTATTTATGAACTCATGTACCAAGCTGTATTTTTATATCGGATTTCGCCCGCAGTTCCGCGATCTGCTCTTTCAGTCGCTTGTTTGTCTCAAGTTCAGAAAGGTACTTTTCAATTTGATCTCTTACAGCAAGGTAGTTCTGCCCTTTGAACCGTTCACTGTTTTCACTGTAGAAACGCTCAATATCCTCTTCCCTGATTATGATGGCCGATTTTATCTTGATATCAATGTATTCCTGAACCAGTTTATCATCGTCAGGAGCTTCCAGCCGCATCTGTTTTGCTTCCTGAAGTAAAAGAATTCTGTTGATCATTGAATTGATTATCTCTGAATCTGAAACCTTGTCCAGCGTCTTTCTTGACCTTTGCGCCTCTTTCCGGAACTCCGTAAGTGTGATTACGGTATTATTGACGTATGCAACTACCCTCTCGAGGATTTCTGCGTAACACAAAGCAGCGAGCAGCAGGCAGCAGGCCGCGACAAAAAAACAAAATGACAGCTTTATGGTCATTGACTTGCTGCAGATTGCCGGTTGCCGGCAGCTGCTGTCAAAACGCTTGACCGATGCTGAAATGTATTGCGCCAAGGCTTTCTCCCTTCTCTCTGCTCAATTTGACCCCGTAGTCAATGCTCAACGGACCAACAGGAGTCTTGTATCTCAGGCCCAGACCGGTGGTGAACTTGAGTTGTGCAGCATCTATATCCTGAATTTTTTCCCAAACATCTCCCGCATCGACAAAAGTGACAACGCCGAACCCCCGTCCCACATCTGTCCTCAGTTCAAAATTACCCATAACGAAGGCATTCCCTCCGATAGGCGTACCATCAGCCCCTTTAGGCCCCAACGTGTCCTGGTCATAACCCCTTACTGTTGTTCTTCCGCCTAAAAAGAAACGCTCGACTAACGGCAGTTCACTGGTATGATTGTAGCCTTCAGCGACTCCGCTTCTCAGCGATACAGCAAGCACTAACCTGTTGCTGAGGCGCTGGTAATTATTGAAATACCCCGATAATTTGAAGAAATCTGTTTCAGAGAAGTACAGAGAAGAGGCTGCTTTAAAAGATACTCCTGCAAGGATCCCCTTTGCAGGATCGAAAGGATTGTCTCTGGTATCATAAATCAGTTCAGGACGCAGGGCGCTTATAATGAGAGTGCCGGTGTCCTCCCTGCTCAATATTATATCGGGTTGCACATCTTTGGTGTCCACAACTGAAAAATCATAATTTAAAGCCGCTTTTATCGTACTGCTCAATTTTTTTTCCACTCCGGCACTTGCGGTCTCCCTTGTCAGACGATAGCTTGTCTCTCCGGTATCAATGTTATACTCTCTCTTGTTTTCGTATAAGAGAGACGTCTTAAAAGTCAGATCCGAGCTTAGAAAGTACGGTTCAGAATATGAAAGGATAAATCGTTTTTCGAGCGAGCTTACTTCTGTCCTGAAAGAGGCCTGCCTGTCCATGCCGAACAAATTCCTGTAACTGATATCGAAAAACCCCCTGTATTTTTCATACTCGCCATAGCCCAAGCCGAAATCCACGGTCCCTGCATCGGCCTCTTTGAACTTATAGAGTACATCTCTGCTGGAGTCATTTTTTTCAGACGGAACTACGGTCACATCGGTAAAGAGCCCCAAACGATAGAGGCGCTGTCTCTCTTTGGTCAGCTCGCTGTTGTCAAAGGGAGCGCCCGTCTTATGGGTAAGCTCCCGCTCGATGACCGCCGGCTTTACTTTTTCATTGCCGAGGAAAATGTTTTTTCCAAAGAAAGTCCTGTCGCCTTCACTTACATTAAAAACAATATGCGCAGACGTTTCAGATAATTCCCTGTCAATGTTGACTTTTGCCTCCAGGAAGCCCCGGTTATTATAAAACTCAATTATTTTACGCTGAGAATCGGATAGGTCCACCTCATTGTAAGGGTTGCCGGTCCTGAGCGGAATTATTTTTATTATTTCGGCAGAAGGAAAACTTTTTGAACCGGCCACTTTAATGTCCGTTATCTTTAACTGTTGTTTCTCGTCGATGACATATTTCAGGTCGACATTTTTGCCCTGGAACTTGACTTCGGGCTCCCGGACTTCAACAGACAAATACCCGAGCGCATGATAAAAATCCAGGAGAACGTCCTCGTCTGCTTCGAGGTCTTCGGGGCTGTAGTAGTCGCCTGTCTTTGATAGAAGAATAGCCCTCAGCCTTTCCTGGGGTATGGCAGCAGCGCCTTCAAAGTCTATAGCACCAACCTTGTACCGGTCTCCTTCTGAGATAAATATTTCGAGCTTCATGGTACCCTCAGTGGTGGATATTACCGGCGCAGCCTGCGCGAAAATAAAGCCATTCCGGCGATAAAGTGACAGGATACCTGCCACGGTCTCCTCAATGAGATCGTCGCTGATCTCGTTGATCTCAAAAAAAGGGGTCTCTTTCATAAGGTCTTCGGAACTAATGCTTTTATTACCTGTAAAAACGACGGCAAGTCTCTTGCCGGGATCAAAATTTATGGTCAATACGCCGCTCTGATAGGTGTACGACAGAGACGTTCCGACAAAGTTTTGCTTCTTGTAATCACCAAGTATTTTATTTTTAAACCGGTCCATTGCCTCGGGATCGAAAATAGCATCGGCTGAAACCGTTAAATATTTATTGACCATGTCGGCATGTTCAGGTATTACGATATGTCCGATGATTTCGGGCTGACCTTCGTAAACAATTATTTTGATCGAAACCGTATTCTTTCTGCCGGGTTTTATCTCATAAGCAGCGTCGGCATTGACGAAACCTCTTCTATGCATTTGTTCTTTAAGTTTCGCTATCCCTCCTTTGATTTTAAGTCCGCTTAAACGGTCTCCGGCAGTAAAACGCAACTGTTTCTTTACAAAGCCGGTGGAAAAATGCTTGTTTCCCTTCACTGTAACCGAAGAGATCACCGGCTTCTCCTTAACGTTGACGACAATTGCAGTATTATCCGGATCAAGGCCTTCAATAATAATATCGTCAAAAATACCCAACAAAAAAGCACGCCTGACTCCAGCGCTCAGTGCAGACCTGTCTATAGCCCTGCCCTTGTCGATATTGAGAAGGTAAAGAAGCTCAGATTTTGAAATTGAGTGCAGGCCTGTTACTTCGACCTGCCGCACAGGATCTGACTTCTCAGAAAAAGGCTGGTCAGCAGCATATATAACAGTCTGCCCACTGACTATCAGCAGAAAAAATATGAACAGCATATGGTTTATAATCCGCCTCATTCAAATCCCGCGTTATTATTTAAAGCCGAAGCGGAATTTAATGTCACCGCCCAGACTGCCCAGCTCATCTCTGTCGCCTACAAGAGATACGTTAGGTCCCAGCAGGTATTCCAGCTTCACGACCTGTGCCTCACCCGAACCGGTGGCAGCGCTATACGTAACGTAAAGTTTGTCTCCAAGCAACTGTTTTGAAACAGTCACCCTGGGAGAAACTGTTCCTGTAGTATTAGACAACGCAGCCGTAGTGGTCAGCGCGCCCTCGGACATCGGTGTTACTGAAGGCTCTATCGACAGGCGGTTCAAACCGGTAATAGTCCTGAGGCGTTCTTCAAATACGTCCTGCATTTTTCCGGTAAGAAAAGAGGTAGCCTCTCCTGCCCCGATGCCTCCTTCAAGTCCTCTCAGGTTTTTACCGATCTGTCCGACAGTCAAAAGGCTTAAGATATCCGCTTCAGCCAAAAACGGATCGGAAGACAAGGAAAGAGTAAACTGATTAACGTATCCGTCAAGGGTGAGCATTATATTATAGTTTCTGACTTTGGTCTGGGCGACAATGGCAAAGTAAGGCATTATTTTATCGGGATTCGAAAAATCCACTGTGGTCTGCAATATTTTAAACTCATTATTTCTAAAATAGACGAGTCCCTGTTTTGCTTCCAACTTTCCCAGAACAGCCGGCTGCCCTATAGTACCTCTTAGAAGAATATCCATTTTTGCCGAGGCCTTGGCCACATTATTGTCAATAGAAAGGTTGGATCCCGAGACCCGTACATTTAACTTGGTATTGTCCAGCCTGGAAGATTCCACTTTCGGTTTCTCTTTCTGCCGGAAGCCCAAAAGCCAGCTTTTCCATTCCACCCTCTCAGTATATTTTGCTCTCATTATCTCGACATCCCCGAGAATTGTCTGTGAGGCGAGCGTGCCCCCATAGTTAAGGTCGGCATTGAAATTAACCCAGAAGTCTTTTGATACAGAGGCTGTGACATCCCTGAGATGCGTGTTGAGCAGAAACCTGTTTATACTGAATTTTTGAAGATATGCAGCGCCGCTTGCAGTAACATCGCCTCCTGAAAGTTTTCCCGAAGCGCTGTCAAGTACGATCCGGTCCTCATCGAAATAGAGATAAGCTGAAACAGAGGAGAGGCGGTAGCGAATATTTTTGAACCCCAGTACGCCGTTATATACCTCCATATCTCCGTTTATTTTCGGATCATTCCATTCTCCGGTAAAGGAACAGACAAAAGACGCATCGCCGTTTATCACATCGATATTTTTGGACAAGGCCTTAAGCGGTGACAGGGATGACGAGCCCTCAAGCAGAAGGTCGTACCGCGAACCCATCGAAACAGAACCGCTCAGCCTGAACTCTGAGGTATCGCTTTTAAGGGAAAGGGGGCCTATTGAGAGCTTATTATTTTCCAGTTTCAGGCCAACACCGGAGCTGTTGGTATACCCGGTCCCATAAAGATACACATGGATATTGTTGATGTTTGCAACGGCGCTTAAGTGTTCCTTATCGCCCCGGGCCATAATGTTACCCTTAAGGTTAACAAGCAAGTCCTCGGGAACATCTTTCATGAAACTTGCCGCGATAAAATCATACCGGGCAGATTGGAGGTCCGCAGAGGCCTTCCATGGCAGAGAATCTGTAAGTTGCGCTTCTCCCTTAACGATCAGTTTTTTATTAAGAAGGCTTGCTGTCAAAGTCGCTTGCTTCCCCTTAAGGAATCCCTCTATATAACCGCTGCCCACAGGACGTCCCCTGTACGGTCCGGTATTGATATCGCCTTTTACAGTCACTATCGGATTTTCAAAAGTCCCTGTGCCTCTTATATTCAGGTTGGAAATAAATATCGTGTCAAAAAAGCCGCCCTCAAAAAGCTCTTTATACCGTGTCTCAAGCTTCTCTCTATGTCTTTGAAGAACAATGTCTGAGACCTTAATTGATTTTCCGGTCGCGTCGATCGAGAACGTCTTGTCAGCACCGACTGTACCTGAAATGTCTAATGCTGAAGATCCCCTCTTCAAACGGACCGACTTTAAGCGAACAGAACGACCCTCATAGGTAACATACCCGTCTACGCTGTTTAATGCATACTGGTTTGCAACAGTGATGTTGCTTCCATGAACATCTCCGGAGAGTTTTATCGCATCAAGGCCGCCGGACAAATTGAAATCGGTATTCAAAACACCGCTCATGGCTACTTTGCCGGTAAACATCCCCATAAGGGTTTTGACGTCAAGATTACGGAGAGAAAGGGAAAGGTCGAATTCCGGTTTTTTAAAATCGAATAACGTTACGGCCTGCGGAAGAAGTACAGTGCCGGACGCTCTGATTTTTTCCCCGGGAGATTGAGCTGAAAAATATTTGATGGTCAGACGGTTCTTTTTATAATTTATGTCTCCCTCTGAGGAATCAAAAATAAAGTCATGGTTATTAACGAGTTTGACATCAGCGAGGTTTTTTGTGGCAAATGTTGAAAGGTGAGCATCAAAATGCATATCAACGACAGGGTCCTTCACACTTCCTGTAACAATATCAGAAAAGCGCGCCGGTCCTGAAACAGAACTGAAGTAAGGAGCTGATAAATCCCTTATATCTCCTGTCTCTCCGGTGCCCCTAAAGTTTAACGTGCTGTTTTTCAGGTCCAGGGATCCCGTGGTGTAGAGCTTTGACTGGCCGGTAGCTAAAAACATCTGATCGAAAAAAAGCAGGCCGTTCTTCATAGTGTATCCGCTTTTTATGCTCCTTACTCTGCCGAGCACGTCAGGGCCTGCAACTGTGCTTATGTAAGAAAATTGGCCCTCCGGATCAAAAGCGCTGCCCGCTGTTGTCAGCGTTCCGCTCACTTTCCCTTCGGGCAGTATATGCTGCAGTCCTACAAGTTTTAAAAGACCTTCGCTGGAGACATCCTCTGCGTTGACTTTGACTTCAAAATAATTGACAACTGGAAGTCTAATCATGGCTTCTACATTCGCCTTCCCTTTAAGAAGTCTTGCATTGCCGTCCAGGAATTTCAGCGCACCGTCATGATACAGGACTTTGCAGTCCAGTTTGTCAACCGGGACCCCGAAGAGATCGCCTTTATCGAGATCCAATTTGCCTTCACCGTATAGTTTATCGAGAGGGCCTTTTAAAAAGCCGTCAACACTAACATGTCCGGCAATTCTTTCTTTTACCTTAAGCAATTCCATCAGCGTTTCAATAAACAAATCTCCTTTGACTTTAACGTCCGTAAAAAACGTTCCGGCCCCTGACTTCAGGCCATCAAAGCCTATGGTCCCCTTAACCGTAAGCTCTCCTTCGCCATTCCGCTTCAGTCCGAAGATCTTCTTTACAGTGTTAATATATACTGTGGCTTCTGACTGAAACCTGCCGATAAGACTTTTTGTCTCGAGCGATCCTGAGGTACTCAACCCGGACTTGTAGGAGTTGATTTTAAATTTTTTAAGATCGACGAGAGTATCTCTTAAAAAAAAAGTAGCTTCCAGGGACCCTTCGGCCTCATGTAATCCCTTCTTGTTGAACAACACTCTCCTGGATGAAACTATGAATTCAGGGTCCTTGTTTATAATCACATCGGCGTCAAAACCTCCCTGGTCCGCCCTATAATCGCTGTCCTTATATGATAGGGCCGCATCAGAGACATTGATCGATTTGATTTCGAGCTTAATAGGGATCCGGGTAGGCTTAGCCAGATATTGTTTTATATTTGCCGAAATCTCTTCGAGCTGCCTTCTGTCCGTATGCAATTCCGGCTCTTTTATAACGAGCCTCTTAACAAGGAGTTTTTTCCTTATCAGCCCTGAAAGTCCTATATATCCTTTCACCCTCTGAACCTCGAGAATCTTTTCACCATTGTCGTCGAATGACTTCAACCCTTTGATCTCGACAAAAAGAGGCATCAGGTTTACGTAAATCTGCTGGGCAATGAACTTTCTGCCGGTCGCATCTTCCAGTTCAGGCAGTATTACCCTCTTCAGGGCATTTGAAATATCCGGGCCCCTTGAGGCGTATAAAAAAATGCCGCATAACAGTACTGCTGTTGCAATATATATAAGTTTTCGTTTCATCTCAAAATAATACCGTCTGTCGGCAACAGGCTAAAGGTAAAAATTACTCACATGAACATGTCACCTGTAACCGTTGTCTGAAATCTGCAGGCTATCGCTTATAGTCTCTGTTTTTTCGATTTCAAAATGGTACATACTGCCTAATATCCTCAGAATAAGGTCGGCGGTAAGTTTGCCTCCATTATGTTGTAGATAAAATACATCCCGGGCAACGCCGTCTTCAGTGTTTATTACGGCAGAAGTTATATCGATTTTGTGCCGGAACAATTGTTCTGAAATGTCGAATAACAGACCGATCCGGTCAGCCAGCTGAAGCTCGATGAGAGTATGGCTTGAGGATGTCTCATTGTCGATTTCAATAAAGTTCTCCAGCCTTTTGCCGGCAAAAGACGGCTTCAAAAAGCCTCTTTCGGGGCAAATAGGGGTGTCCAGAACAACAGCGTTATAAAGATCCTCTTTTAATTGCTCTTCCAGCCCTTCCCACCAGATTGAACTCCAGTTCGACAATAAAATCTTATCCAGTGCCAGTGCCTTATTGCTTGTATAAATCCTGGCCCTTAGAATATTAAGGCCTTTCAAACGCAGCACCCCGACAATTTTTGAGAAGAGTCCCGGCTTGTCTTTAGTGGCAACAACTATCTCGGCGGTACTGTCCGGCCTCTTGTTTACAGCCAGCGAAAGCACTTCCTCTGATACCTTAGCGGCAAGAAGGTAATCTGCCTGGACTATTTCGCTGGTAGATGAAATAACATAACGTTCCGGCATCGACTCTATAAACCCCTTCAGCTTTTCGTCTGACGTACTGTATTTCTTTGCTCCTATACCGTGCAGATGGTTTTTGGTCCTGACAT
>Ga0187784_10003318_pt1 | contig 12990 bp, 12 predicted proteins | sample 1015_SJ02_MP15_2_FD_132964 | JGI IMG/M metagenome (GOLD analysis project Ga0187784, IMG submission 132964) | Tropical peat soil microbial communities from peatlands in Department of Meta, Colombia - 1015_SJ02_MP15_20_MG | ecosystem: Environmental > Terrestrial > Soil > Wetlands > Peat | place... | reverse complement strand
CTTGGCGAGATCCGCTGTGATGAGTACCAGATCGGCGCCGCGCGCGGCCTCCGCAAGACGCTCTTGGACGCTGTGCTCATCGGCGATGAACGGCTGCGCTCCAGCCAACCGCCATCCGAGTGCGCTCAGCTCATCGGATATGATGACCCAATTCATCGATTACGCGATGCGGTTGAGAATGAGGATCGAGACGATCAGCCCGTAAATGGCGATGCCCTCCGCCAGACCCACGAGCACCAACGCGCGCCCGAAGAGCTCGGGTTTCTCGGCAATCGCGCCTACGGCGGCGCTCCCGACCCTGGCGACGGCATAGCCCGCGCCGATCGCCGCGAGCGCCGTGGAGAGAGCCGCCGCCACGAGACCCCACCCCACGATCTGCGGATTGGCCGCCGCGAGAGGCGCCGCCGCCTCGCCGGCTTTCGCCGTGCCTATCGCGATCAGCATCAGCGTTCCCGCAACGCCGACCAGGACGGTCAGCCCAAGGACGAGCCGGGACAGGAATGCAGACGGTCGCCTGGTTTCGATCATGGTGATTTCCTCGATAGTTCCATCGTGATGGTGATTGGTAGAGCTTGCAGAGGTTTCAGCGCACGGCCATCGCCGCGCAGGAAACGGATGAAGAACTCGAACAGCACGAGACGTGTAGTCTGGATTCCGACCACCAGGCCTTCGATGACGATGAGCAGCACATTGCCGAGCGCAAATCCCAGGATCGCCAGCCAGCGCGTCCCGATCCCTGCGCAGAGCGCGTCGATGGCGGCCGCGAGGCCGGCGTGCGCGAGTGCGAAGGCGCCGACACGCACGAAGGAGAGCGTGTTGATGAGGAGCTGCAGCAGCGTCTGAATGGCCTCGGCGACGCTCGCTCCGAGACGCTGCGCACGGTGTTCCGCGCTCGCGACCTCGCCGGCGCAATACCAGCCGAAGCCTGCGGGTATCAACCATGCCGCCCGTCGATCGACGGCGCATGCAATCGAGGCCAGATAGCTCAAGACCAGCCCGGCACGCGTCGCCCACCAGCGCACGCCCTCGCCGCGCCAGTAGCTCTCCAGAGCGTCCAGCGCGAGCCCGATGAGGATGACAACGCTGCCTCCGGCGAGGCTCACCGCCAGCAAGCTCAGCGGCTTCTCCAGCGGATGCAACCACAGTGCGGGAAAAATGCCCTCGCGCGCGAACACACTCCCGAACAGGGTCCCGAATACCATTGCGGCGATTCCGCCCGCAATCAACAGCTCGGCCGCGGCATAGCGCTTGCGCAACGCGAATCCGGCGACGACCAGGACGGCCCCCTGACCGACATCGCCGAACATGAAACCAAACATCAGCGGCGCGAGCAGCGCGAGCAGGAGGCTGGGATCCGCCTCATTCGCGCCGGGCGTGCCGAGCAGGCGGGCAAACCACTCGAAGGGCCGCGCCCAGCGCGGGTTGCGCAGCACGATGGGCGGCGTCAGCTGCGCCGGCGGATCGCTAAAATGGATCAGGTAGTGGATGCGGGCGCTGCGCAGACAGGCATCCAGGCGGCGGCCGGATGGATCGCTAGTCCAACCGGTGATCCGGGCGAAGTGATCGGTGCGAGCAAATTCCGGCACATGGTCCGCGAACCATCCGATGAGCGCCATGTCCGCGAGGGCCGTGCTGATCCCGTGCTCGACGTCGCAGGCGCTCAGCTGTGCGTGCAATCGATGCGTGGTACGGGCGATCTCCGCAAGTCGCGCCTCGAGTCGCACCGAGATGTCGTCCTCGCCGGGGGCATCCAGGGCGAGCGGCAGCCGGAGGCGCCGTGCTTTCAGTGCATTCAGTCCCTCATCGAGCGCCTGCATCTCTCCGCTCGGTCCAACTGCGAGCAAGTAGCTGTGCTCGACGCAATCGATCCGCTGTGCGAGGACGCTCACGGGCAGGGTCAAGACGCCGGTTGCCGGCTCGAGGAGATAGACCCGGCCTGCGAGGACGGGTCCCACGTTGAAGAGTAGATTGAAGGCTGGAAGCGGCGCCCGCGATTGCGAGAGCAGCCGCTCCAGGTAGGCGAGCTCCGCGCGCTCGTGCTGCAGCTCCTGCAGCTCCGTGATCAACGGATCGGCCGCTGTCGCCCACGCGTGCAGACGTTCGAGCGCAGCAGCCGAGATCGCCTCGGGTTCCGCGTGCGGCTCGGCGGAAGAAAGCGACGGACTAGGCCAATAGCTCGCATAACGTTGGGCGAGACGCCCATGCTCATCAAGTGCCGCCAGCAAGCGCGGCACGAGGGCCGCGACCGAGCCGTGGCTTTGCGATTCAAGCTCGACATCACCGCCCGACGCGAGGCAGCCAAGTGCGGACGCGAGATCGTTGCGTGCGATGAGCATCTCGAACCAGACAGCATCGACAGGGCGGAGCAACACTCGGGTCACTTGCCTGGGGCGAACAGAGAGCGATTGACGAGTCCCCCGCGCAGCCGCTCGAAGTCGAGGGCCATCAGCGCCAGGTGGCAAAGCGTTGCAACCACCGTGCCGGCGGCAGCGCGAAAAAGCTTGCTGAGCCTCACCCGTAGCTGATCGCGCAGCGCGACACCATTGGCGCCCTCCACGGCGAGCCTTCGCGCATGCTCCTGCACGGCCCTGGTGATCGCCGCCAGAAGTTGCTCGGTGAACGCCTCGACCGGCGGCTGCAGTTCCCGCCAGCGTGACAGCCACAGCTCTGCGAGCGGCACCCGCCCGGTGATCGCAGGCTCGAAAAACTCCAGTGCGGTTCCCTTCACGGCAGCGGTCCACTCGGCGGACGCTCCCCGCGCGGCCGCTCCCAAGATGGGGTCCGCCAGCAGCCATGCAGGCACGGGACCCGCATGCTCGAGCCGCGCGATGAGCCCCAGTGTTGGCAGCCACTCGAGCCAGGTGAGCCACGGCTGCCATCGGCGAGGGTGCCACGCGGCGACGGTCCCTACGTAGCTGCGCCAAGCGCCGCGCAGCGTACGCTCGATGACATGAGCGTCGCGACCGCGGTCGAGCGAGGATACCCAGGGGCCGAAGATGCTGCTGCGCGCCGCCTCGAGATACTGCCCCAGGTCGTGGCTTGCCTCGAGGCGGCGCCATTCGCTCATACCCAGGCGACTGCCGTACTGAGACTGCACTCGCGTCAGGGCGTATTCGACATTGCCGTCAAGCGACATCGGGCGAAGCCGCTTCGGTCGTGAGCTGCGCCGCCACTCGCTCGAGCGCGACGCCAAGCCGGCCGGGGTCGGACAGCTGTTTCACGGCCTCGGCCGCGGTCCTCATGCGCTGCTCCATGAGGGCAGCCGCGCACAGCTCGAGCTTCTTGGCGGCGCGCCCGTGCAACGTGACGGTGCGTGCGTGGGCGCGCTCGAAGATGCCACGGGCCCGCTCGCGGGCGGACTCGAGTACCTCTGACCCCGCTCGTTCGCACGCCGCCACCGCCGCTTGCGCGTCGCGCTCGGCTTTAAGGACGCCGTCGATCGCCCGCGCCGCAAGCGGATCGACGCCGGTGTCCCTGGCGGTGGGATTCGATTTCATCACCCGTGTCCTCTCTGACTCAGAGTAACCTGCAGCCCTCATTGGCAAACTGTCGACTGCCGATCGGGCGCTCCTCCGATGCACGTAATCATTCACCAGGCATCTGGAGCGGCTCTTGACTCGCAATGCTGGTTATTGTCGGGAAGCGCCTCAATCGTTGCGGCGCTCACACCGCCACGTGCAGGTAGTGATCCGCGATCAGCGCGGCGAACAGCCACATGAGGTAGGCGATCGAATAGCGAAAGGTCCGCATGGCGAGCTCCGGACGCGCGTCGCCATCGCGCTTGAGCGCGATGGCATAGTAGAGAAAGCGCGCGTTCAGGGCCAAGGCTGCGAGCAGATAGATGAGCCCGGAAAGACCCGAGAGCACCGGCAGCAGCGTGGTGAGCGTGAGCAGTACCGTGTAGTGCAGAATCTGCAAGCGAGTAAAGGCGACCCCGTGGGTCACCGGCAGCATCGGAATGTTCGCCTTCGCGTAGTCCTCGCGCCGTGCGATGGCGAGCGCCCAGAAATGCGGCGGAGTCCAGGTGAACACGATCAAAAAAAGCAGCAGTGCGTGCGGATCGATCGTGTGGGTTACCGCGGCCCAGCCGAGCACCGGCGGCGCCGCGCCGGCGGCACCTCCGATGACGATGTTCTGAGGCGTCGCGTGCTTGAGCCAGAGCGTGTATACGATCGCGTAGCCGATGAGCGAGGCGAAGGTGAGCAGGGCGGTCAGCGCGCCGACCGTCGACCCCAGCACCGCCATCGAGGCCACCGCAAGCACGCAGGCGAAGCTGAGTGCCTCGCGCTTCGAGAGGGTGCCCGTGGGCAGCGGCCGGTGGCTGGTGCGCGCCATCCGCTCATCGATGCGACGATCGAACACATGATTGAATGCGGCCGCAGAGCCCGAGGCGAGCGCGATGCCGAGCGTCCCGAAGAGGAGTGCGGGAAGCGGCACCCAGCCCGGAACGGCGAGCACCATTCCGGCCAGAGCGGTGAACACGATCAGCAGGCTTACCTTGGGCTTGGTGAGCTCGAGATACTCATGCCGGCGGCCGAAATGCCCCGCGAGACCGCGGCCGCGGGTTTGCTCGGCTATGCCGGGCAGCGACAGGTTATCGCGGAGCACGGTCGATCGCCTGCGCGGCACGCGGATTACCGCCGGCGTGCTCGTCGGTGGGATTCGATTTCATCGCGCGTATCCTCTCTGCTCATGGCAACCCTACCGCTTCACTCTAGACTGCCGATCGGGCGCTCCTGCGATGCGGGTAATCATTCACCGGATATCCGGAGCGCGCTTGACTGGCGGTGCTGGTTATTGTCCGCAAGCGCCTCACTCGTTGCGGCGCTCACACCGCCACGTGCAGGTGGTGATCCGCGATCCGCGCCGCGAACTGCGCGCAATACCAAAGTCTCATTGTGGCTCGCGGCCACCCGAGACTAGTGTTACCTTGAGCTTGAAGGAAGTTTTGCGTTGGGCGAGGGGGCTTTCCGTAGCCTCCCTCGGCTGCGCAGAGAATGAATTATGAATGTGCTGGCAATCGATATCGGAGGCACTCACGTCAAGATCCTTGCCAGCGGAGAGAAGGAAGCGCGCAAGTTCTCCTCCGGACCTACGATGACTCCCCAAATGATGGTGGCCGGAGTCAAGAAACTCGCGGCAAAAAAGCTACCCAAAGGCTGCCGTGTGGGTGACAACGCGAACGCCTTTCTGGGCGGGTTTCGCCTTTGGAGGAAGGAATCCGCGCGCAAGAAAGCGCTGGCCTCAGGCCGCTTGCGGGCAGTGGCGCCGTTGAAGGAGCCGCTGGGAAAGCCATAACATGACTCCTTCCGGCCGCAGTGCTGAAGGCCGTCCAGCCAATCTTCTGGACGATCCGGCTGCGTTGCGGCTTACCGCCGGCGATTTGGACGCGATCTTTCTGCCCGGTCGAGGAATGCTCGGCGCGTCCCTCCGACATCGGGGTGAGGAGCTGCTGCGCCGGGTCGAGGACCTCGCGGCGGCGGCCGCGAAGGTGAGCTCCGCGGGGATTCCGCTGTTGCATCCTTGGGCCAACCGCCTCGCTAGCCCTCTGTATGAGGCCGCCGGGCGTAGGGTGATTCTCGATCTTTCGTCACGATTACTTCACCTCGATGGCAATCGGCTGCCGCTGCATGGCGTAGGCTGGGCCTTGCTCGCCTGGGAAGTGTACGAAGCGAAAGCTGACCGGATCGCGGCGCGGCTCGATTGGAACCGCACCGAGCTGCTCGCGGTGTTTCCATATCGTCACCGCCTCGAGATGACGGTGATGCTTCGACCCGAGGGCTTGACCGTGGAAACAACCTTGGTGGCCGGCTCCGACGGCGCGGTGCCCGTGAGTTTCGGGTTTCATCCTTACTTCGGGATCCCCGGACTGCCGCGTGCGCAATGGCGGCTCACTTTGCCGGCGATGAGCAGGCTCCTGTCCGACGACCGCGGTATTCCGTCCGGCGGGGAGGAACCGATCGGGGCATTCGATTCGCAGCTCGGCGAGACTGACTTTGACGACGGTTTTGTCGTGCTGGAGGAGCGTCCGGCGTTTTCGCTCGCGGGCGCCGGCCGCCGAATTACCGTTGAGTTCTTGGCCGGCTACCGCTACGCACAGGTTTTTGCACCGAAAGACAAGGATTATGTCGCAATCGAGCCGATGACGGCGCCGACGAACGCGCTTGCGAGCGGGCGTGGTTTGAAGCTGGTCGAGCCGGGTCAACGGTTTCGGGCGGCCTTCGGCGTTACGGTCGATTCGACTGTTCCGTGAATGCAAATTCGAGTCGAGAATGGCTCGAGACCGATGGGCTCGGTGGCTTTGCTTCCGGCACTGTCGCAGGGCTTCGCACCCGCCGTTATCACGCCCTGCTGCTCACCGCGACGACCCCGCCGACCGGGCGCATGGTTCTGGTCAATGGCTTCGATGCCTGGGTGGAAACGAGCGGCGCTCGCTTGGAGCTAAGCTCCCAATGGTATGTGCCGGGAGTGCTCGGCGGCCGCGGTGCCGAGAATATCGAGAGCTTCGAGTCCTCGCCATGGCCGAAATGGATTTACAAATTTGCGGACGGTACGCGAATTCAACAGGAGATATTCGTCGTCGACAAGGCACCGGTCACCTGTGTGGCTTGGAAATTGTTGTCCGTCGGCGGGCCGGCGAAGCTCACGGTGCGACCGTTCCTGTCAGGTCGCGATTACCATGGTTTACATCGCAGCAACCCGGCATTTCGTTTTGACGCGGCGATTGGCGCGGGACGTGTCGCGTGGCAGCCGTATCACGATGTACCTGGCGTGACCGCACTCCACAACGGCGCTTATAGTCACGACCCGCACTGGTATTTTAATTTTCTATACCAATCCGAGCAGGCCCGAGGCCTCGATTGCGAAGAAGATCTCGCCACGCCGGGGAGCGTTTCCTGGCAACTCGACGCCGCGGAAGCCGACCTGATTCTTGCCACCACCGAATATGCGGCCGACAGTCTGGCCCCATCCGCCGCGGCCGCTTGCCTGGCGCAGATGCGCCGGCGCGAGCAGGATCGACGCGCGCAATTCTCAAGCCGCCTCGACGCCTCTGCCGATGCCTATATCGTGGAGAAATCTGTCGCGACAGGCCCGCCGGGGAAGACCGTCATCGCCGGCTATCCGTGGTTTACCGACTGGGGCCGCGACACCTTCATCGCCCTGCGCGGACTGTGCCTCGCCACCGGCCGGCTGGCCGAAGCGCGCGACATTTTGATCGCCTGGTCATCGACGGTATCTCAAGGCATGGTGCCGAATCGCTTTCCGGATGGCGGCGAGCAGCCCGAGTTCAATTCGGTGGATGCATCGCTGTGGTATGTCAATGCCGTGCAAGAATATCTGTATGCGCTAGGGCGCGGGAAGGGCGCGAATGCTGCCCTCGAAGATCAGCATATCCTCCACGAGGCGGTGACAAAAATCCTCGAGGGCTACTCCAAAGGGACACGATTTGGCATTCATGTGGATTCAGACGGACTGGTGGCAGCAGGTGAATCGGGCATACAGCTGACTTGGATGGATGCCAAGGTAGGTGACTGGGTGGTCACCCCGCGCATGGGTAAACCGGTGGAAATTCAGGCGCTGTGGTTGAACGCACTGGCGTTTGCAATCAAATTCGATCCTCGCTGGCAGAATTCGCTCGAACTCGGGCTGCGAAGTTTTCGCGAGCGTTTCTGGAATCCGCATCGCGGCTGTCTTTTTGACGTAGTGGACGTGAATCATCAGGCGGGTGTCAATGATCCTTCACTGCGGCCCAATCAGGTGTTTGCGGTTGGCGGGTTGCCATTGGCCATTCTCGACGGCCAACACGCCCGCCAGGTCGTAGCATCAGTGGAGACGCATCTTTTGACTCCCGCGGGTCTTCGCTCGCTTGCACCCGAAGAGCCGGGATACGTCGCACATTATGAAGGCGGGGTCAGGCAGCGCGATGGCAGCTATCACCAGGGCACGGTGTGGCCATGGCTGATGGGCGCGTTTGTCGAAGCATGGCTGCGCACTCACGGCAACGATGCGGCCGCGCGCAGGCAGGCACGCCAGCGTTTTCTTGACCCATTGTTGGAGAGAATGTATTCGGCAGGGCAAGGTCACATCAGTGAAATCGCCGATGGAGATGCGCCGCACACGCCTCGCGGCTGTCCGTTTCAGGCGTGGTCGGTTGCGGAGGCATTGCGGCTGGATCGCCTGGTTTTATCTGCGCCGCAATTGACTAGCGCGCCGATTTGACACGCGATACTCAGCGATACCTTGCGGCGCTTATGAGCGCGCAATACCACGGCCATAGAGGTCGGACTCAAGTTCTGACCGGGGCGCGAGCGGTTCTCGCGCGCCTCAGGGCGCCCACACGACTTCGACCGGAACTCGCTCTTGGCGCAGCACCGCGCGCACCGGCATCTCTTCGACCGGGCCGGGGCCGCACGCCGCGGCATAGGTACGCAACTTCGTCTCGCCCAGGAGAAAAATCAAAATGCGTCGGGAGTCGAGCAGCGCCCTCAAGTTCAGGCTGAGCCGTGCGTGCGGTGCGCTCGGCGACCACATGCCGACGTAACCTTCCGGAGTTTCCGGATCGAGCGCCCTCTTGAGATTCGGCGAGCCTGGGAATAACGATGCCGTATGCCCGTCATCGCCCATGCCGAGCACGGTGATGTCGACAGGCCTCGGGATATGCGCCGATGCGCTCCACGCCGCGGCAGCGCCCAGCACCGGCGACGGCGCTGGATTCTTCAATCCGAAAAAGCGCGCCGCGGACGCCCCTTCGCGCAATAACGCCTTGCGCACCATTCGCTCATTGCTCCTGGGATCGGTCGGCTCGACCCACCGTTCATCGATGAGAGCGATCGACACCCGGCTCCAATCGAGCGGCTGCGTGCGCAGCTGCTCGAACAGCCCGGCCGGCGAGTGCCCTCCGGACACGAGGAGACCGGCCTGGCCTCGCGCCGTGATCGCACGCGCAAGTTGAGTCGCAATATCGCTTGCGATTTCCGATTCCAGCGCGTGCGCACTGTCAAAACGCTTGAGCTCGACGTTGGAATTCGTCATACGAGAAAACTCCGCCAGTTAGTGTGTCGGTTCATGCTCGCTGCCCGTCTCGCTGTGCATCAGGCGCCAAACGCAGAACGGAATCTTGAGCGCCGCGTGCCTTTCTTGAACAAGGACCCGGTTGCGCTTGAGTCGGCATTGAATCAGATCCCCGGTGTCGTGACGGTGGGGGTCATTCTCCCAGCGGCCCGCGGACGTGCTCCTGATCGGCAGCGATTCGGGAGTGCAGCAGATTTGAGGGCGACGCCTCCACTCGTCGCGGATCGGCGCTGAACAGCGCCAATCGTGCTCCCACGACCCGCTTCACGGTCTCGATTGCCGGCGCCAGCAGCGTGTACGGCGCAATGTCGTCCTTTTGCTTCGCAAAGCTCTCCTCGAGCCCGCGTCGCCACGCGAGCCGAACCTCGGTATTGATGTGCACGATCGTCATGCCCGCCGCGATCGCTCCTCGAAGATCGGCATCGGCGGTATCCGAGCCGCCGTGCAGCGTCATGAAAATCCGAGTGCGTTCCTTGATGGCTCGGATCCTCCCGATATCCAAGTGCTTCCTGGTATCACCGCTCAGCATGCTCTTGAGCACGCCATGCATGTTGCCTACAGCCGGCGCCAGCGTATCGATCGCGGTCTCTTGCACGAACTGCAGCGCTTCATCCGGCGTCGTGAGGACACGGTGCGGCGCGCTGTCGTGAATCTGCGAGCCGCTGCCGATATCGCCGATCTCTCCTTCGACCAGGATATCCGGACGCAACGCTTTGAGGGCGACCACCGCCTCCTTCGTTTGCCGCACGTTGTCATCGAATGGGAGCGATGAGAAATCGCATACCACCCAGTCAAATCCCGCCTTCGCCGCCTCCAGTGCGCCCGACAACGAGTGGGTGTGGTCCGCATTGAGAAAGATCGGCGGACCGCCCTTGGCGCGCAAGCTCCTGACGATCGCCACCAGCTGCTCAACGCCGATGAAGCGCCGTTCGGCCTCCGAGGCGCCGACGACGACCGGAAGACTTTGCTCCCGCGCGGCCTCGACAACGCCGTACAACGTGACCAGATCCGACACATTGAAATGACCGAGTGCAATCCTGCGAGCGTCGGTTTGTTGCAACACTTCGAGTAGCGTAGTCATTAGATTCTCGCCCTATATGGGGTCGTTACCGCTGCATCTCCATCACTGCGGACGACGACACCATGTTGGCGTTCAAATGGCCCATGATCCAGAGCGAGCCGACGACGACGAGCACGACGATGAAAACGCCGAAGGCAAGCGCTAGCACGTTGTTGGTGTGATCGGGGTCGGTGCCGATGTGCAAGAAGAACACCAGATGCACGCCCATCTGCGCGATGGCGAGCACCGCGAGTCCGGCCGGCACACCCGCGGGCCAGAGTAGATCCGTCTGCGCCACGATGAAGGAGGCCGCCGTGAGCAGGAGCGCGAAAGCGAGCCCCGCCGTATAGGTCCAAAAGCTCGCCGAGGTCTCGTTTTCGGCGACGCCTGGCCCCTTCCCGGTGACTGTCACGCTGGATGCGCCGCTCTCCTCCATTATCGTGCTCCCATCAAATAGACCAAGGTCAACAGCGCCACCCAGATGATATCCAGCGCGTGCCAGAAGAGGCTGAAACAAAGCGTGCGACGACGCACGAAATCGAGCGGCCCCCGGCGAGCGGTTTGCGCCATCAGGAAGACCAGCCACAAAAGACCCACGGTGACGTGCGCTCCATGGAGCCCGACGAGGCTGAAGAACGCGGAGAGGAAGGCACTCCTCGATGGGCCTGCACCGCGCGCGAGGAGCCCGGCGAATTCGCTGACTTCCAAGCTCAGAAAAGTCGCGCCGAGCAGAAAGGTAAGCGCGCAACACAGATTGAAAGCCGACATGCGCCGCTGTTCCATGGCGAGCACGCCGAGACCGCAGGTGTAGCTCGACAGGAGCAGGGCCAAGGTCTCGATGCCCGCATGGCGCAGCTCGAAGAGCTCGTGGGCCGAAGGCCCGCCGGCAGTCTCCCCCCGTAGCACCGCGTACGTGGCGAATAGGGCAGAGAACAAGATGATGTCGGAGAGGAGGAAGATCCAGAAACCGTACCCGACGATAATGCGCACCGGTGCGGGACCGGCACCGCTCGCCGCCGGCCTCGCCTGCCGGGCTGCGAGCTCTATTACGTCAGCCTGAGCGCTCACGCTGCCACCATCGCCGGGCGCCGAGCGCGCTCGTCGGCGGCCAACTGCTCCCCCGATACTTCGTCAGCGGCGCGCTCCATCCACCCGAAGGCCACCAAGACGATGCTGGCGCCCACCAACCCCAAGATCGCAAGCCACCAGATATGCCAGACCAGGGCAAATCCGGTGACGGATGCGAAGACCGCGGTCACGAATCCATTCGCGCTGCTGCGTGGCACCTCGATCGCGAGATAGTGCTCGGGGAGGCTCACGACCGCTCGCTGCTTCATGGCCCAGAACGCATCGAGCGAATTGACTCTGGGAAGAAGCGCGAAGTTGTAGGCCGGCGGCGGCGAGGTGGTAGACCATTCGAGGGTCCTGCCGTTCCACGGATCCCCGGTGAGATCTCTGCGGCTTTCCTGGGCGCGAATACTGATCACGAGCTGCGCGATGGTCGCGATGATGCCGCAGAGGATGACGATGGCGCCTAGCTCCGCGACGATCATGTACGGTTGCCAGCGCAGATCGGCGTAGTGCTGCATGCGCCGCGTCATGCCGAGGAGCCCCACGGCGTAGAGCGGCATGAACGCGAGATAGAATCCGACCAACCAGCACCAGAAGCTCACCACCCCCAAGCCCCGGTGCAGCGTGAACCCGAACGCCTTCGGGATCCAGTAGTAGTAGCCCGCCATCGCGCCGAAGACGACGGCGCCGATGATGACGTTGTGGAAGTGCGCCACGAGGAACAGGCTATTGTGCAGCACGAAGTCGGCCGGTGGCACTGCCTGTAGTACGCCGGTCATCCCACCAATGGCGAAGGTCACCATGAAACCGATCGCCCAGAGCACCGGGACCTCGAAGCGAATACGACCGCGGTAGAGCGTGAACAGCCAGTTGAAGAGCTTCACTCCGGTGGGAATCGCGATGATCATCGACATGATGCCGAAGATGGCATTCACATCCGCGCCTGCTCCCATGGTGAAGAAGTGATGGAGCCAGACCATGAAGGAGAGCACGCAAATCGAGAGCGTCGCGAGCACCATCGATCGATAGCCGAAGAGTTGCTTGCCCGAGAACGTAGCAACCACCTCCGAGAAGATGCCGAACGCCGGCAGCACGAGGATGTAAACCTCGGGGTGTCCCCAAATCCAAATGAGGTTCACGTACATCATGAAGTTGCCGCCACCGTCGTTCGTAAAGAAGTGCATGCCGGCGTAGCGGTCGAGGAGCAGCATCCCCAAGGTCGCCGTCAAGACCGGAAACGCCGCCACGATCAACATGCTGGCGCAGAGCGCAGTCCAGCAAAACACCGGCATCCGCATGTAGGTCATCCCGGGGGCCCGGAGCTTCAAGATGGTCGTCACCATGTTGATGCCGGCAAGGAGGGTGCCAATGCCCGAAATTTGCAGAGCCCAGAGATAGTAGTCGACCCCAACGCCGGGCGAGAAAGCGAGCTCCGAGAGCGGAGGGTAGGCGAGCCAACCGGTACGGGCGAACTCACCCACCACGAGCGACACGTTCACGAGGAGTGCTCCCGAAGCCGTGAGCCAGAAGCTGATCGAGTTGAGCACCGGGAAGGCCACGTCCCGCACGCCCAGCTGCAGCGGCACGACGAAGTTCATCAGCCCGACCATGAAGGGCATCGCCATGAAGAAGATCATGATCGTGCCGTGCGCGGAGAAGATCTGATCGTAGTGCTCGGGCGGCAAGTACCCCGGGGCGCCACCGGCCGCCATCGCGAGCTGCGTGCGCATCATGATGGCATCGATGAAGCCGCGCACCAGGAGCACCAGCGCTAGAAGCACGTACAT
>Ga0187784_10003317_pt1 | contig 12991 bp, 11 predicted proteins | sample 1015_SJ02_MP15_2_FD_132964 | JGI IMG/M metagenome (GOLD analysis project Ga0187784, IMG submission 132964) | Tropical peat soil microbial communities from peatlands in Department of Meta, Colombia - 1015_SJ02_MP15_20_MG | ecosystem: Environmental > Terrestrial > Soil > Wetlands > Peat | place... | reverse complement strand
TGGCGTCCGGCTGCAGGTCGAACAGCTGCCTGGAGCGGCGCTTTTCCGACAGGACCTTGAGAATTTTGTGCGCAAAATAGATCGGTGCCGGCATGAACGAGCCCTTTTCGTAGACCTCGCTCTCGGTGCAGGCATAGCCGAACATCATGCCTTGGTCGCCGGCGCCTTCGTTTTCCTCGCCCTTCTTCTTTTTGGCATCGACGCCCATGGCGATGTCGGGCGATTGCCCGTGCAACAGCACCTCGATATCGGCGCCGTGATACGAAAAGCCGCTCTGGTCGTAGCCAATATCCTTGACCACGCCGCGGGCAATCTCGGTGATCAGCTCGCGATCGACCACAGCCGATCCGTTGATGCTGCGGAATAATTGGCCGCGCCCTTCGCCGGCGATGACGATCTTGTTGGTGGTGCAAAGTGTTTCGCAGCCGAGCCGGGTGTTGACCAGGCTGTCGTCGGCAATGCCGAGTTTGACGTCGCGCTCAATGAAGGCGTCGAGGATTGCATCTGAAATCTGGTCGCAAACCTTGTCAGGATGACCTTCCGACACGGATTCGCTGGTAAAAAGGTAATTTGTGCGTCCCACGAGACACTCCTCCTCGACTAAGCGCCGCGGCAGCCTTCGTATAGGCGGTGGCCGCGCTTCGCGCCGGCAAAGCCAAGCGCTGGTTCTTCGCATGGTTGTTGCCGCGTCGGACTGCCGCGGTCAAGATGTGGGCGAAAAGTGGGCGCACGCACTGTGGCGCCCAACGAAGGAGTGACCGGATTTACCGCTTCTCGCCCGCGGCAATTTGCTCGACGAGATCGACGATGCGCCGCCTCAATTTGGAGTCGTGGATGCGCATGAACGCCTTGGTGAGCGCCAATCCGTCAGAGGTAGCGAGAAAATCGGAAACGTAGGCCGGTGATGGCGCTTCGCTCATGCCCTCGTATCGTCCCGTCCCAGGCACGTGCGGCGCGCCGTCGAAAAAAAACGAAACCGGCACCTGCAAGATGTTGGAAATTTGCTGCAGCCGGCTGGCGCCGATGCGATTGGTGCCTTTCTCGTATTTCTGCACTTGTTGAAAGGTCAGTCCCAGAGCATCCCCGAGTTTCTCCTGGCTCATGGACAGCATCATGCGCCGCATGCGCACGCGCGCGCCGACGTGCTTGTCAATGGGGTTCGGGGCCTTTTTAGCCATCATCATCATATAATGAACTCCTATGAGACCATAATTGCAGTAATGATTCGTTAGTGCAACCTTGAGGAAAGCGCATCACCTGAATAATCTGCATGGCTAATCGCGCCCCAGCCGCCGCTTCCGCGCATTATTTACCAAAGTTGTCCGGTTCGGCTAAGGCGAGCGCGCGTCGAAGTTGCAAGAATTTTACAACATTACGTCGAAATTTGCACGGATTCGCGCCGCTATCCATACAATCAACTGCCAATCAGCATCGCCCCCCGCGGCATGTTAAGCATATTCAGATAAACCGCCGGCGCATTGCTATGAGGAGTGTCAGAGTAAGGAGAGCAGCGATCGGGCCGTCGCCAAGCCTCGCGTAGAGCGGCGCTGGAATGGCACGCGGCAGGCGTGCATCGAGAACGCCTTCGCTCCCTAAGGGCAGCGACCCAACAACTCTCCCGACAGCGTCTACCATTGCCGATATTCCGGTGTTGGCGGCCCGAGCCAGTGGCAAGCCCTCTTCGATCGCGCGTATACGGGCCTGTTGAAAATGCTGGTACGGTCCGGTGCTGTTGCCGAACCAACCGTCATTGGTGACATTGACGATCCAACCAGCGCGCTCGCCGGGCGGCGCTACATCTCCTGGAAAGACAATCTCGTAACAGATGAGTGGCAGCGCTGGTGGCGCGCCCGGGATGTGAAGTAGTCGCCGGTGGTCACCCGACAGGAAGCCGCCCTGCTGCTTTGTCAGCTCCTGCAAGCCGAAACGTTCGAGCAGACGTTCGAACGGCAGGTACTCGCCGAATGGAACAAGATGGATCTTGTCGTACAACGCCAGGATCGAGCCATCGTGATCTATAACGTAAATTGAGTTGTAGGCGTGGGGATCCGCCGGATTGAAATTTTCGGGCAGCCGTGTTGCGCCCGTTATCAGCACCGTGCCTGGAGACAGTAGCTGTGCGATCTGTGCCAAGGCGGCGGCATTGCGCGTGAGAATGAACGGGAACGGCGATTCCGGCCAGATTAGATGCGTCGCGTCGTGCACCCCGTGCGATTGCGGGCCCGTGGCGCGATTCGACAGCGCGACATAGCGGTCCATGACCTGTTGCCGCGCCGCGTAATTGAAACGCACATCTTGCTGCAGATTCGGCTGCATGATGCGCACTTTCACTTTGTCCACGTAACGCGTCGGTGTTTGATGCAGTCGCAGCGCGCCCCACCCGCCAAGCCCGGCCAGAACCGCAAGACTGAACGCAAGCGGCAGCCATGGCCGGCGCGTTTCGCTGCGATCGTCGGCGAGTGTGGCGGGGCTTGCAAACACGACGACGGCAATAAACGTCAGACCCCAGATGCCGACGACGGAGGCGCTCTGTGCCATGGCGAGCGGTGTGGTTAGCGCGTAGCCGAATGTGTTCCAGGGAAATCCGGTGAACAGGTGGCCGCGCAGCCACTCGGTGGCGGTAAGGGTTACGCCCAAGGCCAGGATGCGGTTCGCACCGCGCATCCACAGGACGCGCGCAAGCGCAGTACCGCAGGCGGTGTAAATGGCAAGGATCGCCGGCAGGCCGATCACCGCGAACGGCAACATCCAGCCGAACGTTTGCGCGTCGACCAGAAAAGCAAAGCCCATCCAGTACAGGCCGGCGACGAAATAGCCGAAGCCGAACCACCAGCCGGTCGCTGCGGCGACGAGCACGCCGCCCCAACGGCCGCTCGTTGCTCCGTCGATCAGCCAGACTAGCGTTGGGAAGGTGAGGAACAGGATCGGCCAGGCGTCGAAGGGCGCCATCGCCAGTGCCGACAACGCGCCCGCGGCGAACGCGATCAGCCGCCGCTGCCAGCCCCACGCCAGGACGATGGAATTGATCAACGCCTTTAAAGTCACGGCAGGCGTGGCGAGTTTTGGTTCGGCCGATTTGACTCGTCGGGCGTTGTGACCGGGCGGGATTGCGATGCTTTGGCGGGCGTGGGCATGTCGCGCGGCACGGCGGCGCGACGATCCTTACGTCGGTAGATCTTTACCCGCTTGATACGGCGTGGATCGGCATCAAGCACTTCGGCCTCAAAGGAGCTCGGACCGGGTACTAATTCACCGCGAACCGGCACATGCCCCGCCCGCATCACCAGATATCCGCCAAGTGTATCGACCTCGCTGCCGGCTTCGCCGACATCGAACTCATCGCCAACAACGGCGCGGACATCGTCGAGGCTGGCGCGTCCGTCAGCCAGGAACGAGTCGTCACCCTGGCGTATTACGGCTGGAGTTTCGGCGACATCGTGCTCGTCGGCGATGTCGCCAACGATGAGCTCGACCAGATCCTCCATAGACACAAGGCCATCAGTGCCGCCGTATTCGTCGATCACGAGAGCGAGGTGGATGCGGGTCGCCTGCATTTTGGCCAACAGATCGAGCGCTGGCATCGACGGCGGCGCGTAGAGGATTTCGCGAACGATTTTCGCCTGCTGGAGCGGCGTCGTGAGGTCCATGGCCGCGAAATTGTGACTTGGGCGAACTGGGTCCGGATTTACCGAATCGGCGGCTGCGCGCGCCGCCATGAACGCGTCCAAATCGCGGATGTGAACCATTCCAGTCGGATCGTCGAGCGTGTCGTTAAAGACGACGAGGCGCGAATGACCGCCGCCGGCGAATATATCGACGAGCGCTCCGAGTTCGATATCTTGTTGCACGGCGACGATGTCGGCGCGCGGCACCATGACGCGCTCGATCCGGCATTCGCGCAGCGTGAGGATGTTCTTCAGCATCACGGCTTCTTCGGGTGAGAAGCCGGATTCCGGTTGTTCGGCAGTCAATACGAGTTCGAGATCGGCACGTGTCGCTGCCGCCTTCCAGCCGAACAGAATGCGTGCGACGCGTCCGAGCCATCCTTCCGGTTGCGCTTCGTCGGCATGGGGTACGAGCGCCGGTAGCCCGCGATGTTCGCTGTCGGCTGGTTCGCTGCGTGTCGGGTGCTGTGCCATCGGCTGCGGCGTTCTAATGCATTAGATTTCGGCGCAATTTGGTACGCGGCACACGGCGGCCTGACGGAATTGCCCGATATGGATCGGGAATTGCGAGCCGCCGCAGAATTTGACGCTCAAGCCGTTCCATTGTGGCGGCGTCCTTGTCGTTCTGGTGGTCATAGCCGAGAAGATGGAGGAATCCGTGCACTGCAAGATGGGCGAGATGATGGGCGAATGGCTTGCGCTCAGCGTTGGCCTCCCGCGCAATCGTTTGCTGGGCAAGGATAATGTCCCCGATGAATCGCCGGGTTCGTTGCGGATGTTCGCTTGGGAATGACAGCACGTTTGTGGCCGCATCAATGCCGCGCCATTGCCGGTTGAGCAGGCGGATTGCCGAATTATCGGTGAGGACAACAGCAATCTCCACCCCCCCTGTTGACAGGGTTGCGGCGGCCTGTCCGATCGCGCGGCGTAGAAGGCTTTTGACCTTGCCAGGCTCCCTCCAAAGCCCCGACTCGATCAGCACGTCGAGTTTGGCCGCGTTGCCGGCCGTGGCCTTCGTCGCGCTCAAGGGCGTTCGCGCTTGCGCGCGGCCGCCTTGTCGTAGGCCTCGACGATGCGGGCGACCAACTCGTGACGGATCACGTCTGCGGCCGTGAATGCCACGTGGCCGATGCCTTCGACATTTTCGAGAAGCCGCACCGCGTCGGCGAGCCCGGAAGTCTGGCCCGGAGGCAGGTCGACCTGGCTTGGATCGCCAGTGACCATCATGCGGCTATTCTCGCCAAGCCGCGTCAGCAACATCTTCATCTGCATCGCGGTCGTATTTTGTGCCTCGTCGATAATAATGGCGGCGTTGGACAAGGTGCGGCCCCGCATGAAGGCGAGCGGCGCAATTTCGATTTCGGTAGTCTGCAGCGCGCGCTCAACGATGCGCGCGTCCATTAGATCATACAACGCATCGTAGATCGGTCGCAGGTACGGATCGACTTTCTCGCGCATGTCGCCCGGCAAAAAGCCCAGCCGTTCCCCGGCTTCTACCGCTGGCCGCGACAAAATAATTCGATCGACCTCCTTGCGCTCGAACAATTGTACCGCGTGGGCGACCGCGAGCCAGGTCTTGCCAGTGCCGGCCGGGCCGGTAGCCAATACCAGCGAATGGCGCTTTAGGGCGCGGATGTATGCGTCCTGCGCAGACGTGCGCGCACGCACGCGGCGCTTGCGCAGATTGATCTCCTCGAAACTGTCGCGGGCCGTGGCGGGATCGAAATCGAACAGGGAGCCTTGCGCCATGGCGAGGCGGATATTGCCCTCGACATCGCCTTGCATCAGTTCATCGCCGTTCTTGAGCCGCTCGTAGAGGCTTTCCAGCACGCGGCGCGCCTGCTCGCAGGCCTCGCGCGAGCCATCCAGCGTGACATGGTTGCCACGTGAGTTGGCGACGACGCCAAGCCGCCGCTCGATCAGCGCGAGGTTTTGCCCGTACTGGCCGAACAGCATCGAGGCGAGACGATTGTCGTCGAAGGTAAGCGCTATCTGCGTCGCGTTGTCGGGTGCAACGAACACCGATTCGTCGGTTCCAACGGGACCGCGTGCTGCCAATTCAGGCTCCTGCGCCGGCAAGGCTTGGTTCGCGCGCGGGGGCGCGCGCCAGTGTGCCAAACAGTGAGTTGCTTGCGACTTCGGTGATCGTAACGGCGGCGATCTCGCCGATCATTGCCGCTGGCGCCGTCACCTGAACCGGTTGCAAGTACGGCGAACGGCCGACAAGCTGGCTGGTATAGCGGCCGGGCTTTTCAAACAGGACTTCGAAGGTTCGCCCAAGGCAGCTGCGATTGAATTCTGCCTGGCTCTGATCGATTGCAGTTTGCAGCCGATGCAGCCGCTCGGATTTTGTCTCCTCATCGACCTGAGCCGGCAGATCCGCGCCCGGCGTGCCCGGACGCGGCGAGTATTTGAAGGAGAACGCACCCGAAAAGCCGACCTCGCCGACCAGAGAGAGGGTTTGGGCAAAGTCCGCTTCGGTTTCGCCCGGAAAGCCGACGATAAAATCGGATGTCAGCGCGAGATCGGGCCGCGCAGCGCGCAACCGCGAGACGATGGCGAGATAATCGGCGCATGTATGCCGGCGTTTCATCGCGGCGAGCACGCGATCGGAGCCCGACTGCACCGGCAGATGCAATTGCGGCATCAGTTTGGGCAATGCGCCGTGTGCGGCAATCAGATGACCGTCCATGTCGCGCGGATGGCTGGTCGTATAGCGCAGCCGCTCGACACCATCGATCGCGGAAACGTGTTCGAGCAACTGCGCCAGGGATGACGGCCGGCCGTTCAGTCCATCGCCGTGATAGGCGTTGACGTTCTGCCCAAGGAGCGTGATTTCGCGCACGCCGGCGCTGGCAAGTTGTGCGACCTCGGCTAGGATTTTGTCGACCGGTCGCGAGACTTCGGCACCGCGCGTGTAAGGCACGACGCAGAAGGTACAGAATTTGTCGCAGCCTTCCTGCACGGTGACAAATGCGCTGACCCCGCGGGCGCGGACCGCCGCCGTGCTTGGCGCGGCCAAGTGATCGAACTTGTCGTCGAGGGGAAATTCGGTGTCGACCGGCTTGTCGCCGCGTTCGGCGCCCGCCAGAAGCTGGGGCAACCGGTGGTAGCTCTGTGGCCCGAACACGAGATCGACCGTCGGTGCACGCCGAATGATTTCCTCGCCCTCAGCCTGCGCCACGCAGCCGGCTACGGCGATGACGATGCGCCGGCCCTCGGCTGCGGCTGCCTCTTTCAGCCGGCGCACGCGGCCAAGCTCGGAATAGACCTTCTCGGCTGCCTTTTCTCGGATATGGCAGGTGTTGAGGATGACCAGGTCGGCGTCGTCGGCCGCTGGCGTTTCGACATAACCCTGCGGGGCCAACGTATCGGCCATGCGCCGCGAGTCGTAGACGTTCATCTGGCAGCCGAACGACTTGACAAATAGCTTGCGGGATTCGTTCATGCCGATCGGGCCGAGACTAAGCCTTTGTGTTCGCGAGTGAATTTGCTCGCGCCGGAATGTCCAGACGAGCTCTTCCTTTAGCGGATTTTAGGCTAAAAAGGAATGCCGTGTGGCGGTGCGCCTTGATATGGGGATTCGACGACAATTTGGATACTTGGTTGGTGCCAAGGGCTCAGCCGAGGTCGCGGCGCAGTACCAGGGCTGTGGCGCCGCTCTCGTAGTAGCCCTGGCGACGGCCCACTTCGCGGAAACCGGCTCGAGCGTAGAGCCGGCGCGCCGGCGCATTGTGCTCGTCGACTTCGAGGAATACGGCGCGAACGGCGCGGCCCGCCAAGGTGCGTAGATGAAAATCGAGCAATGGCCGCGACAGGCCGCGGCCGCGCCGGGCGGGGGCAATCGCGACCGAGAGAATCTCGGCTTCGTCGGTGGCGAGGCGCGACATGATGAACCCAACCAGGGTGCGCCGGATCATCGCGCAATGTGTGACGACGGCTTTGTCCACCAGCAGCCGGTAAATCTCGTCCTCACCCCACCCGCGGCGGAACGATGACGCATGTAGCGCGGCAATCGCCGCCGCGTCACGCGGGCTCGCTGCGTTCAATTGCGGCGCCACGCGGGGCAACAGCCGAGAGATGATACTTATCATCGGCGCGGCAACTGGGCGGCATTTTGCGGCTGCGCATCGGGCGCGCGCAGGTATTGCGGATTGGGCGGCGACTGACCTTCCGGCAGGACGGCCCCCATCCGGGCCACCCAATCGATATCAGGCGCATCGCGCGTATCGACCTTCAGTGGCGCGGGCGCGTCGGAGGGGATTTGTTTGGCGACCGCTCGCGCTGCCGAGCCGACCAGCCGGCACGGCGCTTCGGACACTGCACGGACGGCTTCGCTCAGCGGTGCGAGCCGGGGCGCCAAGGCTGTGCGGCCGCTGGGGCCAAACACCTGCAGGTAGACGTGGCAGTGTCGCGCATCGATCGCGGCGATCACCGAAACAGTCTTGTCTTCGGCGAGGTGCGGTGCGGCGTAAGCGGACAGTGTCGAGACGCCGAATGCCGGTTTGTCGGCAGCGAGCGCGATTCCGCGTGCGGCGGAGATGCCGACGCGTAAGCCGGTGAAGCTGCCTGGTCCAGTCGTCACCGTAACCCGGTCGATATCAAAAAATCCAAGCTCGGCCCGCGCCATGACCCGTGCAATGAGCGGAATGAGCGCCTCGGCGTGGCCGCGGACCATCGGAAGGCTTTCGCTGGCGATGACTCCGCCAAAGACAGTGTCCAGCACGGCCGCGGAGCAGGCCGCTAGCGCCGTATCAATGGCCAGCACACGCATGGCAGGCAGTCATACGTCATTCGATAAGCCCCGCAAGCCGGAACGCCCGACTAGGGCTGTAGGCAGGAACGATGCGAAAGGGTCAGGAAGATTGGCGGCCAGACGGTCAGACCGGCCGCACTTCGGTAACCTCGGGCACAAAATGCCGGAGCAAGTTCTGAATGCCGTGACGGAGCGTCGCCGTCGATGACGGGCAGCCCGAACACGCGCCCTTCATGTTCAGAAAGACGATACCGTCCTTGAAACCCTTGAAGGTGATGTCGCCGCCGTCATTGGCGACGGCAGGCCGCACCCGCGTCTCAATCAGGTCTTTGATGGTCGCGACGGTTTCGGCATCGGCCGCGTCGAAGAACTCCTCGCCGTTGCCTTCTTCGGTTGCGCCGCTGTTCAGCAGCGGCTCACCCGACATGAAGTGCTCCATGATGGCGCCGAGGATCATCGGCTTGAGCTGCTGCCACTCTCCGGCATTCTTAGTCACCGTGATGAAATCGGAGCCGAAGAACACCCCGCTGACCCCCGAAATGCCGAACAGCCGTTCGGCGAGGGGCGACTTGGCGGCTTCAGCCGGCTCTCTCAGGTCCAGAGTGCCGCTATCCAATACCGGCCGTCCCGGCAGGAACTTCAGCGTTGCCGGGTTTGGCGTCGCTTCGGTCTGAATGAACATTGGGTCCTCCGGCATCCTTACGGCCGAGTGCCGTTCAGCAGCAGATTCGCCCTATTAAGTGGCAAATTCCGATGAAACTTCAAGGCTGGCGGGAGCAGCAAACCGGGCGCCGCCCTCGCCGCCGTATGATTAACCAAGCCTTAAGATTTTGTCACAAAAATTAAACAATGCTGCACCCAATCATCGAAGAGGTCTGGTCGGCAGAAGCTGATCCAAGACCCAAACGGCGCGCTCGGATCAAAGACGCGCGATACGGCTGGGAAGCCGCTTACCAGCGGGCAAGAGAACTCGCCGCAGATTTCGATGAATCAGATTTTGTGCACGGCGAGCGCTATTCGTATGCTTGGGGCCGCAATAGGGACTCCGAGGAGACATACCGGTTCATTGTCAGATAGCGCCTCAAGTCCTGCTAGGCGCGTACGAAGCCGACGATGTCTTTTACCGCCTTCATCGTTTCGGCCGCGATCTTTCGCGCTCGCTCCGAACCGTCGGCGAGTATGGCGTCGATCGATAGCGGATCGGCAACGAGCTGCTTCATCTCCGCACCGATCGGACCGAGTTTTGCCACCGCAAGGTCGACCAGCGCCGTTTTGAAGGTCGAGAACTGCGCATTGCCATATTGCGCCAGCACGCCGGCGCGTGTGGCGCCGGCCAGCGCTGCATAGATGCCGACCAAGTTGTCGGCCTCTGGGCGGCCTTCGAGGCCTTTTTCCTCGCTGGGCAGCGGATGCGGATCGGTCTTGGCGCGCCGAACTTTGAGTGCAATCGCGTCGGCGTCGTCGGTGAGATTGATGCGCGACTGATCGGACGGGTCCGACTTCGACATTTTCTTCGAACCGTCGCGCAGCGACATCACCCGCGTCGCCTCGCCGGTGATCAAGGGCTCCGGTTGCGGAAAAAAGTGATCGCCAAAACCGTGGCCGCGTATCGAGGCGGCGAAGTCGTTGTTGAATTTCTGCGCGATGTCGCGCGACAGTTCGAGATGCTGCTTCTGGTCCTCGCCGACTGGAACGTGCGTAGCGCGATACACCAGGATGTCGGCCGCCATCAAAGATGGATAGGCGTACAGGCCGACCGATGCGTTCTCACGATCCTTGCCGGCCTTCTCCTTGAACTGGGTCATGCGATTGAGCCAGCCGAGCCGCGCCACGCAATTGAACACCCAGGCAAGCTCGGCATGCTCAGCCACCTGGCTTTGGTTGAACACGATGTGTTTCTTGGGATCGATCCCACAGGCGATGAACGCGGCGGTGACTTCGCGGATGGCGCGCGGCAATTCGGCGGGGTCCTGCCACGTGGTGATGGCGTGCAGGTCGACGACGCAATAGATGCAGTCGTAACGATCCTGCAGTTCGACGAAGCGCTTGATGGCGCCAAGATAGTTGCCGAGATGCAGATTGCCGGTCGGCTGCACGCCGGAAAACACCAATTCCTTAAATGCCATATCCGAACGCTCCGCGCGGCTGAGAGTGGCCTTACGCGCGCGTCCAATGCCACGGGCGCGGCTTGCCCTGCAAGGGCCGCCCGCTATAGTGCGCGCCTTCCGCAAAGCAGGACTTGATTTCTCATGGCTTCCGCCCGCTACGACGTACTCGGTATCGGCAATGCGATCGTCGACGTGATCGCCCGCGCCGAGGAGGATTTTTTGCTCAAGCAGGGCATGCGCAAGGGCACGATGGCGCTGATCGACGAGCAGCGCGCCCAGGCCATTTACGATGCGATGGGACCGGCCGTGGAAATGTCCGGGGGCTCAGCGGCCAACACCATCGTCGGTCTTGCCTCGCTGGGCGCGCGCGCAGCGTTTATCGGGAAGGTTAAGGATGACGGTCTTGGGCGCGCCTTTGCCCACGACATTCGTGCCGCCGGTGTCGCCTACGATGCCAAGGCTGCCGTTGCCGGTCCCGCGACGGGACGGTGTTATGTGCTGGTCACGCCCGACGGCGAGCGCACCATGAACACATATCTGGGTGCCGCGCAGGACCTGCATCCCAGCGATATCGACGAAGCGGCGATCGCAGCGAGCGCCGTGACGTATCTGGAGGGTTATTTGTGGGACCCCAAACACGCCAAGGATGCATTTTTGAAAGCCGCGAAGATCGCCCATGAGGCCGATCGCAAGGTGGCGCTGACGCTGTCGGATGCGTTCTGTGTGGACCGCTGGCGTGACGAGTTCCTGCAGCTGATGCGTTCGGGCACCGTTGATCTCATCTTCGCCAATGAGGCCGAGCTGCACAGCCTCTATCAGACCTCGGATTTCGATGCCGCCGTGAAGGCTTTGCGCGCCGATATCGAGGTGGCAGTCGTGACGCGCAGCGAGAAGGGTTGCATCGTGATCAATCCTGAAGACATCGAGGCGGTGCCGGCATTTCCGGTCGAGCGCGTGGTCGACACGACCGGCGCCGGCGATCTGTTTGCCGCGGGCTTTCTCTGCGGCCTTGCGCGCGGCGCCGACGACCGCACCTGCGGCCGCCTCGGCGCCATGGCGGCGGCCGAAGTGATCCAACATCTCGGGGCGCGGCCGGAAACATCGCTCAAGGACCTCGCGGCCCAGAATGGATTGCTGGATTGATCCAAAAACGCGAACGGCCGGGGCACGCCCCAGCCGTTGCGGTGAGACGATCCAAAAGTGCGATGGGCCGCTCCTACATCTTCGTCACGCGCACATGTAATAGCGCCGCGCGCCCGCCGCGGACTTCCTTGAGGCAGCGCGCGATTGCCGCGGGAACGTCCGCCGGATCGCTGATCTCCTCGCCGTAGGCGTCGAACGCCTCGGCGACCTTGGTAAAGGTCACCTTGGGCGCAAGCTTTGATTCGAACTCGCTTGTTCCTTTGGCTTCGCCCTCCGGATAGACCCGCAGAGTCGACTGCTTCACCGCGTTCCAGCCGGTATTGTCCATGACGATCGAGAAGAATGGCAATTTGTATTGCTGTGACACGGCAAAGACCGAACTCGGGTTGCCGAAATAGAAGCCGCCGTCGCCGGAGATTTGCACCATCAGCCGATCCGGAGCGGCAAGCTTGGCGCCGAGCGCGAAGGCGCCGGACCAGCCCAGCCCGCCGCCGCCCGAGCGCATCGTGGTATTGGGCTTCTTGCGCGGAATTTGCAGCAGCACCGCGCCCGCGTTAGTAACGCCCTCGTTGAAGATGATGGCGTCGTCGTCGAGCACCCTGCCCAGCTCCGACATCAAATAATGCGGATTGATCGCGCCGGGCTTGCCTTTATCGGCGGCGAGCTTCGCGGCGCGTGCGATGCGCTCTTCGCGCAGCGCTTTGATGCGCTCCATCCGCGCCGCCGCCGCTGCCTTGAAGCGCGGCGTCGCCTTGCCTTTTAGGTCCTCAAGTACCTGTTCGAGAATTCGCCCGGAGTCGCCCTGCATGCGCAGGTTGCCAGGGAAGGTCCACATCGGCGAGCCGGGCTTGAGCGTGTCGATATCAATATGCGCCCAGAAGGATTTTTCGTGCGTCTGCACGTCGCTTGGGAACCAGGGCACGTCGACGTCGACCAGGATGCCGACATCGGTCTCGGGCACGGCCTTGTCGGCAGCGAAGCCGATGAAACACGGCGCCGCATGCGAGATGTTGTTGGTCATGTTGGCTTCGTAGACGGCGATGCCGGCAAATTGCGACAGCGCGTCGATCGCCTTCGACGCATGCTCGTTGCGTCCGGCGTAGCCCGTGACCAGCACCGGGTTTTCCGCCGTGAGCAGCTTATCAGCCAGCGCGGCGACAAGCTTCGGGTCGGCGCCGCCGCCCGAGGTCGCGGCAAACTGATCGGCCGAGTAGCGGCGAATTTCGTCCGTGCTCCACGGCTGGGTCAGCGTTTCCCGCTGCATCATCAGATAGACCGGACCGCGCGGCTCGCTTTGCGCCATCGAATAGGCGCGCCGC
>Ga0187784_10003315_pt1 | contig 12991 bp, 13 predicted proteins | sample 1015_SJ02_MP15_2_FD_132964 | JGI IMG/M metagenome (GOLD analysis project Ga0187784, IMG submission 132964) | Tropical peat soil microbial communities from peatlands in Department of Meta, Colombia - 1015_SJ02_MP15_20_MG | ecosystem: Environmental > Terrestrial > Soil > Wetlands > Peat | place... | reverse complement strand
CTTCCGGCCGTCACGCCGCCTTCGCGCAACGCGGGCGCCGTCTGTTCGGATTCAAAGCGCATTTCGAAGGCGCTTCGGATGACGCCGTCGAATTATTTTTCTCCCGGCAATGCTACGTCGGCTTCAACTCGATCGAGCAAGGCAGAACCAACGTCTGCGGATTGGGGCCCGAAAACATTCTGGCGAAATTTAATTTCGATTTCGACGCGCTGCTCCATCACTTGCCCGGTTTGGCCGATCGCCTTGCGCCGCTCACCCGCTCGATGCGCTGGATTTCCACAGGCCCGCTTCGATACGAGCAGAAATTCGACGCCGGCAATCAATACCTTGCCGGCGACGCGCTGTCCTTCGTCGATCCCTTCACCGGTTCGGGATTATTGGCCGCCGTCAGGACCGGATCGCTCGCCGGAGCATCCGCCGCCGATGGAACTCCCGTCGCCAGTTACCTCGCGGACGCCCGCAAAATGCTGAAAAACCCGTTCCAGATCGCGACGATCTTCCGGGAGGCAGTGAGCTGGGGCTGGGCCGAGTGGCTGGTGGGATTGGTGCCCGGGCGCGTTCTGTTCGCTCTGACCCGACCCGCCAAAGGATGATGAAGAAGGGAATAAAAAGGGCAATAAAAAAGCCGGTGAGTACTCGGAGGAAGATACTCACCGGCCGGCTCACCACTACCGCGAGGTCGTAGCGCGCCGAACTTTTGGGCGATCCGCCAAGGCAGTCAGCGAATCTCACCCTAGAGAAAGAGACGCGGTGAAACCACTGAAGGTTCCACAACTGGACACCTCAATCGTAACACTGTTGCGATCCTCCTGTACAGAGGTCTGCGGCCGGATTCGGAAAAATCAGTACCCACGGAACTCTTGTAACGGGTCTTAAAATGCTTGTGAGATTGTAAGATTTCTGAACAATCCATGTCGGACTTTCTCCTACGCTTTGCGACTCGTATGTTCGTGTCAAAGTTCACATAGGCTCGCTTATCCGGCTGTGGGTAAAACCGCTTTCGCAGGATCATTTCACACGATCGTTCAGAACCGCCGCCAGACGGTATCCCGCCAGCGCGATCTGCGATTGCGCCACTCTCCTGGCGTTTTCCACATACCCCGGAGAAATCTGAATCGGATGTTCACGCGATCCGGTCTCTATGCCGAACGAGTACACCTCGCTGCGGGCGACCTCAAACCCCTGGTCGATCCACTTCATCGGATTCCGATCGATCCGTTCCGGGGCCGGATGCGCCGCCACGGCATCCGCCGCGAACTTGGATACATAAGCGTCGCTCCCGTCGGTTCCCGCCGCGTCGTCCCACAGCGCATGCAGGTTCCGGCCCGGCGTAATGAACACAAAATTCCCGCCCGCGTCGCCGTTCGGCTGCGATTTCAAGAATCGGCTCACGCAATGCAGCGGCTGGGCGAGATCGCCGGTGATGTGTTCGATCCAGGGCAGATCGTAGGCGGCCTGGGCGAGCGGCTCATGGCGAATTTCCTTGAGTAGGCGCACCAGTTCGAGCGCATTCGGCACCGGCGGCGTATGCGGCGCGGCGCCGTCCGGCGTGTACGGTTTGTCGTAATAATGCCAGTTGGTGTGACGCTTCATGTCCGGAAATCCGGCGACCGGGGGCGTCGGCTGCGCGTCCTTGCGCGTATCATCCCAGAATCGCGGATCGCCCTTGATATCGTCGGCCCACACCGCGGCCGCCAGGAACGCAGCCCGAGCACGCGCCTGCGGATCCGAGGGCGCATCGCGAATCCACATTTGGTAATCGGGATGCGCCTGAATCAATTCATCGACGCGAGCCCTGGTCTTCGGCGTCAGCCGCTCATACGCGATGGCCGCGATAATCCGATGCCCGGTCGCGTTCCACGCAAATGCCGGCGAGGCGAGATACAAGGTTGCCGTGAAGGCGGCGAGGAATCCCAAAAATCGCATGCGGGATTTTTAGAATAGCAGCGGCTGCCCCTCGCTCGCCAGCGATCACAGGCGGCTCAGCTTCAGCAACTGCTCGGCATGCCGCAGCGCTTCCGGCGTCACCTGCTCGCCCGAAAGCATTCTGCCGATCTCGCGCGTGCGCTCGCCGGCCGACAATTCTTCGATCGACGCCGTCGTGCGCCCCTTGGACGTGCGCTTCTCGACGAAGTAATGATGATCCGCGAAGCCTGCGATCTGCGGAAGATGCGTCACGCACAACACCTGCGCGCTTGCTGCGAGCTTTTTCAATCTGCGCCCCACCATTTCCGCCGCGCTCCCTCCCACACCCGCGTCCACTTCATCGAACACCAAAGTCCGCGGCGCATTGTTCGACGGCTTGGACGGCGCTGTGCACGTTTTGAGCGCCAGCGCCACGCGCGACAATTCCCCGCCGGACGCGATTTTTTCAAGCGGCTTCATCTCCTCGCCGACATTCGGCGAAAGAAAAATCTCCACCGCATCCGCGCCCGATTCCGACCACGCCGCCGGCGTCACGCGAATCTCCACTCGCGATTTTTCCATCACCAGCGACGCCAGTTCCTGCTCGACGCGTTTCGACAATTGCTTGGCCGCTTCCTTGCGCATCGCGCTCAACTTCGACGATGCCGATGCATACTCGGCCGACAAGCGCGCGACCTCTTGGTGCAAGGCATCACGCCGTTCGCTCGAATGTTCCACCGCCGCAAGTTGCCTTTGCGCGTCTTCCAAAAACGCGAGCACCTCTTCGACCGTCGCCCCATATTTACGCTTCAATTTTTCAAGCGCCGCCATTCGCGACTCGACTTGCTCCAACCTTCCCGGATCGGCTTCGAGCCTCGCCATATAATGCCGGAGCGCGTGCGCCGCTTCATCCACCGCGATCGAAGCGGGCTGCAAAATTCCGAGCACATCCGCGATCGACGGATCGATCTTTACGAATTCATCCAATTTCTTGATGACCGTTCGCAATCCCGGCGCGACGCTTTCCGGGGCATCATACAACGCCTGATACGCTGCGCCGGCCGTCTCTTCGATGCGCACCACGTTGCGCAACACCCGCCGCTCATTTTCGAGTTCCTGATCCTCGCCCGCCAAAGGCGCGACCGCTTCAATCTCTTTCGCCTGAAACAACCACAAATCCGCCAGCCGCAATTTTTCCTGCGCCGATCGATCCAGAACTTCCAATTGCTCCCGGGCATCGCGCCATCGCGCGTAAGTGGACGCGACCTGTTGAGCCAGCTCGCCCGCGCCCGCGAACCCATCCAGCATTTCGCGCTGCACCGAAGCGGAAAAAAGCTGCTGCTGCTCGTGTTGCCCGTGGATGTCGCCGAGATGCGGCGCCAGCTCCTTCAGAAATCCCGCGGTCACCGGACGATTTCCCACAAAGGCGCGTGATTTTCCGTTCGCCAGCACCTCGCGCTCGATCAGCAGATCGCCGTCCTCGATCTCGATTCCCGCCGTTTCGAGCGCGCCGGCCAGCGCCGGCGACGGCGCGACTTCGAAGATTCCGGCCACCCGCGCCCGCTCCGCGCCGCCGCGCACCATCTCCGCCGACGTTCGCGCTCCGAACAGAAGCGCGAGCGCGTCCACCACGATCGACTTGCCGCTGCCCGTCTCGCCGGTCAGCAGGTTCAACCCGCGATGGAATCGCACCCGTACCTTTTCGATGACAGCGTAGTTTTCAACCGCCAGCTCGGCCAGCATTCGAGATGATTATAGCGGCTCGCGATGCAAAAACATTTATATTGCATTCTGTTTTTTAATTGGCATCGATTACAATAAAGGAAGTTGGCATCAAGGAGACGAGCCGGTTGACGTTCGCTAACGGGATCAGCTTTTTACTGGACGTGAATTTTCTGGAGCTCATCAAAAGCTCCGAACCGGTGCCGTTGGGAGTGGGCGGAATCCTGCTGGCGTTCTCGCTCGCCTCCTGGACCATCATTTTTTCGAAGGCGGCTCAATTTTCCCGCGCCCGCCGGGCCAATTCGCTATTCCTGCGCGCGTTCCGCAAGGCCACCCGGCTCGACGCCGTCGCCGCCGCGAGCGAGCAGTACGGAGCCGCGCCGCTCGCCACGGTATTCGATTTCGGCTACAGCGAAGTCGCCCGCCAGCTTTCGGCGCGCGCGAAAATCACCAACGTCACGGCGCTCGACCGCACGCTGCAGCTCGGCATGAGCGAGGAGATCACGCGTCTCGAACGCAGCATGAACTGGCTCGCGACCACCGCCGCCGTTTCCCCGTTCATCGGATTGTTCGGAACCGTGTGGGGCATCATTAACGCGTTTCAGGCGCTCAATTTGAGCGGGGGCACCAGCATGCGCGCGGTCGCGCCGGGCATCGCCGAAGCGCTCTACACCACCGCCCTCGGACTGTTCGCGGCCATCCCCGCGGCTATCTTTTACAACCTTTTCAGCCATAACATAAAAGAGATGGGGGCGCGTATGGAAGATTTCGCGCTCGAATTCCTCAACCTCACCGAAAGGAATGTCGAAGGGCAGAAATAACCTTTTATGGCGTTTTCCTTCGGCGAATCGGACGGATCGGGACGCGGCAGGCGAAGGTTCGGCGGCGGCAACAGCACCCTTTCGGAAATGAACATCGTCCCGCTGGTCGACGTCGTGCTCGTCCTGCTAATCATCTTCATGCTGACCGCGCAGGCCATGGAGTTCGGCCTCCAGATCGACGTCCCGCAGGTGCGCCAGGTGCAGGACACCGTCGAAGATCTCCCGGTGGTGCAGATTTCCCGCAGCGCCAGACTCTCCCTGAACGGAAAACCGATCAACATCAATCAAATTCCGGAAGAGATCGCGCGCCGCTTCAAGAACGCGAAAACCGTGTATGTGATGGCCGATAAAGCCACCACCTGGGACCCCATCGCCCAGGTGATCAGCGAGCTGAACGAAGCCAAAATCGGGATCAAGGTGGTCGCCAAGCCGGTCGACACTTCCGCGAAGTGATGACGCAGCACGCCGACATTCTCGACAGCCACGAACGAATCGGCGCGGCATTTGCGGGCGCGATCGCCCTGCACGTGTCGCTGGTCGCCGCGATCCTGATTTCGGGATGGATCGCCGCGCACACCCAGACGTTCGGCGCAAAGGACGCGGGCGGCGCGGCGGTCGGCATCGAGGCCGTCAACTCCATTCCCATCCCGCATCACGGCATGCAGAATCCGCTCGCCAACGACACGCAGTCGGAGACTCCGCAAACCCCCGTGAAACAGCCGGAGCGGCAAAAAGCGGAAAAGCCTCCCAAGGACGCGGTCGCGCTGAAGATGAAAAATATCAAGAAGCCCGCCAAGGCCGCCAGCGAGCGCCAGCGCTATCGCCCTTACGAGGAGCTCGAACAGAGTCAGCTCACCAGCAGCCAGGCGCCGCAGGTTTCTTCGCCGGTTTTTTCCGCCCAACCCGGATCGGGACGCGTCGGCACCGGCGCCAACACCACGCTCGGCACCCGCTGCGCCGGATACGCCGCGCAGATCCAGCAACTGGTGGCACAGCACTGGCGCACCGGCGACGTCGACGCGCGCGTGCAAACCGCGCCGGTGGTGATCGCCACCTACACGCTGATGGGCGACGGCAGCATCCGCGACGTGCGCCTGCTGCAAACCAGCGGCATCGGCACGCTCGATTTTTCGGTGCAGCGCGCGATCCTCGACGCCGCCCCGTTTCCTCCCATTCCTTCCATCTGCGGCAAGGACTCCGCGAAGGTCGAATTTACGTTCGAGTTAAAACGATGAAGACCAAAATCGCAGCCATTATTCTTGTCATCCTGGCCGCGGCGGGCGCCGGCGTGCTGCTGCTTTCCGCGCAGGATATCCGCGGCAATATCGTCACCACCGAGCGTCCCGCCATCGCCTTAATCGATTTTCGCGGCTCCGGCGCGGCGCAGAGCGTCATGGATCCGTTCAACCAGACGCTGTGGGATGAACTGGCCGGCTCCGGCGTGTTGACCATGGTCTCGAAAAGTCTGTACCCGTTGAACGTTCCGCAGCAGCCCCAGGATTTTCATCCGCCGGCCGCAGGCCGGAGCAACGGACCCTGGCTCACCGATTGGTCCAATCCACCGGTCAGCGCAAACTATCTCGCCTTCGGATACACCGCCGTGCAGAACGACCAACTGGTGCTGCGCGGATGGCTCTTCAACCTGGCGCAATCCGATCTGGTCAGCGCGCAGGTGATCGGCAAGCTGTATTTTGGCTCGGTCGACGCCGAGGGTGCCAAGAAGGTCGCGCGCGAATTCGCCGCCGATATTCTCCAGCAGTTCGGTGCCAAAAGCCTGGCCGGAACGAAAATCTATTTCGTCTCCGATCGCACTCGCTCGAAAGAAATCTGGTCCATGGATTACGACGGCTCCAATCAACGCCAGTTGACCCGCTACAACTCCATCTCGGAGATGCCCGCGGTTTCTCCTGACGGAAAACTGGTCGCCTTCACCACCTGGGCGCAGGGCAATCCCAAAATCATGATTCTTTCCACCGAAACCGATCGCCGCATGCCCTTCTACAACCCGGTTTCCTCGGTCGTCGAGACGCCCGAATTCACCCCCGACGGCCGGCGCATTCTCTTCTCGGCGGCCATCGACGGCTGGACCCAGATCTGCGAAGCGAACGTCAACGGCAGCGATATGCGCCGCATTTCCCACGTCCGCACGATTGAGGTTTCCGCGAAAGTCAATCCCAAAAATCCGAACCAGGTGCTGTTCATCTCCGGCCGCTCCGGCCACCAGCAGCTCTGGATGATGAACGCCGACGGCGGGGATCTCGAAATGCTGACCAGCGGCGAAGGCGACGTTTCCAATCCCAGTTGGAGCCCCAACGGCCAGTTCATCGCCTTCGCCTGGACCCGCGGATATGAAATCGGCGGCTTCAATATTTTCGTCATGGACGTCGCCAAGCGCGTGCCCGTGCAGCTTACACACGCCAACGGGCGTAACGAGAATCCCTGGTGGGCTCCGGACGGCATGCATCTGGTCTTCTCCGTCAAGCGCGGCAGCGTGACGCAAATCTACACCATGCTCGCCGATGGCACACACGTCGAACAGCTCACTACGCGCGGCAATAATCTCCAGCCCGTATGGGGGAAAGGGATAAACTAGGAGTTCTTGAGGAGGATTACGTAAATCCAATGAAACTGACCAACAGGACGTTGTGTGCAGCGGTGTTCTCCACCGTGCTGCTCGTCGCCGTCGTGGGATGTAAGAAAAAAGCCCCGGCTCCGCCGCCTCCGCCGCCTCCAGCCCCGGCTAAGGAAACCCCGCCGCCTCCGCCTCCGCCGCTGGCGGTCCGCATCAACAGCTTCACAGCCGAGCCCAGCAGCATTGAGCGCGGTCAATCCGCAACCCTGCGTTGGAGCGTCGCCAACGCCACCGATATTTCCATCGATCAGAGCCTGGGCCCGGTCGCCGCCAACGGCAGCCGCCAGGTGTTCCCGGCCAATTCGACTACGTATACGCTGACCGCGCGCGGCGCCGCCGGCACCGATACGCGCTCGGTAACCGTCGAGGTCAGCGCGCCCCCGCCGCCGCCTCCCGCCGCGCCGCCTCCCGTTGTCGTCAGCGGCAGCGATCTGCTCGCCCGCGAAGCCCAGGATGCCTATTTCGATTACGACAAGAGCGACATCCGGGCCGACGCGCAGACGGCGCTCACTCACGATGCCGACCTGTTGAAGCGCATCCTTCAGGCCGATCCGTCGTTCAATGTGGTGATCGAAGGCAATTGCGACGAACGCGGCTCGGCGGAATATAATCTCGGCCTCGGCGATCGCCGGGCAACTTCGGCCAAGGAATTTTTGGTCCAGCTCGGCGTTCCCGCCGATCACATCAGCACCATCAGCTACGGAAAGGATAAGCCGGTGTGCACCGACGCCGACGAATCCTGCTATCAACGGAACCGGCACGACCATCTGGCTCCTGCAAAGTAAGGGGCCAATGAAGCCAAGGGCAAGTAGGATCAGTGAAGCCAAGGGCGAAGTAAGATTAGTCAAGCCAAGGGCGAAGTAAGATCCGTGAAGCCAAGGGCGAAGTAAGATTAGATTAGCAACCGGGGACGGCGCCTCATCTCACCGTCCCCGCTTTCTCCAAGGAGGATCGCACATGAATCGGCTGCTGTTGTCCGGGCTCGTCGCTTTCAATCTTTGCCCCGCGGCCCTGATGGCCCAGAAGAAAGAGGACCTCCAGTCCATCCAGCGCGACGTCGCGCAGTTGCAGGAACAGGTCAAGGAGCTCCAGCGATCTCAGGATGAAAGGATCGGGTCCCTGCAAGCCATGTTGCAGCAGTCGGTCGACGCTTCGAACAAAGTCGCCGCCGGCCTGGTGGCTCTCCAGCGCGATATCGAAAGCAAGCTGAGTGATCAGCAGAATAAGGTGGTCGCGCCCGTGGCCTCGCTCGGAACGCGGCTCGATCAGACCTCCGACGATCTGCGCTCGGTCGCCACCAACGTCGCCGACCTGGTGCGCCGCATGAGCGCTCTCGACACCAAGCTGACCGATATTTCAAGCGCGATCCGCATCCTGCAAACCCCGGCGGCCGCCGCTCCGCCCGCGCCGGGCACTTCTCAGGTACAAATCCCGGGAGCGGCTGCCACCCCGCCCGCGCCCTCCGCCGATTCCCTTTGGGAAAACGCGCGCCGCGATTATTCCGGCGGCAAGTTCGACCTCGCGCTTCAGGAGTACAGCGATTATCTGCGCTACTACCCCGACACCGACAACGCACCCGCGGCCGCTTATTACATCGGATACATCTACTACAACGCGTCGCAGTTCGACGATTCCGTGAAGGCCTTCGACAAGGTTCTGGCCATGCCCGAAAATCCGAAGAGCGCCGATTCCCTGTATTACAAGGCGGTCGCACTGATGAAATCGGACCATCGCACCGACGCCGGCGTGGCGTTCAAGGAGTTCGTGAAAAAATATCCGCACAACGAACACGCCGCGATGGCGCACACCAATCTGCGCAACCTCGGCCTGGAAGCGCGCACCACCAAGAAGCGGCCGGAATAATTGCTTCGACCTTTCCGGGACGCTCTTTGATATAGTCTTGCTCATGCGCAAGACCCGTTGGAGCGAGCCTTCCATTCGTCTGCTGGTCGGCCTGTCCGCACTGGCCGTCGTTTTCGCCGCCTACACACAAAACTCCCAGCAGGCGCGCCCGCCTCTCACCATCGAAAAAGTCGCGCCCGATCTTTACAAACATCGCCGGCAACGGAGGCAACGTCGCCGTCTACGTCACCGCTCAGGGCGTCATCCTGATCGACGATAAATACGAGCAGGATCACGATGAGATCCTCGCGAAAGTTCAATCGGTGACCAGCCAGCCCGTCAAGTACGTGCTCAACACGCACCAGCACGGCGATCACACCGGCGGCAACGCGAAAATGCTCGCGAATTCCGCCGAAATCATTATTCACAAGAACGCGCGCGCCAACATGGTCGCCGGAAACATGCCCGGCGTCCCGCGCATCAGCTTCACCGACGAGACCGAGGTCTTCCTGGGCGGCAAGGAAGTGCTGGCGCATTATTTCGGACGCGGCCACACCAACGGCGACGCCGCCATTTATTTCCCCGATCTGCGCGTGGTCCACACCGGCGACCTGTGCGTCGTTAACACCTCGCCGTTCATCGATTATTCGGCCGGCGGAAGCGCGAAAGAATGGACCGCGACCGTCGACAAAATCCTCCAATGGGATTTCGATACCGTCATTCCCGGCCACGGCCCCGTTTCGAAGCGCGCCGATCTGGTCGCATTTCGCAACAATTTCGCAAAAATGCGCGATCGCGTCACCGGCCTTCTGCGTGACGGAAAAGGCAAAGATGAGGTCAGCCAGACGCTGGTTTCGGAATTCCACTGGCAGCCCGCGAGCCTCGGCATGCGCCAGCTCGACTCGATGATCGCGGAATTAAAATAAATTTTCTCATTTCGCTTCCATTACTTCGCGCATTCACCGGCGCTCAAAATTTCGCGGCGTCGATTATCGTGAAACCAAGAGATTGGCGCGTTGATCGGCGTCCAATTCACCACTGCAGCGTCAGTCCCGGGAAATTGCGCTGCCCGCGTTAAACGATCACGATGGCCGCGTTGCGACAGAGCGGCGGAGGATCCTCCAATTCGTATTTCGAAGGAGAAAAAAGGGAGATTTAAGAGCCGGCAGTAGTCGCCGCGCCCGCCAAACCGAGCGATTCCGCGCGATCCTGCATCGCCTTGATGCAGAACTCGATGTGCTGGTCGAGGTCGACGCCCATTTCCTCCGCACCCCTGATAATATCCTCGCGATTCACCTGCCGCGCGAACGCCTTGTCCTTCATTTTTTTGCGCACGCTCTTGACTTCCACTTCGTGAATGCTCCGCCCCGGCTTCACATACGAGCACGCCGTCAAAAACCCCGCCAGCTCATCGCAGGCGAACAGCGTTTTTTCGAGCAGCGACACTCGCGGAACGCCCGTAAAATCGGCATGCGAGAGAATCGCGCGCCGGATCTCGTCCTCCACGCCGCGCCCGGCGAGAATCGGCTCGCCCTTGGTCGGATGATCGGGAAGCTGCGGATGAATCTCCCAATCGAAATCGTGCAGCAGAGCGGTAACGGCCCACTTTTGTTCGTCCTCGCCGAATTTTTTCGCGTACGCCACGACGCACGCCTCCACCGCCAGCATGTGTTTGCGCAGGCTCTCCGACTGGACGAACTCGCACACGATCTGGTAAGCCTGATTTCGATCCATAAATTCCAGTGTATGATACGGCATGCCGGAAAGAATCAAACTCACGGCTCGCGCCATTGTCTGGCGCGTCGTGATGGCCCTGGTGGCCGTCTGGCTGATCTACTTTATGCTGCGCGCGTACGTTCTCTGACGCCATGGCCCCGTCCGCTGCATCGAAATCGCCGCTGCCGCGCGAGCACGGCGCCTGGGCGATGCTGTTGCAGCCGTTCCTTGGCGCGTGGATCGTCGTGCACAAATTTTCGTGGACCATCGCGCCCGCGCTCGCCTCGGTTGTGCTCGTGTTTCTGATTCGCGAGCCTCTCATCACGCTCGCGCGCCAGAAATGGACCTGGCGAACCACGCATCCGGAAACGCCCCAAGCTCGCCGTTATGTCGCGATCGAGCTGGCGCTGCTCGCCGCTTCAGGCGCCGCGCTGCTGCTGGTCTGGCCGTGGTGGATTCTCGCTATCCTCGGAGTCTCGGCCGCGACGCTCACCGCAATCGCGGTCTTGGTGACGATTCGCAACCGCCAGCGCGCCGTCTGGTTCCAGGCGCTGAGCGCGGCGGGACTCGGAAGCTCCGCTCTCGCCGCCTGTCTCGCCGTCTCAGGATCGGTCCCGCTCTGGGGCTGGTGGTTCTGGGCCTTGCATGCCGCGCATTTTCTCGCCGCGATTCTGGTGGTCCACGCACGGCTCGACGCGCGCATCGCCGCGCGGAAAAACATCGCCGCGCCGTCGGGTCGCGCCGCGTTTTGGGCGCAAATCGCCTTCGCCGCCGCCGGCCTCGCGCTGATCGCGACTCGCCATGCGTGGTACGGTTCGGCGGCGATCTTCTCCGCGGCCGTTCATTTGTTCGATCTGCGAACTCTTTCGACGCCCCAAGCTCTGGCGATGCCGATGAAGACTGTCGGAGTACGGGCGATGTCGTTTTCGATCGCGTTCACGCTGCTCGTGGTTGCGGGCTCGCTCGCAGGACTGATATCCTGACGCTAGACCAACGGCAATGGGCCTGTGGCGCAGTTGGGAGCGCGCTTCCATGGCATGGAAGAGGTCGTGAGTTCGAATCTCACCAGGTCCACCAACCGAGGCAAAATGAGTAGCGGGGCGCGTCCGCGCGGAAGGTCGTGAGTTCGAATCTCACCAGGTCCACCAAATTTCCTCGCTATAGAATCTTGGCTCCCTTCGCCAGGTTGTGTCGCGCGCACAACAGTTGAACGTTCTCTGGCCTCACTGAAGTGCCGCCCAACGAATAGGGAAGGTCATGGTCAAAGTGGAGTTCGTCCGTCGCGCCACAGACGACGCACTTCCCGCCATCGCGCTTCCAGACCTCCACCTTGACCGACGTGGGAATTAGTCGGCGACGGTCCCTCTGGGCTAGGCCTGGTGCGAGCGTACTGTCTGCAGATTCGACCGCGGCCAACTTGAACTTGAAAACCCAACGTTGACCGTCGGGTTCCCGCCAGGCATCTACCAGATGGAAGACGCCGTTATAGGACCAAATCCCTTGGCGGATCTTTTCATAGACGCGTACGGGTTTCGGAGCGGCACCTCCAGTCTTGTATTGAACGGCAGCATGATAGAATTTGCCGTTCTCGGTCAATGTTCCCACGGGGGTTATTTCAGGCTGGTCAATCGCCTTGGGATCCTCCACGGTACGAGATCGCGGGGCATCGTGGCCTTCGTAAATGACAGTCGAACCATCGTCTTCGCATCGATCGCGGTAGGGGGCGTTGGGATGGACCGACATCAAAATCACGGAGTAGCCTACTCCCAGATCGAAGTTCATGCCCCGTTGGAGGCTAGACGATTCACGCTGGCACATCTCTATGTAGGAGATGATCTCGTTGTCCATGCCGTGACCTAAGCCGAACGCCGGATCGGGACAAAACGGATCTCGACCCGCTGATTCAACGCGCCCGCTATCCTACGCAGCATCGCCAGGGAGTGGCCCTCATAATCGGCGTCCTCAAGGCGGCAGATGACCGAGGCGGTGGTGCCTATGAGCTTGGCGAGCTGAGCTTGGGTGAGGGCCGCCGCTGCCCTTAGTTCTTGGATTTTGCGGGCGATCTCTTCGTTCGCGCGCGCCTCTTCCAGATTCTTCAGCCGGGCCGGCTTGCCTTCGTACAGGCGGCGGCGAAGGATCTCCACCGCGTCGCTGGTCGGTTTCAGCGTCTTTGCTTTGTTATCTGGCATGGTCAAGCCTCCTCATAAGTGTGCTTCGCCGGATTCGCCTCAAACCGCTTCTTGCGTTCGACGGCCCGATCGATCTCTTTCGGCGGGACCACCCGCTCCTTCGCAAGACCGTGAGAGACCACAGCCGCTACCGCGCCGTGGAAGAAGTACAGTATCCGGTGATG
>Ga0187784_10003314_pt1 | contig 12991 bp, 13 predicted proteins | sample 1015_SJ02_MP15_2_FD_132964 | JGI IMG/M metagenome (GOLD analysis project Ga0187784, IMG submission 132964) | Tropical peat soil microbial communities from peatlands in Department of Meta, Colombia - 1015_SJ02_MP15_20_MG | ecosystem: Environmental > Terrestrial > Soil > Wetlands > Peat | place... | reverse complement strand
CTGCGTATAGCTCCGCGCAAATTTGGACGATCGGGACGACCTGTCGTATTGTGCCGAGCGCGCACGACTCCGTAGCTCAGCTGGATAGAGCAACTGCCTTCGAAGCAGTAGGTCGCAGGTTCGAATCCTGCCGGGGTCGCCAATAAAATCAATGGCTTAGCCCACAATTTTGAAGCCGGATTTTCTTGGAAATCGTGCCAGGGTACACGCCAGGGGCCACAGCGAGCTAGTGGAGCGGGCAAGCGCCCCAGCGGCGGTCATGCGCCCAAGGGAAGGCGAAACGCGATACAATCCCGCGAAATGGCACCGCGAGTTCGCCCCGCGAGTTTGTCGCAACGCTGCGCGTACCACGAAGCCGGACATTGCACGGCGGCATTGACGCTTGCCGTGCCGATCATTCGCGTCACCATCGCCGCCGACATCCCGCACTTGCATCGCGGTCACTATCGCGCACCATTCGACACCGGGCTGGAATGCATGGCGACGCTGTGCCTGGCCGGACCAGCGAGCGAATTATTCTTTTGCGGCTCGATCACTGACGGCGCGGATCGAACCGACATCGCCACGGCTTGCGAATATCTCGCCGATTATTTTGATGCACTGACGATTGAAGCCAGGATCAAGCAAGCCCGCGACGCCACCGATAGATTGGTGCGAACGGCATGGGCGCAAGGCCGCATCCGATTGATCGCCGGCGCGCTGCTGCAACACGGCACCTTCAGCGGCGAGGAAATTGCCAGCGTCCGATATCATTGAAATCGGGGTAGTGTCTCAGTTTGAATGTGGCAGGAATGCTTGAACGAATGTCCGAACTGATAGATGCGTCCAAGGCTGACCTTTGGCGTCATATTTACGATCCCGATTGAGCCGGATCGCCAGTTTCACGTAATTACGCCCGCGGACGCCCCGCATTAGGAAAGATAGTTTCATCTGCGATATGAAATCGAGCGATGCGCGCGGCTCGATGCCGGCGGCGGCTCTTTGACGGCGCTGAAATTCTTCGTCTGCCTCTCTATCGGGTAGCTGGCACCATCCTTTAATGCCAATGGCGTGCCCATAGATTGCCGCCTCCGCCGTTTTCGACTATGCGTACCGGCAAGCAAGAACCTAACACGAATGCCAAGAGGCCCTAAAGACGAAAAGCGCCCCGCCGACGTGATCGGCAATGCCGTCAAAGTCATGCGGATCGCTACTGGCGAGGAGCCGGAGGACTACGGCCAGACGCCCGAATCGGAGGGTAAGAATCCGGCGGCGGTTGCCCTAGGCCGCATGGGCGGTAAGGCACGCGGGTAGTGTCTCAATTTGAATTTTAGCCCGGCAGCCGCCTAGGAAAGCCGGAGAATTAGCGAACTGCGGCCGATGGCAAATAAGCGCACAAGTAGAAAACAGGTTGGTGACGCCATTTGGCGAAGCACAGAATGGCTTGTGAAACCCGGAAGGCTCATTCCTGGACGTGGTCGGCCAGCTAAAGCTAGCCGTCTTTTTCGATACGTTGCGGAGAAGCTTCCGCTCGATTCTCTTGACGACGTGCGACGGCACATAAGTGGGGAGGAGGACGAGCCGCTAGATGGTGTTTATTTTGCCCATGATTCAATGGGCGTAGGGAGATACGGTGGCCGCGGGGCAATCTTTGATCGCCTTTCTGCACACCGGAGAAAATATCCCAAAGAACTTCTTTACTATTCGTTCTACGTAATCAAAAAGCGACAGTCATGTGCGTGAAATCGAAACGGCCATTCTGCGAGCTGCCGGTCCACAAATGACGCTAAATACCAGGAAGGTCGCCTCCGGACCTGATCCTGGAGACATCGGCAATTATGAGCCAGGAACCAAATTCTTTGAGCGTCAGAGAATCCGTGGCCGAAAACGATGCCGGAGATGGCGTAAAGAAAATTCAAACTGAGACACTACCAGTGGGTGCGACTTCTTGCAGACTGCGCCTGCCCCGTATACGTCTCCACGACTTGCGCCATGCATACGCCACCCACCTGCTCTGGTGTGCATCCCAAGATCGCCAGCGAGCGTTTAGGGCACTCGAAGGTCGGCATTACGCTCGACCTCTATTCGCATGTGCTACCCGGCATGCAGGAGGACGCGGCGGCTCTCGTTGACGGTGCGTCGGGTGCGGTCCAAGAGAAGCTGGCGTTAAAACAGATTGGGTAGCAAAGCGGCAGCAAATGCCGTTTTTGGCTTATGATAGATAACAATAAACGCTAATTATTACAATGGTTTGGAAGGGTGGCCGAGTGGTTTAAGGCACCGGTCTTGAAAACCGGCAAGGCTCGCGAGGGCCTTCGTGAGTTCGAATCTCACCCCTTCCGCCACCCTTCGTGCTTGCGCGCTTCGGGTGGCAAAGCCACCCTCGCCGCTCAAATCCCCAAATAGCGGTGCTGCACATCCGGCGCATTCGCCAGTTCTCGCGAGCTTCCGGTCCACACCACGCGGCCGCGTTCGATCAGGTAATGGCGATCGGCGATGCGGGTGAGCGCTTCGACGTTCTTGTCGATCACCAGGATCGATTGCCCGGCCGCGCGTAAGTTTTCCAGGCAGCGCCAGATCTCGTCGCGGATGAGCGGCGCCAGCCCCTCGGTCGCCTCATCGAGAATGAGCAGACGCGGATTCGTCATCAGCGCGCGACCGATCGCCAGCATTTGCTGCTCGCCGCCTGACAGCAGGTTCGCCATGGTGCCGGCGCGTTCGGCAAGCCGCGGAAATAACCGCCACAGTTTGTCGAGTGTCCACGGTTCGGCGGCCGCGCTGCGGTTCCTGGCGGTGGCCACGAGATTTTCGTGCGCAGTCAGATTGGGAAACACTTGACGGCCCTCCGGCACCAGACCGATGCCGAGCTTGGCGACGCGGTAGGACGGCAAGTTTCGAATTTCTTCGCCGCCGAAGCGGATCGAGCCGGCTGTCGCCGGCGTCAGCCCCATGATGGAGCGCACCGTCGTGGTCTTGCCCATGCCGTTGCGGCCCAGCAGTGACACCATTTCACCTGGCGCGACGGCGAGCGTTATGCCGAACAGCACGCGGCTCAGCCCGTAACTGGTCTCGACATCGCAAAGTTCGAGGACCGGCAAATGACTGTTCGGGTCAACCATGCGCCGCCCCTCGCGCCGAACTTGCCGCCGCCCCTTCGCTGTCGCCGAGATAGGCTTGGCGCACGGCGGCATCGGCCCTAATTGCCGCGGCATCGCCCGACGCGATGATGCGACCATAGACGAGGACGCTGATGCGATCGGCGAGCGCGAACACCGCATCCATGTCGTGCTCGATCAACAGGATCGTGACGCTGCCTTTGAGCGCCCGCAGCGTCGCCACCAGGCGCGCGGATTCTTCAGGACCCATGCCGGCCATCGGCTCGTCGAGGAGCAACAGGCGCGGCCGAGTAGCGAGCGCCATGGCGATTTCAAGTTGACGGCGTTCGCCGTGACTGAGATCGGCGACCGCCATGTCGGCGCGTTCGCCAAGGCCGACGCGATCAAGCGCCGCGCGCGCCGGCGCGCGCAACGCGGCCTCGCCTCTGGCGTCGCGCCAAAACCGGAACGAATGGCCGCAATGCGCCTGGACCGCGAGCGCAACATTGTCGAGCGCGGTAAAGTCGGAAAACAGCGAGGTGATCTGGAATGAGCGCGCCAGCCCGAGGCGGCTGCGCCGGTGGACCGGCAGCGTCGTGATATCGCGGCCGTCGAAGCGGATGCGACCGCTATCAGGCGCGATCTCGCCGGTTAACTGAGCGATCATCGTGGATTTGCCGGCGCCGTTCGGGCCGATCACCGCGTGCAGCTCGCCGGGCGCCAACGCAAGTGAAATAGCGTCGGATGCCACCACGCCGCCGAAGCGCTTGGTCAAAGCCGCGATCTCGAGCAAGGTATCAGCCATGGCGCACGCCCCCGATCAGTCCATCGATGCCGCCATTGACGTAGATCGCGACAAAAAGCAGCAATGGCCCGAGAACAAGATTTGCATAGTCGGTGACGCGCGACAGCGACTCTTCGAGCAGCAGCAGCGTCATCGCACCGAGCAACGGCCCGAACATCGCCTGCATGCCGCCGAGCACCGCCATGATCATGAGATCGCCGGAGCGGGTCCAGTGCATCATGGCCGGGCTGATGAAATTGGTGTGGTTGGCAAGCAGCGCGCCGGCGAGCCCGCACATCGCGCCCGCGATCACGAAACAGACGAGCTTGTAGCGGTAGGTCGCAAACCCAATGGCGCGCATGCGCCGCTCGTTCGAGCGTGCGCCCTGGATCACCAGGCCGAAGCGCGAATTGACGAGGCGCCAGACCAGGTAGATGCCGGCCAGCAGCAACGCGAAGCACAGATAATAAAACAGTATCTTGTTGTCGAGATCGAGCAAGCTGCCGAACCGGCTGCGCTGGTAGATGGTCAGACCGTCGTCGCCGCCATAGCGGTCGAGCCCGATCGCGACATAATATGTCATCTGCGCGAAGGCGAGCGTGATCATAATGAAATAGACCCCGCGCGTGCGCAGGCTGAGCGCGCCGACGACGAGCGCGTAGAGCGCGGCAGCCGCGATCGCGACCGGCCATTGCACGAAACCCGAGCCGATGCCCTCCTTCGCCAGAATGCCGACGGCGTAGCCGCCGATGCCGAGATAGGCGGCGTGGCCGAAACTCACCATGCCGCCGAAACCCATGATCAGATTCAGACTCAGCGCCGCCAGCGCCAGAATAAGGACGCGCGTGAACAGCGTCATCGCGAACGGATCGCCGGTCAGCGCCGCATAGAGCGGCGCCAGCGCGAGAATGACGAGCAAGCCGGCGTTCACAGCCAGACGCGGGCTGGGCCGGCTGCCGCGGCTAGTCTCGAGCAGACCCTTCATTTGCTCGCCGCCGGGAACAGACCTTCGGGGCGTACGATCAGAACGAGCGCCATCACCATGTAGATCATCATCGACGACAGCGCGCGGCCGAGGCTGGCCGCGGCGCTTTCGCTCAAGTAAACGTGCAGGAGGTCCGGCAGGAATGCGCGGCCGACCGTGTCGACGAGGCCGACGAGGAGTGCGGCGACGAAGGCGCCGCGGATCGAGCCGATGCCGCCGATGATGATGACCACAAAAGCGAGAATGAGAATGTTCTCGCCCATGCCGATCTGCACGGTGAGGATCGGGGCCTGCATCAGCCCGGCGAAGCCCGCGAGGGCTGCGCCGAGCCCAAATACCATCGTGTAGAGGAGTTTTATGTTGACCCCGAGCGCGCCGACCATTTCGCGATTGGATGCGCCGGCGCGGATCAGCATGCCGAGCCGCGTGCGCATCACCAGCGCGTAGAGCAAGAACGCCACCGCGAGGGTCACTGCGATGATGACAAGACGATAGACCGGATAGAACAGACCCGGCAAAATTTCCACCGCCTTGAGCATTTCGCCCGGCAGCGACAGCGTCATGCCTGCGGGTCCCCAAATAAGCCGCACCAGTTCGTTGAAGAACAGCAGGAGACCGAACGTGCCGAGCACATGATCGAGATGACTGCGGGCGTACAATCGGCGCATCGCGATCACTTCGAGCGCCATGCCGACCGCGAGCGTGGCCACGATCGCGAAGATGGCGCCGAGCACGAAGCTGTCGGTCCACTCGGCGAAAGTGGCCGCGAAATAGGCGCCGATCATGTAGAGCGAGCCATGCGCCAGGTTGACGAGATCCATGATGCCGAAAATCAGCGTCAAACCCGCCGCCAACAAAAACAGCAGCATCCCAAGCTGAATGCCGTTGAGGAATTGCTCGATGAAATACAGCATGGACTTATCGTCATGCCTAACGTCGCCGCGATCGGGCTTGCTCGTGCGAACTCCCTCGCCCCATCGGGGAGAGGGTTGGGGTGAGGGAGCTCCGACCGAGAGGCTCGCGCCCTGCACCCCGCCCTCTCCCCCACCGGGGGAGGGCGAAGGTCACTTCATCGGGCACCGGTCGTGGAACCTGTCCTGGTCGTCCGTGACGACGGTGGCGACGGTGTGCAGCGCGTAGCTGCCGTCGGCGTTCTTTACCGCATCCTGCAGGTAGAAATTCTGGATTGGGATGTGGTTATTGCCGAACTTGAAGTTGCCGCGCACTGACTTAAACTCGGCCTTCTCCATCTCTTTGCGCATGCCCTCCTTATCGCTGAGGTCGCCCTTGACCGCCGTGACGGCGGAGTCGATCAGCGAAACCGCGTCATAGCTCTGCGCGCCGTAGAACGATGGCGGGACGCCGTATTTCGCCTTGTAGTCGGCGACGAACTTCTGATTCGCCGCATTGGGCAGATCGCCAACCCATTCCTGGGCGCCGGGGATGCCGATCGCGAGGTCCTTCAGCCGCGGCAGCGACAAGTCGTCGATGGTGAACGCGGTATAAAGCGGAATCTGGCCCTTGAGACCGGCTTGCACATATTGCGTGACGAACTGAATGCCGGCGCCCCCCGGATAGAATACGAAAATCGCATCCGGCTTGGCCTCGCGGGCTTTTGACAGTTCGGCGGAAAAATCAAGCTGATCGGGCCAGCGCGTATATTCCTCGCCGACGATCTGGCCCTTGAAGGTCGTCTTCACGCCGGCCAGCATATCCTTGCCGGCGGCGTAGTTCGGACCCATCAGGAACGCCGTCTTCACGCCCTTCTGGTTCATGTAGAGCCCGACTGCCGCCGGCGTCTGGTCATTCTGCCACGAAGTCGAGAACACGTAGGGAGAGCACAGCTCGCCGGCGAGTTGAGAGGGGCCGGCATTGGCGTCGATCGTCATGGTCTTTGAGTCGACCAGTGGCTTAAGCGATGCCAACATCACATTCGACCAGATATAGCCGACGATGAAATTCACATGATCGGATTCGATCAGCTTTTGGGTTTTTTGCACGCCGACATCCGGCTTGATCTGATCGTCCTCGTAGACGACCTCGACCGGTAGGCCCCCGAGCTTGCGGCCGTGGTGATCCAAGCCAAGCTCGAACGCATTCTTCATGTCGTTGCCGATCGCGGCGACCGGGCCGCTGAACGTCGAGACAAAGCCGATTTTGAGCGTCTGCTGAGCCTGCTGCTGCGCTACGGCCGGTCCCGCGCATAGCGCGAGCACGGCAACCGGAATAGTTGCGGTCCTTCTCATGGCGTCCCCCTTTGTTGGCGTTCGTTTCAGTGCCAAGGCATTGCGTTGTGCTATGGATCGATTTGACCGCGCGCGGGGGCGCCGATCAAGCCGGAGATTAAGAATACGCCAAACGCGCCGACCGCGGCAAATCGGCATACCAGGCCCGATCTTGGTCGTACGCCGGCTTGCGGCCGATCGGCGAAAGCGGCTAACCTGGCGCGGCTGGCGTATGTCCCCGAACTCTTCTTCGGGGGCGTTATGGCTGATTTGGAGGGCAAATCATGCGCGCTTTTTTTCTGGCATGTGTTGCTGTCGTTGTTATCGGCACTGCCGGCTATTTTTCGCTCAACGCCCTGCAACAGCCGACCGGCGCGGCCTATACGACGGACAGCGCGCGCATTGACGCGACTTGGAGCTGGCGCAGCGTATCGACCGCGCCCACAGCAACGCCGTGCGAACCGCGCAAGCCTTGGCAATGGTTTTTTGTCGATTTCCGCCGCCCGGCAGGGGAGCCGAGCCTTTGCTCGGTTTCGCAGTAGACCGGCATCCACCAGCCGGACTTAGAACATGATCCGGAAAAGTGGAAGCCGGTTTTCCGAAAAGATCATGCTCAAAACAAAATACTAGAGCCCGGCTCCGATTCAATCAGAATGGACAGGGCTCTAGTCAAAAAATCTCAATTAAGCAGCCGGCGTCGGCGTCGCGCCCGGCGGCGCCGCCGCGGCGCGGCCTTGGCCGAATTCCCGCTCGACCCAGAGCGAATGATGCTGCTTGGCCCAGTTGAGATCGACTTCGCCGCTCGCCATCGCCTCCCAGCCGCCCTCCAATCCTATGGCGCCGATGTAAATATGCGCGATGATGAGCGCGACGAACGCCACCGCAATCAGCGCGTGGATCAGTTGCGCGATCTGCATGCCCATGACGTTGGTCCAATAGAACGGGAACAGCAAAAAGACTCCCGACACCGCGACGCCGGCGGTGCCGAGCATTGCCACCCAGAAATACGCCTTCTGGCCGCCGTTGAACTTGTCGGCCGGCGGATGAACGTGTTTGACCATGCCGCCGCCTGCCTTAAACCATCTGATATCGACAGCGCTCGGGATATTGGCCTTGCCCCACAACAGAAACAGAACCACGACGCCGAGCACGAACGGGAAGCTCGCATAAGCGTGGGCGTATTTGGCCAGTAGCGACCACCGCGAAAACGCAGCCGGTCCGACCAGCGGCAACAACAACTCCCGCCCGAAGGTGATGTTCAGGCCGGTCAGCGCGAGAATGGTGAAGGACGTAGCAATCATCCAATGCGTGACGCGCTCGAAACTCTTAAACCGCGGGATCTTACGACCGGAACGGCCGGCCTCGATCCGCGTTGGCCCGAGGGTGAAATAGAGCATCGCAAACAGCGCGGCCACGCCAAGAATAACAATGGCGGCGATCCAACGCAGCCAGAACTCCTGAATGTGCTGCCAAAGGCGACCGAGCGGCTGTTCGATGACATAAGATCTGGTATCTGGGATCGTGCCGCGGCCCTGGATCAGATAGTTCTGCTGCAACAATTGCTGCTCGTTGACGGCAGCGGCGTTCGGATCGACCGACGGCGCTTGCGCGGGTGCCGGTGCGGCAAAGGCGATGATGACCAATGCGATCGCCGCGACAACGAGCCGGATCGGCGAGTGAATTCTTGCCATTGGTTTGCTCATCGGCGTTCTCCGTCAATCTCCGCGTTGCGGTCCGGTCGCGGTTTCGGCGGTCTCGCTGTAAGCGGATTGCCATCCCCAGGCGCCGGAGCCGTAGCCGCGCCGGGCGACGCGGTCTTGGTAAATCTGCGCCACGATATCGCCGTCGCCGGCCAACAGCGCCCGCGTCGAACAAACTTCGGCGCAGATCGGCAGCTTGCCTTCCGCCAATCGGTTGGCGCCGTATTTGTCGTATTCGATCGGCGATCCATCCGGCTCCGGGCCGCCGGCGCAGAACGTGCACTTGTCCATCTTGCCGCGCGAACCGAAATTGCCGACGCGCGGAAATTGCGGCGCGCCGAACGGACAGGCGTAGAAGCAATAGCCGCAGCCGATGCAGAGATCCTTGTTGTGCAGCACGACGCCGTCGTCGGTGGTGTAAAAGCAGTTCACCGGGCATACCGCGGCGCATGGCGCGTCGGTGCACTGCACGCAGGCCATCCACACCGAGCGTGCGCCGGGCGCGCCGTCGTCGATGGTGACGACGCGGCGCCGGTTGAGGCCCCAAGGCACCTCATTCTCGTTCTTGCAGGCGGTGACGCAGGCATTGCACTCGATGCAGCGGTCGGCGTCGCAGAGGAATTTCATTCGCGCCATCGGCAGCCTCCTCACGCCGCTCGGACCTGGCAGAGCGCAGCTTTGGGCTCTTGCATGCCGGTTGCCGGATCGTAGCCGTAGGTCGTGAGCGTATTTGCGCTTTCGCCGAGCACGATCGGATCGAGTCCGGTCGGATAGTTCGCGCGCAGATCCCTGCCGCCGAACCAGCCGCCGAAATGGTACGGCATCCAGACCACGCCCTTAGGCACGCGATTGGTGACCAGCGCCTTGACCTTGGCTTTGGCGGCGTTCTCGGCGCCGGTCACCCAGATCCAGGCGCCATCTTTCACGCCGCGATCCGCGGCGTCGGCCGGATTGATTTCGGCGAACATGTCCTGCCGCAATTCGGCGAGCCATTTGTTCGAACGGGTCTCCTCGCCGCCGCCCTCGAATTCGACGATGCGGCCGGTGATAAAAATCAGCGGGTAGCTCTTGGCGATGGCGTTATCGACTGCGGCTTTTTGCACCGAGAAACTCATGTTCGGCAGACGAAACTGCTTGGCGTTGGCAAATGTCGGGTATTGGCCGACGAGTTCGGGGCGCGGCGTATAGATCGGCTCGCGATGGATCGGAATCGGGTCCGGCAAGCCGAAAGCGTTCATCCGCGCCTTGGCATTGCCGTAAGGCACACAGCCGTGCTTGAGCGCGACGCGCTGGATTCCGCCGGAAAGATCGATCGACCACGACACCGTATCGGGATTGGCGCCGCCGATCTGTTGGATCACGGCCAGCTCGTCGGGGGTCAAATCCGCGTCCCAGCCCAGCTTCTTCAACACCGCGTAGGTGAACTCCGGATAGCCGTCCGCAATCTCCGAACCCTTCGAGTACGAGCCCTCGGCGAGTAGGTTCACGCCGTCGCGCTCGACGCCGAAGCGGGCGCGGAACGTGCCGCCGCCGTCCATGACGTGGAGATTGGTATTGTAAAGGTTCGGCGTGCCGGGATGCTTGAGTTCCGGCTTGCCCCAGCACGGCCACGGTAAGCCGTAATAGTCGCCCTTACAGGGGCCGTCGCCGGCGCGCAACGTCACCAGATCGAAATCTTTCTGGTTCGCCATGTGCAGCTTGATGCGCTCGGGCGATTGACCGGTATATCCGGTCGACCAGCTGCCGCGGTTCATTTCGCGCAGAATGTCCTCCGGCACCGGCCGGTCGCCTTCGACCTTGATGTTCTTGAACAACAAATCGGCAAAGCCGAGTTTCTTCGCCATCAGGTAAATCACCTGATAGTCGTCCTTGGTCTCGAACAAGGGCGGCACGACCCGTTCGCCCCATTGCATCGAGCGGTTCGAGGCCATGCGCGATCCGGAGCTTTCGAACTGGGTGCAGACCGGCAGCAAATACGTGCCGTCTTTGCGTCCGGCCTCGACCGATAGCGACGTCCAGGTCGTCGGATGCGGGTCGGCGATCACCAGGAGATCGAGCTTCGCCATTGCCTTCATCGATTCCGGAATGCGCGCGATGCTGTTGCTGCCGAAGCCCTCGACGAACATGGCCCGCACGCTGTCTTTCTGATCGACCTGGTCCTTGGGTAAGAGCACGCTGTCGAACCAACGGCTGATCGGGATCCCGGGCGTCTCCATGATCTGCTTTGAATCGAAGCGCGACTGCAGCCACTGATAATCGACCTCCCAGACGCGTCCCCAGTGCCGCCACGCCCCTTCGGCAAGGCCGTAATAGAACGGCAGCGTCACCACATCGAGGCCGACATCGGTGGCGCCCTGCACGTTGTCATGACCGCGGAAAATGTTGGCGCCCATGCCGGAGCCGCCGATATTGCCGGTAAGAAGCAGCGCGATGGCGGCGGCGCGGACGTTGGCGGTGCCGACGCTGTGCTGAGTGACCCCCATGCACCAGATCAGCGTCGCCGGTTTCTGCGTCGAGAACATTTGCGCGACGCGCTTGAGCTGCTCGCCCGGCACGCCGCTCACGCGTTCAACTTCTTCCGGGGTCCATTTCTCGATCTGCCTGCGGGCATCGTCGAAGCCGTAGACGCGTTGCGCAATGAATTCCTTGTCCTCCCAGCCGTTGTGCAGAATGTGCCACATCATGCCGTAGAGCACCGGAATATCGGTGCCCGGGCGCAGCCGGACATATTCCGTGGCGTGCGCTGCGGTGCGGGTCCGGCGCGGATCGACGACGATGAAGTTCGCCCGGTTGAGCTCGGCCCCTTCGAGGATATGCTGCAACGACACCGGATGCGCCTCGGCGGGATTGCCGCCCCAGATCATGATGGTCTTGGCGTTGCGGATGTCGTTGAAGCTATTGGTCATCGCGCCATAGCCCCAGGTATTGGCGACGCCGGTGACCGTCGTCGAATGGCAGACGCGGGCCTGATGATCGACGTTGTTGCTGCCCCAGAATGCGGCGAATTTCCGGAACAGATAGGCGCCTTCGTTCGTCATCTTGGCCGAGCCGAGCAAAAACACCGAATCCGGTCCCGACTTCTGCCGGATGTCCAAAAGCTTGTCGCCGATCTCCGCGATGGCCTGGTCCCACGACAGCCGCATCCACTGCCCGTTGACGAGCTTCATCGGATATTTCAGCCGGCGTTCACCGCTGACGAGTTCACGCACCGCAGCGCCCTTGGCGCAAAATGAACCGCGGTTGATCGGGCTGTCCCAGGCGGGCTCCTGGCCAATCCAGACGTCGTTGGCGACTTCGGCAAGCACGCTACAGCCGACCGCGCAATGCGTGCAGATGCTCTTGCGTATCGTGACCGTCGCGCCGGCCGGCGGCGGCGGGCCGGCCGCGGCCTTGCGCACCGCGCCGAGCGAGAGCGTGCCGAGCGTCGCCAGACCGCCGGCAAGTCCCGCGCGCCGCAGAAACGTGCGGCGATCGAGACCGCGTTCGCAACCCGCCGCACGCATGAAACCGCCGCGACGATGCTGATTTCCGATTCTTTTGATCAGCATGGCCGCCTCTCCTATTTCGGATAGCGATTGACGCGGTAATAGTTCAAAACGTCCGGAGCATCCGCCTGGTAGCGCGCCTTGCGCTTGGCATCGGTGCTGACGCCGTCCGCCGCCGCCTGATCGCCGAGCGGCGCCGCCGCGGCGATGGCAACGCCGGCGCCAAGACCGAGCGCGCACAGAACATCGCGCCGGCGCACCGCGATTTTTTCTTTGGTTGTGTTTGTTGTCATTGCGCTCCCCGGTCCTTGCCGCCGGCTTCATGCGGCGAGTGTGAAAGCTTCGCTCTCGATGGTCATGAACTGCCGTCCGGCCGCGCCGACACGGCGATAGAAGTCGGCCGCATGAGCCTGTTCCAAATCGGCAAAGAAACGGCCGATCCAGGGCGCCAAATGTTTTTCGAACATGTCGCGATCCGCACCCGGCGGCGCCGCGAAGCGGCCGTCGATGAGCCCGGCCATCAGGTCGCAGATCACTGCGGCGTGATCTTCCGGCTCGGCGCGGTTTTGCACACGCTCGATGCCAAGTCGCGCCAGGTCAGTGCGCAGCTCCGCCAACGGGCGCTCGTGCAGAAAGCCAGTGCGATAGTAGGAGCCGTAGGGCAACAGTTCGCCGCGCCCGATGCCGATAAAGAGGTTGTGAAATTCCCGCTCGACACGCTCGGCCGTCGTCGCCGCT
>Ga0187784_10003313_pt1 | contig 12991 bp, 13 predicted proteins | sample 1015_SJ02_MP15_2_FD_132964 | JGI IMG/M metagenome (GOLD analysis project Ga0187784, IMG submission 132964) | Tropical peat soil microbial communities from peatlands in Department of Meta, Colombia - 1015_SJ02_MP15_20_MG | ecosystem: Environmental > Terrestrial > Soil > Wetlands > Peat | place... | reverse complement strand
TTCGCTGGCCGCGTCCCTGCCTAGGCTTGATGTACGGCATCGGTGACTGTGCCACGAAGGCTTACGTTTGAGGTACACTCGGGCTGCCGGCGCGAGGGAACGCCGGAGTCTCTGCACATTATTCTAATTAGGACGATTGCGAACTGCATTCTAATAATGACGAATGCGATCCACGCCTGCTGCTGGCGAGTTAACCGTTTCACCTAGGAGATAAAATCTTGAATACATGCTTACGGAACCCTCTAATCCTCTGCCTTATTGTTTGCTTGAGTCTCGCAGCATTCTGCCTCACGCAAGTTGCTTTGGCGCAAACTTCACCCTCCAAAACTCCGCCCGCGCTTCTGCTGGGCACCGCGTGGTACCCCGAACAGTGGCCGGAGTCGCGCTGGGAGGCTGACCTGACGCTGATGCAGAAGGCTGGCGTGCACTTTGTGCGCGTGGGCGAATTTGCTTGGAGCCGCATGGAACCCGAGGAAGGGCATTATGATTTGGACTGGCTGGACCGCGCGGTGGCTGCCGCCGCCAAGCATGACATTTACGCCGTGCTCGGCACTCCCACCGCCGCCCCGCCCGCGTGGCTAACGAAAAAGTATCCGGAGACGCTGCGCACCCGCGAAGACGGCCGGCGCGACGAGCACGGCAATCGCGCGCAAGGCAACTGGGCCAATCCGAAATACCGCGAGATGGCGCGCCAAATCGCGGAGCAAATGGCCAAGCGCTTCGGCCACAATCCCAATGTCCTGGGCTGGCAGATTGACAACGAATACTCGGAAGTCTCCTACGATCCCGAAACGCGCGCGCAGTTTCAGCAATGGGTGAAAGCGCGGTACGGCACGCTGGACAACCTGAATGCCCGCTGGACCACGGCGTACTGGAGCGAAAGCTACACTGCCTGGGACCAGATTCCCATACAGATCGGCTACGGCAATCCCGGACTGCTGCTGAGCTGGATGCGCTTTGTGAGCGACACCTGGCGCAGCTACCAGAAGAATCAGACGGAGGTGATTCGCGCCAATTGCGATGCGCGGCAATTCATCACCACCAACACCATGGGCCCGTACGATGGCTTCGATCACTACACCGTGACTCAGGACCTGGACTTGGCCGCCTGGGATGACTATGTGGGCGAGGGCCACCTGAATCCTGTGCTGAACGGTGCGGGGCATGACCTGACCCGCGGCTTCAAGCAGAAGAATTTTTGGGTGATGGAAACGCAGCCCGGCTTCGTGAATTGGGCGGATGTGAACAACTCGCTGGACAAGGGCGAAGTCCGCGCCATGGCGTGGCACGATGTGGGCCACGGGGCCGACGCGGTCAGCTACTGGCAGTGGCGCAGCGCCCTGAACGGCCAGGAGCAGTATCACGGCAACATCGTTGGGCCGGATGGAACGCCCGTGCCGCTGTACAGCGAAGTCTCGCAAGTCGGGCAGGAATTCGCCAAAGCGGGTCCCCTGCTTGCCGCCACATCGCCGAAATCGCAAATCGCCATTCTGCATTCCTACGAGAGCCGCTGGGCCATCCAGTGGCAGAAGCACAACCGTCAATACAATCCCCTCGAAGAAATCATGAGCTATTACGGGCCGCTGCGCTCCATCGCGCAATCCATTGATATCATCTCGCCCGCCGCCCCGCTTGCTCAGTACAAACTGGTTGTCGCGCCCGGCCTGAATGTGATTTCGGATGGCGTGGCCAAGAACCTGATCGCCTACGTGCAGAACGGCGGGCACCTGGTGCTCGGCCAGCGATCCGGCATGAAAGATGACGACAACGCACTGCAGCCGGAACGCCAGCCCGGCCCGCTGGCCGCGCTGCTGGGTGGCCGCGTGGAGCAGTATTACGCGCTCACCGAGCCGGTGCCCTTCGAGGGCCAGTGGGGCAAGGGAGAGTCCCGGCTTTGGGCGGAACTTCTCAGCACCAAAGATCCGGAGACGTCCGTGCTTATGAGGTATGGCAAGAGCAACGGCTGGTTGGACGGCCAGCCCGCCGCCATCACGCGCAAGGTTGGCAAAGGCCGCATCACTTATATTGGGGCGTGGCTGGACCCGCAAACCATGGCGCAAGCCGCCAAGTGGATGGCGGATGATAGCGCGATCCAGACGCCGCTGGCCGGTGTGCCCGAGGGAGTGGAAGTGTATCCGCGCTACGGTGCGCATGGCGTTGTGTACATCCTGATTAATTTTGCGAAGCAAGCGCAGACCGTTAATTTGCCCGCGCCCATGAACGACGTGCTGCAGGGCGGGAGCAAGCAGTCGGTTGAACTGCCCACTTACGGGGTCGCCATCCTGGCCGCTGGGCAGTAAAGGCGCCGGGCTGCGCGGCGCGCGCCGCAGGCGCGTTCACCCTTTTCTCGAAGGGGAAGGAGGGCGGCGGCAAAGCGGGGCTGGTTTATACTTCTGCAGGACAACCGTTGAGCGTTGGGGCGGCTCGATCGCTTGTACGTTGTTGCCGGAGAGCGGCGCGCGTTTTGGTTTGCTGAAGGCCGCAGCCCCCGCGGAAGGGCAAGGGCCTCCTCACGAACTTCTTTCTGCCGTTGCTGGTCCCAGGCCTGCCGTAAAGGGGAGGCGCGCCATGCGCATATTGTTTGCCGACGATCAGGAAGACATCCGCACGCTAACCACCTATCAACTGGAGCGTAGCGGCCACCACGTGCACGCCGTCGGCAACGGCAGAGAAGCTCTCAGCGCGCTGCTCCACGAGCAGTTTGACGTCATCCTGCTGGACGAAGAGATGCCCGCGATGGGCGGGGTTCAAGCGGCCCGCACCATCCGCGAAAACGAGGCCCGCGCCGGCGGCCACGCGTTTCTCATCGCCCTCACCGGCAATTACAGCGAAGCCGATCAGGCCCGCCTTCGGCGGGAGGGATTTGACGCTGTGCTGGGGAAGCCGTTCCGCCTGGAAGGGCTCACTGAAATTCTTGACGCTGCCAGCAGCACTCTGCGGCTCACATGCGCGTCAAAAAAGCCTGCCGCGACGATTTCCGCTGGAATTGACGACCTGCTGGGGCGCATTGGCGGCGACAAAAAGCTCCTGAGTAAAATGATTCGGACATTTCTTCGCGTCACTCCCAAACGCATCGCGGCTTTGCAAAATGCGCTGCAGCGCAACGATGCGGACGAAATTGCTTCCCTGGCCCATGCCCTGAAGGGTTCCCTCGGCATTTTCCTGGCGCAACACGCCTGCGACCGCGTGCGGGAGCTCGAACAGCTTGGCCGTAAGTGCGAACTGGGCGGCGCAACGGCCGTCCATGCCGCGCTAAAGGAAGAGATTGCGAAGCTGGAAGAAAACCTGAGAGGATACGTGAAGGAAATCCAGGCGCAGCCGCGATCTGCCGTTTCCAGCAAGACTCGGCAGCAGACGGGGAAACGCAAGAAACAATGAATTGTGTCTGTCGGCGTAATGCCGGTTTTCGCGATCCGGAGTCTCTTCATGCCGCACATTCTGGTAACGGATGACGACGCCACAACTCGCCAGATGGTCCGCGGCATCCTGAAAAAACATGGCTACACCGTGAGCACCGCATCCGACGGTGTCGCGGCCCTGAAGGCCATTCGCAAGAAGAAATTCGATCTGGTCCTTCTGGACATCTGGATGCCCAAGATGACTGGCCTCGGCCTCCTCGGCAGCCTTACCGGCGAAGTGCGTATGCCGAAGATCATCGTCATGACTTCGGACAAAACGCCGGAGACCCTGCTCGATGCGCTGCGCGGCCGCGTCTATCAGTTCCTCATCAAGCCTTTCGACGCCGAAACCCTCCGCATGGCCGTAGAAAATGCGCTCTCCACGCATCCGGCTACGCCACCCATCGAAGTCCTTTCCGCCAAGCCTCATTGGGTCGAGCTCCTGGTGCCCTGCGAACGCTCGGTGGTCAGCCGCGTGCAGAGCTTTCTGCATCTCCTGGAAACCGATCTTCCGCCGGATGTCATGGAAAAAGTAGGCTTCGCCTTTCGCGAACTACTGAATAATGCCATCGAGTGGGGCGGCCATCTCGATCCGAACCTCAAGGTGCGCATCTCCTACATTCGCACCAACAAAATGCTGATGTATCGCTTAGACGATCCCGGCCCCGGCTTCAAACTCGAAGAGATCAAGCACGCCGCGATCAACAACCCCGAGGATGATCCCCTGGCCCATGCGCAAGCGCGCGAAGAGAAGGGACTCCGCCCCGGCGGTCTGGGCCTGCTGCTCACGAAAAAGATGGTGGATGAGCTGGTCTACAACGAGGCCCGCAACGAGGTTGTGCTGATCAAGTATCTCTGACGGCATCCTGACAAACACCGGGAGCATTTTCTTCAGAGGTCCTTTGGGGATCTCGCCGTTGAACGTCCAGAGAAAGCAGCGAGGTTCCCACCAGAAAGCCGCAGGCAGTTTGAAGTGGGCAGACTCGCCCTGCGTTCGCAGTGACTGCAGCGTTTACGTTTTGCCGACATGGGGTCGAGCGATGCTCGACCCCTACACGGACGGTCCATGCCCGCGCGCACGTGTGGCCTGCGCAGCAGCGAAGAGACTTTTTCGTTTGGAAGTGGCGGAGAGGGTGGGATTCGAACCCACGGTACGGTTCCCCGTACGCTCGCTTTCGAGGCGAGTACTTTCAACCACTCAGTCACCTCTCCGCAGTGGTCGGTGAGGGTATTTTAGCAGACACCGCTTGACGCTGGCTATGGAGAGAGGGAGGAGATTGGCCACAAGAGCATGTGGCGCATAGAGAAGAGAGAGGTCACTCGAACTTGTCTCATAAATTAGGCTCGACGGGGAGGGAAGAGCTTCCTCGGGGGCTTCCGCCAAAAACTGGCGGACGCAGAAGGCGCGAAAGCCCACTCTTTGAGGGTCCTTGAAGTCGGAGCTAAAGCTTGCCTGCAGCAGGCAGGCTCCGACCCCCTAAGAAGCATTTGTGAGATGGCATGTGGGCGAGGGAGGGAATTAGCGGCGGGAGGTGAAGAAGGATTGCAGGAGGGCAGCAGAGTCTTCGGCCAGGAGGCCGGAAGTGACTTCGACCTGGTGATTCAGCTTGGGGCTGGTGAGCAGCTCGAAGCAGGAACGGAAGGCGCCGCCCTTGGGGTCGTCGGCGGCATAGACGACGCGGGGAACCCGCGCCTGAACGATCGCCCCAGCACACATGGCGCAGGGTTCGAGGGTGACGTAGAGGACGGTGCCGGCGAGGCGGTAGTTGCCGAGGAGGCGCGCGGCTTCCCGAATGACAATGATTTCGGCGTGCGCGGTGGGATCGTTATCGCGGATAGTGCGATTGCCGGAGCGCACGAGAACAGCATCGTTGTGGACAACTACGGCCCCAATGGGAATTTCGCCGGCGGCGCCGGAGGCGCGGGCTTCCTCGATAGCAAGCTGCAAATAGTAGAGGTCGTCAGGCATGGCCAGAATGAACAAAAAAGCTTAACACAGAGGCTACTGCAGTGGAGGGCGTGGAGAGTCTGGCAATCGACGAAAGGAACGAGGTGTGGCGAGTATCCTTGACAAGAGGGCCGTGGGGGAAAGAGACTGAAAGCATGAAAGAACTCGTCACACGGATTTTTCAGACGGACTTGCTGAAGGGCATGCGCGTCACTTTCCGCACGCAACACCCGGACAATATTTACACGGAGCAGTACCCGCTGGAGCGTCCCATGGTGGCGGAGCGCTTTCGCGGAGCGCCGCGGCTGAACAAGCACCCGGAGACGGGAGAGACGCTGTGCATCGCGTGCAACTTGTGCGCGCTGGCCTGCCCGGAAAATCTGATTGTGGTGGGCTGGGAGCGGGATGACGCGACGCGGCGGAAAGTGCTGACGAGCTTTACCTATGACACCTCGCGCTGCATGTTTTGCGGGTTGTGCGAGGACGCCTGCCCGACCGACGCGCTGGAACTCACCCAGGATTTCGAGATGGCGTACTACAGCCGGGAAGGCGCGATTTGGGACCGCCACCTTCTGGAGGAAGGGCCGACGCCGACGCGGTACACGCGATAAAAACTCCATGGAAATTCGACGAGATCCCATAACACAAAGCTGGGTTGTATGCGGGCAACGCGAGCGATTGGGGGAGATGGGAGAGCAGTGTCCCCTGGATGCTGGGGTCGTGGAAAACACGAAGGCGATATTGACGTGGCCTGCCGAAGGTGTGTGGCAGGGGCGCGTGATACCGCATCCGGAGGCGCTGTACCGCGTGGAAAACGATCCGGGGCGGGCGGCCGAAGGGATCTACGACAAGATGGGGCCGCTGGGCGCGCACGAAGTGGTGATCGAGACGCGCGAGCACGACAAGAGACTCTCGCAACTGAGCGATGATGAAATCGAGCGCGTCCTGTGGGTGTGGGGCCTGCGGATCGCGGACTTGAAGAAGGACGCGCGGTTCAAGTATGTCAGCGTGTTCAAGAACCAAGGGGCGCTGGCGGGAGAAGAGTGGGCGCACGCACATTCGGAAGTGACTGCGACGATTTTCGTGCCGCGGCGCATCAAGTACGAACTGGAATCGGCGCACGCCTGGTACAAGGACCGGGAACGCTGTGTTTTCTGCGATATCGCGCGGCAGGAGGAAAAGCAGGGCAAGCGGATTGTGGATGTGCAGGGCGAGTACAACGCGCTGTGTCCCTATGCTTCGCGCGTGCCCTTTGAAGTGTGGGTGATGCACCGGCGGCACAATCATCTGTTTGAGCAGCCGCGGCCGGGAGCGAACCGCAAGCAACTGGCGGCGCTGCTGGGGCGGGTGTTGCGGCGAATAGAGAAAGTGGCGCCGGCGTTTCACCTGGTCGTGCACACTTCGCCGAACACACGGAACAAAAAGGGCGAGCTTGCCGGATACTGGAAAACGCTGGCGGAAGATTACCACTGGCACATCGAGATCATGCCCATCGTGGAAAAGCGCAGCAAATCCTACAGCATCAAGGAAGTGTATTTCAACGCGTTCCTGCCGGAACAAGCCGCGGAACAATTGCGCGCCAGCGATCCGAACCCATGAGAAGAGGAATGCAGCGCCAAGGTGAGCAAGGAGGAATCCTTGTGAATCTTGTGGTGCTGTTGGTTGTGGTGGCGCTTTGCGCGCTGGTTTATTTTGTGCGGCATCCGATCATGCGCTATGGCGCCGAAGCGTGGGTGGTGGATGAGCCCGCGGCGCACGCCGATGCGCTTGTGGTGCTGAGCGATGACAACTTTTATGCGGATCGCGCCACGCACGCGACGGAATTGTACCGCCAGGGTGTTGCGGGAATCGTGGTGGCCAGTGGGAGAAGATTGCGGCCCAATGCGGGGTTGAGCGAGTTGATGGCGCACGACCTGGTGGAGCGAGGCGTGCCGAAAGAGAAGATCGTGCGATTCGCTCATGACGCCGACAGCACGCGCGAAGAGGCGGTGGCGTTGGCGCATTTTGTGGAAGAGCACAAATGGAAAAGTGTGGTCGTGGTGACGTCGAATTATCACACGCGGAGAGCGCGCTATATTTTCCGGAAAGTATTTCCCGCAGGGATTGCGGTGAGCGTGGCGAGCGCACGGGACGGGGATTTCGACCCGCAACGCTGGTGGGAGAAACGGAAGTCCACAAAACTTTTGGCGCGGGAAATGGTGGGTATGTTGTTGGCCCTGTGGGAATTACGCGGGGACGGAGAGGGAACTGCTCGGCAAGGGGCGTAATTAGGTTTAGAACTACTAGAACCTTGGCAAGTCTATCTATTTGGGCTCTTGCGCGTTGTGGAAAAAACTGGCCTTGCTCTTTACAGCGAATAAGTGCTGTAATATGTTTATCTTTCTGAGTCGCACCCCATAGCGCCAGTCCTCGAACGCGACTTTGAAATACTGCGAAACGGTTGAGGTGTCTCCATGTGGCATAAAGTGGAGCCGCAAGGGCCTTCCGAGATTTCCACAGGGGCCGTGAATTCCACAATGAGAACGGAGAGCGGGAAAAATCTGCCGGTACCCGCGGTTGTGTCGCCCAAAGCAGCGGCTTGTGTGAGCCAGGGAATCACGATCAAGGGTGAAATCAGCGGGAATGAAGAGCTGTTTGTGGATGGCCGGATCGAAGGAACAATTACCTGCCCTACTTCGACGGTGACGCTGGGGCCGAATGCCACTGTGACGGCGGATGTGACTGCGCGGGAAGTGATTGTGCGCGGACGCGTGGAGGGAAAGCTGACGGGCACGGAGCGAATTCAGGTGTGGCGTTCGGCGCGCGTGCAAGGCGACTTGAAGGCGAGCCGAGTTTCCATTGAAGAAGGCGCGGAATTGCATGGCGTGTTGGAAGCGGGGAAGCCCCGCGGGGGTCCATCGGAGCGGATCAGCCGCGAGGGTTCCAAGAAGACGGAAGCAAATCAGCCGAAAGACGCGAGTAAGGCGGAAGACAAGCCGGCCTCGGGTGCGGCGGGTGCGGGGGCGGAGTGAGCCATGGGATTTCTAAACAAGCTGGGAATCGCGATTGGGGCGAGCACGGGACTGGCGGGGACACGGCCGCTGCCGTACGGCAGGGATGCGAACAACGGGAATGGCGGTCTGAGGGCGGTCGCAGCGAATCCCACGGCGGAGTTACAGGAAACGACGCGCATTTCGAATGGATTGAAAGAATTCCTGTGGAACCTGGAAGGGTTGGGGCACGGCACGTTGTTGGACTTGGGCCCGGCATGGCAGACGACGATTAGCTTTTTCATCGAGCGGGGATTCCGCGTAACTTCGGATGACATATTGCGGGGATGGTCCGACTTCGTGAGAGAACAAGAGTCGCGGAGCAAGTTTCCGCTGACGGAGGAGGATTATCTGGAGCGCACGCCGCAAGCGAGAACAAAGAAATTTCTGGAAGAGAATCTTCAGTACCCAGAATCGTCCTTCGATGCGTTGTTGCTTTGGGATGTGCTGGATTACCTGGAGCCGCTTGTGGCGAAGCAGACCGTGGCGCACCTGGACGAGATGCTGCGGCCGGGCGGGGTGGTCTTTGCGATGTTCCACACCAAGATGCCCGGAGGATTCCACAGGTATCGCGTGGTGGATACCAGCACGCTGCAAGTGCTTTCGGCAAAGCCGATTTGCGCGGCGCATAAGGTCTATCAGAACCGCGAGATCCAGGGATTGTTTGGCAACTGCCGGACCATCAAGACCTTTATTGGGCGCGACCAACTTCGCGAGACACTTTTTCTTAAGTAAACCCCGAATATCCACAGGACATATTATAGATAAGCAAAGGGATAGCTGTGCATCTCACATTTCTACAGTTTTCCCTTGCCGGGGGTTTTGCCGGGGCGTAGAAGGGGGATGTGAGCTCCCAGAGCTCCGGAGGGGACGGATGACTCCACCGGGCCTAGAAGCAACACAATGCTGCACACACCGCTGACGCGGTGCGAGTCGGCAGGTGGCAGAACGCAGTACCTACTGCTCACCACACGACACAGCAAAATTACAAGAAGGGCCCCGACTCCGGTCGGGGCCCTTCTTGCGTTTCAGGGGTGGCCCAGAAAAAAGCTCATTGTGCGGAGTGGGAAGGCCTGTGGTGTTTGCCTGAATGGTTTTTGCCGCCATGATGTTTGTGGTGATGCGAATGGTGCTGCGTGGCTTTGTTTGTGCCAGTTGTTGAAGGAGCCGGCTGCTGCGCGGCCGATGCCAGCGTCAAGGATAAAGCAAGCACAGATGCAACGACGAAGCGATTCACGTGCAATCTCCCGAGAATAAATTCCCCCGCAAGAAGGATTAAAGCACAAAGATGGGAAGGTGAACAGGAAAAAAGTAAAGGAAGAGTAATGTTAGCTAAGGTAGAACGGGCCGATCAGCCGCCGAAGCGCGTTTCCAGCATGCGAATGAGGGCGTTCTGCCTGGCGATGACCTGAGCCTGCCACATCAGGGCGATGGACATGACACTCATGGTGAAAATGCAGAGCGCGAGAACCAGGCCCATCTGGGTTTCAGAAGCGGGGACATGAAAGACGCGACGCATCCAAGACATGGGTGGAAGCTCCTAGGCCTTCGGATCACGCGCGAGGTGAGCCGGAAGACAATGAGATTGCGAGCGACGAGCAAGGGTGAGTGAGCAATCGGCGTGCCAGGTTGCAACAGGATAATCAGTACTCCCAGAACGCGGCTTTTTGTTGGCTTTTTGGACGGATTTTCGAGATGAGAAAAAACATAGCACTAGGCGTATGCAAAGGTTCACACACAAAGGACACAGGATTTCCAGTGCAGGAGACCCTTGTACCCGAGAAGGTACTGAACGAACTGGGACTTGCCTGTGCGTGGGGCGGCTAAAAGCGGCGGCCAAGGATGGTCTCGAGCACGAGTTGCCAGGTGTTTGGTGAAAAGAGCGGGAAGGATTTAGGAGCAGGGCGAGACGCAGGCTGGATGGAGCGCGGTGCCATGCCGGAAGAAGAATCGGGGGCCGGCGAGCGATCCGCCAGAAGAATAGCGTGTACGCAGGCGGGGAAGAGCTCGGAAGCTTCCTCGGAAGTAGCGATGGCGATGTTGAAGGCATGCGCGTGCAGGGAACGATCATAGAGCTTGATAAGTTCGCGGGCGCAGGCGGAGAGGCTGGCGCCGACGGCCAGGGACCAGAAGACGCCGCGTCGGCGCAGCGCTAGCTTTTTCCGCGTGGCCTCGGTTTGAAATTTGACAATGTCGGCGTCGGAAGCCCCGGCGAAAAAGAAGAGTTCGTCGAAATCGCGGAGCCGGAGGAGTTCCGCTTCGCGCTGCGGAAGCCCGGTGTTCTGGGAGAGTTCACGGGGAGAGAGCGCGCGCAAGGAGACGACGGAGATACCGGTGTGTTCCGCGAGGAGGTCGAGCGCTTCCGCAGCGGCGGGCTGCGGGGAAGAGACGGGGATGCAGGTGAAACGCCCCAGGCGCGTGGTGGTAGCAGGTCTCAGATGGAAATAGTCTTCGGGGAGATAGACGCCAGAGCCTCCCTCGGCGATGAAGGGTTCGGATTGGCCGAGTTTGCGGAGAGTGGCATCGAGCTGAGCGCGCGTGCGCGAGGTGACCCAGAGGCAAGGTACGGAGGATTCCGCGAGGGAGTCAAGGAATTGAGGGAAACCGGTAAGAGGTTTGCCCGCGGGCGAGATGAGATTATCGATGGCACAGAAAACGACGGTGGTGGACGAGCGCAAGAGAAGGCTCCGGGTCTAGGCAAATTGTAACGGAAGTATGCGGATAGGAGAAATTCGGTGGGGGGGATCAGGATGCAGGCAGAGAAGGACTGACCTGGAACGGAGGCAGCGAAGAACGGTCTGGCCGGTAGAAATGGAAAAGGGGCGGCCGAAGCCGCCCCTTGGAACGAATCGAGTTGGGGTTACCTGCCGGAACTGGATGCAGCGGCAGTCACCGGGTGAGTCTTGGGGATGCTCAGATAGCCACTGATCTGGTTCTTGCCAATCTTGTTGATGACGATTTCCTGAGGCTGATGAGTCCCGCTCAGGTAGAAGAAGAGAGGCTGATTGATCGAGCGATTCTTGTCCTCAGTGGTCTTGTCCTCGACGGTCAGGGCGATGCTGGCGCGGTTCTTCTTCTCGTTGGTGCTCTTGAGTTCCAGCGTGACATTGCCGACCTTCTGGGGCTGATTCTTGCCGGCGATGGAGAATTCGATGTAGTCGCGCTCGCCCTGGCGCCGGAGCACGTCGATCTCGTCATGGTTGCGGGCGATCAACGTGCCTAGTTCGCTGCGCGCCATGTTGAGGTCATTAATGGTCTTGCTCAGATCGGAGCCGACCTTAGTAACCTTGGTATCAACGGTCTTGACGTCGTCGGCGGTGGCCTTGGTGGCGAGTTCCTGATGGACGGAAGTGTCGAGAGCCGTGAGCTTGGAGGCCGTATCGGAATTGAGCTGCGCTGTTTCGCTGCGCGCCTTCTGCAACTGGCCCTGCGTGATCTTCAGCTTATCCGTGACGACCTTCAGATCACCCTTGAGGTCCGCATTGACCTTTTCGTCCTGGGCCAGGCGGTCCTTGAGAGTGTTCATATCCGACTGAACGGAAGTCTGAAACGCTTTCACCTGATTGGCGACGGCTTGCTTGGTCTCATCGAGCTTGGAAGAATTGCTCCAAGCCAGAGCGAGACCGCCCACGGCGAGAAGCGCCAGGACAATGATCGCGGGCAACTGCCAAGACGAACTAGACTTCGTTTCTACGTAAGTGTTTTGTGAATCTTGCTCAGACATAGTGAATTCCTTCTCCTCTTATCCCTAAATGGGAACTACATTTTACGAAATGGCAGCCCAAATTTGCTGCCGGAGCGTTAATTCCGGCAGTAAGAAGTGCAAACGGGATGCCGCAAATGCCAGATTGAGATTGGCCCGTACCTGATTGTAGCACTTAGGTTTGGACTAAACTACGGAAAAGCGGGGTGGTACTAGTTCTGGGAATCTTTACGCGCCAGTGAACGCCGGCGATGAATTCCTACCTTGTGCAAAAAAGTTCCACTTTTATCCCCATGGCGGCGAAAGCCTGGAGAAGTTGTGGCGGAGATTGATAGTGGATCCCAGACAGACCGAGGTGCCGGGCAGCCTCGATATTGGCGGGGATGTCATCAATGTACAGCGCCTCGCCGGCGCGCACCTTCGCTGCCCGCAGGGCTTCACGGTAAATGAGGGGATTGGGTTTGCTGACCCCTACCGAGCAGGAATAGATGCGCTGCCCTTGGGGGAAATATTGGTAGAAGTCATAAGTCGCCTCAAGGTAGGCGACATGGATGGGATCGGTGTTCGAGAGAAGAACTAGGCGATAGTGTTTGGAGAGCTCCTCGAAGAGGCGCAACGGGTGGATTGGCTGGGGATCGAGAGCAAAATTCCACGCCGTGGTGAATTGCTCAAAGTTGAGAGAAATGCCGAAGCGCTGGCAGAGATGGAGATGCCAATCGTGAGGGGAAATGCGGCCTTCCTGCCAATCGGGCCAACGCGGATCTTTTTCGATGGCGGCCCAGAGCTCTTCGGGAGTAAGAGAGAGTCCCTGAGCGAGGCCGAGTTGCGCGCGGCGGAGATCAATGCGGACCAGAACGCGGCCAATATCGAAGATGATCGCACGGATGGCAGCGGAACTCATGCTCTAGCGGTC
>Ga0187784_10003312_pt1 | contig 12992 bp, 7 predicted proteins | sample 1015_SJ02_MP15_2_FD_132964 | JGI IMG/M metagenome (GOLD analysis project Ga0187784, IMG submission 132964) | Tropical peat soil microbial communities from peatlands in Department of Meta, Colombia - 1015_SJ02_MP15_20_MG | ecosystem: Environmental > Terrestrial > Soil > Wetlands > Peat | place... | reverse complement strand
GTAAAGGAGGCGGGCCGCTGCCGCCACACCCGCCAAACCTGAACCGATGCAGGCGACGATCAAAATCACCGCCATGGCCTGAAAGAGCAGTACACCTCCTACTCGCAGGCATACGTCCATGAAGGCAGTCTCAAGACTCGGGAAGGTGCTGTAGGTGGGCCAGGCGAGGTGCCCGAGATAAACTTCGAGCGTACTGAGAATTCCGCAAATAAAACAGACCAAGACGGTGGCGGCGGGAACGGTGCGTTTGGGAGTCTCGACCTCTTCGGCCAGTGTGGTGACGCCGTCAAACCCGATGTAGGTGAGGGCGGCCAGCGAGGTGGCTGTCCGCAGAGCCCCGAAGTTGAACGTGGACGGATCATAAAAGGGTTGCAGCGAAACCAATCCGCTCGCCCCGTGCAGGTGATAAAGAAAACGGACCGCGGTGATGACAAACGCAACGACCACCGCGCATTCGACCGCGAGCAGGGCCTCATTGGCGCGTGCCGTAAAGCGGATCCCGATTAAATTCATATAAATGATCGCACCCGTCACCAGCGCTGCCCAGGCAGCATAAGGTATGTGCGGGAACAGCCTCTTGAACGTCAGAGCCGGGTAGATGACGTTGACAATCGGGATAACGAGATAATCGAGGACCATCGCCCACCCGATCAGGGTTCCGAGATGGGGATGGAGCGCGCGACTGACGTAGGTATAGGCGGAGCCCGCAGAGGAATAGATGCCGGCCATGCGGCCGTAGCTGAAAGCGGTGAGCATCATGGCTACCATTGCCGCCAGCACGGCAGTCGACATATGCCCGCGGGAGAGCTTTTGAGTGATGCCAAAGATCCCTACCGGTGCGATGGGCTGAACGAGGACGATCCCATAAAAAATCAGGTCCCAAACGGTCAGGACGCGCTGTAACCGGGGAGGCGGGGTGGTGGTTGTCGTTTCCATTTTCAGGAGTGTCTTCTCCGTACTCCGAGCATTTTGCGGCCTTGAGGAGCGAACTTCTTCCACACGCCGCTCGAGAGGTCAGTTGCCATGAATGAGACTCCTTTCCTCTCCTTGAGGTCGAGCCTACTTGGATTCCGGCGCGGGAGGTGGAAGGGGAAGCTTACCGGCCAACACCTCTGCCTGTTTCTCACGGGTTGAAGCCTGGAGTTTCTGCGCCACTGCCATTTCCTTCTCAGCCTCCTCGCGCTGTCCGACCTTGAGGTACGCTTGGCCCAACTGGTAGTGCAGACTCGCAGTCTCCGGCTCGCCTTCGACAGCTTCCTTCAGGTAGCGGAGGGCCTCCGTGGTCTCCCCCTTCCGAAAGTATGCCTTGCCCAGCCCTGCGAGAGATTTTGGCAAACGAGGATTGAGCGCCAGCGCCCTGCCGTAAGCTCGAAGGGCCTGGTCGGTCTGACCGCGGTCAAGAAAGATCTCGCCGAGGCTGTCATAAGGCCACGCGTCACTGGGACTAATGGTTATTTCCGTTTCGAACTCCTTGATGGCTTCATCAAACTTCGCCAAGCGCTGATAAACAACGCCCAAATTGAAGTGCCCGTAAGGAATCGTGGGATTAAGCGAGACGGCTCGCCGAAGTTCAGTCAGGGCCTCCTGGTTTCGATAAAGATCCAGATATGCCTTTCCTAGGAGAAGGTGCAAGTGGGCAGTATCACCCCCAACACTGATCAACTGCTCAAAGACCCTTGCGGAGTCGTCCGAGTGTTTCAGCTTGCCGTAGCAGATGCCGAGCATGAAAAGGAACTCCAGGTTGCCTTTCTCTTCGCCGGCGAGCGGTTCGAGCGTCCGCGCTGCACGCTGGAAATCGTCCACCATGAAGTGGCTAGTCCCCAAGAGATAACGCGCCTGATGATCGTCGGGCTTGGATTTGACCACCCGTAAGAATTCCGGCACGGCCTTGGCGAATTCTTCCTTATGGTAGAAGGCCAAGCCCAGGTTCAAAGCGATGCCGGGAACATCCGGGGCAAGCTTCCTGGCTTGCAGCAGAGCCTGGATGGCGGAGTCGTACTTCTTCGTCCGTATGTACACGACGCCGAGGTTTGAGTACGCCGCGGCGGACCGCGGATCGAGTCGCAAGACTTCGCGGAATCCCTTTTCTGCATTCCGGTAGTCGCGGTTCAGCAAAGCATTCTGAGCGCCTTGGAAAATGGCTTGCAGGTCTTGGACTGCGGGTTGCCGGGCGACCGGCAGCCGCCCGCTTTGGGCCAGAAATACTGTTAAAAGGAGGACGATCCTCATGTTAGCTGCCAGTCAATATTAGCACCCACCCACCTTAGGAGCCACCAAAACTACCTTGACAAACGGGGATCAGTCTGATAAACACCAGAGCATAGTCAGCTTGCGTCGGATGTTGGGAATCAGGCGGGGGATGGTCATGCGAAGATACGCCCTAGGTGGCATGTTTTTGTGTCTTTTTTGTTCTGCGGCGGCGTGGGCTCAGGATACCGCTACAATCGTGGGAACCGTGACAGACCCCACCGGGGCGGTGATGCCAGGGGTCAGAGTTGCGGTCTCCAATCCAGATAAGGGTTACAGCCGGGAACTCTTAACGGACACCGCCGGCGCCTACGTGGCTGCGAAGGTTCCCATCGGAAGCTATGCGATTACGGCCGAGGCCACAGGCTTTCAGAGGACAGCGGTCGAGGGAGTGGTGCTGACGGTGGGCCAGACGCAGCGGGTCGATATCCAGATGCGAGTCGGATCGACTAGCCAGCAAGTCACAGTCACCGGCAATGTGGCCAAGGTCGAAACTGAGAACGGCACGATTTCCGATGTGGTGACTGGCTCCCAGGTTACACAACTGAATTTGAATGGCCGCAGCTTCACGAACCTGGCAATTCTGGTTCCTGGCGCCGCAGCCCTCTATTACGACCCCACCAGCGTCGGTGTCTTAGCCTCTTCCGGGATTGCCTTCAATGGAGTGCCGGTACAATACAATAGCTGGGAGATCGACGGAACGAACAATACCGACCAGGGAGCCGGCGGCACCGCGAACATGGTCTACCCCAGTGTCGATTCAATAGCGGAATTCCGTATTACGACATCGACCTACAACGCAGAGAGCAGCAAGAATGCCGGGGCAACCATTGAAGTGGCCACCAAAGCGGGGACCAACAAGTTTCACGGAGACATGTTCGAATTCGTGCGTAACGACAAGCTGGACGCCAATGACTGGTTCGCGAACCGCGAAATCGCGCCTCCGGGAGGGAATGCCCCGAAGACTCCCCTGAAGAGAAACAACTATGGCTTCACACTTGGCGGGCCGGTTCTTATTCCCAATCATTACAACAGTGACAAAACCAAAACGTTCTTCTTTTGGTCAGAGGAATGGCGGCAGTTTCGACAAGGCACCGTGATCGGTGCGTCGGTTCCCACGACGCTGATGCGGCAAGGAGATTTCAGCGAGTGCGATCCGGCGATGACCTCGAGCTACAATCCGGTGGTGGCCTCGAACTGTACCGTTCCTATAAATCCTGCAACAGGGGCCAAATTCACGAATGATGCCGTACTTATCGACCCTCGGGCGGCCGCCATGCTGAGCGCTTTGGTCCCGGTCCCGAACAATGGTGTGGACGGATACGTCAACGCGCAGAGTCTGCCCACTTACTTCCGTGATGACCAGATCCGGGTTGATCAGAACCTTGGTACGAAGACCTCGATCTTTGTTCGCTACACGCAAGACGCTTACGACCAGACGTACACTCCGACTCTGTGGTCCCCGGCAGTCTACGACACGGTGGATACCCTATGGACAAGCCCGTCCAAATCTGCGGTGATCCATCTCACTAACACTTTCCGGCCAAATCTCACCAATGAGTTTATTATGGGATTTTCGGCTGACGTAAATACCGTAAACGAAGTGCCGGGTGCTTCCTCACCGGCGCACTCCATCAACAAACCTTCCGGATGGTCCGCCCCCACCCTTTTCCCCGCCAACGCTCAGAATCCGCGCATTCCGGGGTTGACTGTTTCCGGCACAGCCGGGCCCGCTTCTTTCATGGAGTCAAGTGGGTTTAACTACTTCTACTGGGGTCCGGTAACCGTATGGAAAGACAATGCGGTATGGATAAAAGGGAAGCACATGTTGAAGTTCGGGTTCTATCTTCAAGACACCCACCTGAACCAAACCACTTACGAGGGTGGTTCCCCTGCGCAAGGTATCTTTACGTTTTCCAATTCGGGTCCCTACACCTCGGGCAACGCCTTGGCGGACATGTACCTCGGAGAGATTAACACCTACCAGGAATACGGAAGAGTACTCAACGGTCAGCTTTTGGGCGGCTACGGGCTGGGGCACTGGCGTGAATGGGACCTTGAACCTTACTTCCAGGACGATTGGAGGGCCACCTCGCGGCTCACTTTGAATTTAGGGGTCAGGTACTACCTGCCGACTCCTTACCACGACGTACTGAACCCGTCTCTCGACTCTATTTTCCTGCCCGATCGCTTCAACCCCGCAGCCGAAGCGCAGCTCGACATCAACGGAAATTTGATTCCGGGCACCGGCCAGAACTATCTGACTTACGGCAATGGTCTCTTACCGTGCGGCTCGGGAGGAATTCCCACTGGCTGCATGACTCTTTTTCGGGGAAGCGTCGTGCCCCGCATCGGTTTTGCCTGGGACCCCACCGGAACCGGCAAAACATCCCTGCGCGGCGGTTACGGCATCTCGTATGATGTTTCGAACGGAAATGAGGGCGCTGCCGGATTCTTTGGAAATCCACCCGGTGTTGCGGCCCCGGCGGTTTATTACATCAACGGATATGACAACATCGAGAAAGGGGTGAGCCCCGTCCCTCCGACATCCATGATCAATGTCGCTCCTCACCAGACAATGCCCAGCGTTCAGCAGTTCAGTTTGGGCGTGCAGCACGAGTTCCCAGCCAACAACTTGCTGAGTGCCAGCTATGTCGGGAGTCTGGGACGGCATTTGCAACGCGCGCGCAACATGGACCAGGTGCCGGTCGGAGCAGGCACGGAAAACGTACCGGCACTCGCGGGGACCACTGACTGTGACGCTGCCGGTAACTGCAATGTGCAGCAGATTCTCATCAACAATCTCGATCCCCCAATTTACTTCGTTCCCTACCGCGGCTATTCGAGCATCAGTGACCGAGAATGGGCGGGTAGTTCAAGCTACAGTTCACTCCAGCTAGACTACCGGCACAAGCTCGGCCATGGCGTGACGGTGCAAGCGGCCTATACCTGGTCGCACACCATCGACAACCTCTCATCTGACGGTGTGAATGATTATGACTTTGCTCGGTTTAAGGCGACCTCGGGAATTAACCAGGCGCAAATACTGATGATGAACTACGTCTATCAGGTTCCCTTTTTCGCTCATTCCGCCCACGCCTTCGCGCGGACAGCGTTAGGTGGGTGGGAAGTTAGCGGGATCACCGGTTTCCAGGCCGGTCAGCCGATTGATTTTCCATGTGGAATCGCCGGGTTGAGCAGCGGGGTGGGAGGGGCCGTCCGATGCAATTCCCTAGGCCCCGTCAAGATCCAAAAGGGCGTCACCGACGATCCCCAATTTGGCCCCACGCCGACGTGGTTCAACCCTAACATGATCGGCCAGATCAACTTGGATCAACTTCCCGCCAACGGAGAACCTGGGATGTTTGGCTACATGGGTCGCGATTTCCTCACCGGTCCGGGCCGCAACAATTGGGACATCGCTCTGCTCAAGAATTTTGCGCTTCCGTGGTTTGGAGCAGAGAGATCTTCGATTCAATTCCGCTGGGAGACCTTCAATACGTTTAACCACCCTCAGTGGTCCGGTGTGAACGCTTCCTGTGGCGGTGGGACGCCTCCCGGAACCCCTTGCAGTGGCATTACGAATAACCTGGGCAATGCGGAAGTCGCCAGCGCCTTTCCGCCGCGAATCATGCAGTTTGGGTTGAAGTTCATTTTCTAGACGGCGCTGTCCTGCTTTGGAAATAGCCGACGTAGGGGCGGCTCTCGTGGCCGCCCTGGGCGCCCACAAGGGGCGCCCTACCTCTCACCCGGCGGGCATGAACGGCTACCTGGAAAAACCAATCCTGAGGACGGTAACCGAGTAGGCCGGGAAACGATACTTGAAAGCGGCGCCGGCGGTAAATGCACCCTTCACGGGAACTACCTTGGTGGGATTGGCAAGAGAATTTTCGTTCGCTGGGGAACCGGTCAACGTAGTGGAATGACCGGCGGGATTGACCTTATCAGCACCTTGGAGGGTTATCCTCACCTCTTCGGGCGTGTCCGACTTGTTGGCAACTTTGAGGAGAATATCGTTTTTGCCGGAGGCAGTGTCTTCAGATGCGGACCAGAAGCAATGGGCTGTATTCTGAGCGAAGGGCAAAAGACGAGTCCCCTGATTATCGGAAAACAACATTTTTTGCATATAGTAGGAAGGTGTTGCAAAGTTAGATACGGCGTCATTCCAGACAATACAGGGTCCAAAATTGCTGTGATCTACCAGGCCGGCATAATTGCCGTATCTTGTCCACCACATTCTCTCGGAATTTCTTTCGCATCCCAGCATAAATGCAGCGTCGCCAAGCGCATCTCCATAACTGCCGATTACATTTCCTCCGTTACCGGCGACGGAGGATGCATATTCGGCGACACATATTTTTTTGCAGGCCGGATCGATGCTGTCGTACTTGTGATACAGAGCTGAGAGATCCTTCAAATAAAAATGCTCATCGACGAAATCAAGAGAACTGCCAAATGTGTGCGTAGGTACATCTTTCTCTAGAACGCCGTTGTACATGATCTTGAGGCCCGGATAACGCGCCAATAGCGCGTCATGAATCATGGCGTATCGTGGGCGATAGTCACTGGCTGTCTGCCAGCCGTTCTCATTACCTATTTCGATATACCTGAGGTTATACGGCGCCGGATGGCCGTTGGCCGCGCGCTTGGCTCCCCAGGTGGAAGCAGTTGGCCCCTTGCAGTACTCTAATAAATCCAAGATGTCGTTGATGATGGGTTGCATTTGATCCAGAGGACAAATACCAAACCACTCTTTGTCGTCCGAATTCTCGCTGATTCCCGCTGAGGTTACATAAACTGGCTCAGCTCCCAAGTCTTCGCACAATTGCAGGTACTCATCCAAACCAAAATACTGGTCGTTCTTATACCACCATCTGTTTCTGGTGGAACCAGGCCTCTGTTCAATAGGCCCTACGGAATTCTTCCAATTCCAGCAGATATCCATGCTGGCAGACTCAGCAGTGCAGCCTCCAGGAAACTGAATATATTTGAGCTTCAGTGCAACCAACTTTTCCGCCAAGTCCAGACGCAGGCCATTGGGCCGATTCCTCCAGGTCGGCGGCATGACCGTAACGACGTCAAAATACACATCGCCTGGAGTTGAGGCATAGATTACGAAACGGTTGTCTCCGGAAAGTTTTGATACGCCGCTCGTGGTGAGGTTGAAAGTAAAATGCTGCCAGTTCGCAGTCGGTTTAAGATCTTTTGATTCTGCATAAACGGTGCCGCCATTGCTTTCCAGTTTCGTCTTTAAAGTACCCGAAAAGTCGGGGCCTTTTTTAGCCCAAAAGGAGACCTTGTAAATCGTATTGTTTCTTAACGCGATTCCCCAGTAGCCGCCATTCGCCAAACCTACGCTCCCCGATCTCACAGAATTAACATGAAATTTGATGCAATGATCTTGATGACTATTTAGCATCCCGGTATCGGAAGAAGTCTGCGGGAACAATTGAGCATTCGAGGATCCTGATTTCACCAGATACCAACTGGCGATGGGGTTTCTCAGCTCCTCGAATGAAGGGTTATTAATAAGCTGCGCGTAGAGCCCCCCCTCGAACTGATGGTTGAATTCTTCCAGTTGCTGCCCTCGGCAAATATCGGCCACCACGGCTCCCGGTTTTGAAACATCCACAGTACAAGTACTCTGTGCATAGGCAAGAATCGATCCGATGCTCCAGACTGCGATCGAGACAGCAACCTTCGTTGGGCCGTTTAGAATTCGCATGATATTTTCCACCCTTCGATAGTTTTCAAAACCAAGTCGAAGACATCAGTGTCGGAGCACTGAACTCAAAAGCTGGTCTCTACAGTCAATAAAAGCATATTACATCAAGCAGCTCAGGACAGGACCTTCGCCGTAGCCTGGAGTGTCGCTTCGACCTCGGGCAGGCCGTGCACGACCGAGACATAGAAGCGGCCGTCCGGCAGGGCGTGGACACCTTCACCCAGAAGGCATCTCAGGAAACTCTGCAAGGCGCTGCTGTCGTCATCCAGGACGTCCCGATACTCCCCAAGCTGCTTGCGTGCGGTGAAATGCACGGCAAACGCGGTTCCGAAACCGCTGACGAGCAGGGGCAAGCCTCGCTCCCGCGCGATCCGCCGTATGCCCTCCATGAGGGTCACACCCGTCTCGTTCGCTTGGCGCAGGGCGACGCCGTCGTCGCGGCAGATTTCCTCGAGCGCGGCATGCGCGCCGGCGAGGGAGAGAGGGTTACCGTTGAACGTGCCGCCAAAAGAGACGGCGCCGGTGCAGAGCTGTTCCATAACTTGGCGACGGCCTGCGATCACGCTCAGGGGCATACCTCCGGCGACCGCCTTGCCGAAGGTCGCCATGTCCGGAGTGACTCCGTAATAGCTTTGTGCTCCGCCCGGATGGATGCGGAAACCGGTGATGACCTCGTCGAATAGCAGCAAGGCATGATGCCGCGTGCAAATATCGCGAACCTGCGCGAGATACCCGGGTTGGGGAAGAATGCAGCCGCTGTTGCAGAGCACAGGTTCCATGATGACCCCTGCGATGCGACCTGGATTCTGCGCAAAAGCTTGTTCGACCAACTCGGCATCATTCCAGGGGCGGACCACGATGCTTTCTGCAGCAAGCCGTACTTGCCCAAGCGAGCCCGGCACCGGATCCGGCGACGACCTGGGGCCAAGGTCTTCGCGCTGCGGGTGATAGCTCCACAGCATGGTGTCCATCCAGCCGTGGTAATGGCCTTCGAACTTCAAGATGAGCGGGCGATTCGTGAAGGCTCGAGCCAGGCGCATCATGAGTTGCACGGCTTCGCTTCCGCTGGAAGTGAAAGCCACCCGCTCAGCGCACGGCACCAGCGATTGGATCTTCTCGGCTACCAGAATCTCGAGCTCATGTTCCTCGCCGTAGATGTGAGCCCCGGCCGCTGCGTTCGCAATCGCCGCGACCATTTTGGGATGACGGTATCCAAGAATGGCGGGACCCCAGGCCAGCGCATAATCGATGTACTCGTTGCCATCTATGTCTCGGAGCCGGCATCCCCTTCCGTCCCGGAAGTAGAGAGGCACAGGAAATTTCGCCCGAAAGGGGCTGCTCACACCACCCGTCAGGGAGCCTTGGGCGCGTGCTAGCAATTCCTGCGACTTTTGCCATTTGTTGTCCAAGGTGTGCTCCTTCTTTCGCCTCTTGCTCTGTGTGATTCGCAAGCACGGCGGCGTCAACTGCCTGCGATCCAACCGGTGTCCTCAAGTGCACCCAGGAGCGACCGCCCGGCTTCTGCACCCCGGAATCGCAGACGCTAATAGCACTTCACCGTAAGCCCGCCGTCAACCACCAAGGTGCTTCCGGTTACGAACGATGCCCCCTCAGAAGCCAGGAACACCGCCGCTTCCGCAATTTCCTTGGGAGTAGCTATGCGCCGCAAGGCATACTTGGAAGAGACTTCCTTTCGCAGACGCTCGGGATCGGGATCCTTATCAAAGTAGGCTTTGACCAGAGGAGTCTCGACGTCGCCGGGGCAAATACAGTTGACCCGTACTCCCTGGGGTCCGTAAGTCAGAGCCGCGACCTTCGTCAGCTCAATCACTCCACCTTTGGCTACACAGTAGGCTGCCAAGTCCGGGTCGGCGACGAATCCCAAGATGGAAGCCGTATTGATGATCGTGCCGCCCCCGCTCCGAATCAGGGCAGGGATGGCGTACTTGCACCCCAGAAACACCCCCTTCAAATTCACGCTGTGTATTCGGTCCCAGACTTCTTCCGAGGTCTCGACAAGTTGGGCCATGATCTGGATGGCGGCATTGTTGAAAAGCACATCGAGCCGACCGTAGTTCTCGAGGGCGGTGGTTACCATCCTCTCCACATCTTGACTCTTTGACACATCGGCGTAGCAAAAAATTGCCTCGCGGCCCCGAGCACAAATCGTGGAGGTGGTTGCTTCACCGTTGTCCCTGTTCCAGTCAACGACTAAGACTTTTGCGCCTTCCTCGGCAAATAGTTCAGCAGCGGCTTTTCCGATTCCAGAACCCGCTCCTGTTATAATGGCCACTTTCCCTTTCAGCTTCACAGCGCGCCTCCTCCCCAAACCTCGGACGATTCTGGCAAAGTTGCGAATTGCTCCGAGACCAGCGTTCGCGAATAGTGCTCCAGAAATTCCTGAACGACGCGAATGGACGCTGTTTTACCCGGCAAGGGGTACCTCTCGAATTCAAGGAGAATAGGATACCGCAGACTCCAAGATAAACTCCGTGTGGTGTCGGCGCCCTCAAGTCCTCTCACAGCTTCGTAGGAGCCACTTTTTGAATCCACTCGCGGGTCCAGTCCACTGCCTCAAAGCCTAGATCCAGCGTGGTACCGCCGTAGACAATGATCCCCTCGATTCGGCCGCTGCGAAGCCAGGCGAGCGCCTGCTCACATTGTTTCTGCATAAGCGGCACGGGCATGCCAACCCACTCGGGCGTCTTATGTTCTTGGAGAGCGGTTGTATACACGCCCAGCATGATGCGGCATTGGGGGGCGAGCTTGCTGATTTGAGTCAGGTAGGAGTCTATATTGGCCAACTCTTCAGGTTTCCACATCCACAGCCCGATGACGTCGATTTGCTTCAGATGCTCCGCGATGGGCAGGTTCAACTGGTGGGCGTAAAAGGTCAAATAGATGTCCATTTTCTTCTGGGACCCTTTGAGTTGCCGCTGGACGTCGCGAAGCTGATCCACCGTCAGGCTCGCAACCTCACCTCCCGGTTCATCATGGAAGAAATCGTCCAGGTAAACCCCGACCATATTGGGGAACTTTTGGACCATGTTCAAGACTTGCTTTCGCTCCCACTCTTTGGTAACCCCGCTTGCGCCCGTAAGCGACCACGCAACGCGCTTCAATATGGTGAGCGGGACCATGTACTGTTCGAACGGGGGCTCAAACGGTTTGTATTGGGCCTCCTCCTCGGCGTTCGCCGGATACTGCTGAACCATGAAGATATTCGGAATCCCCATGTAAACTGCCGCCTCAAATGGTGACATCACCGAGCGCTTGCGGAGAATGCCCCAATCGGCGTTGCGAGGGTTGCTGAATAGCCACAGCTTGTCACGGACGGTCCCCTCCTCAGGCGGGATGACCTGCCCAAAAGCGCATAGCGAGAGTCCGCAGCTCGCGGTCGCTGCGCTTTGGAGAAATCGGCGACGGTGGATCTTCAAGGCCGTTCCATTAATGGACATATTACGCACCACCTCTTTTCACCATTTCCGAGAGGCAGATGATTACTCCCAGCACCAGCACTGCCCAACTGGCGTAGGGTATCTTGGAAAATAACCTCTTGAATGTCAGGGCGGGGTAGACGACATTCACAAATGGGGATGACGAGATAATCCAAGACCATCGCCCATCCGATCAGAGAGGCGACGTAAGGATTGAGCCCACGGCTGACATAAGTGTAGGCCGAGCCTGCGGAGGGATAGATGGCGGCCCTGCGGCGGTAACTAAACCCCGTAAGCATCATGGCCGCCAAGACCGCCGTCGAGTCGTGGCCGTAGGAGAGCTTTTCCGCGACGCCCAAGATCTCTACTGGGGCGATCGGTTGAATGAGGACAAGCCCGTAAAAAACCAGGTCCCAGATTCTCAGGACGCGGCGTAGGCGCGGCGGATTAGCGGCGGTCGTCAGTTCCAAGGCAGAAAGATGTCAATCTGATTCAAACTCAGTAAGATCAATACCTTCCAAATCGGGGTCGTAGTATTGGTTCGAGGTCAGCAGTTCGTCCCAAGTGACTTCCCGGCCCGTGTAAGTCGCCGTACGGGCCAGAATCGCGCTCAGTGTGGTCTCGGCGCCCTGGGCTGCCTGGTTGTGGTACTTGCTTGTAAGGATGCTGTCCACAAAGGCCTTGGTCTTCTGAGTGTCCGCTTCGTCGAGGGCGCCATGAAAGTTGCCCGCGACTTCTTCGGCACCTCCCTTCTTCGTCAGCGCGTAGATATTGGTGCTGGGCGAGATAGAATTTCCACCGCCGTTCCAGCTCCAGGGCTCGTCACCATAGATTCCCACAATCCCGGAATAGTGCGACTCCGAGACGCCTTTGGTGCCGAAGAACCGCTCCGCCACATCCCAGAAACAGTCGCCAAACTGCACGTGATTCAAACTCACTCGAACATTGTCTGGGTATGTGAGGATCACATCGATGTGGTCGCTCGTATTACCCCAGTCCGACCGGACTTTGCGCCCTCCAGTGCCGACCGCCTTGAGAGGATGGCTTTTAAGCACCCAATTGCAGATATCAATGACGTGAATGCTCTGGTCCACGATGATGTCGCCGGAAAGGACGCGATCCCAGTAAAAGTTCCGAATCCGCAGCTCGAGAGGCGAGGCGTCCGGCGACCGAGGCGGATAGGTGATTCCGGTCGCGTGATAATACGTCGAGGCTTGTGCAATCTTCCCGATGGCTCCCGCATGAATTCGTTTAACCATCTCGACGTAAGGCGGGGCGCACCGAATTTGAAAGCCGATATCTAGGCTCAGCCGCCCCTCCGCTTTCTTCCCCAGCTCCATAATATGCTTTGCCGCCCGCACATCCACGCCCGTGGGCTTTTCACAATAGCAGTGCTTGCCTGCGGCAAGCACCGCTTCCAGGTGCCACGGATGGAAGAAATCCGGAGTCGCAATATGGATGGCGTCGAGCTGGTTTGATTCGGCAATGGCCTGATAGGCCTTCGGCCCTTTGAACATGAGCTTGGGATCGATTCCTGCGTAGCCTTTTTTCGCAGCGATGCCGTCGAAGTGCTGTTTGGCTTT